>JACCDR012578848.1_pt1 | contig 44477 bp, 103 predicted proteins | sample 7446431 | NCBI WGS metagenome assembly JACCDR01 (sample SAMN15323443, study PRJNA562643) | freshwater metagenome | isolation source: river surface water | place: USA:Blue River Watershed | collected 2017-08-17
ATCTGTCCTAATTACATTTAGCATCCATAATAAATTCTCAGTGTTATCAAAACCGTCAAAGTAAAAAGGTTGATTGTTTAACAGCATATTTTCATAACGTGAAATTATCTCTGGGTAAAATTCCATATCAACCTTCACCTGTGATTCTGTTTGTTAATCTTTGCCGATAAGAATCATCTTTTTCAAGAAACCCTCGTGACAAATTGTAGAGATCACCCCATTTGTCAAGATCAACACCAGAGTCTGCAAATATGCCAACTGGTACATGGTAAACCTTAGATGGGTTATCGCTTTCCTCCAGATGATGTAGAGCTTTTACTAAATCTATGCAATCCCATATAGTTGCATCTTCTAATGTGCACTCAATAGTCTCTTTTGATTTATTTACAGTAATTTTCATTTTTATTCCTTATTCACTTGTTTGTGTACGTTCAAGAGACCGAACAGAATTCTCACGCAAATTTGTGAACAGTGCATCGGTGACAAAACCCCACTTACGATTAATCCAGCATCGTGCATCTAATGGTCTATATGCCTGAACACTGTAGTCCACAGGGGAGACTTTGTTGATAGCATTAATAGATTCTGGTGAGTACTGGCTAAGCTTCATCAAATCTAACTCACCCACTTCACCTAAAGCCTGTTGATGATAGAGACGTGTCAGATCGAAGACCTCTTGAGCATAACGTTGATGATCTCTTGGGTAACCTGAGATAGTTTCAACTAATTCAATAGCAGCCTCTAAATTGCAACTGGTGACGACAACGGTTAAACCTTCCCAACCTTGTTCGTGGTGATCGAATACAACACAGTAACCTAAATCCATAATGTTCTCCTTATTAATATGTAAGTACTAAGAATACACCTTTTAAGTGCGATTGTCCACAGATTTAATCTTTCTGATGTGTTTGCATTAATTCCCAGATAACCTCAGTTGATGCCATCATTTTTCCTGCTACACGTCCCATCAGGTAAGGGATCACAGTAGTATAAACATCAATAGGATAATTACCATCTTCAACAATCATCTTATCAAATCTATGGCCTGCTAAATCCCAAGCCAAAGCTTGAATACTTGGCCTACTAAAGGTCACCTCTTGGCTATGACGTATAAAATCAGCATGTGAAACTTTGTCTGAAGGGATTGTAACGGTAGCATCATCACGTCTTAATTCTATCCCGACTTTAGTAACATCATCAGTTAATCTGATCCTTAAAATACCTTTACAATCATTCATGAATACCCCTTGCAATTAATTTGTAAGTTTTGTCTTCCGGTGGAGTCACCAAATCGAGTCTTTCCACAGCATCATAGTTAATAACGATGACCTCATTAATATGTGGTCTCCACTCAACTAAGTAAATAACATCGATCCCAGCACCTAAACAGTATTCTCTCAAATCTTGGTAGGCGAATCTGTCAAGCCTATTTCTGCAAAACTCAACAAATTGTTCAAACTTCCATCCAACCCTTTTGATGGAGTCTTTGAAGACAATCTCATAGCAGTTCTGTCCGAAAGGTTCACAAAAATTTGGAAGTGTAGAGCACCACAATCCCATAGAGCCGTTACTGTGCCATCTTGTTTCTATCTCTAAGAATTTCTCATCAAGTTTACCAATGGCCGCATCAGTCCTATGATAAAGTTTGTGATCTTCCAAGACTATATCTAGTGCTGTGAACATTAATTTTCCTTTTTACTGTAACGTAAATCATCTAAGTTCTCTGCTATTTCTAAAAGATAATCTTCAGATTTATAATACATAGGTATTTTCCCAAAAGCATGAACTGCAACTACCCCAGTGTCAATAAATTTCTCATAACTTTTAAACTCAAAGTAGAGACCTGCCTGATTAATAATAACTATTTCACCAATTTTACACTCTTTAATTTTAACTCTTTTCATAAAACCCCTCTTAATGAATTCGCCCACAGCAGTAGTGGACTTATTTATCCCTCAAAGTTACACCAGTGGTCTTCATCAAAGCATTCAGAAGGTAACCCAAGTGAGAATTGTGCTAGTTCACCGAGGTGATCATTTTTAAAACCAAATAAGTATACATCTTGTAGGATCAAGTCGTCAAGGTCAAAGTTATCAAATGGCCTGACTTTTACTACAGATATTGAAGCTTTAACTTCACTTGATGCTGTATCTTTTACTGTCACTGTTTTGTGTTGATCATTCTTGCTACTGTTTTTACAGTAATAAAAATCCCCAAACTTTCCAGTTCGAATCTCCATAGTGGCTCCACATTTAGAACATTTCATCTGCCTACTCCTCTACAGAAACCTTTTGACTAACCTCGCCAGCCTGAACAATGACTAAGTGACGACTTCTTTTTGGGATAGTTAGTTTAAACTCTTCCGCACTTTTTACAGCATCATTCTTTTCTGTATGAATAGAAACTATATTAACTGAAATGTTGAATGAGTTGTAATAGCGAATTACAAAATATAATTTAGTCATTGAACTTTCCTCAGTAGATTGTTTTAGCTGCTTCACGGCCTTCCTCTGTGATTTCCCAAAAGGTCTGCATTATATCCCTGCAATATCCTTTCTTTTCCAGTGCCCTCATTACAACTGTAGGTGGTTTATCCACTGTGACAGATAACCACTTTTTATTACCAGAAGCACCACCAAAGGCATCAGCCTCCCACAACTTTAGAAGCCATTCTTTCTGTTTGGGTGTCATTTATTTACTCCTCAACTTTAATTTTACTGGGACTATAATCCCACAATTGTAGATTTAATGGGAACATTATCCCATAATAAGGTAGTATAGAGATATCTTTTACTCAAGACTACATCCTTGCAACATAAAAACAATAAAAAGCTGCACTTAAATTAAAGAGTCCAACAAAAATGTTGACAGGCTGACCTGCTGCAAAATTTAGAAACGCACAAAAAATATTTACTGCTACACATAAATACAGAACAATACTCATAAATTCCCCTTAGTTATAGACTTTATTATTTGGATTATCCATACAACAGTATCCGTCACAGTATGGTCCATGTGAATCCCAAACATCAGACCTGTCAGAATTAATAGGTTGATCGGGGATATTCAACATCTCTAACACCCACATCATTGTATCGAGTTTGCTTAATAACTCTAAACGTGCAAACTCTCCAGTTAAAGGAAAAGATGCTTTGGATAGATCATCTTCTTTGACTGCAACTTCTAATTCTTTAAATCGTGAGATAAAAATCTCTGCAACTTCTTTACTGCAATCCATAGTATTACTCCTCATTAACAGTTAATTCTTCATACCACCAGTCATGGTACATTTCTTACTTTTCTTTCATCCAATCGTAAACTTCTTCTATACGGCTTACTGTCACTTCATCCAAAGTCACAGCTACAGGTTCAGAATGTGACCATTCATAGATTCCTTTACTTGCATCATGAAGGGTTACAAGTTTCCTATGTACCTCTTGTGAGATACCTCTAATATATCGATCCCTTTCTGTTCTTGGTAGCATTTCTTTTAAGTCATAAAACTTTTTTCGTAATGAAATTAGTGCTGTGTATTTAATTGAAATCATAGAACTCCCTTAGTCATCAACAGTTAGATCAGCATTAACCTGTTTAAACATAGTATCAGCATTAAATTTTTGAATAACCCCATTGTAACCTGATCCTTCTACATTAATGAAAAGATATCCCTCATCAGGTTCACGAACACTACCACAGTGTGTCACTCGCATAAAATAGGAATGACTGCCGTTACGCTTATAGATTAAGCCGACTTCTGTTTCTGAGGCTTTGATTGCTTTTGAACTAGTAATCATTTTTATCTCCTGTTTGTTTGTATAAATGAATACTAGCATCTTGAACTGAGTCTGTCTAGAATTATTTATACAGATTCAGATGTTTTTTACATCTATCAAGTTTGGTACATAGGTGCAAGTCTCAGAGTAGCCTGATTCCCTTTCGACATACTGTCTCTTTGAAAGCCATGCGTGAGATTGTGTTGCTCCTTCTGGAACTAACTCTGAGTGTCTAAATGGGTAGACAGAGCACATACTTGGTCTATCTTCATAGATCGTGCATTTACCACCTATCGATTTAGGGCAACTATAGAAAAATACCTCATCACTAGGACTACCAAATTTACTCAAAAGTTTTTCTCTTCCCGTTACAGCAAAAGGATTTCTTTTAAAAGCTTCTTCCCTGGTGATAGGTTTTAAAATTTCAAGGTAGATTTTAGGTAAACCTCTCTCAAGTTTTTGTAAAATAGTTTCCGGTGAAATATTATCAAGCATTATAACTTCACAACATTTACTACAGTTGTGGCAATGTTTAATCATCTAGCTCCCCTTCTTTTGGCTCATTTACGCATACACAACCATCAGGTATATTTTTAACTCGTGAACGTTTTACCTTAGAAGTGATAAACAGATCACGAACCCAAAGTCTGTCCATCAAGAGATAAGGTTCACCTTCAGTTCTGACATATTTACCAGTCTCTAAGAACTTGCGAATAATTAGATCACCCCGAAGACGATAAGCGATAGGACCTAACCAACCAAAAGTTTTATAGTAACGGATTCGACCTGCTGATTTCAACTTAGATTTCTTTTTTACTTTCATTAATAAAGATCCTCACTGAAAAGTGTGTCGTATGGAGCACCTTTTTCTCTTACTGTGTTAATTTGCCCAGCATGGGTTGCAATAATCAAAGCTTCTTGTCGGGTGTGATAATCACCCCATTGATCTATAAAACCTTGGTCTTCATCATAAACATGACGAGTATCAAGTTGATTTTCTATTAGGTCAATTACCTCTGACATATCTGGTGAATAATGCCTAGCCCCTGGTACAATAATAAAACCGCCTGTTTTCAATTTAAAACGATTGGCAGCACAAACAATACGTCTTTGTAGTTTACGTCCATCCCACCAATCTGCAATCTTGTAACAAACATGTGGTAAGTTCATCTTAATTTTATCTTCCATTAACCCTCCCAAGAGGTTTGAAATTCAGAAACATACCCAAAGGCATCCCAAACAGAATCAAACCAATCACCATCCAGTTCCTCTTCAGATTCATAATCTAAAACATCAATACCAATTTTACCGTTTTCACTGTTATCATAAACAACAAAAGTAAATTTATTTTCTTGCTCAATCTTTGAGATAAATCTTAATAACATTTCAATTTCCATTCTAATCTCCTAAATCAAGTGAAAGTAAAAGTCTTTTTAGGTCTTTCAGTTCTTGCATATTATGAGAGCCACCGCCGCTTCCACTAGCACTACGATATGACCACATGTAAGGTTTATTTTCGGTTGAGTAGAAAATAAAAATAGATTGTTCTTTGAACCTAATCCCTTTATTGACAACTACATCTAATCGTGAACTTCCATCAGAATGCTCAGTTCTTTCTGAACTAACAAAATTACCTTCTTCAACAGCTTTCTTCATTATTTTTATCCTCTCAAAAAGTCTTTCATAATAATCTTGTATTGTTCTCATAAACTCTCCAAGAGCTTTTTGATCTCCATTAAATCTTCACTTTTCCATTTATTTCTAAAAAAGTCAAGTGTACCTCTTGAATTTCTTTTGGTGTCCCAATATTCACCACCTTTGGCAACAGCTTCATTAATCTTCTGTTTGTAACCTTCTTTATCATCTTTAGTGAGACAGAAATTAAAATCACCTTTAAGGATCATCTTACAAATTTCTGCATTGTCACCTAAGAACATTCTCGAATGCACATGTGCTCTCTGCATTCCTACATCTGTTGTATAGAACCCTCTTCTACCTGAAGACCTAAGCAGAACTTCACCTGTCATAGAAGTGAGCAAAGCAGGATGACTTCTACAATTATCTCTATCAAGCAACCAATCAAAAAGTTTTTTCATCTTTTACTCCTTATTAAGGGTGAGTATAGAAAGAGTTACTTTACCTCCGCATCTAATCTTTTCCATTTTAAGTCTACCTTGTTTTAGTAGGCGTTTTAAATCTGGGTCTTTACTTAAGATAGGGCAATGCTTCTTGTTTATTGCAATATGATTCTCTTTGTTAGACTCTAACCACTCTAGGATTAACTTACGACGATGTTTACCATATGGCACCATATCCCAATTCCAAATTGTGTACATACCCCGCATTAAAGGTATTTCCACTAAAGGTTTTGGTCCCCGATATTTAACTGTCATTTTCACCCCCTTCATAAAGATCCCACAAGTTCTCACTTGTGATTTGAGCAATCTCTGGATCAAGTTGTTCAAACTCTAATCCAGAGTCTATCAATGCTTGTAGGAATTGGTCAGTCGGCATAGTGTCTATTTTCATTAACGCTTGTTTCAACCAGTTAACTTTGTCCACAAATCACTCCAGTTCAAAAATGGTAAGTACATAGGCCAAATGAAAAATATGATATAGACAATGAAGATCAAAGTCAGCATTGCACATGTAAATTGAAAAGTTTTCAATTAACCCTCCGTTAAACTTTTAGTTATTAACATAAATCCAAAAATGTAAGCTGGGTAAGAAAGTAACACTACTACTGCAAAGGCTAACCATTTCATACACCCTTCATACAACGCCTTGCACACGGCATAAAGAAATAAAATCCCAGGTGCAATAAGTATTAAATAAACAAAAATAAAACTAAGAAACTCTGCCATTTAGACCCCTTAACTTAAAAAGTACAATACAACAAGTGTAATTAACACAAACCAGAAAATATGAGCACCCACTTTTGGGTAGGCTTTCTTCTTTGTCTCATAAGATACACCTGTTCCATGAAGACCTGCTGTATGTTTAACACCTTCACGACTAAAATTAGTTGTGAAAGGGCCAGCTTTGGCACTCAAAGAGTTTACACCCCTTTTACCAAAGTTTAAATAAAAACCAGGTAGAATTTTTAACCTGTACCTAAATCGGAAACCCATAATTTTATTTTTTCTCCTTAGATAAAATCTCAGCTAACTCTCTAGCCTTATTTATAACAAACTTTTCCTCTTCAGTCAAATTTCTTACAAAAGAAACTCCATCAAGACCTGAGTAGAAATCTTGATAAGCGAATATCCCCCAAAACTCCTTTCGAGGCATACCTAACATCTCGGCCCTTTTTTCACGAAGATAACTGTCTCTTTCCCTTAAAAACTCAATAGTTTTGTTTACCAAAAGTTCACCTACTTGGTTAGAATCCAGATGCAACTTACTCTGATGGAGAAGTTCCTGTGAGCTAACTTCAATCTCTACCTCTCTTGAGACACGTTCAATACCACTAATCTTAATCATTTTCTTCCTCCCACTTCTTAATGATCACATCCACTTGATAACGTCCCGCAACTTCCCAAGGAAAGAGTTGCACAAGCTTGTGTGGTTCAAAGTTTGGATGCTCTCTGATGGAAACAGCAATGCTCTTACCTCGATCAACTAACATGACCTTACCTGTTCCGTTACCTAACCATTTCCCATTCACATCAAACATGGAAAATTTAATTATCTTACCTTGTAAACCTCTTAACATAACTTCTCCATAAAATATTAAAACACTATCTTACACGAATTTTAGACAAAAGAAAAGCCCCATCTGCGAACAAATGGGGCTTAATTCTTAATTGTAAACTTTTAAGGTGACTTCTGTGTAGACAAGTTCTTGCGGATCTACTTCGTGACTTAACATATTCCAAACAGAGTCTGCAATATCTTCTTGTCGCAATTCTAATTCATCCAACTCTTGCTGAGAAATCTCAACTGTGATAATCATTGTTCACCTCCTGCAATAAATGATTTGACATTGGTTACACTTGTAAATGGTACAGGGTAATTGTCATCAAAAAACTTAACAAGTTGTTCACGAAGGTCATGATATTTGGAAGGACTTAAATCAGGCCACTTTCCAACTTTCTCATCACCAACTTCAAAAATAGCTTGTGCACGTATTGTATCTATTAAAGACCAAACACTAATAAAATTTCTTGCACTATACTCTACAAGTTCACCTACATAGTAAATCGTCTCTGGTGTTGGTTTATGGTCTAACATAAAAGCTAGTTTGGCGTCTTCTATATCTTTAAATCTGCCTACGAACTCTTCATTATCCACTGAATAGCAATATAAAGGCATAAATCTCTCCTGTATGAAAAATAAAGATACTACTATAAACATTTTAACCTAAAACAAGGTAAAAGACCATTAGTTTCTTCCTAAAATTACTTTTCTCAGAGAAATTTCACACTTTTTACCTATTCAGGTATTGACTTTGGGATCATGTCCCTTTTAATTTTGTAAATTTATGTCTTGTTGACTTGTAGCTAGGGTGTAATTCATTCAAACACCCTTTTCCAGTAGCCCAATCTGAGAGTGGGTTGTTTAAAGCAATCAACCCACACTTCACACAGTAATGTTTCCCTAAAGCTTTCCAGAAAACAAACTGATGATTCTCCATTTTGTATTCTTCTTTTTCCATACCTACTCCGGTATACGTAAAGTGTCATAGTTACTGGAAATTAGTTCTCCATTCAGTTTAACTTTTACCTCAACTCTAGTGAGAGTTTCATAAAAACCTGGAGGGGATATTTCTACCTCAATAGTCAAATTATCTTTAAGATAGATTTTAATCTGGTTTTCAATTTGCTCCAATAAATGTGAATTCCCACTCATCTTAGTAGTCTCCAACTTCAAGAATATTACTAATTCCAATAATACCAGCTAAAGAAGATCCATTTGGATTAGTCATATCTTTTGCATGATAACCCGTAGAATTCAACTCCTGACATAACTCTGAGTATTTACGATCAGCAAGCTTGCTAATAGGACGAAAGAATTCAATTGAATCTTTACCTTGCTCTTTTGCACGGTTGATAAAGAACCAGATACGATGATTAGGGTACTTACTCTGCATTTTCAATTCCCTCCTTTAGGTCTTCGATTATAACTACATTGTATTCTACATCAGAGATAACGGCAACCAGTTTCTCCCATTCTGCAACAAAAACTTTTTCTCCATCACTTTTAATTGCTGAGAACAAAACTGGAGTAACATCAGGGTGTAGTGCTTCAAAAACATTTAAGGCTTGACGCCGACTAGAGTACTCTTTTTGCAATCGGACATGGGCCTGTTGAATTTCCATTAATGACCTCCCTCAAAAGGACGCAACTTATCGTTAGCAATAGCATCTTTAACTTTATCAACCCAAGTGTCTCCACACAACTCATCATACATTTTTTGGACGATGTAATAGTGCTCCCAGGCAAATTCACGAAAACGCCCTGATGTAATCGAAGTACAAACTTTCTCCAAAGCTAAATTAAAAGAGGCTCGTGGAGGAATTTTAAAATCATTTGGGATTTGGCTACGCTCTGCTGCCAAAACCATAGATTCTTCCAAAACACCTAACAACTTAATGTGTTCAGGTTGTTCAAAGAACTTATCCATAGACGCTTTAACCTGTTCACCATCTGTCATGTAGTAAGTGTATGCCGGACGGTCCAAAAATGCTACCACTTCGTGGATCGAATCGTGATCGTAGATATAAGGTACATCATCACCATTAAAGAACTCTTGTTTTGTTACATTCAACTTAGGGTGAGAGTAAGTATACGTCTCTTTCTCACGTAATTTAAGAATATGTTCTAATTCTGGTGTAATTTTCGCACCTGCACGACGAAGAAGATGAATGTCATACATAGTCTTCAGGAAATGAGGACTATTTTTACGATACCGATGTGACAGTTTCAAAAGAAGTAAAATATCTAAAGTTGCTACTCGATTACCTGAGCCTACAGGAATCAGGCTATAGATATAATCATTGCTATCTTCTTCTTGTGCAATATCAAACTCAAGATGAGAGCCTGTGATCGTTTCTATGTGACCTTTGTTACCATTTCTTTCAGTTACCTTAGAGCCAAATTTATAAAATTCTTTCGCATCTTCCCACTCTGCTTCATTACAAATGTAATCAAAATCCTTTGGCTCACGTCCAATATTCGGGATATGAACCTGCATTGCACGACTCCCAATCAACAGCATAATAGTTCTCCTAGTCTTGTTTAAGTCCAATTATCTTAAGGTGAAAGAAAGGGAAAGTCAACAAAGATTTTCCCTATTGGTTATAAATTAAATTAAGATTTTAACTATCAACATCCTATAGAAGAAGGGTGCCAGTGTGTGGATGTGTACTCATTCTGATACTCAGGTTGAAAATATCCACCCATTCCATACTCAGGACAAAAACCAAAGCTTTCTCCTGTCTCCATAGCAATACGCTCTGCTTCTTCAAGCGCTTCATATGCAGCAGCGACAGCTTCTTGAACAGTTTTATATTTACTCACTATAACCTCTCCCACCTTTTTTGACCACTAAAGTCTCTGCTCTTTTATTTATCAGAGTGATGATTTGACCTAACTCAGTTGCATCAGCAACAAGTCTGTCTAAAGTGCTTTGTAAACTTTCCACTCTTTCTTGAAGAAATCGAACTCTTTCCCGTTTATCCAGTTCCTCTTGTAACTCTTCTGTCGTGAAGTTATTAATTAACTTTTCCACATTACCCCCTCAGCACATGTCACTTGATGCAATCCAAGAACCAGGTTGTTCTGACCAACGATTATCACCAAAATCAATATAGTCAACCATACCATCTTCATCTTTGTTATCTTCAACATAACCAGTTGAATAATAAGTTTCACCTGATGTACCATACTCACCCCAATAAGCGATTGTCCGGCCCTTTTCAGCCAACTCTTCAATTTGGTCTTTAATCTTTTGGATCAGTTCTTCACCTTCGGTGACTTTCTCACTAATCAGTTTATCATAATTTACGTCTGACATTACTCCTCCTCAAAAACAGCTTTAATTTTTCGTTTAAAAATAGGTTCACCTGTTTCATCTTCTGCTAGATAAATCTCAACAATAGATGATTGTGTCCATAGTGCCAAATCTAATTTTTGACCTTTGTATTTCTCAATAAAATCTGAACCAAAAACATCTTCACGAAGTTTCACATCATAGAAATAGAAATCACCAGTGTCCTGCTCATCCCAACCATCCCAAGACTCTACAAAACTATATTCAAGACCTTTATTTTTAGTGGTCATCTATCCTCCCAACTTTCAGCTAAAATTTCTTGCATTAAAATTCGAACCTCGTATTTAAATTCTACATGATTTGAAGTTACCATATAATTACTAAGAGGTTGAAACATTTCCATCTCAGACCTTAAAAATTCACCAATCTCGGTTACAGTTTTCTCCTCAAAAAGATGCAAGTAAGAATCGCAAGATTCTGATCTCAAGTATATAGCTACAGTACCTTTCATAACATCTCCTTACCAACAAATTGAACTAGAAATCCAACCATGATCATAGCCTGCTTGGATGTGTGCAGATAAAACATGTTCTTTACCAACACTTAAGTTTCCATCTTCAAAAACAAAAGGCTCTTTAATCTTTGCCTCATCAATGATAGCTTGAATTTTAGCTTTTGAATCTGCAAGTTGGTCAAGACGTTGCTTAGTTACGTAAACATCATTGTAACAGAGATCGCACAAATCACTTTCGTCAATCAGCTTGTTTGTACCTTTGACATAAGCATATACATCAACCTCATACATCTCTCCACGATAATTTTCGATGTAATTTTCTGGAATATCTTCAACCTCAACACGGTCAGAACCATCATAAACATAGGTAAAGGCATACTCACCTGTTTTTAGATTGTAGTGGTCTTCACCCAACTCTAAATTTTCTCTATTTTGATACATTTTTTTTTCTCCTTAGCAACTCATAGAACTTGAACACCAAGCGTGTGTGGTTTGAATATAAGTAGCACAGTCAGAATAACCTTGGAAAACTTTACCATCACTTACGATCAAATCATTTGTATCAATCTGATTTTCTTTCAGAATTGCAATAATTTTATCACCGATTTCTTGACGCTTTTTGAAGTTAGCCTCTGAGATCAGAACGGTGTAATCTGTTCCATCATCCCAACTGTCATAATTCTCAAGTTCATACTCTGTGATAAAACATTCATCCCAATCTAACTCAGCAAAAAGTACGACATCATGGCTTGTATCTCCAATGGCTTCAAATAGATCACTATTTTGTTTATAGTCTTCCAAAATATCCCATTCATCACCTTCCTGGCGAACAGCCACAACAATAGCCTTACCTTCTTTTTCTCCACCTGAGAAATGTAAAAACTTATCACCTAATTTATAATAACCCATATTTTCTCCTTAACAGTCTGATGAACTTGAATACCATGAATTTGAAGACTCCCATTGGGAGACTGTAACTTCATTACCATTTTCTAATGTATAACTCTTACCACCATAATTAGCAGAATCACCATTAGCCTCCATTAAAACAATAACCTCTTCAATCTTTTCTTTAATCATATCCTCTAAAGTTTTCATTAATTTTCCTCCATAGGCCAAATTTTAACTTCTTTGCTTTTAGTACAACTATTTGCTTCTCTTTGATATAAAGAATTTAAACACGCCAGCGCACCTTCCATAGAGTCAAATTTACCAGCAATACCATATCTTGTACCAAAGAAGATCATATGCATAATTCCGTGGTTGCGGTAGAGTAGGTATTTTGTACAACCTGACTCCATTACAACAGATGTGATCTTAAACATTTTTTCTTTAGATTTCAAAATTGCCCCCATTCTAAGTTAAATTCATAATGTTTGTCAATAATTATTTTATTTCAAGCCTTACACACATCCGTTGAACTTGGCCTTTGCTAAAAGTACCACCCTCACGTGTTTTATACCCTTTTTCATTAAATTTGTCAGAGATCTGTTGATAAGTCAGACCTACATTACGCATAATCTCCAGTTCCTGTGAAAAACCTGATGCGAAAGCTTTTGCTGCAAGTGGTTGACGTTTCATGACAGTGGACTTAGTTGATTCTTTGTGTGCTGCGGCACCAAGCTTAACACCTTGGGCCTTTTTGACAGCAAGTGCTGCTTTTGTACGTTGGCTGATGAAGTCTCGCTCCTGCTCAGCTAATGCTGCATGAATATGTAACTGAAACTTATCGGCAAAAGGCATTTGTGCAACCTTGAACTGAAGTTTACGGTCTTCAATAAGTGTTGCAATAAAGCTAACACGACGAGAAAGACGGTCAAGCTTCTGAACTAGCAGTGTAGCACCTGTTTCTTTACATTTTTCAATAGCTTCTTTCAATTTAGGACGATCATCATCTTTACCTGATTCGATTTCAACAAATTCTGCAATAATCTCATCTTCAGTTGAGGAAAAACTATTCATGAACACACCGATATCACGTTTCTGTGCTTCCAGGCCTGCACCTGACTCACCTTGCTTTGTTGTAGATACACGGAAGTATGTGATATATTTCATGATTGCTCTCCTTTGTTAAGATGTCTCTATCTTATCAACTTCAAAGATAAAGTCAACCCCTTAAAACGAAAAAAGCGCCCTTTCAGGCGCTTTATGTTATGTCGTTGTCATTTCGTCTGATGTCAGACTTGGTATTTGGATAACCTTAAGTTGTTCAGGTGAAACCTGATAACCATGTGCACGAGAAATCAGGATTGCTCCGATTTGCCTGGCTTGACTATCATTATTGGCGTAAACCCCAACAGACCAAGTTTCTCTTGTGTTTCTTTCATAAAATACTACACGGTAGATCATTTTATTTTTCCTTTTGTAAATAGACTATCTACTTGAGTATTTTACCACAAATCAGACAAAATAAAAAGTCTCTGTCAGACCTAACCTACCCTTTTTATCCCAAATATACCAGCAATAATCTGTTTTATCAGTACCGCCCCCTGCAAATGAAGGACGCTTTGAAAGTACAATTAGATTTGTTGGTTTATTCCTATTCCAGAATTCTTTTCTTCCAATTGAAGACAAGTATGCAAGCCTTTGCAAGTAAATAACTACATCTGCTTCTTGCAAACTCTTTTCTAAAAATTGTGGGGTTAAACTAAATGGTGGATTAGTTATAATACAATCAACTTTATTAAACTGTGTTTCAAGATAATCAACACCACAAGATAACTCTGCCCACTGTGAACCTTGTGGCATATACTTATAAATTGCCTCTGCTTCTCCTTTACATGGCTCTATATAAGTCCATGCAGGATTTATTGGAGCTATTGTAAAAAGTCTTTGAATACTTTCATCAGGTGTGGGGTAATACTCATTAGGTGGTAAATCATAATCTTTAGGCATCGATAATCTCCTTTATTGCACCATAAATTTCTTCTTTACTTTGTGTAGCAAAATTGAAACGTGGTATATGATAATCCATAGCTAAAAGGTATGCTGTTCTTGTTCCACCTTTAGGTATGCCGTCTTTATCTACAGGTGCATAACAAACTAAGAATTCACTAGGTGTTTCTAAATCTCTACCTAAAACTTGAAAAACATTTCTTGTATGAAGACTTTTTGCTCCCTTAGACATAGTTTTTTCTAAAGGTTTACCTGCTACTATTGCATCTTTCTCTGCTTTCCAAAATGGATGAATTTCTGAAACAATCTCTTCAGCTTTCGCAATTAAGGCTTTATCCTCTACACAAATATCCCACCAATTGTAAAGTTTGTACCCTGACTCTGTTTCAAATGGTAGAAGGGAGTTTGGATTAGTATTAAAACTTTTCCAAGCTTTGTAAACTTCCCCGTACTTACCTTCTAAATCAGCTTTCATTGCAGTTTGAGCACCAACTTGAAATATTGCATCAGCACCGTCAGCTTTCCCACTACGGAATACCCAACCTAACTCTCTTAATCTGCGAGAAAGATTCGCCATAGAGGAAAAGTATTCTTTTGGTGTGTCTCTGGAACCAACAGCCGTATAATATCTCATCTTAACCCACCTCAACAAGTTACAGTAAAAGGATTATTTGGATCGTAAGGTTTTATAAATGGACTTACATACGGTTGTGTGAAAGGTGAGGGCTTAATTTCAAAAGGTTCACCGCCTTTCCTCATTTTTTCAATTTGTTCTTGACAAATTTTCTGCCATTCTTCTGAAATATTTCTATTTGGTTCATCAGAGTCAACCTCTTTCACATCTTTTAAATCCAACAGTTCACGAACTAATTCAACATCGTCTGTTTCAATAATCGTAGTCTTTTTAATCTCACCTAAAACTTCTTCAATCGTTACTTTATACATTATTCCTCCATCCAATCAGGTTTAGGTAAATTATGACTTTTAGCATAAGATTTGTATCTCCAAATGATCTGATGACCATTTTTCCACTCAGGTTTATTGTAGTTTTGTAAATACCACCAAACATCATTCTCTGTTGTATCTCTTAACATATTTGTTACAGCATCACTCATAAATTATTCTCCCAAGACCAGTGACCATGAACGACATTATATTTTTGTCTAGCCCACTTAATTGCTTCTAGTAAAATATCACCATGACAAGCTTGCGGGGCACAATAGCAAACCAAATCTTTCCCCTCTAAACTAAGAAGGTCCTCAAGTGAAATATTTCCGGTCTTTATTTGTCCCCATAACCATTTTCGATATTTCTCAATAACAATTTCCCTACTCTCTGTTTCTGTAATAGGGAACTTATTAGCAAATTTAGAACCAGATAAACCTAATGCAGTATTTGGTCTGCCAATATAAACTGCATTATCTGGAATCATTTTCCCAATTTTATAAATATTAAGAACTTGAGCCATTCTTAAACTCTTTTTTATAGTTCATCATAATCCCCTGTTGTGTAGAAGTTTAGTTCCCCATCCTCGTACCAAGAAAAAGTAAGCTTATTATTGAAAACACCACCAGTATCCATATAAATTCGGTTTTGTACAATCAAAGGCTCTGGTACAGGTGTGTGACCGTGAAGAACAAAGTCAATACCTTCTACAGCAGGAATAAAATCTTCAGGGTTAGTTTCCATATTAAGATGGTATTTAGCATGATCTATTACACCACGATCCCAAATAAGGTCATTAACATAATCAAGGTCTCTTGTAGCTTTAAGCACCACATCTTCCCACGATTTTTCTTCCCTGCGGAAGTAAGGAATTCCTCCATGCACACATCCAAAGACTTTACCCTGATGTTCGACTTCAAGTATCACCGGAAGATCTTTAACCATTTCAGCTAAGGCTCTTGAACCCGCTTCATCTCCAACCTCTTCCCAAGTTTGAGCACCACCATTCATAAACCAGGACTCAAAATTTTGGCGAGAACCTTGAAGCATACCCTTGATCATCATATCTTCATGATTACCTTGTATAGCATATCTATTAGATTTACGTGTAAACTCTATGACGGAAGCAAAATTCTTTGGCCCACGGTCAATCAAATCACCCAAACTAATCACAACATCATTATCTGTTATCCCAAGGTCTTTGCAACCCTTCTTATATAAGTCATATGCACCATGAATGTCACCAACAAAGAAAACCCTTTGGTTATCTGGTACACTTAACTGTTTAAATATAGTCATTTACTCTCCTCTTAAAATGGAAGGTCATTGGCTTCAGAAAAGCCACAGGTGTACCCTTCACTATAAGCCTCTCTCAACATATTGTCAACAATTTCTGAGATAACCTCTGCCCCATCTTCAACAAAAGAGGGGTCACAACCCCTCTTAAGTAGAAGTTTCTCAAAAGAGGCTTTCAATTCCTCTTTATTTTGCATCATCCACCTTTTGTTTTTCTAAAATGTATTGTTCAGAAACGAAGTTTATAATAAAGTCAAACAACGAAGCTTTATTAGGGAAAGTTTTAGAGTCTGCACCTAAAGCATTTACCTGAGTATCAAAATACTCTCGTGACAGATTTTTAATTACCCTCTTAGAGTCAGTTTCAAAATAATCAATACTTGTTGCTTCCAAAATTTCACCTGTCTCTGGACTCAAAAACAAAATCTCTTCTTGGTCTGTTACTATAACATTACCTGCATGGATAATTACTTTTTGGCCTTCTGTTTCAATACTATCATCACCGAAGATAAGTTTTATCAAATCCTCTTTATCCATTTCTTTTGCCATTTCACGTGTCAGTTCTTGTGGCTCTGGATCTAACTCTTCTGTAAAAATCTCACCGCCTGTATAGACATCACGTTTAATGGCAACAGCAACAGCCTCTTCTGCACTTGCACCACTGTCCATTGCAGCTAAAGCATAATCTGAACCTGAGCCGATTGCAAAGTAGCCATTAACCTCAAGTTGATATGACTTTTTACCACCTTCATACATAAAAGCAATTTCATCAGCAAAAATGACTAGCCCAATAAAATCTTCATCATTAATACCTTCAGGTACGAAAACTTTAACATGCGGTGCATCACCTTGAACTTGTTGAGCATCTGACCACTCTTGAAACCAATCAAAAAACTGAAGAACACTTGCTAAACGCCCTGCGCCACCAACTAAACAACCATTTATTTTACGAACTTTCTTTAGATTGTAACTATCAATCCGGTCACCCCATGAAACTTGTCCGTCACTTGCCAACACACGGTCTTTATAGGCTATTGTAGTCATATTTATTCCTCCTCAGTTTTCAGGTAATCCAGTAAATCCCACAGTCCTCTTTTATATCTGATAAGATATTCAAGACTTCGGATTGTCTCTTTATCTGCTATAATTTGATCTGTAACACAATCTGATCTATTAACGTCACCCAAATCTCTAACTTTAATTGCTTTGCTATAAGCAACATCAGCCAACACTAAAGTCCTAATATCATCAGCATCTATGAGAAGTTTTTCGGGATTGTTGTATGCCAGATCTAGAATTGCTGTTTTAAGATCTGAATATCCTGTTTCCAGGAAATAGTAGATGTGCCCCCATTGCCAACCTGCTAAAACCGAATAGAATAATTCTAATTTATAGGAAAGGCTTTCATGTCTAAGAAATAACTCACGTTCAATTAAGTTATCTCTGATACTCTCATACTCATTAGGTTTAACTAATCCTAACTTATATACTTCATCAATCTTATCTCTATCTACTGTTGCAAACACCCCTGTGGTCATAATTCCTCTCTTTGAAAAGAGGGGACAAGCCCCTCTAAATTAAGCATAAATCTCTGTAATACGTTTAGATATTTCAGAACGTTTGTTTTCAGCAGGTGGTAATTCTACAAATCCCATTAAAGGTTCAATACTAACAAGCTTACCATCTTCTAATTTAGTTACTTTAGAAATAAGATCTGAAAGGCCATCTTCACGTTTCTTCACAGAGTAAGTTTGACGCGGGTCACCTAAAATAACAATAATACTATTCATACCTGTACGTTCAGTTAGAAGTTTAATTGTATTTGGTGACATAGTTTGAGACTCATCAATAATGATGATTGAATCATCTAGTGTAGCACCTAAAAGGAAGTTAGGGATTTTAAATTCAATTTTACCTGAACTCTCATCACATTCTAATTTTCCTCTCGAAATAAACGTCTGGAAAATGCAGCGTGATTCATGGAAGTGGGCTTTTAATTTGTCCTCTTGCTCACCTTTCAAATAACCGATTTGATCATCACCCGCTTCTGTTGGGTTTTTGATAAAAACTATCTTTTTAAATTCACCTGATTTTACCCACTGAAGTGCTTGCCAAATAACAGTACTGGTTTTTCCTGTACCACTTGTACCTCTGACAATTGTTAGAGGATTAGACCTCATTGATTCAATAATTGGCTGTTGTTTTTCGGTTGGAACAAACCAATCTAACTTCCAATCATTACTCATATGTAATGAAACCACTTTTTCAGAGTATTTACTAACAGGTTTGGCAGCTTTGTTATCCTGCACACGTTGACGGTTACTTTTATTACCCATGTATATCTCCTTTTTAAAGGCCCTCTGGTTGTAGAGGGCCGATGACTAGTTATATCATAACTGTAAAATGAAGTCAATACTAAATTTACTTTCCACCTGCCTCTTTGTAAGCTTTTTCTAATTTAGTATCATAGTCAAAATCTTCATATGAAGGTCCATTATAACCTGCTGCAACTTTGGCCCAATTGTGGGCTTTGAGTGCATCCCATACCGATTTCTTTGATTTAATGAATCTGACAAACATTCTTAGTTGTCCTTCATCTGTAACCGCGTCATTTACTAAACCTTGGACAGATGTATAACCTAGATCACGCCAGTTTTCACCTAAAACTTGGAAGGCACCCCAACTACAGGCTTCCCTGGCACTTTCTTTGTCAATCTGCTCTGCACGGCGAAGTTTAGGGTGTTGGTCAGCGAACTTACCATAACCTCCTCCAGTTGGATTACAGATATCAGGGTTGGATTTGTAGATTGAATCAGCATAGGCTTTCCCTTTTTTCTTTACAAGTCTACGATAAAAGACATGTCGTTCAAAAAGGATCTTAACTTCACCATTATCATAAAAGCCATTTCCACCACTTTCGACAGTGGCAATAGCAATCACTGCTGGCACATCTACCTCTAAATCTTTTGCAGCTTGTTCATAACTTTGTCTTGTTAATGCCATTTTAATCTCCAAATGTTGCTTCTACAGGCCAACTTAATTTATCTTCAAGGTAAGACTTTAAACTTGGATCAGTTAAATTGATCAAATATAAAAACAGTTGACAATCATTTTCTGTTTTAATCTCATATACCACCCTTTTAGATGTTTTGAGATCTTCAACTATTACTTTCATCCTTTTCCTTAGTTTAATACAACTTTTTCTTTAATGTCTTGGCTCAGGTATTCGACTAAAGCTGTTGATGAGGTTTCGAAAATATTTGTAAGCTTATTATGTAACGCTGTTGCTTTTTTCATTAACTCAAAATCTTCTTGAGTAAATTTTTCTTCAAGTTGATCCGTAACCATTCCAACAAACCATTTTTGAGTTTCAACATTATTAAGCTTGTTTGTAATTTTTGTTGTCGCTGTATGCTGTAGAACAATCTCTGGAAGAATCTGCTCAAGTTCATCCTCATCAATTCCACCTAAATCACCTGCTTCTTTAAAAGAAGTAATATAATTTTCTAACTGTAAAGTCTTTTCAGTGAAAATTTCACGAACAGTCTCATAAATAACCAGAGCTTCATTTTCTAATTCCTGACGATCCATAATTAATCCTCCAAGTCAAATTGTTTAAAAGCTTCATGCTCAGCACTGATTTCACGCTCAGGTTTAGTCTTCTTAGTACGAGCACGCAACTCTTTACTCATTTCAATCTGCATCATCTTACGACGAGTTGAACCTTTAACACGATATTTTTTAGCCATTTTTTATCTCCTTAAGTGGGGATTTCTCCCCGTTGATTAATTAAAATTCCCAATCTTCATCTTCTGTGTTAACAACTTTACCAATTACATATGAAGAACCTGAACCGGAGAAGAAGTCATGGTTTTCATTTGAGTCTGGTGAAAGCGCTGCCATGATAGCAGGGTTAACCTCACAAATTTCAGGTGGGAACATCGCTTCAAAACCTAAATTCATTAATGCTTTATTCGCATTATAATGCAGGAAAGCTTTTACATCTTCAGCTAATCCAGCTTTGAAATATAAATCCTCTGTGTAAGGAATTTCATTATCATAAAGCTCAAATAAAAGGTCATAAGTAAAACTACGAATTTCAGCTTTTTCAATTTCATTAAGTTTTTCGTAAGCCTGTTGGAATTTGTATCCAATATAATATCCATGTACAGCTTCATCACGAATAATCAAACGGATAACATCTGCTGTGTTTGTTAAACGTGAACGAGATGACCAATACATAGGAAGATAAAAACCTGAATAAAATAAGAATGATTCTAAGATAACGCTTGCAACTTTCTTTTTAAGAGGATCTTCCTCACGGTAGTACTTAAGAATGATATCTTCTTTTTTGCAAAGGTACTCATTCTCTGAACTCCAACGATATGCTTCTTTAATTTCATCTGTTGTGCACAGTGTAGAGAAGATAGAACTGTAAGACTTAGCATGAACAGCTTCCATAAAAGAGATATTGGAAAGTACTGCTGCTTCATGTGGTGTAACTGCATCTTTAATCAATTCAGGTGCACCAACAATATTTTGAACCGTATCTAAAAGTGTTAGACCTGTGAACACCCTGATTGTAAGTGTTTTCTCATCTTCTGTCAAGTTATTCCACGAAGGAATATCATTTGACAGTGGCATTTTTTCCGGCAACCAAAAATTTGAAGTCAAACGGTTCCAAACTTGTAGATCGATATCATCTTCAATTTCATTCCAGTTGATTGCAGCTACACGCGGCTTATCTGTAAAAATATTACTCATTGTTTCTCCTGTAAGATTGTCTCAATAAGGCCCACGAATGGGCCAATCCTTAATTATACTGCACAAGACACACAACCCTGAACTTCTGTTCCTGCAAGGGCCGCTTGATTTAGCCTGATATAATACAGTGTCTTAATACCTTTTTTCCAAGCATAGATCTGTGCTTTGTTGATATCTCGTGTTGAAACGTCATCACGGAAGAACAAAGTAAGTGAAAGACCTTGGTCCACATGTTGAGTTGCCTCAGCATAAACATCAATAATCTTCTCATACCCAACTTGGTAAGCATCTTCATAGAAATGCATGTTTTCATTTGTTAGATATGGTGCTGGGTAATAGGTCCTACCTGTTTTACCCTCTTTCCTGATCTCAATCTTAGCTGCAACAGGGTGAATACTTGCTGTTGAATTATTTACGTAAGAGATAGATCCTGTTGGTGGAATTGCTTGCAGATTTTGGTTGTATAAACCAAAAGACATAACAGACTCTTTCAATAGTGACCAATCTCTTTGGGTTGGAAGTTTAATTCCCGCTTTCTCAAAGATGCCTTTAACTTTATCAGTCTTAGGTTTCCACTCCTGATCAAGATATTTGTCAAAGAATTCCCCTGAAGCATATTTTGAATCTTGGAATCCTTCAAAAACCTGATCCCTTTCATAAGCAATAAGGTTAGAAGCTTTCAGTGCATGGAACAAGATTGTATAAAAGTACATGTTAGTAAAGTCCAAAGACTCTTCAGAACCATAATACATCTCTTCTCTTGCAAAGTATCCATGTAAGTTCATCTGACCTAAACCAACTGCATGAGACTTCTTATTACCGTTCTCAACTGTTGGTACAGAGGAAATATCACTTTTGTCAGATACGGCTGTCAGTGCACGAATTGCTATTTCAACTGTCTTACCAAAATCAGGTGAGTCCATTACTTTCGCAACGTTCAAAGAACCTAAATTACAAGAAATATCTTTACCTAATTCCTGATAAGTCATGTCAGTTGACATAGAAGAAGGTGTATTTACCTGTAGGATCTCAGAGCAAAGATTACTCATATTAATCTTACCCTTAATAGGGTTAGCACGATTAACTGTATCTTCATACATAATATATGGATAACCTGATTCAAATTGGATCTCTGCAATCTTCTGGAGGAGTTTACGTGGATTAGTTTTAGATTTAGTAATACGTTTATCGTTAACCATCTCATAATAAAGTTCTTCAGTCAATGTGATATCTGCAAATGGAATTCCATAAATTCTTTCAACATCATAAGGTGAGAACAGATACATTGTTTCATTATCTTTTGCTAAACGGAAAAGAATATCTGGGATCACTACTCCAAGAGAAAGTGTTTTAATCCTAATCTTTTCATCAGCATTCTCACGTTTTGTATCAAGAAAAGCTAAAATGTCTGGATGAAAGACGCTCAAATAAACAGCACCAGCGCCCTGACGTGCACCAAGTTGGTTAGCATATGAGAAAGCATCTTCCAACATTTTCATCACAGGGATAACACCTGAAGATTGACCTTTGACTTTCTTAATAGGTGCATTCGATTCACGCAAGTTAGATAATAGAATTGAAACACCACCACCACGCTTAGATAGTTGTAGAGAAGATGCAATTGTCCTCGCAATAGACTCCATGTTGTCTTCCATTCGTAGAAGGAAACATGAAACTAATTCTCCACGTTGTTTCTTACCAGCATTCAAGAAAGTTGGTGTAGCAGGTTGGAATCTCCCAGAGATAATCTCATCAACTAGGTAGATTGCCAGACTCTTATTACCATCAGCTAAATAAAGTGCATTCATTGTAACACGATCTTCAAAACGTTCTAGGTAGCGTGTTCCATCAAAAGTTTTAAGTGTATAGCCTGTGTAATATTTAAAAGCTCCTACAAAACTGTCAAAACGGAAATTGTAATCATATGCTCTTTTAAATAAACCCTTTACGAAATCTTCATCATAAAGTTTTAATACTTCTTCCTCATAATATTCATTCTCAATCAAATATCCAAGTTTTTCTTCAAGTGAAGAGAAATAAACTGTATTTGGATTAACATGATCTAAAAAATACTTCTTTGTTGCAATCTTGTCTGCATCTAATTGAAGTTTACCCTCTGCATCATAAAGATTTAACATTGCATTCATTGCATGATGGTCTAAACCTTCATATTTATCCATTACTTCTTTCGAGATCTTTTCCAAAGTCTTTGACTCCTTTTCTAACACAATCGACATCTTTTATTGTTCCCATTAGCTCAAATTTATAAAGCAGTGGCACCCCACACTTTTCTGAGACTACCTTACCGCCATAGCAATACATTTCCCCAAAGTTTGTGTTACCTGATGCAATAACCCCTTTTATATGTTTTCTGTTTTGTGGGTTATTGAGGAATGTCACGACTTGCTTTGGAACCGAACCTTTCACTTCTCCACCACCATAACTAGGGAAGATTAAAATAAAAGGTTCGTCTATTACTAATTCACCTTGAAGAGGTATTCTGCTGTTTGGTAGTTCCAGTTTTTTGACAAATCTGTGTGTGTTTTCAGATTTACCAGAAAAATAAACTACAAGCATTTTTAAGAATTAAGGGCAGTAAGTTTAGCTGGCTGAAAACCTGACCAATGCTCAGATTCAGTTACAACTACAGGGACTTGACGATAACCCATTTCTTGAACTTTAACAAGTGCATCTTTATCTACACTAATATCTACAATATTAAATTCAATCCCTTTACGGGTTAAAAAACTTTTGGTTTGTTCACACTGAACACAATTTGGTTTGCTATAAACTGTAATTTCCAATTAAAACTCCTTTGATTAATTATTATTCAAAACCTTCACCGGAAGAAGTGAAATGAAGAATATCCACGTCATAACCACTATATTGTTCGGAGTCTAGTCTATTAAAATAGAGAAATCCTTCCATATGGTATTCATCTGTAAACCCTTTGCTGATTGCCTTTTCTCTGGCTCTTTTTCTTCGGGTAGATAGATATGGCTCTTTTTCAACTTGATTTAATTCTTCTTCCAGAGATCCCATTTTATCACATTTTTCAATACTATTCAAATCCATAAAACCTCTTAAAATTACATTGCAACAGAAAAAGAATCATTACTTTCAATGTCTTCCAAATCACCCATGATATCCATACTCCGTTTACTAGGTTTACGTGGTACGATTTCATAATATTCAAGACCATATCCTGCTAGATCAATAAATTCATTAGATTGTTCTGTGTCAATATGAACAAAAGAATTCTGCATGAAAAATGTTTCTAGGGGGTGACCTTTCTTTAATCGGAAATCAAAAATCTGAGTCTTTACGCCTTTAGTTTTGTCTTTAGAGCTACGTACAACATATTCACCAGGACGTTTGGTATATCCAGATTCTGCTTGATCATCATAACCAAGCGAATATAGAGCGGCGCGAACTAGGTCTTGTTCTCTTGCTGTATAAGAGTGACCTGATGCGTTTTTGACAGGAATAATTTTACCGTTGTTATCAACGTGTTTCTTCCAGATGGGGGTATTCTTCAGTGTATCAATAGAAACAGCGGCGAGAGTTGTGCTGGTGAAACCTGAACTTTTAATCTTTTCCATTTTTATCTCCTCTAATTGCCGATTAAGGCTAACACTTAACTCACCTTGTGAGTACATCTTTACTTCACTAAATTCTGGAACCAATTAGTCAGTTCCAGAATAATACCTCAATTGCTTGTTTAGAGTCAAGAAATATCTTTACAAATAGTTCCGATAATTTCTAGATCTGACATTATTCACATTCAGCATAAGTGTGGTTATCTAATAACTGTCGATGCTGAACCCAACCTTGGAAGTTTGCAGACCAGAATTTACCAGAAGAATCTACATGGGTATAACCACCTAAAAAGCCATCAAAAAATTGTACAATAACATCTGTCCCATAATCTGTGTGAATATCAACATATTCCATAGGTGTTGCCTGATGCTCAAAAGGAGAAGCGTGAACTTTGGCACCACTCAGTAAACGCCCATAAATTGCCATTGCTTTTTCATATGTGTTATCAAGGTTACGATAAGAGACTTGAGCACAACATGAAGATGAAATGGCTAAAGCTTCCTCTTTAGTTAATTCTTTGCCTTCGGAACTAAGGTATTTAAGTACATATTCCCCTGTAGCCTCTTCACCCTTTTTTGGCTGTTTATAAATTTTAATATGACCTACGTAGGGTGTATGCCATTCATCAATTTTAAGCAACTCCGGCTCTGTTTTATCTAAGCACTCTTTCATACAACGTGCTAGTTCAAAAATCTCAGGTTGTGCATCTACATCCAAACGTAGCCAGAAAAAGTTGTCAAGTTCTGTCGCTGTCATAACAGTCTTCATCATTTGGAATGGTTCAACTAAACGGTTTACAATCTGTTTATGATAACCAGCATCAGAAAAATTTTCTGCATATTCACATGCAGTCTCTGCTGCATATTTCCAAGCTTTTTCTCGATCAGATACCCATGTATAAGTTCCAGCATCATTTTCAAAAGAGATTTTGGAATCATTCTCTTCTTTAGCCTGCATACCTGCTTGGTTTTTTCCCCAATGAATAGGCATCGCTGGTGCTTCACGAATGACATCAAGCATCTTATTCACTGGAACGGCACGAGAACTCATTGCATTGCGGCTAAACAAACGGTGTGTCATAAACTCACCATGAATATAACGATGGTATGTTAACTCAAATGTTGCAATCTTTTTACCTTCAGGTGAAATAGAGTATGCTACCAATTTTGCATTAATACCACCTTTACCTTCTACTTCTTCTAAATACATTAACCCTCCACCTTATCTTCACTTGAAATATCAAATGACTCCCAAAAAACTGAATCTGAAGCTAATTCACCAATTACCTGACATGCAGCTTCATCTATCTTCCCAATTAACTCCTGCAATTCTTCATTTTGTGATTCTTCTTCTGTAAAAATATATTGAATATGTACTTTCATAATCTCCCCTTAATTTTTAATGTTAATCCAATGATATGTGTCTGGTGTTTTTATACTCTCTACACCATCGTACTCTTCAATGGAATAAATATCGCCAGAAATTTCTTGGATAAATAATCTCGCACAACTACCTGAAGCTGCCTGTTCGCCAAGAGTTTCAACACACTCAATTAAATCTTTGTTATGTCTCTCAATATCATTGACTAAATAACAACCCCAGCTTTCAAAAACTACTTCATGACCACGTTTTTGTAGAAATTTTAGAGCTTCCTCAGATAAGTCAAATCCACCATAACATGTATTAATCACAACTTTGTTCATATTAACTCCTCTTTCTTCTGTGGTTATATGTACCTTTCTCCAAATTGTACTTGAAGAAAACTAATCTGACAAACATCTGAGGACAAGTTTTTGAAATTATCTTCTCCTCATAAAGGATTGTATTAGTCCCCTTTGCCAAGATCTGGACTACATCACCTTCTTCATAGCAACTCATTTAATTTCATCTAACATCCGGTCTGCAATTAAGGTATAAGGTTCAATATCAAGATTTTCATCGACATAGGACACCACAACAAATTGCCACATAGATGCTGTATTCCTGTTGGGATCAGTAGGACAAACAGCAATAACATCTACTTCTGTACCAGCAGGGACCATTAGTGTTTCACCTTCCTCATAGTCATTTAGATAAAAGAAAGGCATCTCTTCGTTCAATTTAAGTACCATCCCCACTTTAATGTCTTCAAATTTCATAAAACCTCCTCTTAAACTAAGTCTAAAATAAAATCAGTGATTTCCTTGTAGTTGTTACTTTTAAGATCAACAGAACAAGTCAAATCTTCCTTCCAAGGTGTATCATAGTGGATCTTAACTACCTTGTCACCGTACTGTGCCAGATGTTTGTATCTGTCGTCAATCGCAAAATCACAGATTACACCACCTTTCTCTTTAGTTGCATAGAAACTATGCAGTTCACCTAACGGAGCAAAGGGTGTATCTCTTTTGATGGCACGAACTTTGCTGCCAAAATGTCCAGCTTTACAATAACTATTCCAGGCTATAGCGCCTCCAGCATCAACAATACGCTGGGCTGCTTCAATGGCACCTTCAACTGGCCTAATTGTATCATACAAAGTTGGATTACGCCAGAAGTCCATAGCCTTTACTTCAAGATTTTCAAACTCTGGGAAATGGTAACCTGTCTGATAATCATATTGGCAATCTTCTATAGTGCGGGAAGTCCCGCACACTTGATTTAGCCAAGAGAGCCACACAGTATCAGTCGGGTAAAATGTTAAGTCAACATCCCAAGCTACAATAAATTTAGGCTTCATCTGGGAACTCCTCTCGGATGATTGCTTTTACTAGATCAATGGCATCATCGTAGTAACCTCTGTACATATCAAACAATGCACCCCATAACTTTGGATTTTCTTTAAAATCTGTAAAAAGATCTAAAGATTCTTTTAACTCCCCCGAATTAATTGCAATTTTTTTATAAGGATTGCCATGCTTAGACACCAACTCTTGTTCTAACTGAATGCAATGAATTGCTTTGTTAAGATCACCTAAACGATCAACTTTTCTACGACTTGCATATTTTGCAAGCTTTGTAAAGCATGGACTACCATTAACACGATAAGCTAACTCGATTGGTTGCATTTTCTGTTGTTTGTAATGATTACCATCAATCTGAGTATCTAGTGCTGAAGATACTTGAACTTCTCCTGTACCTGCACCACCACCTTTATTTGAATACAAAAAATCTTTATTCATTTTCATTCTCCTCAAAATCATCTACAATATTTAAATCAAAAATTATATCTAACCCTCTTGATTTTAACTCTTTATTTACCCAAGCCAAAACATCATAAGCTGGCTCAAAAATGGTATGTGCAAACTCAAATTCATCCTCATGTACTGTTTTACTAATCTTTTCCATTACCTGTCTCCACTTATAATAAAGGGGCTTTCGCCCCTTAAATTAACTCACAATATTAGCTAGGAGTGATTTTCTCTTTTCTGGGGTTAAGAGATTTTCACGTCCACGGCGCTGTTGTCCCGTATTTACGTTACGGTAACGTTGGTATTTACCTAAGTTAGTATAATGGAAACCATCCTCAACCCATTCAGTCATATCCAGAGGTTCATCTACATACAGATCGAAGTTTGGAAGTTTAGCATCCCAAGGCATAAATACCTCATACAACTCTTGGTTAGAGAGCACATCAAAGATGTTATACTCTTTCATTTCGTCCCAAGCTTCAAGATTACCTTTCATGCACTCTGACCACAAAGTGTGGCCTGGGAATTTAAGATGCTTTTTCTTCTTATACTTTTTACACAGTTTATCTGTCATGTACTCAAGTTTATTTGACGTGAATCCAAACAGAGATTTAGCAATCAGCAGTGTATCAATCTGACGATAGGTAGAAGGTTTACTGAAACCATTAATAATAAATCGTGCATTGATTTTCTTCATATCAAACTTACGAATATTTTGACCAACCACAAAATCAGCTTCATCTAAAAGTTTCCACAGAACTTTTAACATCTCTGTGTCATCTTCATTATCATAACTGTCACGCTTGTCCATGTAGATAACTTCGTCTTCTGTTTCATGCGCCCACTTAGCTGTGAAAGACAACATGTACCAATCTGTGTCCACTTGGTTGAGTCCAAGATTGTTATTCCAAAGAGACCAAACGTGACCTAAAATTGGTGCTGTTTCAATATCTAATACAAGAATTTTAGCTTTAGTGTAATCTTTTTGTATAGCAGATAGATAGCTCATCTGACGAGAACTACTGAACTCAGGGTAATATTTTTTCTCAATATGACGAACTGTGCTCTCACGACTCTCTTTACCTAAAACAGTTCGAGCAATCTCACGCTTTGACATTCCTGCTTCTTGTAGAAGTGTAATAACCTCTTGGATTGTTTCTTGACTTAAACTCATTTACTCCCCTTTATTATCTATGAATGTGAGGATATCTGCAACTGCAAAATCACGGAAGTCCTGTTTTTGTATATCGAAAGCATGAATAAACCATTGAGAACCAGTGTGGTATTTACTTTCACCAAACCAGAGTACCGGATCTTGGACTTTTCTGGAAAGAGTTTCACCTTTCCAATTCGTATAAACAAATTCCATTGTGGGTAACGGTTGATTCTGACTAAGACTTTGATCAATCTTACTTACACCCATACTGTCTCCTCATATTTTTTGACAAACAATTTTAAATACTCCACAATCATTTGCTCTTTAGTCATCTCGGCATCATCTAAAATTAAACCAAACTCTTCTTTAGCTGCAATAGCTATTGTTTCCTTTTTAAGTCTTTCAAGGTATTTTCTTTGAGTTTCTACACCCCTATGGTGTAATTTGTTTTCAATCCAGTAAGGATTTTCTAGATAATCTGCGAGGTTTCTTAAGGCTTCTGAAACTGACAAATCTGTGTAATTTGAACAGTATTTTTGGAAATATTTTACGACATATCCTTCCCAAGTGTTGGCGGGTTGAGAAAGCATCCCTCTGACTTTTAAATCATAGTGGTCATGGTCACAGGTCCATCTTATAGGCTTATATCTAAGAACTGGGCATAAACCATCTGCTGGTTTATTCTCTAATGACCAATCTCTGACTTCTGAAGTGTTTTTCAACCAGTAGTTTGAGTCAAGTGGAATACTTTCTCTTCTCTTTCTTGGGGTTTTAACTTTTACAGAACTCTTTTTCTTTCTGAAACGGATTATACCCCCTCACGATCTTGATAACATTTTGCAAGAATATATGCATCTGCAATATCTGCTTTACCAGCCACGAGAGTATACCCTTTTACTAACTCAGAGTCAAGTATTTCAGCCACTTCAATCATATCTTTTTTGTCCATTTTCTTTTTGATTGGCTTACCTTTCTTATTAAGTTCCGTTTGTTTTTCGATTGGTAATTTACTTCTAGCCCAACTCTTGATAGAAGTTGGTGCAAGATGTTTTACTTTGTCACCATAACCTAACTTAAAAAGTTGATACATAATACAGAAGTACAATCCTGCAAGAGTTCTTGTTGCATTACCTACTGAGGCAAATGAGAGAGACTCTAGGACAATTAAATCAGGTTTTATTCTATTAACCAGTTCGATTAAATTATCAATGATATAGATAATTTGTTCAACTTGGGTATCAAAATATTCAACACCTTTACTTTTTGTCTTAGAGCCAGAACTGCCAGTTCTGAATACATGTTTTTCTTGTGTAATGCCGTCCTCTACTAGAACGGCTGCACAATGGCTCATACTTTGATCAATGCCAAGGATCTTCAGTTGACCTCCACTTCAAGATTATCCATAAAATAGTCTAAAAGAATTTCACGAATTTCCATAACAGAATCATCATTGAATTCGCCTTCTTCAGGATTAAAATCATTATCAATTAAGACTTGTTCCAAATACTCTTCAAGTTCTTTTGTAGAAGGTGCTCTAATTTTTAAATTATAAATCATATTACTCCATAGTGTCTAAGGACACGTGCAAATGTGGTAGGGTCATTGGGAACACGTTGCATGTACACCAACCTGAACATTAATGATGCCCATTGTCCTGCTGACATCTTCATGTGCTCACCTGTGAAGGAATCATACTCAACTCCATCAGGGAACCAATTTTTGAATCTTTCCATGACACGTGTAAATAACTCTTTGTGATCTACGGCATCAGCAAAATCCGCATAACAAGTTGCATCACCGTAAGTTAAACCAAAATCTTGATATGGCCTTACATGATCACTTGAATCACCTTTACACATCTGAACAGCAAGCCATTTAGCGCCATAACCTTTAACTTCGCCTTTATCCATCCACAATTCACCAACACCATCATCAATCAGAATTGGATTAGGGTGTTTAAATGAATCATTTGAACGATAAAGATTAAAATACAGTGAAGGTGTAGAATTGCTGTCTTTATCCATTGTCACAGGGATATAAGAGAATTTACCTGTCTTTTTATAATCTTCCCAACCCTGATAACCATATTGGGTAAGTCGATCGTCGGCTTCAATTCCTGTAACAAATTCGCCACCATGCTTCTCAGCAAGGTATTCTTTTGCTTCTGTCAGGAATATAGGTCTTAAGGTATCTTCTCGATTTGATTTGTACTTCTGAGGAAGGGCTAGCTCGTGACGGAAAGTTTCACCTTTACCTAAGACACCAAAATATTTCTCAATGCCAAGGTGTTCACAGATGGTATTAACTTTTGTTTTAGCAGCGTAAAGTACATGTGATAACTCTGGTGCAACTTGAACTTCTTCTATTGTGAAGTCTTCTCTTGCAAAAGGTGTCTGTCCTTTTGCTTCTCTCATAACGTTTTGGTCACCTAACCAACTACCTTCGAGAGAATTTTTCTTTCTACCCCAAAATTCTGTTTTATTCTTAAACTCTTTACTACGACCTGATGCAATGTGAGTAGCCTTTATTTTTCTTCCTTCCAGTACGGAAGAGCTTAGGTAAGCTATCTGGTCATAGTCGATTACTAACTTAGTGTTTTCATCGACATATTTTGGGAGGTCTTCAAGGGAAATTGTTTGGAAAGTACTTATAACACCTCCTATAGGATTAATCGTCTGTTTCTATTGTCCTCGCATAAGGACAATCTCTACTTTTAGGGATCTCATAGACTTCCTCAGTTCCGTGGCCTTCATAAATGCAAAGTTTAGTATCACCGTTAACAACCTCACTTGGATCGGTTAAAGTGACTTTAACTGCGAAAGCATTAAATGCAATCAATGTAAGAAACACGAAAGATAAAGTTTTCATATGAGACCTCCTTTTGTGAATGGAAGGTCATACTATCAAAATATGACCTAACCTGTCAACACTTATTTTTCAGAATCAACTTCTGACAGCAATTCTTTTACCGATTTACTGATCTCGTTGGCGATTATCAGAAAGGTTGAAGAAAAACTTTTTACATCTGCTGTGACATAACTCTCAAACTTAAGTCCTGAGAAGACATAATCAGAGTCAACTGTGAAATTAAGAACACCATCATAGTTCATTGCAAGCTTTGTCACTAACTTTTCAGATGACTCAATTAATTCTTTGGCTTCAGAGTTATAGAGTGATTCTTTCTTCCATGCCACTTGGCCCTCAAAATCTTCCATCTGAACAAAGTTACCTAAAGTCAGAACGTCATTTAACTGTTCTGTGACAAACCGAGTAAGAGCTTCTACAATTGGTTTATCAGTTGTAAGAGGGACTACTGCAAGACTGCCCAATGTCTTACGCAGGAAAGCGGTCAGGTCTTCTGCTTTTTTGTGTGAAGGTACTGCGACATAAAGTTTTTCAGTTTGTTTATCTAAGAAAACATAAGTCGAGTATTCATCAATAAAACAACGTGGAAGAAGTTCACGAATGGCTTCATCTTTAAGAACATCTTTTAATTCTTTGTTGATCTTAAGAGTTTGACCTTTTTCTTCAGCTTCAGCTAAAGCCCTTTTGATTTTGGCCTGGACAATCTTCTTAACTTCATTACCAGGAACTTTACGCTTTGATTGTGTGATCTTAACAACATCAAATTTCCCAACAGAGTGGACATACTCTTCCTCTGAAATAATTTCACCTTCTGGTGAAATTTCCATCTCAATAACTGGTTCAAAACCGATTGATGAAATCTGGTCTTCACCAGCAATTTTATACTTTAAGTATTCAAAATGTTCATTGCTAGGTATTTTCTCTAAATCAATTGGATATTGACCATTAGAGGTATAAACCACAAAACCTGAGAATGCTTTTGCTAATTCATTTTTTGCCATATTTAAATTGTCTCCTCTTTCGCTTTCATTGCCTGCCAGATAAATACAACTGTGTCTGACAGTAAGTCCTCAACTTCACTTTCTTCCATTTGGTCAAACAAGCTATCTAATGCACCAGGGATACTTTCCCAAAGTTCTTTAATGCCTGCTTCTACCATCTCTTCTGTTGGTTGTAAATTACTGATTCTACTCTCCTTAAGAAATTTTAGCTGTAATATTTAAACCCATGCTAGAGCAAACTTCATAGTTCACTCGATCATACTCATTGTAAAGATCTTCTGAAACCAAACTATCAATTTTCTCATTAACAGAAAAAGCTTCTTCGCTATTAGAGTGACCTAAGACTAAATGAAGGAAATCAATTTCATTTTGAGTTAACTCTACAGTATGAGTTGGGGAAGGAAAAATGTCAGGGAATTGCAGTTTAACCTCTTTAGCTGCATTATCATAACCTTTTAACTCTAACCAATGAATCATTGAAAATAGATCATCTTCATTAAGCACAACAAAACTCCCTACACTAGTTTTACCTTCTACTGGATATTTCATATTAATCTCCTCTTTGTAATTATTTTATGAGTCTGACAAGAAAGACATCATCTTTGTGTGTGATTACACTATCAGGTTGCATTGCATATCCCTTACCAGCATAGAGACGAACTGCTAAGTTCTGTTGAGATACATATTTGTCCCATTGCTCTTGTTTATAAAGTCTAAACTTTATAACTTCACCTTGGTACTTACAGGTAATATCTTCATGAGTGGGATCATCGATCCCAGCCTCTTTTAACCTACCTACAATATTTTGAATAAATACTTCTAAAATTTGAGTCATATTTTACCTCAGTATGCATAGGTTGTCAGAATAAGACGACCCTCTTTTCCTGTGAACTTTTCAAAAAGAAGAACTGCTTCGTTATAGATACTCATTCATCCTCCTCATCAACAAGACCTGTAACCTGTTCAAACAATTCAACCATTTCTTGATCAGTGTCAACCAATTGATACGCTGCCGAAATAAACTCAAGTGCCATTTCTTTGCATTCTCTTGAATTCAGCATATCAAATTGAATATTTACATTTCCCTCTTTAATTTGAAGGGTTTTGTAGTTTCCACTAAAAGTGGTGCCAATATAAAAATCCATCAATGACTCCTTAACAAAATTTAGAAAGATTAGGTTCAAAGAAAGAGCAAGGTTTTACGATCTTACCTTTATCAGATTTAAAGATGAATTTTTTATCATCACCTTCACCAACAACTGAATATGTCACACCTGTATAACGACCCTCAGACCTTTCTTCAATATCCTTACATTCTTGTTGTGCAGAGACAGGTAAGCCATTTACATAAAACACAGGTTCACCATCTAGTCCATGTTCAAATTTAGGGAATTTTGAATCATTACTGTTAAGGACTTCATCCAAGGCTTTTGTGACACAGCCATCAAATTGATAGAGAAGTGCACAGACATCTTTTACAGTTTCACGACCACTCCCTAGACCTTCAATGCTGTATTTAAGTTGATTGAAGTAATCAATGCTAGCTGAGGGTGCAGCAATTTCGATCTGGCTTAAAACATTACCTTCACATTCTTGAAAATAAAGATAAGTACTGGTTACAAAGATATCACACAAAGCATCTAATACCATTTCCTTATTTAGAGTATTATATCCATCAACAAGTTCATCTTTACCACTGAATTCTTCATTAACAAGAGTTAATTGAAAGGCTTTAGCTTCTTCGGAGAAGTCATGTTCACCATTTCTTGCAAGAGCATTCCATTCAACAACGCGATTAAAGTAACGGGTAAAGTCCAACGGTTTTGCAAATAAATTCAATATTCCTCCTGTTATCGACCAAAACGTGCATAAAGGCCATGCAGAATAAAACCAATCAGTGCAATGGCAAAAAGAAATCCAACACCAAAGCTTACAAAAAGATTCAGTACGATTGCAACTAAAGCAATCACAACACAATAACGTTTTGCTGATTCTACATAATCAACAAAATAACTTTTCAAAGTTTCCATGATTTCACTCCTTAGTTAGTTAAGTCAACGTGATCACCTTCAGGTTGATCACGACTTATTTTAATTGGAAGCCAAGCACCATTTCTTGTCTTCATTAGACACTCTCCCATAATCCAACTGTATTTTGTTTCAGTGTTCATGGAATTCCCGTGTATTGAACATTTCGCTGTATATTTAAGTGGTGTGTAGAGACAGATTGTGACAATCAAAAATAAGACTATGTAACCACCTAGCAATATTTTCCATCTTTCTATACTAAAGTCCAGAAAGTCTTCCAACTTATCTCTACGCAACTTATACCAAATGCATACAGCGGCTATATAAATTAGTACAGCTATAATTTGAATCAACAAGTACCAAATCATTTAAATCTCCTCTTATTGAATAGGTTCCCATGTTTCAGGGTTAACTTCACGGACATACTGACCTACTGGAAATTGTGGGACACCATCATCGGTTCGTGCTTGGAAACTAAAATTGATAAATTTACCAATAATTTTCTTTGCAGCTTCTTCATTACGATCTGAAAATGTACCTTTCATCTTACATTTAAAACGTGTTCCATCTTTCTCGACACAATCTAACACAGCTTCATTGTTTTTGTCAATAGTGTATCCCGTAACTTTAGCTTCTGCGTCCTGAAAAATTTTCCATTTTTGTAGATCGGCAGAACGTTGACCAAACTCATATAGACCTTTGAAGTTTCGAATAATTGCACCTTCATAACCACCCTGCATGTAAATACCAATCGAGTCTTTAGTTTGATCTTCATCCGACATAAAGCTTCCATGAACAACTTTGATTTTACTTAATCGTAGTGCTGAAGACCAACTATCTGTGTTCATCAGATCCGCATATCGGCAAGGATGGTCATTGTAATCCCATGAATTTTCATGGTTTTTATTAGAATCCCAAAGTTTGCCTTTTGATGGAATATCAAAAATATGAAATTCCAAATCATCTGAACAATATCCCCCGTAAGGATGTATTGGACCTGGGATGCCGTTTCCTAATTTTTCTGGTGATTTCTCACAATCTTCCTTGTATTGCTTAACCCTTTTTTGCCAATCTTTGTCAATTTCAACTGCAATGTTTTCTTTTGTTCTCCACTTTTTAGCCAAGGATACAATTTTCTGAAGACTTAAACCGTGCAGATAGACTTCACCATCAAACATATTAAAATCAGTTGCTTTACGAAGTTCTTTAATCTGCTCAACAATCTTACCTTGAATCGGATAAGTTTTATTTCCACGGCTATTAAAGACAGGCTCACCATGATCATCAAAAGTGATCAGGCAGCGTAGACCGTCCAGTTTAGGTTGAGCATAGCAGGGATAAATAATATCCTTAGAGCGCTTGATTGCATCATGTGCAAGCATTGGTGAAAAAGTATCTTCTGTCTCAAGTTCAGATGTGGATTCACGATAACCTAAACGAACTTGTTTCTCCCATTTAGAGATTGCTTCAAGTTTGGCCTGTTCTTCGGCAGTCGTTTCGTTAGACCTTCCAACATTCTTTGCTTCGCAAACAGTCTTTTTAGTTTGGATCTTGCCACCCATCTTACCAAACTCTACAGAAATAGTATCACCTGAAGTGAACACTTTCCATTCCTGAAAAGACCCATCTTTGTTAAGGGCATAAAGAGTTGATTTAATCTGCGCCATCATTCACCACCTGAACGAATGTTGTCTAATGCAGTAGTTGTTTCACATGAATCATTATACATTTTGTGATGTTCTAGGTAAGCATGAGCACTAGACCAATCGTCATCTTGTGTCTCCCAACCATCAACAAAAGCGTCTTCAATGATAGTGATCAACTGTTCCCGAGTCAATGTTATTTTGTTATCAATAAAATTCATTTTAATCCTCCAAACCAAGTTTCTTTTTCCAACCTTCACGTGTATTTTGTGGTGTACTATCAACTGCAATATTTTTTAGGTTGCTGTAAAGATACCACCCTTCAGCCCATGTTGTCCATTCTACACTATTAGTCTTCCAGACCCAAAAGACGAAGATAGGTGAAATAGAAAATCTCCATTTAGATGAACCGTTATGACTACAATGGATCATCCCATCATCAGAGTCTATTGAAATTTCATAATCTTCTTTATTCTCTCTGATGTGTTCAACCAACTCCCTTACTGGGGTGTATATTTTAAAAGGGTTTAACATTTGAGTTCCTCCGTAAGAATGCCTTGTTTATTCCACCAATGGCGAAATGTATCTTCAAAGAAATCTCTTTCAGTTACGAAATCTCCAAGCAAGGCTTTAAGATCAGATTTTTTCATACTATTTGGGTCTTCACCAGCAGGACACTGGATGCTGTAGTCAGCCCACTTTGCCAATAAAGAGCCAGCCTTATCTCCATCACAAACTGCAACAGTTTTCCCTGGTAACAGATCAAGTTGCTGTTTGACAACACGTGCTTCATTTGAAAAGACAGCCACAGCATTACCATAGTACATTAAGCTTAAAGCATCAAATACCCCTTCACACACAAAAGTATAAGGTAAGTTTTCATTAAACCATTCCAAACCAAAAACTGTAGGGCCAGAATTTGAAACAATATGATATCTTCCACCTGGAACATTATTACCAGACTTATCACCTTTCCAATTATACTCAAGGATACCTTTCATCTGTCCTGATAAATTCCAAAGGAAGAATGTTAAATATTCTTTTTTAAAATCAAGTTTAGTCTTTAAACTCACTTGATGATAAACTGCACCCATACGATATTGTACATGATCTAAAAATGCTCTTTCTTCCTTTGTGTATTCCATTATTCTACTTTTAACCCTTTGATTTTACCAGCGGCAATAGCATCATATATCCCACAAACAGCATCTCTCCAAGTTGGATATTTTTCAATATCTCCAATGAGAATGTTAATGTCAGAGATAGCTTTATTACGCTTGCGCTCTACTTCTGTGAGGATAGGGCGGAAGTTAATTGAATGCACTTCATTAACCGTAAGCGTTTTCCTGTAGTCATAATTCCATGCGAATGCAAACCCGTCATAGCGACCAACAATCACGACTGGAAACCACGACACTCCATCAAATGCCTCACATTCACACCCAACTGGAGGTAAGCCCTCCCCATTCCATTCAGGCTGCTTTGATGCAGCAAGGGCGGCTTCGTATTCAGATTTTGGTATTTCTTGAATACCTTCTGCTGTAGGTTTGTAAGTAACATGGTCAAGATTAAAATTATAATTACCATCATTGGTAAAATCTTCAGGAGATTCTCCATTTTCATCATAAAAGTAAACCTGTTTGTCGTTGCGAAACCAACAGCATTCCACTGCACCATCAGGCCAACCACCACGTTTAGGTAACTCTTGCACTAATAAATCAATAAGTTTCATTATCCCTCCAGATGATTTTCAATAATATCAATAAAACTTTGACTGCTGAATGTCTCTACAGCGCCTTTACGATACATTAAAACACCACGAGTCTCATAAGCTTCCTCTTCACCATACGTGATATTTGGATTAACCACAATCATTTTTGTACCAAAATTTAAAGCAGGGAACAATTCCCAGTTAAAGTTAATCACTTGGTTAGAGCAACCTACAACAACTACAATATCTTTATCAGTTAGACTATCAAAGAGATCAATCTCACCTTTGTACCAAGGTGCAGTTTCACAGAAGAATGTTACATTTGGTTTGGCCCAAAAGTATTTAGTTTGGTCAAATTCTTCAAAACCTACATCAATAAGCTTTTCAGGGGAACCATAATTTAGTTCTTTATAACGAACTTCACGTAGATATCCATGTGCATGAATAACTTCTTCACGTGGAACACCTGCACGCTCCAGTAGATCATCAACGTTCGTTGTAAAATTTTTAACCTGACCTGGATACTTATTAAACCATTCTGCAATACGCATATGAGCGATATTTGGTTCTACAGAACCCAACTCTTTTCGACGTTTATTATAAAATTCATGTGTTTTAGTGTAAAGATCTAAACCATCTTCATCAACAGCACCATATGGTCCAATACCATCTTTCAGATAACAAAAACCTTGGTTAAAAGAATAGAGATTACATACTTCTTCAATATCATATTCATCCCACATAGCTTTACCAGATTGTGTGTCAGTGCGGAAAGCACGAATACCACTTTCTACACTCAATCCTGCGCCTGTTACAAACAAAACCCTTTTCATATTACCCCCTTAAAAATGGTGACCTACTGGTTTAATCTCTCTATGTGACATCATCTCAATAATTTCATCAAAATGCAAGAATTTTTCGTGAACATCCCAGCCTACATCCATTGTCTTCCCACGATCAGTTTCTGTTTCAACGATGGAGCCGTGCGTGTGACCATGAAGCATAACAGAGCCTTTTGCTTTTTTATTCCAATCAAGCAGCGGATAATGCATCAAACAGAAAAAATGTTTGTTGTACTTTACTTCATCATAGTATTTAACTTTACCATATTTTGCTAAAATTTCACGTGTGTAACTCCTGTCATGATTTCCTACAATAAAAGTAATATCTCCATTCAGACGTGAAGCAATGGCCTCAGTTTCTTCCTCCAAACCGAAAGAAAAATCACCTAAATGAAACATTTTAACACCTGGCTTCTTTGCACAAGCATTCCATTTCTCGATAAGTTCTTCATTCATTTCTTCAAGTGTTGCCCAAGGGCGTGTTTCAGGGCAGAATTCTTTAACCCTTTTGTGACAGAAATGTAAGTCACTACTAATAAACATTTAACCTCCTACTTTAATCGTGGTGCTGCACGATAACTATTCCACGAGAGGATCTTCCAAATAGTTTTATGCTTTTCAAGCATCTCTTCAAGTCCAGAGTATGTGTTGCAAAAAGCTATAATTGTCCATTGTTCCTCTATATTTTGTCGTCCTCTAAGAACATAATGAAGTTCATATGGGATCATAGTCAACCCTTCGGAGCACAGAATGCTCTATCAAATACATTCTGACGCTTACCCTCAGCAATAGCCATCTCACATGCACCCTGAGAGTTGAACTCTGCTGTCACATGGGACGGGCCATTGCCTGTGTATATTGCAAAAAGAATATAAATTGTAACCATGATACCTCCTAGACTCTTGCCACCCAATTTCTTTCAATGAGAATGTTAAAAATAGGTAAATTTTTATATGCAATAACATCACCGACTTTCTTTGCACCTAAGATCTCAAGGGCCTGTGAGTAATTTTCAAAAGCACGGATGTCTGTAATTCGATATAAACTTTGCATTTAAACCTCCTAGTATTGGTTGCGGATCATATCGATCCCGAAATTATGTTTAAGACCTCTCGCTGCAAGCATGAACTTATGAACAGCAGAAGGGTTAGAGGAATGAACATACACTTTTTTCAATCCTTTGTAAAAACCTTGATGAAGGAGTTCTTCAAGTTTTGTAAAAGCATAGTAACCTTCAGGACTATATTCACCTAAATCATTATCGAAAGAAATCTCTGTTACAGAATCAATCTTATCAGATTCGTGTAAATGCAAATGCAGCATAAAAAGTTGCTGTGCTGATTTAACCCAGATTGCATCATCCCAACCATAATTACAAGGATCACGTATGTCATCTATCCAAATTCTCATTTAACCCCCAAAGTAAGGTTTGCTCTCTTACCGAAAACTCCGGTCCCCAATACTCACCAGTGAATTCATCTCTACCACCATGCACATCACAAACCCATTTATAAATACCTGGACCAAGATCCTCGCACTCAAATGGAAGACCAATATACTCTGCACTCAATCCATTGTCAAAGAAAGAATAATGGATATTTGGGGCATCTAATATTGTGACACTTCCACTAATATCAACTGCCACGATCCACTCACTACCATGTGGAGAATCATACTCAGGTTCTTCATCACATTGCTCTTCAAGAGTCAAATCAAGATCAACTTCTACCCCTTGAGTTAATTTTTGAATGTCTTCAAAAAGCTCTTTGGTTGTCTTACCTGACCTTTCAAAATTACTTTGCCAATCTAGTGCTGAAACAAATTTTTCACTCATTTCTTTTTATCTCCTCATTTAATCTATTGATAACTCTTTTATCAGGTGAGAATTCTAACAAATATTTTTCTAAAACTTCATTTAAAAATTTTGATTTTTCTTTCTTATAGGCAGAAATTGCTTCATTTTCATCTGAAAAACTCCCTATATAAAATTGTTTACCAAATCTACTAAAACCCGCTTGATAGACTTTACTCCTTTTATGAAAACAAACTCCTTTAACTTGATTTAATGAGATAAAAGAGAGGTTTACATATTCTGGTACAAAAACACAAGAATCAGGGTTATACTCACTGTTGTGACCCAAAATATCTTTATCCAAGACCTTACCTTCCCAATCTTGTTTCTCCATCCAAGATTTGAAATTAGAAAAAGTTAACCATTCTTCACAAACCTTTATTTGTGTGTAGCAAGGAAATCTTGAAAGTTGTAATTGTGAGTAGCAACGTCTCAACATGTCAGTCCACCTTACATAATAAGGACACATTTTCCTTTTCTTGTTTTCATCGTACCAACTAATTCTATAATCAGCATCATTTACGCCTTTTCCGAACACCAGCTTTTTTACCATCGTAGATCCCCAAAACTATATTCTCTATTGCACATGTTTGCACAGTTTGCAAACCCCTTCGTTTAGCCTCAGCTATGTTTATTAACCACCAACCCCACCAGTAAGTCTGGTCTTTAGTCAAAGGTTGAGCTAAAGGATCTGCCTCTTGTTCCTCAAGACGTTGCAAAGCTTCTTCAATCTTTTCAATTGGAGTCTCAAAGACAAATGCTTCTTTGTCAAAAGCTGGTTTAGCAGGTTGCTGGGTTTTTGGTTTAGTCGTTTTCTTTTTAGCTGGAGTTTTTACCATGATATGCCTCTAATAATTCATCAGGGATAAAAACGGTTTCACCAAAATTGTTAACAACTAACAAACGACATGCAGCTTCAAGATGACTAGCACCATGCGCATATTTTTCTTTTAAGGTGTATGAATAAGTTTCTATTGTAGCATCTGATATCCATTTAAACTCAATACCAAACCAATCAATAAAATCTCCGGCTTGTATCCATTTTGTTGAAGGATTGTAACGCGAAATTGAACCATTATAACAATAAGAACGATCAAATTTATCACAACTCCAATACAATGTACCTAATGAACTGGTCTTAGCTTCAAATCCTAAAGCAAAAGCTGTTGCAATATCTAATTCATCACCTTTTAAATCCTTTGTTTCTTTAATTGTCATTATTCTTCTCCCCACCGATAGTCTTTATCACCATGTAACTCAAAATTTTTGTCATATAATTCTTTACTTGCATTTTCAAGAGCAATTTTAGCAGCCTTAACGTAAGCATGAACTAACTCAAACGCAATTTTCTTTTCAGGTGGCACACTCTGCAACATATCAACTAAAATGTAATATGTGCTTTCTACTTGTGATTGATCGTCTTCTAGGATCTCAGTTAAGATTGTAAAGTCATATCGTGTTGGTTCTGGCCCGTCAAACTCCATAGAGTCTCCTTATTTGTGATACGAATTAATCTTTGATCCCAAGAAGATGTATTCTCTAGTTGCCAATCAAAAAGTTTACGTTTAATAATCTCAACCATTTTCTCTGAATCACATTCAACAGCAGCGATTGAGAACATTCTCTCATCGTGAAAGAAAGAGATATTTACAGGTTCTTCAAAAACATCTGCCAGCGTATTTGCAGTTGTGGTGATAAAATCAACTTGTTTTTGAATAAAATCATTCATTCTGCTTCCTCCACATCACGAAACTCAGTACCTTCAATCTCACCTGAATGTTCTGCACCTTGATATTCAAAGACAAACACCTGTTTACCAACAAAAAGGATCTTAACTGGTTCCCAGTTATCTCCAGAACGATCATAAAAATTAAGCAGATAGGTTTTACCTACTTCAATAACCTGTGCTGGTTCTGAATAAGGTTCATATTGCCAGTACTTTTTATAGCAATGGAAATCTTTACCATTTAGTTTTTTACCCTCATAGATCGTAACGCCAGCAGTGATTGAGTTCACCTCAAAGTCTTCCCATCCTGGCTGACCATACGTAGGGAAATTTTTATCTTTCATAGTCATTCTACCAATTGATCTTTTCATGATTCACTCCTTATCCATTTCGATAATGTTGCATTCTAAGTGTTCTGCTGTCACTTCGTCAAGAGTTTTAATGAAAAGTTTTTTATCTCTGGCATAAAGTTTCATTGCTGGACTGTAGTTCAGGAACACCTCATTAAAAGAACGTTCATAACTAATAACCACAAGCGTCTGTAAACCTTTCTGAAGCGAGACACGCACATCCCTCACCTTATCTAAGAACAAACGTTCAGCAGGCTCCATAGGAGGTTTACGGCGTGTTCTGGCAGGTTTACAATTAGCTTCCATAATCGTTACGAACTCAGTCATCTAAATCTAGCTCCGTTTTCTCATCAAAGGTTGCATTCTTCAATTTTTTATTGAGATGCTTACGTTTCTGTCCACATACATTACAGATGTTGATATCACTTGTCAATGTACGATCACAACCACACCACCAGAGAGCTTTATCAGATTTCTGATTCTGCATCCTGTTACGCTTCTTAATCCCCATCTAAAACCTCCTCAAACCGATTCTAAGCAATCTTCTATAACTCGGAGTATGATGGCTTAGCTTTCTTTTGTCAACGCCTTACAATCGATTTGACAGGGTTTTATGAGTGTGATAGATTTACGTTAAGCTCTTCTCACACGTGTAGTGCAATATATTAGATCTATACTAGTAAAATACTATTTATAAAAGATAATCAGTCACTACGTTTTATGATTATCTAACACATATAAATTATTAGTCATATACATTTTATAATAATTTATTAATTATCTTTATATAACAATCACTTAGTCTTTCGACCTTCGTTCTTGTTATATAAAGATCTTTAAAATACCACAGATTTGAAATTTGTCAAGAGTTTTTTACAGATATTTTTTAACTTAAAACCTTTACTGTGCCAGGGACAACTGCTAAGGTAGCGATCAGCATGGTATGATGATAAGGAGGATGGAGTGATCAATGTTGAAATCGTAGATGGTAAAGTGAAATTAGGTAAGTTAGAGTCAGGAAAGAAGTCTGTTGTTTTTTATAGTAAGAAGATGAATCCATTTTTTGTAAGAGTCAGGAAAGGTGGATCACCTTTGGTAGATGATTTTCTTCAGAGTGTGCTTGGTCAGGTAGAGTTTATGCACGCACATGACCATGCAAAGATTATGGTAAAGCTTCATAATAGTCCTAAACTCTATTATAAATATTTATATCAATACTGTACTAACCTTTTAGGTAAAACTCCTATCCAAGCTATGAAGTCTTGGAACGCAGCAGAGTACTACACTAAGATTGAACCACGTAAGTTTTTAGTGGATAAACTTGCACGTAGGCAAAAAGGTAGGGTTCATATA
>JACCDR012057815.1_pt1 | contig 44449 bp, 33 predicted proteins | sample 7446431 | NCBI WGS metagenome assembly JACCDR01 (sample SAMN15323443, study PRJNA562643) | freshwater metagenome | isolation source: river surface water | place: USA:Blue River Watershed | collected 2017-08-17
GGCTCCTTACCAACTCTTGTAATAACGCTATTTCATTAGGGATCTCCATCTGTTTGTGGCGGGGGATAAGATGCTTCTTATACGTTTTTAGATCTGTTGGGGTTGTATGCCTAAGCTTTTACAAAAATCTATAAAATCCATTTCTATACCTAGACCGGATTACCATTTAGGCTCTGGTACAGATAATCCGCCAGAAGGTAAATGCCCAACTGCTTCCCTATTAGCTTGCAGTCCATTCTAATTAAAAAAAAGCCTGTCCCACAAAACGCAGGACAGGCTTTTTTACAAGAAATAAACCGATTGAGCTATTGTTTCACAATCCGTAGGGTTTTAGAGGTAGTTTTACCTGTAGCTTTCAGGTAGTATATACCTCCATGCAGACGGCTCATATCCAAATCTATGGTACCACCCACAGACGGTACATGCTTCTGAATCTGCACTTTACCTGTCATGTCATACACAGTTACAGACTCATACTGACTACCCAGTCCATTGATGCGTACCAGACCTGTGGTAGGGTTTGGAAGGGCAAATAGCTCCAATGAACCTGCGTCAGTTGCATTGATGGAACGAGCCGCAGTTGGGCATCCAGCAGGCGGGGTGGTACTATTTGTCCAGTAGATAGCATATGCCCCTGTCGTAGCAACCAGTGCCAGTCCGTTGGCATCAATATTAATATAATAAGTACCATCCAATCCGGGAAAGCCAGAATTGGCAAAGGTAATCTTAGGCTGAGGCGCATTAAAGGTGTGTGTAGTGGCATTTCTCAGGTCTACATACCAGTTAGGTACTCCATTACGGGTATTTAGCGAAAGCTGCCATAACCCATTATTTTCTAACCCCCAGTTAATCACTGGTTTATAGGCATTGCTCAACAAACCGGCAGGTGCATTACCCAATACATAAATATTGTCAAACGACATATAGTTGGTTGTTGGCAGAGGCGTTGCACGGGGCACACCAAAACGAGTCAGCAAATTGCACAAACCAACAGTGATTGTTTTAGTAGCCGTGCTTACACCGCCTCTTCCATCACTAACAGTTACTTTCACTACATATTCGCCTACTGGATAGGTTTTGGATGCACTTACACCCGTACCAGTTGTACCATTTCCAAAATCCCAACTATAGGTCAGGGCATCGCCATCTGGATCGGTAGACCCTGCCGCACTCAGACTTACAGTCAATGGAGCAGAACCTGACATAGGCGTGGCCGTCAGCACAGCAACAGGAGGTCTATTAATACTAGTTACAGTAATAGTGACAGATTTGGAGCTAGTACCACCTTTTCCGTCATTCACAGTCAGGGTAGCTATATAAGATCCTGCAGCTGTGTACGTATGTGACACACTTACCCCTGTACCTGCAGGCGTAGTATCTCCAAAGTTCCAACTATAGGTTAGCACATCACCGTCTGGATCCGTTGAGCCAGCTCCGCTGAAGGCTACTACTAATGGTGCTGTTCCAGATGTAGGTGTAGCTGCTACAACTGCTACTGGAAGACGATTGAAAATTGTATCATTTACAGTAATAGTGACAGTTTTGGAATTTGTACCACCTTTTCCGTCATTCACAGTCAGGGTAGCTATATAAGATCCCACAGCTGTGTACGTATGTGACACACTTACCCCTGTACCTGCAGGCGTAGCATCTCCAAAGTTCCAACTATAGGTTAGCACATCACCATTTGGATCAGTAGAACCTGCTCCACTGAAAGCCACGACCAATGGGACGTCTCCAGATGTAGGAGTAGCCGTTACCACAGCTGTTGGCGTACCCGAAAGTACCGTAATTACTTTGGTAGCTGTACCTGTTCTTCCGGCAGCATTGGTTACGGTCAGTTTTGCTGTATAGCTACCAGCAGTTGTATAGGTATGAGCAGCTGTTTTGCCTGTGCCTGTGGTACCATCACCAAAAGTCCATGCGTAGGTCAGGGCAGAACCCGTAGGATCGGTAGAACCGGCTCCACTAAAGCTAACCGCAAATGGAGCATATCCTTGGGCACTGGTAGGAGTCACGCCAATAACTGCAACAGGAGAATCTTTGGGCGGTTCTTGTCCAAAGATCAGTACACCATTGTCGTACATAGGTACTTTCGGGTTGCGGTTTTGTGCAGCTCCCGCCAGATAAGACCAGTCATTGGCATTGTTCCAGGCAGCGGCAGGGGCAGCATCTGGCAATTTTACACGCACCTGTGCTTCCTTGCGGGATTCTCCCTGTCCACCAGGATATAAAGCCGCTCCAGGAAAGGATACTTCAAAATAATAGATGTTATTAGTCTGATCCCAAGGTAATAGTTGAGTAGTAGTAGTCGTTCCACTGCTATAGCCAACAGATACTGTATAGTTAGCTAAGGTATAACCAGCAGCCAGACCTTCGGTAATATCAATAAAATAGCGGAAAGAAATATTAGGCGTTACACGAGCAGGCCAAGCAGTATGATTGTAGGCGGTAAATGAAGGCTCCATGAAGTTAACTCCAGAAGAATTTACTTTGGTTTCCATATACAACTCATCACTAGGTATTTCGGCTATTGGGAAATTGGCCAATGGTGCACCGCCAAAGTCTTTGTACATACGAATCAAGGCTCCTGTATAAGCTGCATTGTAGTCAGTAGCCACTTCGTTTTTCTGGTAGTCGCTTCGGTCGTCCACGTAGTCATCCGCATTTCCAGGACCTCCTACTAAGGCACCATACAAGATATGGCGGTTAGTGGCAGGTGCACCAGAAACATTGTTTTCCCAGCCTCCATGTGCGGTACGGTGGTGCGGGTTTTTGGGAGGATTGACCCCAAACCCACACATGTAACTACGGTTAGAAGGGTTCTCGCCCAATGTGTAGTTAATCTGACGTACAGCAAAGTTATAATACAGTGATTTTTTAGTATTGCTGGCTGGTAGGAAGTCACTGTAGAGAAACGCCAGGAAAGCAGTATTTGCGGTATGGCGCAGAGATCCCCATTGGGTCAACCAGGCAAGTCCACCAGGCGTGTAGGTAATACGAGATCCATTGGTACCAGTAGTCCAGTAGTCTAGGCTGCGTTCTGCATCCTCAGTGTATTTGTTTTTTCCTGTCAGGATAGATAGCAACACATAACAGCCATATGATTTATCATCCCAAGCTAGTCCCCATTTGTACGAACGTGTGGGTACTTGTGGTTCTGTATTCAGATTGTCATAATACTGTTCGGCTTTATCCAGATATGGTTTGCTATTGGTAGCTTTGTACAACCAGATAGCCCCCCACACCAGTTCATCATTATAGCCACTCCAAGAGTTGTAGAAAGAAGCCGCATCCGGAATAGCTCCTGTATATCTAGCCCGTACTGCGTCTGCAAATTCATACAATTGTTTGGCATGAGTCAGTAACTCGGCACTATAGGCAGGATCATCTTCTGCAAAGACCATACTGGAGGCGGCCATAGCGGCGGCTGTTTCGCCCAGTAGATCAGAACCTCCAGCAGAGGCAGTCACTTTATACGCCGGGCGATTAGGAGCTTTGGTTAGGAGTACTTCGGCTGGCACCCATACGGCATGGTCATACGCCCCGTTTCCTACCTGTCCATAAAACTCACGCGGACCGGTGTGGCATTTAATAAAGTAGTCGTTTACCCACCGCAGGTTGTCGAGCAGTTCATCCCACTGACCTGCTTGTTTGTAGGCAGCTTTGTATTCAATAGCACCCCAAGCCAGCATAGTAGCTGAATAGGCCATTGGGAAACCAAATTTTACATGGTCACCTGCATCAAACCAGCCGCCTGTCAGGTCTTCTCCACCTGTACCTTTGTCGGTCATGGTAGAATTGGCTCGCCAAGTAACCCGATTAGGCTTATAGCGTGGATCGGTCAGATCACCCGACCGCTGGCATTCATAGAAAAAGAGAGATTTCTGTAGGGCTTCTCCGTAGTTAAACTTCGGAGCTGCCGTTTGTGCATAGCTATTGGCAAGCATTAGCATACACAAAAGGAAGAGAGACGTAATTCTTGTCATGATTAATTAAATAAGGATAAGATGAAATGTAAAGAAACAGTAAAGCAAGCACATCCGGCTTTACACGGATATTGTCTTTGTAACAGATTTATTTATCTGCCTACTAAAATATAAGTACAACAATGTTTTTTTTACTCTAAATCTCAGTAAACAATAGACCAAATTCTCATATTTTAATAGTAAGAATGTAGTGTGTACTATTTGCAAAAGATACTTCCTGATCAGGGGAATATACTTCGTGTAAGCATTCTGCTATATTACACAAGAAATAAGAATAAGATTCACCTCAAAAGTCATTTCTAGGATTTATGTAAGATAAATTTTAATAATACGAATGTAAATAAGTATTATTCACTATCTCAAATCTATTTCAAACCATTATATTCCATAGAGATACTAGATTTACGCACCCAGAAGCATGTATTTACAACTGAGAAAAAACGATACACAGACAAAGCATCTTATGTAAGTTTCATAACAGAATTGACAAATTTTATCTATACATAGTAGTTCAGTTTAGCAAATATAGATGTAACTTTAATTAGTTATTTTATTTCTTTTCAAAGAATTCACTAAATCTTACTCCACAAGTACTTATTTTTTTTTTATTTGGATGTATTCCTACTTTACTCAGTGCAAAAACTACAGTATGTATGGAAAAGCAGAAACTTTGGCATCTATGTAGTATACCTACAAAGTCTGTATGCATACATCTCGCCAAACACCTCTTTTTCTGCTGCCTGATGTCACACCTGGAGTGATTCTATGGGTAGCATTGTTATTCTTTTTACTCACCACCACCCGACCCAAATATCGGGGTGAGATTACGGTAGTTCTGCCATCTGCCTGTTCGTATGAAGGATGCACTCTTTGGGATGCACGGGAACTATATATAAAACTGATTATCAAAGACTCTACCCATATCTATCTACAATACACAGACAAAGAGAAGCCTACACAAACGTTGGCGTTTGGTTCGGTGGCACAGATGAACGAATGTCTGAAAAAGTATTTACCTGAGGCTGTACAGAAACATGGCAAGAAAGAAGTATTGATTGTCATTAAAGCCAATAAAGATACCCGAAGTCGGGAGTTTTTCAGCATGTTGGAAGTATTGCACGTACAAGGGTTTCGAAAACATGTGCTACTAGTCGAGCCCAAACCCTGTCCTGAGGAGTCAAACCATACTGTCAAGGAAGGCGTTGCGTGAAGCGAGCCTTCCTTGGCCTACCAGAGAGTGAGGTTATATAAAAAAGTCACGCATGAGTTCGTCTTCGTGCATGCCTGGCGTGACACTGTATCCAGACAGGTCAACAATGCCTTCGGCGGCCATTACCTCATCATCAATAAAAAAGTTGCCTGTGCAGGTTCGAAAGTCACGTGTGAAAATAGCATACGCAGCATCAGCCAGAATTTGGGGCGTACGGCTGCGTCTAATCATCTCATCACCACCCAATAGATTTCCAACAGCTGCTGTGGCAATGGTGGTACGAGGCCACAGGGCATTGAAAGCCACTTTACCCCTAAACTCACCCGCCATACCTAATGTACACATGCTCATACCAAACTTGGCCATGGTATAGGCTACATGTGGTGCAAACCAGCGGGTTTCCATATTTAAAGGTGGCGAAAGGTTGAGTACATGTGGATTTTCGGCTTTCAGCAAATAAGGCAAACAGGCCTGTGAGCAGACAAATGTGCCCCGGGTGTTGATCTGGTGCATCAGGTCATAGCGTTTCATGTCGGTTTGCAACGTACCCGTGAGCTGGATAGCAGAGGCGTTATTGACCAGAATGTCAATCCCTCCAAAGGTTCGTACTGCTTCTTCGACAGCAGCTTTTACTTGATCTTCATATCGAATGTCTACGGCCAGCGGCAAGGCTTTGCCTCCAGCTTTATTCATATCGTCAGCGGCGGTATAGATAGTGCCAGACAATTTAGGATGCGGCTCTGTCGTTTTGGCTACAATTACAATATTAGCCCCTTCCTGTGCCAGACGAACCCCAATGGCATGCCCGATTCCGCGGCTTCCTCCGGTGATAAAAACAGTTTTTCCTTTCAAAGACATATGTATCAATGGTTTTAGTGTCGGATATAGGTACGTAAAGAACCAAAAGTACATTTTTTCCGAATAATCCCTAGCACTTTGTCTTTCCTCTTTCTTATTCTTCCTGTTCGTCTAGAAACTGCTGGTAGGCTGCCTGTAGTTCACGATGGGCATGTCGGTTTCCTGCAGCCAAACTCACTTCCAGACCCTTCTGAAACGTTTCAACAGCCTTGTCTGGTAATTCTAGGTCTGCATATAGTTTGGCGGCATGGTAGTACGTACCTACATACCCTGGATGTTCGGTGAGTAACTGTTCGTAATAATTGCGGGCCTGCCTCAGATCCGTTTTTAGGTACTCAGTAGCCAAGGCATAGAGGGTAAATGGATCGTTTGGATCTTCTTGTAGGAATGTTAGCAGTTGGGAAAGTCGTTGATTGGAAGTAGAATCCATACGATCAATAGTTAAAAGCTGTTTTAAAATGAGCAAATGAGGCAACTTCGTTGCCTGGTAACAGCGTTGTGAAGCAGATTCGTGGAAGCCCCCGAGGACTATTCATTCATTTACTCACACAATCACCTGTTTGACTTGCCAGCAAAGGTAAAGACAAATAGCTGACCCTCGGCACAATCCTAATATATTCGATACAAATATGTTTAATCTGTGACAAAATGTAATGGTTTGCAGAGGATTCTCTTATATTTGTGCAGAAAGGAAAGGCATCGTGGATAGGTAAAAAAGCTATTTTTACTTCTATCACTCACGGCTAAACCTTTACCGTTCAACAACAGTTATCTTTTTTCAGTAAAAACCAATTTTTATTACTTATGAAAATTTTAGTTTGTATTACCCACGTTCCAGATACGACCACCAAAATTGTATTTATGGACAATGATACCAAACTTAATAAAAACAATGTACAGTTTATCATGGGACCCTATGATGACTATGCACTGGCACGAGCCATTGACCTGAAAGAAGCACATGGTGGCACGGTCACGGTACTGAACGTAGGCGAGGCCGATACTGAACAAACCATCCGTAAAGCCCTAGCTGTTGGGGCAGATGATGCCATCCGCATCAATGCTGAACCTACAGATGCGTATTTTGTGGCTGAACAGATTGCACACATTGCCCGCCAAAACAGCTATGACCTGATTCTGATGGGTCGGGAGTCTATTGACTTTAACGGCGGTCAGGTACATGGGCTGGTGGGTGAAATGCTGGGCATTCCGTCGGTATCACCTGTAATGAAGTTGGACATAGAAGGCAATGTAGCGAAAATGGCCCGTGAAATTGAAGGTGGAAAAGAAACGGTAGAAGTACCACTACCGCTGGTAGCTGGCTGTCAAGAACCGATTGCAGAATGGAAAATTGCAGGCATGCGTGGCATTATGGCGGCTCGTACCAAACCTCTTCAGGTATTGGAACCGACCTCAAACCATACCCAGACCAACGTGACTAAGTTTGAGTTACCAGCCCCTAAAGGAGCCGTTCAGATGATTCCGGCAGACAATGTAGGGGAATTAGTAAAACTTCTTAAAAACGAAGCCAAAGTACTGTAATGCTTGTAATCATTTTTCCTAGTACCTTAAAAAGCGTATTTTGACGGGCTTTCATGTGGATTAGATCCCTAATGAACGCAAACTTTTTAAAACAACTAGTACATTTTTAATTGAACTGACATGTCCATTTTAGTATTTATAGAAACTGCCGAAGGTGCAGTAAAAAAATCGGCTGTAGAAGCCGCTGGCTATGCCGCTCAAGTAGCCAAAATGAGTCAGACTACTGCTGTAGCAGTGGTGCTGGGCGAAGCTGATGCCACTTCCCTACAAGAAGTAGGCAAAGTAGGTATAGCCAAAATTCTGCATGCCACAGACAGCCGCCTGACTGTGCAGAATAGCCAAGCCTATGCCAGTGTGGTAGCTCAAGTAGCTCAGAAAGAAAATGCAGACATTGTGGTACTGGCTAAGTCTGCCCTGGCCGATGCAATGACTGCCCGTCTGGCGGCCAAACTCAACGCAGGTCTGGTCAGCAATGTGGTAGACTTACCAGATATGAGCAGTGGTTTTAAGGTAAAACGCAGCATTTATACGGGCAAAGCCTTTGCCATTACCGAAGTTACATCTGCAAAAAAAATCCTAGCCATCAAAAAGAATATCTTTATTCCTACCGAAGGAGCTAACAATGCCACTATAGAGGCCTTTTCACCTACCTTTAACGACGCAGACTTTGCCATTAAGGTGACCGGAACAGAAAAAGCTACAGGCGAAGTATCTCTGCCAGAGGCAGATATCGTGGTTTCAGGAGGACGAGGCTTGAAAGGTCCTGAAAACTGGGGCATGATCGAAGAACTGGCACATACACTGGGAGCAGCAACGGGTTGCTCGAAACCAGTATCGGATCTGGGCTGGCGGCCTCACCACGAGCACGTCGGGCAAACGGGTATCAAGGTAAGTCCAAATCTGTATATTGCCGTAGGTATTTCGGGAGCCATTCAACACCTAGCAGGCGTAAACTCGTCTAAGTGTATTGTGGTCATTAACAAAGATCCAGAGGCCCCTTTCTTCAAAGCCGCCGATTATGGCATTGTAGGAGATGCCTTTGAGGTTGTTCCACGGCTCATAGAAGCTGTGAAAGCAGCCCAATAAAAGTTTAATTTGCCAGTCAAGGGATATATGTTTCCGATTCGTTCATAGACTGCTGGTCACTTTTGCCCATGCCTGTCGTTTAGGATTTACGCATAGGGGTATATCCTGTGTGGACAGACTACAGGTCTTTGGGATTTTAATAAAATCGTTTGCATAAGTTCGATCATTTACCTTTGGCAAATGTTAGCCATTAATCCTGCCCCACTTCCAGATAGGTGATTAGACAGGACAAGGGCTAACCATTTGCCAAAAGTGATTCTTCGAAGGTAGTAAACGTCTGTAACTTACCTAGCAACTCGAAGTTTTTTCTGTAAAAAATCATTATTTGGTACAGATTATAGGTTCTGACAAGAAATGATGCTCCGATTATTTTTGTTATCTTCAAAATATTCTAAAATTGCAGTCGGAAAACAACTCTCTGGTATTCTGAGAGATTAAATTACAAACACGTGGACAAAATTAAATTAGAAATACTAGGACTTTCCTCTAGCCAGTCACAATCTGGTTCCTTTGCATTGGTATTGGGAGAAGAGCGTGGTAACCGTCGTTTACCTATCATTATCGGAATGTTTGAAGCACAGGCTATTGCCATCGAAATTGAAAAAATTGTGCCCAATCGCCCCATGACACATGACTTATTCAAGTCATTTGCACAGACATTTAAGTTTTCTATCCTAGAAATTGTCATTTCCGAACTACGGGAAGGCGTTTTTTATGCCAAGATTATGTGTACCGATGGAGTAAAAATGATGGAAATAGATGCCCGTCCTTCTGATGCCATTGCCATTGGCCTGCGGTTTGGTGTACCAATTTATACCTTTGAACCTATTCTTTCCGAAGCAGGCATTGTCTTGACCGAACCCGAAGAAGATGAATCATTGGTTAGTAAAGAAGAGGAAGCCAAAAAACCTGCGAAAAAGACCTCTCTTGAACAACTAAAAGATATTTCTACCGAGCAGCTTAAAACCATGCTGGACGAAGCCCTCGAAAAAGAAGACTACGAACGGGCAGCCAAAATCCGCGACGAACTCAATCGCAGAAATTAATGTCTACCCTGACAGGATTACAATTATCTATATCCCGTTAATCAGACGTTGGCAGGTTTCAAAGCCTATATGCCTGTGCAAATGGGATGTGATAGACAAAGGGAGTCTAAACTTCCCTCCCTATTGGAGAGGGGCTTTGACTCTCTTTGCACAAAAACCTCTTTTCCAGAAAAGTTATCAGATATGGATGTCTCTTACAAAGAAAGGGTGTTAGAAATTAATTTCATGGTCTGCCAAAGGTATTTTTGAGCTAACAACCAGCAACCAAACCTTGAAAATGAGCCAGTAAAGCATTTTTTTATTTACTCACTTACGCATGGTTGAAAAACAGGTTTTAAAACAGTTTCTTACATTTTCCGACAAGCAGATCGTTACGTCTTCAGCACCTACCCGCAGCATTTCATAGTCAAAAATACTATATTCACTCCTCTATCCAAAATCTGTGTATCTGGCAGGGATTTTGAGATCAATATGGGTACATTTTCACAAGTTTTTCTATTTTCTATTCTGTATGAAAAAACCAGTCGTTATTCTTTTGGTTACTTTACTGACTGTCAGTAAAATATCAGCTCAGATAAATCTGGGCAAAATCACAGAAAAAATTACCTCTACTGTAGGTACAACCGCTGTATCTGAGAGTGAAATTGCCAAAGGTCTCAAGGAGGCATTAACCATAGGAGCACAAAATGCTTCTTCACAATTAAATAAGGAAGATGGATTCTTAAAAAACCTGAAGGTACGTATTCCTTTTCCGGAGGATGTGCAACGGGTAGCTACTAAGTTGAGATCAATGGGCATGGGAAGTAAAATAGACCAGTTTGAACTAACCCTGAACCGGGCTGCTGAAGGAGCTGCCAAAGAAGCCGCCCCCATCTTTGTCAATGCCATTACATCCATGAGCATTACAGATGCCAAAAATATTCTTACCGGTTCCAATAATGCCGCTACCACCTACCTACAAGGCAAAACCTCCACTCAGTTAGCCACTGCCTTTTCTCCCCATATCAAAAAAGCATTGGATGCCACCACAGCCACACGGCTCTGGACAGAAATTACCACAACCTACAACAAATTACCCCTCGTGAAGAAAGTAAATACCAACCTGACTCAGTATACCACAGACAAAGCTCTGAAAGGTTTGTTTACGGTGGTTGCAGACGAAGAACTGAAGATACGCCAAGACCCAGCTGCTCGTGTCACAGATCTGTTGAAGAAGGTCTTTGCCAAATAAATTTAGAAGCTGTTTTAAAACCTATTTGGATGCCCATGTTGGCGGTCTTTCAGGAAAGGCTGCGCTTATAGCGCAGCCTTTCCTGTATGCATAGTCCAGCAATCACACATACATACTGAATTAAAATAAGCATTACCTATAGATGTTTGCAAAACCTTTAGGATAATAAAGCTATATATTTTCTAGTTTAACCAAATACAAAAACTTAGTTTTTTAAAACATTTTTCAATCACTATTCTCCATCTATTATCACCTACAACCATTCACTCACATCCCCTCTTGTCTTCTAAATAAACCCAACCAATCATTACCTATAAAATACATATATGCCTCATTTTGTTTTATTTAAGTATAAAACAATTCTACATTAAAGTAGATATACTCACCGCAGAAAAATATCTATACCATTAGAAAATAATTTCATTCAAAATTTTTGCATCTAAAAAATAATACTATTTTTAAGTCCATAAATTATTATTTCGGACGTTACTTATCCGAATCAATTACTCTTCTTCAAAAACCAAACCTGTATGAAAAATTCTTTACTCTTAGCTGTCTGTATATGGATAGCCTTTACTGGCTTTGTTTACAGCCAAAACTTCTGGACTCCTAAATCTATGTCCGAAGTACGCACCCAGACCTTGGGTAGAAACCAAGCTTCAGTAGCCTCTGAAATAATGGGACTGGATCTGGCAGCCTTCAAAAAAGCCTTGGCCCAAGCCCCACAACGAGAAAATACATCTGGCAAAGCCGCTTTGATTCTTGCGTTTCCTAATGCAGAAGGCAAACTAGAAAACTTTAGTGTGGTAGCTGCATCAACATTACATCCAGCTTTAGCAGCTCGTTATCCAGAAATTCAATCCTATGCCGGACAGGGCCTTGACGATCCGTCGGCTGTGATTCGGTTTAGTGTCTCACAATTAGGCGTACATGGTATGATTATGTCAGGTGAAAAAGGTTCGTATTTTATTGATCCCTATACTACTGATTTACAAACCTATACCATCTATGCCAGAAAAGACCTGACACAAACCTCTGATTTTACTTGTCTGACCAAGCAAGGTACAGGAAAGTCCTTGCAACCAACTGGCAGCAGCACCGAACGCACCAATGACAAGAAGCTCCGCAAATACCGCTTGGCCATGTCCTGTACAGCTGAATATGGCAATCTCTTTGCTGGAACAGGTACAGATGCCCAGAAAAAAGCCAATATCCTCGCTCAGATGAACGTAACGATGACCCGTGTCAATGGAGTTTATGAAAAAGATCTGGCCATCACCATGGAAATCGTGCCCAATAACCTCTCTATCATTTATTTTGGCAGCACCACTACTGATCCCTGGAGTGGAGAATACAACACCAAAACCCAACAAGTCATTGATGCAGCTATTGGCAATGCCAACTATGACATTGGTCACAACTTCAATACTTCGGGTGGTGGCGATGCTGGCTGTATTGGATGTGTCTGTACCACTGGCAGCAAGGGCAGCGGCTATACTGGACAAGCAAACCCAACAGGCGATGCGTTTGACATTGACTATGTAGCCCACGAAATCGGACACCAGTTTGGTGGTTACCATACCATGAACACCTGTAGCCGTAGCGGAAACGGCTCTACAGAAGTTGAGCCAGCCAGTGGCAGTACCATTATGAGTTATGCAGGTATCTGCTCATCGAATGTGCAATCCAACAGTGACGATTACTTTGCCTATGTCAACATCCGTGACATTTCAGCCAATATTCAAAGTGGGGTTAGTTCAGGCTGTGCCCAAATTGTGTCCATTGCCAACAACCCACCCACGGCCAATGCTGGATTGGATTACACGATTCCTAAATCCACCCCGTTTGTCTTGCGTGGACAAGGCTCTGATCCGGATGGAGATGTACTCACCTATACATGGGAACAAAACGACCCTGCACGGGCTCCTGGCAGTGCTGCTCCACTTTCTACTTGGACAGTAGGACCTATGTTTCGTTCATTGAAAGGCACTACTTCACCCGATCGGTATTTTCCAGCCCTGAGTACGGTACTAGCTGGTAGTCTGTCTTCTACTTGGGAAGTATTGCCATCTGTTGCACGAACCTTGAATTTCTCATTGGTGGTTCGCGACAACAAAGCAGGCGGTGGCCAAACTGCCGATGACCTGATGAAAGTAACAGTAGCAGGCACGGCCGGCCCGTTTGTTGTTTCTGCTCCCAACACAGCCCTAAGCTGGGCAATAGGCTCAAGCCAAACCGTTACTTGGGATGTAGCCGGTACCACTGCTACTCCGGTCAGTTGCGCCAATGTCAACATTTTACTTTCAACCGATGGTGGACTTACCTATCCGATCACGCTGCTAGCCAATACGCCAAACGATGGATCGCAAGCTATTACGGTGCCTAACAATGCCTCTACTACCTGCCGGGTAAAAGTAGAAGCCGTTGACAATATCTTTTATGACATTTCCAATGCTAACTTTACCATTTCTGGTGGCAGTCCTATCTGTACAGCCAATGTACCCACGGGCTTGGCCGCTTCTGCAATTACAGGAACTACTGCAAAAATAACCTGGAATGCCGTATCTGGAGCTACATATGTACTTCAATACAGAGTACGTGGCACAAGTACCTGGACTAGTCTGCCAGTAAACAGTATGTCTGTCACCTTAACCGGCCTCAGTCGTTCTACTAACTATTCTATCCGTATCAGCAGTGTATGTCCGCCAGGCATCTCGTCAGGCTATAGTAGCAATGTACGTTTTACGACTACCAGTTCAGCAACCAGAATAGCCACTGCGTCTGTATCAGGAGCGATAGAGATTTATCCCAATCCCGTAGAAAATTATCTACAATTCAGTGTACCGACAGGCAGTCTGAAAGGTGTCAAAGTTTACTCAATCAGTGGCTCAGAACTTAAAAATGTAGTTCTACAAGCCGATGGAATAGATGTTTCCAAACTCAAAGCTGGTATGTATATGATTTCGATTCAAACCACAGACGGAAGCATGATTCGTAAGAAATTCATCAAGCAATAATCCTTTTACCCATCAAAGGTGACTAGGTTGTTTTACCTGTCCTAAAAAAGAACCCTACAGATTAGATTCTCTAGGGTTCTTTTTTTGTAGATGGCAGTTGAGTCATTCGTCTGTTCTAAAAATAACATATCCATCTATTTCCGTTATTTTTACAGGATTGTGGTGATTTTCTTGTTACAAATAATTATTTTAATGTCTCGAAAAACTATGAAACAGTATTGTGTTCTTTTAGGGCTGTTGCTGTGGACAGCCTCCTGTGGTTCTTCTTCAAAAGAAAATATCATTGTAGAAGCTCATCTGGTGAATATACCTCCTCCCCCACCAATAGCTCCTAATGAACCCATAATCTCTGAAGACACTGCAACAAACCAGATTACTGAGCAAGGTGACATAGCTACTTATTTTGTGGTCATTGCAGATACAAGTCAGGACTATTTTCTACTGCATGAAAAAATGGTTAGTCTGAGTAAAAGTCTCCCTATGCCCATTGATACCATGGGTCGGTACTACAACCGAGAGAAAAACCTTATTGCTCTGCCTGACACTAGTGAAGATGAAATTTATGCTGGAGACTATTTTCCCCGAAGATTTCCGTCCGAAAGCTTAAGTCTGGAATATCTGGCACTGTATCAGAAAGCCGCAGGCGAAAAAACCATTGCATTGGTACAAGGTATTTATCCCACAGAAGCAGAAGCAGAACAATCACTACATAGGCTACAAAAGCAGGTCAAAGCCGCATTTGTCACCCAATCGAAAATGTACATAGGATGTATGCACTGATAAAACAGGCACATCCTAGATAAATAACGTGAGTTATGGATCAATCCAGTTTAAATACCTGATAGTCAGACTATATGTGCACCTATTATTGAGTACCTGTAAGGGCGACTTACATGGCTTTTATCCATAACTCACGTTGGATGAGTCTGGTGCGAGATTCATATCCCGCACCAGAGAAACCTGTTTGCTGTGCCTTAAGTACTTACTCTGCTCAAGTTTGTGAAAATGCTAGCCAAAACCAGCACCACCCAGTTCACCGAAGTTAGTCTACATGTGTGACTAGTATAGATTACAGCTCTGGTGTGGTTTTTTCTGGTTGAGATTTCAGTGTAGCCCGGATGGCATAATAAATAGGAATACCTGCTAGTACGATGCCCAATCCACTCAAAGCATACCACGGTTTATTTTGCAAAGCACTAAGACAGAAGCCTATACCCAGTAAAATATACAAAGCAGGCAATACCGGATAGCCCCATACCCGATATGGACGCAGAGCATCTGGCTTGGTCTGGCGTAAAATAAAAATCCCAATAATGGTCAGAATATAAAAAATAACAGTTGCAAACATCACATAGTCCAGTAGTTCACTATAAGAGCCACTTAGCACCAACACGCAGGCCCACACCCCCTGAAAAGCCAGGGCATTGGCTGGCACATCGTTTCGATTCAGGTGAGCAGCCTGTTTGAAAAATAACCGATCTTTCGCCATCGCATAATACACCCTACCTCCAGACAAAATCAGTCCATTAATACAACCAAACGTCGAAATCATCACTAGAGCCGCAATAAAATAGATACCCGACGAACCCATCACTTTTCCCATCAGAGCCGTAGCGACACGGTCAGCAGGAGCCGTGGCAATTTCTTCAATGGTCAGGTTATTGACATAAATAACATTGACCAGAATATAAATCAGACTTACAATGCCTGTACCCAACACCAGCGACAGTGGCAGGTTGCGTTGCGGATTTTTCACTTCTCCGGCTGTAAATGTGATGTTATTCCAAGAATCAGAGGCAAAAAGAGAACCAACCATAGCCGCAAAAAAGATACCCAGAAATCCGATACTGGTAAAATCTGCTTTGGCAAAATCCCATTTGACGGGTGTACGATTGTCTTGTGTAGCAATTAAGTATATGCCCATACCAATGATGAGTAGCAGGGCACCAATTTTAGCAAAGGTAAAGATATTCTGCACGGTAGCTCCAGTACGTACTCCCCTGAAATTAACCAATGTTAAAATAAATATGACCAGAATCCCCAACACTTGTTGAGTATTTATTTTCAGCAAGCCCAGATTAATCAGGTAGTTGTCTGCGGCTATACTTTCAAAAAACACCCCTGTAAATTTCGCAAATGCGACTGAAACAGCCGCAATAGTACCTGTCTGAATAACAGCAAATAACGTCCAGCCATACATAAATCCTACTAGTGGGCTATATGACTCGTTCAGGTACACATACTGCCCTCCAGCCTTAGGCATCATCGCAGCCAATTCACCATAACTTAATGCACCTACTACGGTCATAAATCCACTTACCAGCCAAGCCAGTATAAGCACCCCCGGCGACTGGAGTGATTCTGCCATATCAGCAGATACAATAAAGATACCTGAGCCAATCATAGATCCCATAATCAGCATAACAGAGTCCAATAATCCAAGAGCTTTGCGGGGTGTTTCAGACATACAAGTTTGTTTTTGAGGTTGATTTTTTAGCGATGAGTAGCAAGTTTTAGGTAGAAAAAGCACAAAACTCGTCCCGGCAATATGCAAAACAGTCGGCAAGTATCCAAATATCTGTATAAAGGCCTCCTCTGGGTTTGGGTAGCAGAAAATGATTTAGTATGTTTGAAGGAAAAGTATTCAACAAACCACAAACCGTTTTTTATTTCGTAACTAAATGATTTATCTGAGGGGCATTCTGGGCCTGGGCATCCTAGTGGGTGTTGCCTGGCTATTTTCACTAAACCGCAAAGCTATTGACTGGAAATTGGTAGGCACAGGCATTCTGTTACAACTGGTTTTTGGTATTTTAGTCATTAAAGTAGATATCGTAGCCTCCGGATTCGACTGGGTCAGTACAGTATTTGTAAAAGTACTGGATTTCTCCAGACAAGGAGCCAGTTTTCTGTTTGGCCCGCTCACAGAAGATTTTGGCCACACAGATCCTTCCTCTCCACACCGCTTAGGTTATCTATTTGCTTTTCAGGCTCTTCCGACCATTATTTTCTTTTCTGCCCTTACCTCTGGGTTATATTACTTGGGTATTCTGCAAAAAATCGTCTTTAGTATTGCCTGGGTAATGTCCCGTACCATGCGGCTGTCTGGAGCGGAGAGTTTTGCAGCAGCTGGCAATATCTTTCTCGGACAAACCGAAGCTCCATTGCTGGTACGTCCGTTTGTGCCGCTCATGACTCGTTCAGAGTTGCTATGTCTGATGATTGGTGGCATGGCCAATATTGCCGGAAGTGTGATGGGGGCGTATGTCAACTTTCTAGGCGGCGGCGACTCTGCTTCCAAAGCAACCTTTGCAGCTCATCTGCTCAGTGCCTCGATTATGAGTGCCCCAGCGGGTATCCTAATTTCCAAGATTTTACTTCCTGAAACCGAAAGCATCGAACAAGAACTGGTCGTACACAAGGAACAACTGGGTGTAAACCTGATTGATGCCATGTCTATCGGTGCTGCGGACGGACTGAAGCTGGCCCTGAATGTGGGTGGTATGCTCATTGCTTTTATTGCCGTAGTAGCTCTGGTAAATGCTGGACTGATGAAAATCGGTGCCCTGACCGGACTCAATGAAATAATCCAAGCCTCTACCAATCATGCCTTTAAAGGTTTCTCGATGGAATACATTTTCGGACAAGTGTTTCGGCTGTTTGCCTTTGTGATGGGTATTGAGTGGAAAGACACCTTACTGGTAGGTAGTTTGTTAGGACAGAAAACCGTCATCAACGAATTTGTAGCTTACCTGAGTCTGGCTGATATGCAGAAGGCTAATCTGATTTCCCATCGGTCAGTGGTCATTTCAACCTATGCTTTGTGTTCATTTGCCAACTTCAGTTCCATTGCCATTCAGGTAGGAGGCATCGGAAACATGGCTCCCAGCCAACAGGGAAACTTGTCCCGCCTTGGTATGCGAGCATTGCTGGGAGGCACCATTACTACCATGATGACCGCCACCATTGCAGGTATGTTGATTGGGTAGATATTTTCTGAAGGCTGTTTTAAAACCTATCTAGATTTCGTTGTTGGCAGGGATGCCAACAACTTTTAATGCTTGGTGTCAGTGGCATTTCCGGTTTGGCTGAGCTGGACACACTTTTTTTCTATGCCTACAAGATACAAATTGCCACGTCTTCGTTCATCCACATCACAATAATGACTGAATTTTCACGCCACAATGACTGAATTTTCACGCCACAATCATAGGTGACTTTCATCCGGCGGTAGAGGGGGTTTGGTACGGCTTGCTACCAGATACAGCAAAAGATGTTTCTTGAAACCAAAATCAGTAAAAGGATTGATGTATCGTTCGGTCATTGGGTAGGTCAGTTAATGGAGGCAAAGATACAATTAACTACTCAATGATTGCATCAAGCATCAAAAATAGCTTCTCATCCCCATCTATACAATTACTTTTCCAATTATTCGTTCCTCTCATAGAGTGTACCAGCAGGTGGGGTATGGATTTTTACAAAAAAAGAGGTAACTAACTGGTAATATTTTACACTAATTACCCAACCACTGCTGTATGACCGTGTCTACACGTCTGAAAACTGGAACAATCGGTCTATTCGTTTTATTGGTCTGTCTGGTGGTGGCAGGGTGGCTACTACCCAGACTTTACGAGCAAAAAGCTGCATCCATTTTTCAGCAACAGTTTGCCCGCTATTCCGACCAGAAACTACAACATTTCACCACCCAGATCTCTGTATTTGAGCATTTTCCTACAATAACCTTCACCTTCCAAGACCTATGTGTAGTGGATACCAGCAGCGGTACGCCCGTCAAAGTACTGGCGGTTGCCCATGCCAAAGTAACCGTGAATATCCAGGATCTAATACAGGAAAGTGTGCCTGTGCAACATGTCTATCTGAATGGTGTAAGATTTAATCAGCAGGTAGATTCGTTGGGAGTGAAAACAAGTTTTCGGTTTCGGAGAAAAGATACGACTATAACACACAGTTCTACCGATCCGCTAGTGCATTTTCCACAGATTTCCATTACAGATGCACACATTACAACCCAAAATGATTACAAACACACAGGATTTTCGATCTATGTCACACAGGCCGACTTATTTGGGTCATTTGCAAATGATACACTTTTGTTGACAGGGGCGTTGCGGGGACGTACAGGGTATCTGAAAAGCAAAAACAAACTTCGTTTTCAACATCAGCCTTTTACAGCCTCTGCCCGATACTCGTATCGAATAGCCCAGAAAACAGGAATTGTTGAGTGGAGCCGCATTATATTGCAAAACGATACACTTTCGCTGACAGGCACACACACACGCTTGCCTACAGGGATTGGTGCCCAACTGAATCTGGAACTAAAAGGCAGCATCCATCTGAACGATTTGTTGAAAGAAAGTCTACCACCCAAACTAAAAACCTATGTAGCCAACGCCACCAGCCCCAGCAAGGTACAAATCCGATATACGATGACAGGCGAAAGCAGCCCGAAAAAACGACCGCACGCACACTTGTGGTTCTCGCTGAAAGAAGGAGAACTGATCTGGGCAAATACCCTCACCCGCCTCAAACACCTCTCGCTGACAGGAGAACTCGACAATGGCAAACAGCAAATACCTAGTAGCAGCATGTTACGCATCTACTCCTTTCATTGTCAGTCTGACATAGACAGTTTTCAGGGAAAGATAGAAGTCAGCAACTTTGAACAACCTTTTGTTCGTATTGCCCTAGCCGGACGACTCAATGTACGCACCCTAACCACAATAATCAATCTTCCCAAAAGTTCGGAGTATGCAGGCATATTGCAGGGCGAAGTTACCATGCAGGGATTTGTAAAAGCTCCTGAAAAAGCCTATTTTTCAGATCAACTACGATGGAATGGAACCTTTACGCTGCAAAAAGGAGTCGTTGCCCATCCAGCTCTTACGGTCAAAGGTACGGATATACAGGCTACGGCTCATTTTGCCAACCATGCACTAGAACTCTCACAGGTCCAGGGAAAAATAAATGGGTACTCTTTTTATGGCCAGACAACTATTCATGATTTACTGGGCTATGTATTTAAGTATAACTCTGCTATCAAAATAGACGCAAACCTGAACACCCAACGCTTTGACTGGGACTGGATTACCCAAAAATCACCTAAGCCATCTGCTCCTACGCCTGCATCTGCACAAGACTCAGTCAGAATTAAGCCGACTACCATACTCCCAGACTTTATTCAGCTAAATCTGCAACTAGCATGTACCCAGTTTATATTTGTTCGGGATACCATTCACAACATTCAGGCATATGTACGAAACAGTGGGTCCATGCTGCATGTGTTGCCGCTGTCATTTCAGTTTCAGGGTGGAACTATATCTGGCAGTGTACACACGCCTAACAACTGGAAGCATCCGGGTCAGAGTCAGATACAGCTCACTTGGCAGTTGCCCACATTAAACCTGCGTCAAACGGTTCAGGCTGTTTCTCAAGCTAGACAGACGCAAAAGCCAGCAGCACATCCGATGTCAGCTATGTGGCAGCAGCAGATACATGCCCTGATACAAGAAGCAGAAGCCCACGTAACGGTTCGTATTGGAAACATTCAATTGCCTGGCGATGAGAATCTGCAACGGTTCTCAATGCAGATAGACAAGAAAGGTACACAGGTATCGGTTCCTTCTATCCGGTTTGTGACAACAGCCAGAGGTACGGCCACTGGAACAGGTAGTTTTCGGCTGCGCAGCACCGCCTATTCGAGTCCTCAAGTAATAGATCCACTCCTGAACTTACGGCTGAATTATCCATTTTTAAACCTACAGCAATTTATGCAACAAATAGCCGCCATGGGCAATTTGCTTCCCTCCCATGACGCAGATCTGGCCTCTGAGCTTTCGACCAAAATTATCCCCATCAAACCCTACAAAGCTTCGAAAATGCATCTACTGGCCGCCGCAGGCAATTATCGGGTCAATTTGGAGGTTAATGCCGATAAAATTCATTACCAGACATTTAATGGTCGTGGACTGGCGTTACAAACCCACATTCACCTAAACAAAGCTACCGTGGAGAAATGCAGCATGCAGGCATTTGGCGGCGGTCTGGCGATGGAGGGAACCTTGGCATGGAATCACCAGCAGGAAGATATCCCCGTCGAACTGCGGCTGCGTTTGCAACATATGAACCTACATGAACTGTTTAAAGTATCCGACGAACTAAATTTAGACATACTTCGCAGCCAGAACATCGCAGGAATAATGAGTTGCAACCTATCCGTACACACCCAACTGAACCAGGCATTTACACCACAACTATCCAAGACACTGTTGTACTGCAAGGCACTGATTCAGGATATGGAACTGATTGACGTACAACCCATCCAACATGCCCTTCGTTTTATTCGCAAAAAACGAACAGAACACCTATATTTCAAGGATGTAAACGCCCATTTTATGTTTCACGAAAATCGTTTTCTGACCCCTGGTGTCAGGCTGGACAACAACATCTGCCAGTTTACCCTCAGTGGATCTTACACCATGAACGGCCCAGCTGACCTGTACATGGATCTAAACGTATTTGAAATTTTGTTTGGCAACAACAAACGCCGCATTGAACAGATTCAGCAGCAAACGGATACTGTGGTAGCCACCCACCAACAACACGTACTCGTCTACCGCTTGGCCAACGATTACAAACAAAATGCATACAAAGTAAAATTATTCAACAAAAAAGAACGGAGTTCCATTGAACGGGTTCTACTTCAGGAATTCCGCCAACAACTCCGCCAACAAAAGATTGATACCCTATTCACGCAAATGCAGCAGGTAGTAGACAACCAGTAGCCATTTTTTTTCTTTGCCTATAACATTTATATTTGCACATACCAGTCTGTGTCTGGCATCGCCTCTATAATAACACATATTTTTATCTCTTCTAAAACCATACAAATTGTAACTACAGTGAATCAAACAACTACCATTTTTAGCGGAATAGATGTAGGAGGAAGTAATATCAAGTTTGGCCTGGTGGACAGCACCGGAAAATTACTCGAAAAAAGAAAAATGTCTGTGGCAAATATGCGTCTGGGTGGCTCACTGGCCGACAAAGTGGTTGAATGCATTACAGACTGGCTACAGGACTATCCACAGATTGAACATGTAGGCATTGGGGTTCCAGGTATGCTCTCTGCCGACCGCAGAACATTACTCGAACTAGCCAACATGCCAGAGCTGAATAACCTGAATCTGGTAGAGCTGCTGGAACGTCAGAACAAAGGTGTAAAATTCCATTTGGAAAACGATGCGAACGCAGCTGCCCTGGGCGAGTTCTATTTTTCTACCCAGTCTCTGCCCGACAGCTTTCTGATGGTCACCTTAGGAACTGGCGTAGGCAGTGGACTGATTATCAACCGGGAGATTTTTAAAGGAGTAGACGGCAATGGCCTCGAACTAGGGCATATTGTGAGCAGCAACGGCAAAAGTATTGAAAAAAATATTGGCAAAGCTGGTTTGTACGCCAAAGCTAAAGAATTGCTAGCTGCCACCAAAAGCCCCTCATTACTGAGAGAAACAGGTCAGATTGACGATGACATTCTGCTAGAAGCTGCCCGCGACAATGATCCGGTGGCCTTGGAAACATTTGCCTACTACGGCAAATACCTCGGAGAAGCCCTGGCAACAGCTGCTTATATACTGGATGTAAAAACCTTTCTGATAGGTGGAGGTGTCGGCAAAGCCTATCCGTTTATGGAAGAAGGCGTACATGCATCCCTCCTGCAATACCTAACCCCGTACTACCTCACTAAAATAGACATCCGCCTAGCCACTCTCCGCAACAATGCAGGCATTCTAGGAGCAGCAGCGTTATGCTTTAAGTGACGAAAAACGATCACAGATGTATTCTGGCAAATTTTGGAAACGAAAATCCTAAGCATATCATCCAACGTGTATTAATGCGTCTACAACAGCTTCCTACCGAAACTTTACGCCGTGAAAAATGCCTCAGGCAGCTGGAGATCTTGTCCAAATTACGTAACTTGCAGGAAGAAATTGTTAAACAACTAGAAATTATGGCTCTTACATACGATCTGGAAAACGATGTTCGCTTCAAACAAGGAGTTGAAAAAGCAAAAATTGAAGCCATTCATCAAATGCTTAAGGACAATCTGGGAATAGAACAAATTGCTAAATATGTGGAGGTTTCCGTAGAGTTTGTAAAAAAAGCAGCAGATTCTTTGAAAAAATAACAACCTTAGGTACCCATCTAACTATACTCCATACTTCTGTTTTTTTTACCCATGAATTTTAAAAACCAGGTCGTATGGATTACCGGAGCATCTTCAGGGATTGGAGAAGCCTTGACCTATGCCTTTGCCAAGGCCGAAGCCCGTCTGGTACTCTCCGCCCGACGTACCGATGAACTCCTTCGGGTAGCCGCACACACAGGTCTACCCAAAGAAAGAATTCTTATTCTGCCGCTGGATATGGAAGAGCCGGATACGTTTGAGACCCACGTACAGACCGTCATGCAGACGTTTAAAGAAATAGATGTGCTCATTCTGAATGCAGGCATCAGTCAACGATCGTTTGTGCGGGATACAGACTTGGCCGTAGACCGACGACTCATGGAAGTAAACTACTTTGGTGTGGTCGGACTCACCAAAAAGGTATTGCCAATCTTTATGGATCAGCAGCGGGGACAGTTTGTCGTAACAAGTAGTGTAGTAGGCTATATCGGAACTCCTATGCGGTCGGCGTATGCAGCTTCCAAACACGCCTTACACGGCTTTTTCGACGCACTACGAGCCGAACACTGGCACGATTCTATAGCCGTCACGCTGGTATGTCCGGGATACATTCAGACGGCCATCTCTGTACACGCCCTCAATGCCAAAGGTGAACCTTACCGCCAAATGGACCACAACCAACAGCGGGGTCTTTCGGCAGAAGCCTGCGCCGCTACAATCATCCGTGCGGTAGCTCGTAAAAAAGAAGAAATCTATATAGGTGGCAAAGAGGTGATGGGTATCTACCTGAAACGATTTTTCCCTCGCCTATTATCCCGCCTGATCCGTAACTACAACATCCGAAGTAATCCAATATAAAAAAAATGCAAGTGATCAATTGACAGGTAAAATGAATTAGCAACCTTTCAATCTATCACTTGCAACTTTTCAAGCTGTTTTTTTTAATACAGTTGATACTGGGTAGATGCAGTACTACCTATCACCACGTTTATTTTGTAGGCGTTGGCTGTACAGTCTTCTACTTTGACAGGTGTGTTGGCAGAGGCAAATGTATATCCAGCTTCTACCTGAAAATAGGCGGGGGTAACGCCTGGTACGGTTATATTTACCTTGGCAAGTCCCTTTTTCAGCACATATGGCCCAGCATAAGTAGTACCACAGTTAGACCATTGATAGTCTGTCAGAATCTGGGTCTGGTAGTCATAGTTACCATCCAAGGTTTTTCCGATTTCAGATATTTTTACACCTGCAATAGTAGTGTCACCAGAGACTGTAAAAGTAAGTCCAGCCCATTGGTTGGCAGAAGCCCATGTTCTAAGCTGGTAATACTTTCGCTGGCGGGCTTGTCCGTTGGCATACGTAACGGTGTACATTCCACGTACCTTGTGTTTGATGGTAGCATTTTTCACAACCGATTCCCATATATATCCACCCTCTACATTGGTGACATAAAACGAGCCATCTACCACTACCACATCGCCAGTGGCTTCTACTTCTACGGTATAGGCAGTATAGGTAATTTTATACTGGGCATTCTTTTCATTAAATCGGGTTCCGTTTACCAACTGAAAGGAGACAGTACCACTTTTTTTCTTGTACCCACATTTTGTTTCTTTGCCGTATTTCAAGGCATATACCTTTTTTCCATTCTCATTTTTGCTAGAGTCCAGTGACACGATGCCACAGGGCAAGTTATAGGCAGCCATACGACCACCCGCAGCCTGTGTACTTCCTCCTCCTATATTATTAGAGACAATGTCGTTCACATCATCCAGAGACCCATCTACGGCAGAGGCTCCTGCTTGGTCACTTTGTTTGACAGTACTGGGGGTGGGGTCTTCTTTTTGAGGAGTACAGGAAGGGAGGCTCAAACTACTCCCGATAACCAAAAGAATACAGACAGCTTTTATCTGGGGTTTCATATGATTGTTTTTTAAGTTTCATTCGTCTAACACAATAACGTTTGTATCCAAAACATTGTATAGATGTAACCATGTGCTCAAACAAAAGCCGCATCATCTGCCAGAATCAGAGGTAAGAAAAATAGTTGTTTTTGCACGATTCAACCATTTTACAATCAGCCATTTAAGCATCAAATTCACGTTGAATATAAGAACGAACTAGAAAAGGCCCATGTGGTCGTTCTTATACATTGGCCTTTTCTAGTTGGAAAATAAGCAACAAAAAAGCCCCATGAAAGGGGCTTTACATATAAGATATCAGACTTGTCTATTCAAATGTTGCTTATACCCGTTGAACATTGACTGCATTTGGGCTTGCTCTCTAGCTTCAGTGAGTTTAGTCACAAAATTTCAGGTATAATTCAGACTACCACTTCCATTACCCGTTCGACAGATTCCTGTAAAGCTTTGGCCGTGAATGGCTTATACAGCACGGCTGTACGACTAAGGATATGCCAGAAACGGGGTTTGTAAGTGATTCGCTGGTCAGGCCTGTTTCCCCGCAGCAAAATAAGCGGATGAGCCAACCAATACAACATGATCCGTACCCGTTTCGGAAAGGACAACAACACCAAGCTTTCATTGTCTATTACAGCCAGTGAAAAATGCTTTTTCCATGTCACCTCATGCCAATTCTTGTAATCTGATGCAATCACAACCGTTCCAAATCCCCACTTGTGCAACTGTCTTTTTAGTTCAGTAGCCAGTTGCTGTTCGTGTTCTACAATCAGTATATGTAGCAATAGAATATTGCGAGATGAATATATCTGATAGGGCAATTGATATAGATCCAGTAAGTCAATTACCTCCTGATAATACCCTTTCGGTGTATAAATATAAAACTGTGCCTGCTCTTCTTCTTTCTCAGACAGATAAAAAAGCTGGTAACTCAACTCAGGATGTTGCTCCAGTACCTGTTTCTGGATCGTAATAGTTATTATACTCATGAGCTAGGGGTTTATACATGGACAGTTGTTCGATCCCATGCAGACAGTAGCATTGTCTTTTCAGGGTTCTGTAAATAAGAAATACCGTTCCGTGGACTGAACGCATACCTCAAGCCCACAGAACGATAACAAATGTCCCAGTTATGATTTGTCAAGCTCAGTCTACTGATCTGACTGGTATTCAGAAAGACAAAAGCAGAAAAATAACCTAGCTACAAAGTAATATATACAGGTTTTTCATAGGCTTCTTTTCCGAGCCTACGCAACGTTCGGTAATGCGACTGTAACGCAGATAAAAAACTACGGTTTTCCAGATAGGGCAGATTAAATTCATGTGCCGTCTGCTTGACAATAACAGCTAAGGCTGGGTAATGAATGTGACATACTTTCGGAAACAAGTGGTGTTCGATCTGCCGGTTCAAGCCTCCACAGAAAAAAGAAGCTAGTCGGCTGTTCGGAGCAAAGTTAGCAGTAGTCTGCATCTGATGCACCGCCCAAGCTTCTTCTACATTGCCACTCTCGTCTGGCACCGGAAACTGTGTTCCTTCTACCAAGTGAGCCAGCTGAAAAACAAGACCTAGAATGATTCCTTCGGCCATATGCATAATTATAAATCCAACCACAACCTGCCACCAGGCCACATCCAGCACCACTAAAGGTAATCCAATAAAGAAGAAATAATATAATCCCTTGTATAAAAACAGATTGATGTACTCTTTTCGTGGATGGGAACTAACCTGATGGCCAATCCGGTATTTAAAGAATTTTACATAATCTTTCCGAAACACCCACAAAATAGAAGCAAATGAGTAGAGAAAAAAGGCATACAGGTGCTGAAACCGTTGCAAAGCATTGACCTTTTCCTGTTCATCCACGCGAATGAGTCCAGGAGCAATTTCAATGTCTTCGTCATGCCCAGGAATATTTGTATAGGTATGATGCACAACATTATGGGTAATATTCCACAGATAGGGATTGGCACCTAAGAGATAAAAACTCTTGCTTAGAATATGATTTACCCATGTGTGCGAGGAAAACGACCCGTGAATGGCATCATGGGAAACGTTGAAGCCAATAAAAGCAGCAAACATACCCAGTCCAACGGACATACCCAGCATAGCCCAGGCACTAAACTGATTGGACACAATCAGGCCATACAACAACCCATAGCTAGCCAGAAAGAAAATAGACTTGAGCCACATGGCAGTATTGGCATGTTTGGAACAGGCTTGGGCCTTGAAGTATTCATCTACCCGCTGTCGGACGGTAGCAAAGAAGGCAGAACGATTCCGATCTGTAAACTTGATTTTTTGGTGCATAAAGCTGGCAAAAATGAATGTAAGGTATTGGATAAAATAGGTAGATACAGGTGACAAAAGATAAGCTATTCGCCTTCTTTGAAGCATCTTCTATCTTTTCCATAAAGTATGATGCAGTATACCTACCAGCCACAAAGGAACCGTTTGATGGAACCGACATACAGGCAGTTTTCTGACGAGAATACAAATTCAAAATACTGCCGCACAATGAAGGAGGGTAGTCTGATGAATGTGCCTCTGGAAAGATAATGTAAGCCGATTCTCGTATATAGCATATACAAATCGGTCAAGGCAATACACTGGAGAGAAAATTTGTAAAGAAGTGAAGGGCAGAGAAAAACACAACTACCTAACAAAACAGAAATTAGATCTCGCTACTAGAACGCTATCCCTTGCAAATTAATTCCATCCGGTTAATAAATAGACAGATACATCCAAAAAACTGGATAAATAGAAGAAAAACATACTGACCATACGTTTTCAGGTTGTTGGCTTCTGACCATAGAGGTATATTTTCAGGTGACAGGAATTAATACCTGCTCTACTGTGTTACTTGAAAAGAAGAGAATACCTGATTCCGGTAGCAGCTACCCGATTCCCCTTCTTGACTTGCGTTCACTCTTTTATCGGATCTTTCCTGACTGCCACTTCTACATCCCGAGCAGTCGTTTAAAGTTTTCTTTGTAAAAGATACCTTACAACTGATGGCTATAGCCCCTGGCTACAACTACTTCTACCATTTTATTTTTCTTTACCCTACTCTTTCCTCGTATGGCGACTTCCAAAGACATTGATTTTACGTATACAACCATTGATAAACTGTTTCGTCTCAGCATGGGACAAACCGGCGACTACAGTGGAGCCATGTATAATGGCAATTTTGCCCTCACACTAGAAGAAGCACAGCAACAAAAACACAAATTTATTGCTGAACAGTTACACATTGGTACCAATACCCGTGTATTGGACATGGCATGTGGTTGGGGTGGCTTTCTGACCTACGTGAAAAGCCTCGGAGCCAAAGGCATGGGCGTTACATTGTCCCGCGGACAAGCCGAAGCCTGTAATAAAAATGGTCTACAGGTATCTCTCATGGATGCCCGGCAGATCAGGCCGGAATACCAAGGAACTTTTGATGCGGTAACCTGCATTGGCGGCATGGAACACATGTGCTCAGTAGAACAATGGCAGGCTGGCAAACAAAATGAAGTATATATCGATTTTTTCCAGACTATTGCAGCCCTGCTACCCAAAGGCGGACGGTTTTATATGCAAACCATGGTGTTTGGCCAAAATCGGATTCCTTTTGAGAATATCAGTCTGGAGGCTCCTGAAAAATCCGATGCATATGCCATGGCACTCATGATAGCTCAATTTCCAGGTTCGTGGCTGCCTCAAAATGCCCGGCAGGTAATCAACAATGCCCGGCCTCTCTTCAAACTAGTGTCTGTCAGCAGCGGACGGCTCGACTATATTGAAACGATTGGCCAATGGCGGAAACGGTTCAGGCAATTTAATCTACAAAAGTACATCCTTTATCTCTCTCTGCTCCCACGCATTCTTACCCAGACAAACTTTCGCCAACTGTTCCGGATTTTTCGCAGAAGTCCGAACCGGGTATGTTTTCAACGCCAACTCATGGATCACCACCGGTTTGTATTCGAAAAGATATAAGTAAGGCTGCTATTTTGCATAAGTCCCGTAAGCCTTTCGATTTCGGCACAAAAAAGATAAATTTACTGCATGATAGAGAAAAAAGACTCTGTTGACTATTTATCGAGTACGCCCTTCAATTATATTTGTACCACGTTGACAGATTTTTCGCCTCTGCTGAGGATGTTTTTTTTTGAGCTAAGTCCAGCTCTTAGTTATGCCCTTTCAAAGAAAAAACAAGCAAGAGTGAACTGAATTTTCCAAACATTAATCAGCAGGCTACTCAATTAGATGAAATAGGCAAACTCATATTAGCCAAAAAAAACCTACCAAGCCACGTGACAGGCGAACAAAGGTGGAAAGATATGATAGTTTTACAAGCCATTTATGAAGCGGCCCGGACAGGAACAAAGGTGGCCACCCAATGATATGAAAGAGCATACGATCTATGTGTTTTATGATCCTCGCATGTGTCCGGATGGGCTAGGAGACACAAGTGAATCCAAAAGTCCATTAAAACCAAAATTACTACTGGAGTTTATTGAAAAACAGGGCTTACTGCCCTACTTTGAGATCATGGACTCCTTTCCTCCATTTTCAAACGACGACTTTTACACCGCACATACACAAGCCTATGTAGATGGTTTTTTTAAAGGAGAGTCGCCTCATTCCACAGGCAACGGATTGTTAGGCATTGAATGGAGTCCTGGCTACGCCGAAAGTACCCGTTATACCAATGCCAGCTTATACCATGCCATCTTGAAATCCATACAACAGCCATCCCGCATCTGCTTGAGTCCAACTTCGGGGTTTCATCATGCAGTTCCTGCGCATGGAGCCCTTTTTTGTGCGTTTTCAGGCCAAGTGATTGCAGCGGTCAAAATTTATCAGGCACTGGGACTGAGTGGGGCTTTTATTGACCTGGATGGTCATTTTGGAAATAGTATTGAAGACAGTCGTGCATTTGTCAAAGATCTGAATGCAGCCATTCCCGAAGGGTGTAATATCAATATTCGTACCCAACACCAGGAATACCTGGAAGATTTGAAAATCAGGCTGTTGTTATTGCAGGAATTGTTTCTGGAAAATAAGATTCACTACTTGGTGTTCTGTCATGGGGCAGACAGCCATGAAGAGGATGATATCGGCCATCAGTTAACGACAGACGAATGGCTCGAATGTGTCAATTTGTTTTGTGCACAAGTAAAGAAAATAGAAGCATTAGCAGGACGGTCTGTTCCAGTGTCGTTAGCTTTGTTTGGTGGATACAGAGAAGATGACTATGATTGTGTACTGGCTTTGCATACGGCAAGTGTAATGAAAGTTCTCACTAGCTTATCGGCAGTAAAACAGGAATTTTTGCCGTCTATTACCAAAAACAAAAGAAAGAAGCATCTACGTACCACCTAGCCTATTGAACCAACTATGGACAAACGAGTAAAATTTGATTTTGAAATTTATTTCACCAATGGCGGCAGTATCAAAGGAGAAGACTTTCGACTAGATATCACAGGTGACACCATATCTGATCAAGAACTGGCAGACTATATCGTGGCTGACATGCGGTTACTGATGGTTGGGCAGACGAAAATTCTGAACAAAGAAATTCTCAGTGAACCACACAAACGAACACCCATTCAGTCTACCTATGAAACCGATGTTTTCATTGATTTGAGCCATACCATCGAGCATGGACTGGTCACCTACAAAGGCTTGCCTGCCCCCATTGTTTGCGACTATTTAAGCCGAGAACACTCCAGACAATTGTATGCCGAAGAAACTGAATTTCAAATCGGAAAAATTGAAATGGTCACCAATACAGGTACCTACATTGACTGCCCGTTTCATCGGTTTGAGCATGGAAAGGATCTTTCTCAGGTTGGATTAGAATGTTTTACAGACCTTGATGCCATTGTTATACGTGTGCCCTTTTCAGAATCCTTGGCCGTGACCGAAGACCACCTGAAAAACCATGAAATCCGCAACCGGGCAGTATTGATTCATACCGGCTGGGATAGTCACTGGAATACCGAAGCCTATTACGAAAACCACCCATACCTGACCGAAGGAGCAGCGGTATATCTTCGAGACTGTCAGGTAAAATTAGTAGGCATTGACTCGCATAATATTGACGATACCCGTGGAAAAACAAGACCTGTACATACCACACTGCTGGGAGCAGACATTTTAATCGTCGAACATCTTTGTAATCTATACCTATTGCCTTCTGATGGTTTTACTTTCAGTGCCATTCCCCCAAAGTTTAAAGGTGTAGGAACATTTCCCGTACGAGCCATGGCCAAACTGAGGAAAAAATAGTTGCCTACTATCTAAAACCACTTATCTTTGGTTAAACGCATTGCTCAGACAGAATGCGGCTTCGACGCTGCAAACCAAAGTTATTCATCTTTAACAAAATCTAGCAAATGACAGGTAAAAAAATAATCTTAGCAGGTGGTACAGGGTTTGTAGGCAGCTATCTGGCCGAACAGTTCACAAAGGCTGGACACGAAGTTTATATCATTTCGAGACAAAAAAACACTATCCAGTGGCACGACACCGATGCGATTGTCAAGGCTCTGGACAACTCAGAAATGCTGATTAATCTGGCAGGAAAATCTGTCAACTGCCGCTACACGGATTTGAATAAAGACCAAATTTTAAAGTCCAGAACTGAGACCACCCAAATACTTGGAGAAGCCATTTTGCAATGCAGCCACCCGCCTAAACTTTGGATTAACTCCAGTACTGCTACCATTTATCGGCATGCTGAAGACAGACCAATGACTGAAAGTACAGGCGAAATCGGCAGTGGATTTTCTGTACATGTAGCTACCGAATGGGAACAGACTTTTTTTGCTTTTTCCTTACCCAATACCCGACAAGTGGCATTACGAATGGCCATTGTGCTAGGTGACACGGGAGGAGCCATGACACCCTTGATTAACCTGGTTCGTTTGGGTTTGGGAGGCACCCAAGGAAATGGGAAGCAAATGTTTAGCTGGATACACATTGAAGACTTATTCCATATCATCACCTATATACACACACATACCGAACTCACAGGTGTGTATAACTGTTCATCGCCGAATCCAGTAGACAACAAAACCCTAATGAAGACCTTGCGAGATGCTATGCATGTACCTATAGGCTTGCCGTCTCCAAAATTCCTACTTGAAATAGGTGCATTATTTATCCAGACAGAAACAGAACTACTACTCAAAAGCCGCTGGGTTCTTCCAGAAAGACTTCTGGAGGCAGGCTATACATTTACCCATACTACGCTTGATCAAACCTTGAAAGATATTGTAGCAAAAAAATAACTACTACCTGATCCTACCATCTTATGTCGTATTCGCATTGTATTGGAAACCGTGTTTACACATACCCAGATCTGAAAACACTCCTGGCCAAAGCTAGTCCGTTACGCTCTGGGGATGAACTGGCAGGTATTGCCGCAACCTCTCACCTAGAACGGGTGGCAGCCCAAATGACCCTCGCCGACCTGCCCTTGGCTACGTTTCTCCGTGAACTGGTCATAGACTACGATACTGACGAAATTTCACGGGCCATTATAGACTCCCACCAACCCGAAGCTTTTGCTCCTATTCAGCATTTAACCGTCGGACAGTTTCGGGAATGGCTACTGGCCTACAAAACAGATACTTCTGCTATTTCAGCCCTGAAATGGGGTTTAACACCCGAGATGGTAGCAGCAGTATCAAAGCTCATGCGTAACCAAGATCTAATTGCTGTAGCCAAAAAATGTGAGGTGGTTACCCGGTTCCGGAATACCATCGGCCAGAAAGGGCACTTCTCCACACGTCTGCAACCCAACCACCCTACCGACGATCCCAAAGGTATTTTTGCCAGTCTCATTGATGGCATTCTGATGGGTTCTGGAGATGCAGTCATCGGCATTAATCCCGCCACCGACAGCCTAGGCACGTGCCAACAATTGCTAGAACTGATAGACCAGTTTCGTCAAGCATATGCCATTCCCATTCAAAGTTGTGTACTAACACATGTGAGTACCACCATTCAGCTCATTGAGAAAAAGGCTCCAGTAGATCTGGTTTTTCAGTCTATTGGCGGTACACAAAAGACCAACGAAAGCTTTGGCACCTCACTGGGTATGTTACGTGAAGCCCACGAGGCAGCTCAGTCGCTGAGTCGGGGTACGGTGGGCAATAACTGTATGTATTTCGAAACCGGACAGGGTTCTTCGCTGTCAGCCAATGCCCATTTGGGTGTAGATCAGCAAACCCTAGAAGCCCGAGCTTACGGACTAGCTCGTCTCTTTGATCCATTGCTGGTAAATACAGTGGTAGGCTTTATCGGCCCTGAATATCTCTACGACGGCAAGCAAATTGCCAGAGCAGGACTGGAAGATCATTTTTGTGGCAAACTCCTCGGCTTACCCATGGGCTGCGACATCTGCTACACCAACCACGCCGAAACCGACCAAAACGATACAGATACCCTACTCACCTTGCTGGGCATAGCTGGCTGTACATTTATTATGGGCGTACCTGGTGCTGACGACATTATGCTTAACTACCAGAGCACCAGTTTTCATGATGCCTTGTACCTCCGCCAACTACTCGGCCTTAGGCCTGCACCTGAGTTTGAAGCCTGACTTGAGGAATTTGGAATTATGAATAAAGAACTGGAAATTGTGCATTCGGAAAAGTCCCAAAAACTGCTTGCTGGATTGTATGTCTGATCTCAAAAAAAACACTCTTTTTGATACCCTGAAAGCCTTTACTGATGCCCGGATCTTTCGAGGCAGAGAAGGCAACAGCCTACCCACAGAGGAAATACTAGAGTTCCAGTACGCACATGCCGAAGCAAAGGATGCTGTCTACTCTACCCTATACGCTCAAAGCCTGATCACTACCATCGAAACCGAGCTGCATCTTCCTTGTCTGGAACTACATTCGCATGCTGCTACACGGGAAATGTATCTAAAAAACCCTACGCTAGGTCGTCAGTTACACCCAGATTCTCTGCAAATCCTAGAAAGTTACCAGCCCAAAGGCTACAAAATAGCTATCGTAGTCGCAGATGGGCTATCAGCTTTGGCTATCACCAACCATGTAGTGCCTTTTTTACGCATATTTGTCCCACAGATTCAGGCTATGGAATGGAGCATTGCCCCAGTTTGTCTGGTACAACAAGGACGCGTAGCCATCGGCGACCCTATCGGAGCATTGCTAGAGGCTGAGATGGTGGTTCTCTGCATCGGCGAACGCCCGGGCCTGAGTTCGCCAGACAGCATGGGTATTTACTTCACCTATCACCCCCAACCCGGCCTGACAGACGAGTCCCGAAACTGCATTTCTAATGTACGAACCAGGGGTTTATCCTATGAATTAGCCGCCCACAAGCTATATTACCTACTGCAAAAAGGCTTTACTTTACAGGCTACAGGTGTGACGCTGAAAGATGATTTTCAGGGACTTTTGACATAAAAATTTCCATAAACTATAAAAATCTGAACGAGCAAAAAAAGGAAGCTAATTTAAACCTACACTCTTTCAATAGAAAAAGAAAAGAAGCTAACACTGGGAGGAACTGATTTTGACATTTCCTGCTATACGGGCTCGGGTAATAATGGTAGAGAGGGTTTTTTGAGTCCGAAAAGGAGGTATAAAAAAGCTGATCTGATAATTGTCCTGTTCCTCATCGGTATATATAATCACCGCTTTCTGAAGAATAGTTGCCAGCTTGAACGGTCTGAAGGTAGTCAGCCAGTTTTTCTTTTTTTCCATTTTTGTAACCTGTGTTAGTATAATCTCACCCGATTGATTAAACAGGTTTTTAAACAAAATTCTATCATCTTCCAAGAATACATTATAACTATGATAAAATAAATAAAAAGCCCAATACAAAAGTCCTCCAGACACGATACACCCAGGGTGTGTCAAAAAACTTAGATTAGAATAGATACACACGATCCAGTGGATGATCAACGGGAGAGGTAGTAAAATATATTTTATATAGGTAATGGGTAGCGTGTGTGTCAGCAGTTTAAATACCATATAAAACCCAGTAGCTATAACGATTACAAAGAATGCTGCGATGGGTTGCAACTCTACTTTATAGAAAGATACTCCAGCATAAAGAAATGGGAAATGAATAAATAGATCACTGTATCCAATCAGGGCACTTGCTAAAACCAGTACTGCTACAGGCAGCAGGTAGGTCACTATACTTGAAAGTTTCATATGCGATTGTAATTGATTGCTAGATAGAGGCTCTTAAGATTTTCCGAAGAAGGGCAAATAGTTAAAGCCCTCTCTATCTCTTTTCATAACTTTTATACTTAACTATACCACAAGGTAACTTTATAGCTATTTTTACATCAAAAAAGTTCATTATACATCTATTTATGCTGCTTGCATCTATTCTAAGCGTTGATTCACAGGATAAGAATCTGATAGAATTCTATATACAATCAACGAATAAATAAAAGTAGTAAGTATATTGAAATTATTTTTTATTCGTATTTTTGGGTCATTTATGATTTTGGCGAGTATAGAAACTGGCTTGGGTTTCGAATAAAAATCACAGATGAGTCCTGTTTTTTTGGTATATGTTAGACATATCTCACAATTGTATGAGAATACGTATAAACCTTGTATTCATTCTATTAACACCCATATTTCTTTTTTCATGTGGACAAGATCATTCCCAAACCACAACCTCGGAAGATGCCGTTCTGCCTGATTCAGTGCTAGTAGCCAACTATTTCTTCTGGACAGAAAAACAGGAATACATTTCCCCAGATAGGCCTAAAGATGTTCTGGCAGACCAGGAACATAACCGGGATACGTCCTTTCTACACACCTTTATTCAGGTCTATTATGACAGTATAAAACCGTACGACACGTTTCCATGGAAAGCTCATGAACTGGTTAAGTACCTGTATGCCATTGATATAAACGACGACAACCTATTGGATGTGTTGTATTCAGGTTCGACTGGAGCTGAAGAAAATATGACTCAAATATTCTTAAATCAGGGAAGGAAAAATCGTTTTAAGAAAGTATTTTCTGGCTACCAAAACATTATCCAAATGGGTTTTAGTAACCAAATATTAACCTCTTTTACGCTTGACAACCCTGGCTGTTGTGCAGATCCTGAGATAACCGAACACACCTATTCAGTCACCCATACCGATAGCATTCCAACGTTTACCCTACAACGCACCATTGGCTATCTGAACCGGACTGAACTCGCCAAACATACCTATGCACACCCCCGTGAATTCAACATAGTTCACGATACAGCAACCCTTCGCAACGAAACCTATATACTCACTATCACGCATCCGGTTTGGGAAACACAGGGAAATATAGTGGGCTTGTACCGAAAAGGTAGAAAAGGCTTGGCTTTAGGTAGCAAAAAAGAGGGTGACAAGACGTGGTTGTATGTACACATGCCCTCACCACCAGACCGTTGCGAGTGGCCGGCATTTACCAAGCAGCCCACGGAACTCTATGGGTGGCTTCTACAAACAGATACAGATCTGCCTTAAACCACCCGATACACCACCCAACTCCCGACTAGCAATGCAAAGTAAATCAATGCCGGAATCGGATTGAAGATTGCCATTGCCACCAGAGATACAAGGGCAATAATCAGAGCTACCACTGGAAAGACCGGATACAAGGGTACATGAAACGGTCGTTTGAGATTCGGGTGTGTCTTTCGTAACACAAGCAGCGAAACCATCGAAAGGCTGTACAACGACAAGGCCCCAAAACAAGCAATGGTGATGATTTCGCCCGTTTTGCCTGTCAGTAATGCCACAATGCCTACACCCATATTGACTAGCAATGCATTGGCTGGCGTTTTAAATTTGGTATGAATACGGCCTAATAGCTGGGGTATATTTCCGGTACGACCAAACTCAAATGTAGCCCGGCCAGCTGCCAAGATAATTCCATGAAACGATGCCACCAGCCCAAATAAACCGACTGTAATCAGCAAGTGGTACAGCAGGTTATTGTCACCTGTCACCAGCGACAAAGCCAGTGGAAGCGGAGAATCAGACTTTTGGGTACTTAGGGGTGGATACACAATACTTTCCCAACCATTGACTCCTACCGCCGACACAAAAGTCAACACACACAAAACTACCAGTGTGGCAATGGCAGAACCAAAGCCAAGGACTATATTCTTCTGTGGATTAATCGTTTCTTCAGCTACATTGGCCACGCCTTCAATACCCAGAAAAAACCAGATGGCAAACGGAATAGCGGCAAAGATACCTGCTATTCCATGAGGCAAAGCATTTTTCTGAAGATTGCCAAGTTCAAAATGTGGCAGTGTGCCACCTGTAAAAACCAACAGTTCGGCCACTGCCAGCATGGTAATGACCAACTCAAACGTCGCTGCTGCTTTGATACCATAAATGTTTAGACATGTAAAAATCCCATAGGCTCCTATCGCAATCACCAGCACAGAGATAGTCGGAAAAAACAGGTTAAAATACGCCCCAATGGCTGCGGCAATGGCTGGTGGAGCAAAAACAAATTCGATAATCTGAGCCATTCCAGCTAGAAAACCCATTTGCTTACCCAAGGCTTTTTCGGCATAGTCAAAGACCCCTCCTGCCTTTGGAATGGCACAGGCAAGTTCGGCATAACTAAACGTAAAAGTCACGTACATCAACATGATAAAAAAGGTCGCAATAGCTAGTCCCAGCGTACCACCTTCAGCCAAACCAAGATTCCAACCAAAGTACATGCCAGAAATAACGTACCCAACACCAAGACCCCAGAGCATCATTGGGCTTAAAGTACGTTCTAGTTGCGGAGGAGAAGTTTTGTCCATACGACAAAGAAACAAGTTTTGTAGTTATCTTTTTGATAAAATTACCTGAAGCCCGTAAACAAAGCTTGTTTTTTTATTTTTTTTTGACAAAATAGCATCTTGCAGGAAAGATACAATATTAGTTACTAGTCATACTCAGACACATACATACACTTTTACCTATATACATTCTAGTCAAAAATACAATGGAATTTACCCTAGCTCAGATCAATATAGCTAAAATGCTTGACTCTCTTGACAGCCCATTGATGGCCGAATTTACCTCCAATCTAGATGCAATCAATGCATTGGCTGAAGCCAGTGAGGGCTTTGTCTGGAGACTGACAGAGGAGGCGAGTGAACATCCTGGTATCAAATTTTTTGGCGACGAGTATATGCTTATCAATCTGTCTGTCTGGCAAAGTCCAGAGTCATTGCTTCAATATGTGTATAAGTCCAGCCACGGTGATTTTCTAAAGAAACGCCAAGAGTGGTTTGCAAAAATACCTGACATGCAATTCGCACTCTGGTATATACCCAAAGGCCACATCCCTACGATTGCAGAAGGTGTAGAACGATTGTTGCATATCCAAAAAAATGGAGAAACACCTTTTGCCTTTAGCTTTAAGAAAAAATTTACACCAGAGGAAGCTAGGCAGTTTATGGCTGTGCCGCGTTCTGGCAATGGATAATCTTAGCACTCCATTTTTTGAAGCATTTTCTGATGAACAAATGGTATACACACTGCCGAGAATTAAAACATATAGCCAATTAAAGTCGAATGCCTTTTCAATCCTGTATGTCTATACACTGACAATTCGACGAATTTACCTACATTTGCCTCATGTCTGCTATTGATTCTTTTGAAGTGGTTATCGGTCTGGAAATACATTGCCAGCTTGCCACACAAACCAAAATTTTTGCTGCCGATGCGGTCGTCTTTGGCGACAGCCCAAATTCGCATACCAGCGTTATTACACTGGGATATCCGGGTACATTGCCTCGGCTCAACCGGAAAGCGGTAGAATATGCCGTCAAGATGGGACTGGCCTGTGGCTCTGAGATTACCCGGTACAATGTGTTTGCCCGTAAAAATTATTTTTATCCTGACCTGCCTAAAGGCTACCAGATTTCGCAGGACAAAACCACCATCTGCGTTGGAGGAAGCATACACATCCGAACCAAAGCAGGAGAACAGGTCATTCAACTGCACCACATCCACCTGGAAGAGGATGCAGGAAAGTCCATCCATACCGATGGCGAACCAGATACCTTGCTGGATTACAACCGGGCAGGCACTGCCCTAATCGAAATGGTGACAGATCCGGTGATGCATACCTCCGAAGAAGCCGCCGCCTGCATGGCAGAAGTACGCAAACTGGTACGGTATTTGGGAATCTGTGATGGCAACCTAGAAGAAGGTTCTCTGCGATGCGATGCCAACGTATCTATCATGCCCAAAGGCAGTACTGTACTAGGTACCAAAGTAGAAATCAAGAACATGAATTCTATCCGAAATGTCCAACGGGCCATTGATGCAGAGGTAGAACGACAGGTAAAAGTAGTCACCAGCGGCGGAACCATTATTCAGGAAACCCGTCTGTTTGATGTCACAGATGGCAAAACCTATTCGATGCGAACCAAAGAAACCATGAATGACTATCGGTATTTTCCAGACCCAGATCTGGCTCCTGTAGTGATTTCAGATGAGTGGCTGGCAGAAATTACCGCACAAATGCCTGCTTTGCCACAAGAATTGTACGAAAAATTCGTTACCAAATACAATTTGCCTGGGTATGATGCCAGTGTACTGACAGATACACGAGAAGTAGCTATGTATTTTGATGAGCTATGCCAGCATACACAAAACTACAAAGCAGCTTCCAACTGGATTATGGGCCCAGTGAAATCCTATTTAAATGATAAAAACCTGGAAATGATTAACTTTCCAGTACAAACCACCACCCTTGCCGAGTTGATTCAGCTGATTGACGAAAACAAAGTAAGTTATACCGTAGCAGCCCAGCAGATTTTCCCAGCCTTAACCGAGCAGCCCAATCAGACTGCCCTGGCCATAGCCGAATCGCAGCAGTTGTTGCAACAAAACGACGACAATGCCTTACAAGCTGTGATTGACGAAGTACTAGCCGCCAATCCGCAGAAAGTGAAAGAATACCGATTTGACGGAAAGAAAAACCTAGTGGGAATGTTTATGGGAGAAGTGATGAAGAAAATGGGCGGAAAAGCAGATCCAAAAATGGCCAATCAACTGCTACTGAAAACATTAAATAATAATTAATGGATTCAAAATTGCAGATTAGGTATTAAGGAGTCAGGAAATATTATTGAGTTTATCTATGCTGAATCAAGAAATAGAAATAACCTTTTCACAATCGCCATTCATCACTAGCATAAACCTATGATGAGTAAGTATTTATACCAATAGAACAACCTGCTACTTATGCATATAATAAAGACACTTATGTTTATACAAATTATGAAAAAGCTCCTTTTTTTCTCTCTATTTTGGGTAGTAGTTGCCGCCTGTAACGGAAATGCCCACACAACCGATACAGGCAATAGCCAACCAGCTGATGGCAACCAAACCGATGACCTTGTAATCAAGGGAAAGGTTCGCTACCCGATGAACAAATCGAAAGTAGTATTATCTAAAGTAGCAGGTAACAAACTGACCCCTGTAGACTCTGTGGCATTAGACAAAAACAATATGTTTACATTCCACATAAAAAATCAGGAGCCAGAATTCTATGTCCTCAACTTTTATAATACCCAACAAATATTACTGGTAGTAGATAGTAAACCGATTACCCTTGAGGTAGATGGAAACAAGCCTACGGGAGCTACGCAACTGAAAGGCACTCCAGCCGTTGAAGATATGCAAAAGTTGAACGACTGGCTCAGTGCCGCTCAGATACGTATGGGAGACCTTCAAAAAGAAATGCAGGCCGCCTCTACCTCCAAAAGTGAAGCTGGTCGAAAAGCAGTAGAGAAAAAACGAATAGCTTTTCAACAGCAAAACACCAAAGAATTTAAGGCCTTGGTCGGACAAATGCAGCCCACACTTACCATCTGGTATGCCCTCAACAATGGTGTACTAGACCCACAAGAAGAGTTTGCGTTTATGATGCCTCTTATTGAGAAATTACAAAAAGCCTTGCCCAAATCTCACTACAAACCTGATTTTGACACCTTTGCCGACCAACTCACAGAACTCAGCAAAGCCCTGAAAGTGGGTGATGAGGCTCCTGAAATAGCCCTGAGCAATCCAGAAGGCAAACAGATTAAACTCTCCTCTCTGCGTGGAAAATATGTACTGATTGATTTCTGGGCCTCCTGGTGTGGCCCCTGCCGCCAAGAAAACCCAAATGTGGTACGGGTATATAACCAATACAAGGACAAAAATTTTGAGATCTACGGCGTATCCCTGGATCGGGAACAGGCCAAATGGGTACAGGCTATTCAGCAAGATAACTTAACCTGGACACATGTGTCAGACCTGAAATTCTGGTCTTCAGAAGCCGCAAAAACCTACAATGTACGAGGTATTCCAGCTACATTTCTACTGGATCCGAAAGGAAAAATCATTGCCAAAAACCTGCGTGGCGAAGCCCTAGAATCTAAACTGATGGAACTATTAGGCACCAAGCAATAAAAAGGCTATACCTATTCACACACATACAGAGGCTCCCTGAGCCTCTTTTTTTTTCATCTATGCTTGCGCATCTAGCCGCCCGTTTTCGGTTTTCTTTCATATCCTAATATGCGTTATAGATTATCTGGTGCGAGATTCTGATCTCGTACCAGACTTATCCAACGAAAGTCGCCCTACAGGTACTCAACAATAGGCATACGTACAATCTGACTATCAGGCATTTAACACTGGATTTATCCATAACTCACGTTATCCTATGCCTGACAACAAAAAATCCCCAGCCGCTCAGCTGGGGATTTTGTATGCTTTCTCAAAAGCAGCCTTTTATTAGCCTGCTACTTCCAAACGAACCTGTCTGCCTTTGATGGTATTGTTTTCCATCCCTTTCAGCACCTTGGCTACATCATCTTTATCTATTTCTACAAATGAGTATTTGTCGTGAATGTCAATATGTCCGATATTGTTGTACGAGATACCTGTTTCTCCAGTCAAGGCACCTACGATATCATTGGGACGTACCCGATCTGTTCTGCCTACGTTTACAAACAGTCGTACCATGTCTTTGTTCTGAAACTTCTGTCCAGCAGCACCACGTTCACTCTTACGTTCACTACCACGGCGGTCACTGCCACGGTCATCTTTGCGTTCGAAGGGGCGGCGGCCATCACGGCTTTCGCGACCATCTCTGGATCTAGGCTTGTCATATGAGTCGGCCAGATCAGCATCTGTATACTGATCTTTCTTAATACCCATGCTCATTTTGATCAGAGCCATAATAATTTGGTTGTCTGTCAGGCCGCTGTGATGTAGGGGTTCGATCATATCTTCAAATATCTCCAAATCTCCTTCTGTTACAGCTTCCTTAATACGATCTATGAATTTGGCTTTTTTCATTCCTACCACATCCGTAAATGTTGGAACCACGCCTCTTTCAATTCGTTTTTTGGTATATTGTTCGATTTCACGCAGGCGGTGAAACTCTTTTCCAACCACCAGTGTAAATGCTTTTCCTGACATACCTGCCCGTCCGGTACGACCAATCCGGTGTACATAATATTCAGGATCTAGTGGAATGTCATAGTTCACTACTGCATCTACACCTGATACGTCAATGCCACGGGCAGCCACGTCTGTAGCTACCAGAATGTTGGCATGTCCACTACGAAACTTAGCCATTACCTGCGTACGGGCCTGCTGACGCATATCTCCATGTAATCCTTCGGCGTCATAACCTCGTTGGATCATCGCCTCTACCACTTCGTCTACGCGAACTTTGGTATTACAAAACACAATGATCTGTTTCAGGTGATGCAGGTCTATCAGACGGCACATCACTTCTACTTTGGCTTTCAGCTTGATTTCGAAGAAAATCTGCTCAATATTCTCGGCAGTCAGTTCATTCCGAACCACTTTTACCAGCTGCGGATCATTTTGAAAACGTTTGGTCAGCTGCATGATGGGCTTAGACATTGTTGCGGAAAACAACAAGGTCTGACGGTTTTCTGGAAGTTGTTCCAGAATGCCTTCGATGTCTTCACGGAAGCCCATATCCAGCATCTCGTCGGCTTCGTCCAAAATGGCAATCTTTATTTTGTCCAGTTTCAGGGTTTTGCGTTCAATATGGTCAATCATCCGGCCAGGTGTCCCTACAATTACCTGGGCACCACCCCGCAAGGCTCGAATCTGACGATCAATAGAGTCGCCACCATACACAGTTACGCAACTTACTTTTTTGTATTTAGCCAGTTTGGTGAATTCTTCGGTTACTTGCAGGGCAAGTTCACGGGTAGGGCATATCACCAGCACCTGTGGGTGTTTGAGCGTAGAATCTATCTGTTCAAGGGCGGGAATTCCAAAGGCAGCCGTTTTGCCTGTACCTGTCTGTGCCAACCCCACAATGTCTCTACCTTCAAGAGCCACGGGAATAGCTTCACTCTGAATCGGCGAAGCTTCTGTAAATCCCATGTCGGCAATGGCACGTTGCATTTCGTCCGAAAGAGGGAGATCTGAAAATTTGATTTTCTGCATTTTTAATCTTTGATTTTATGTGATAGTAATAATGGCCATGACGGGTGATTTTCTATGATTGATACCTGATTGGAGAAGATTGATTGAACCAGAAATAGTACTAACTATCAGTACAGAACAAAAGAAGCAAAACAGGAGGAAAAAGACAGATGAGCGGAAACCTAAATACATCCTTCCTTTTTTACATTCTTCTACACATTACCCAGCAATCATACCCATCATGAGAGATCACACATACTCAAAGCAGCATACACATCCGCTTCAACGCATTTCATTCATGGTTTTGACACACACAAACCCATCAGAGGGCTGTTGACTACAAAGAGAGTTCATCATTCTCTTTTGCCGCCTGATGGGTTTGCAATATTTTTTTGCAAAGATATGGATTTTTTATGAAAAACGCATGCCTTGTCCGTAAAAAATCCATTTATTAGGTCATAAAACCTATTTTTATAAGAAAGTTTACAAAAAAACACAAAAAAGTCTAGTCTATATACGATCTTGGCTTCGACTCCCAAGAGAATAGCTGTTCACTTTTCACCGAAACGTGCGGATTCTACCTGTCAGACTTTTTTCCAGAAAACCTATATGGAATTTTCCTAAAAAAAACATCCATAGAGAAAAACATTCTCTCTATGCATACGCATACTTTTAATGAGTATAGTTAGACATTGCTTTTGTAAGGCGATGTGCGCAGCACGAGCCCGTTTAGTGCGAGCGGTTGACAGAAAAGCGAGGGGCGGGTTGGGTTTGCGGGCGGAAGCATTTTTCTGTCTTGATTTTTTGCTAGCACACAAACCTGGCTCACAAACTATCGTTTGTGCCCCTTTTTGATCAAGCAAAAAGTGACTAGGCCAGAGA
>JACCDR012439261.1_pt1 | contig 44446 bp, 42 predicted proteins | sample 7446431 | NCBI WGS metagenome assembly JACCDR01 (sample SAMN15323443, study PRJNA562643) | freshwater metagenome | isolation source: river surface water | place: USA:Blue River Watershed | collected 2017-08-17
ATGACGTTGCCGCGGGCATCAGCGACCGCCTCGCCATCCGCCCCGCGCGCCACGGTGTAGATCCCCATACGTGCGGCGATTTCCGGGTCGATCCCCCGGTCCATGGCCAGCCACTCCAGATGGCGCTCGCTGAGTGTCGTCATGCCGCCTCCCTCCTGACCACTGGCAGTGCCAGCAATGAAAAACAACCCCATCCGGCTTGATCGTCACCGATAAACACGGCTGACTTTTCTTCCGCCGCTGGTGCGAGCACCGCGGGCACGTCGTGTGGTGATCGCCGACCGCGCTCGATCGCAGCCGGATCCCGAACTCCGCGAGGATCTCCTCGGTCGACCTCATGAGCGCCGCCCCGGGCTCTGCGCCGGCAGGCTCCAGCCATCGGCCCTCGTGGTCGCCACGGGCTCGGGCTTGCGCTCCAGCGCGGTCAGGATCCAGTTCCGCCACGTCGCCGACCAGTCCAGCTTCGTGGCGCCGGACCCGGCCTTCGCCGTCCAGTAGTTGCGGAACGCCTCCGCCTCCCGGGCGATGCGGGCGTCGCTGCACCCCTTGCTTGCCGCCCAGTACCGCTCGGCCTCGCTGGGTGCCCAGTCCTCCGCAATGCGTGTGCCGCGCTTCTGCAAAACCGGCTTCTTTGGAGAGACGGTAGTCTCTCTTTCTTCTCTTATAGGTTCATGGATATGGTTAAGGGGGGTATTGCTTGTTTTTTTACCCCCCTCTTGCTCAAGCATTACTCGATACGCTGCGAGCGTTTTCAAGGACTTATCGGCCCGCTGTGAGAACCCCACAGCGAGAACGTTTTCTTCTCGCTCTGTGAGAACACTTGCTTCTCGCTGTGTGAGAGCCTCTGGAGCCTCGTTTTGTAGGCTCTTTACACGGCTCTTCTTGCCTGCCTCGACCCGGCGGACGTGCCTCTCGGTGACCTTTTTGAACTCGGCGTGGAGGCGCTTCTGCGTGACGCGCCCATCCTCGATGGTGAGCATGGCGCGGAGGTTGTCTCGCACCCGCGGCCAGTTGTTGGCGCTGACTCGCGAGATCCGACGCAGCGTGGCGTCGTCGTCCGGGAGCGAGCCGCCGGCGCGCCACATGGCAAGCAGCAGCAGCAGGTAGGAGCCCATCTCGGACGGGCTCAGGTGGAGCGTGTCGCCGATGAACGCATCGGTGTAGAGCGGCATGATCGGGAGTTGCGCCATCAGATCATTCCCGCGTCCGGCAGCTTCAGGAGCGCAGCGTGGCGGCGACAGCCATGCAGGACCGTGGTGTGGTCCCTGCCGCCCAGCGCGCGGCCGATCTGGGGCAGCGTCAGGCGCGTCTCGGCGCGCATCCGGTAGCAGGCGGCCTGCCGCGCCCGAACGAGGGCGGCGGCGCGTTTGCCCGACTTGAGGGCATCGATGGAAACGCCGTACTCCTCGGCGACCTCGTGCAGCACCTCGCGGGCGGTCTTCCTGAACGGCTGGACGGCGGTCCGGGACGGACCGATCGGGAAATCGTAGAGCATGCGATAGGTCGGCGGCGGCACGAGCGGCCTCTTGGGCGCCGGCGGCGGCGGAGGCGCCGAAGTGGGCTCGTCGCCGAAGTCATTGCGGTAGACGCTTGCGGCCATGATCCGGGCGCGGACAGCGCGGTAGTGGGCCTTCTGCTCGTCCAGTGTCATCATTGGTTGCTCTCCCTCGTAGGTATCCCCCAAACCCGAAGCAGGGCGAGCGCATCATCCACGCTGCTGGCCCAGCCCCAGTGGTGTCCCAACGCCGTCATGCGACGGCCGAACTCAGCCTGCTCGGCCGTCGGCCGGTTGGCAGGCGTCTTCAGCTCAAGGCCGGCGACGACGCCCGGCCACATGATGATCAGGTCCGGCACCCCGGCGAGCACGCCGAGCGACTTGAAGCGGCCCGCCTCGGCGCGCGTGCGGAAGCCACCGTTCGGCACGTGGAAGACGATCGCGGTAGGGCATGCGAGGCGGATCCAGTCCACAACAGCGCGCTGGATCTGGTCCTCCTGCCGCGCCATGCTACTGCGGCGCCCCGGCCGCAAAGCGGCGCGTCGACTGCATGAAGGCGCGAATCCGATCGTGCGTCCGCAGTGTCACCGATCGTCCCAGCGTCAGCGCCGGAACCATGCGGGGATCGCCGCAAACCGCTCTACCAAAAGCGCTTTTGGACATCCCAGTCTCCCGCAGGAAGACCTCGATGTCGCGCAACAAGCGCTCGTCGCTGCTCAATTCGGTGTCGTGCATTCTGCCAAGATGAAGGTTCCTGCCTACGGCTGTCAAGCCCCCATGTTTAAGCTCATTCTCGGTTGACATCTGTGTAAGGATACACAACTGTGGCTGAACAGGAGGACTACAGATGCTCGACAAATTGGGCCTGACGGCCAAGCAGATTGCGGAGCGCAAGGCCTATGTAGGCGGCTCCGACGCCAACGTGCTGCTCAGCGGCGACGTGGAGAAGATCCACCAGCTCTGGCAGGTGAAGCGGGGTCTGGCCGAGCCGGACGACCTTTCCGGCGTGTTGCCGGTGATGCTGGGCTCGTACACGGAGCCGTTCAACAGGGCGTGGTTCGAGAAGGTCACGGGCCGTGCGGTGACCGACGTCGGCGTCGAGTACGCCTCGCTGGAGCACGCGTGGATGGCCGCGACGATCGACGGCCTGACAGATGGCGGCAACACGGTGTTCGAGGCGAAGCACGTCTCCGCGTTCGCCAAAAGCGAAGAGGCCTTGGCGCGCTACATGCCGCAGCTCACGCACAACATGATCGTCACCGGGGCCAAGCGCGCGGTGCTGTCGGTCCTGTTCGGCAACCACAAGCACGAGGTGTTCGACGTCAGCCTCGACCAATCCTACGCCGACACGCTGATCGAGATCGAGGCGGCGTTCTGGCGCTGCGTTCAAACCGGCACACCACCCAGCGCGATCGAGGTCAAGGCACCCGTGGTGCCCGTCCGGACCGTCGACATGACGGGTTCGAACCAGTGGGCCGCCGCCGCCGCCGACTGGACGACCAACAAGGCCGCCGCCGCGACGTTCGAGGCTGCCGCCAAGGCCCTTCGCGCGCTCGTCGAGGACGACGTGCAGGTCGCGACCGGCCACGGCATTGTGGCCAAGCGCAACAAGGCTGGCTCGATCCTACTTTCGGCCACCAAGGAGGGCCGCTGACATGACGGAACACCCCCAGCACACTCACCCGACCCTTGTTCATGCCCTGTCGGCTTTTCAAGGCGAGATCGCCGACCCGCAGAAGACGAAGTGGAACTCTCATTTTAAGACCCACTACGCCGACGTGCAGGCGGGGCTGGAGATTGTCCGGCCGCTGCTCGCCAAGCACGGCCTTGCGATCGTGCAGGTGACTGACATCATGGACGGCCTCGTCACCGTGACGACGCGCCTGCTGCACACCACTGGCGAGTTCATAACCGGCGTGTACCCGGTCGGCTCCGTGACGTTGCAGCAGCAGCAACTTATGGCGAACCTGACCTACGCCCGGCGAGCCGGCCTTTTCGGCATGTTGGGCATTGCGCCTGACGATGCGGATGGCGAGGGAACGTCGACAGCCGCCCCGGCAAAGGCGCCCCCCAAGGCCCAGAACGGCGGATCCCAGCAGGAGCGTGCCGCCGCCCGGTCGCTTGAGAAGGCCGCCAGCGCGCCAATCCAGCAAGCACTGGACAGCGGCACCTACCGCGAGCCGAGCGGCGACGTCCCGCACGACCCTGAGACCGGCGAGGTGCCGCAAGAGCAGGATCTGATGCTGCCGTCGGCCAGCGAGGCGGTCAAGGACGAGATGGTCAACAAGCTCGAACAGATTAGCAAGACCGGCCCGACTCGGGCGAAACTGAGCGTCTGGTCGAAGGCCAACAAGCCTTTGAAGGACCGGCTTCAGCCCGAGCACAGGAAGGACGTGGAGTTGGTCTTCAAGGCCCTCAACGTCGCGGTTTTGCAGGCCGAACGGCAGCAGCAGGAAAGGGCACCGGCATGAAGCGGGATGATCTGATCAACAACAACGACCTGACGAAGGAAGAGGGGGACAAGGTGTTGCACCTCGACTGCTCCCTCGGGCTGGCCACCATGACGACCATGGCGCACGTGCTGCGCGCGGCCACGGATCAGCGCGATTTCGAGCTGATCCAGCGCGGGCTCTGCGGGTTCTTCGCCACCTCGATGATGGCCGTGGAGAAGGTGGCGCAGAAGAAGATCATGACGAACCAGCAGCAGGTCGAGATGCTGCGCCAATGGTGGGACGGGCCGGGGTGGGAGATGATCAAGGCCGCCTTCGAGGCGGAGCTGCGTCGCTTGGCTCAGCCTGAGACCGACGAGCTTCAGGCCGAGATCGAGGCGCTGTTCACGGCGAGGCACTGATGGACGAGAAGGTCTTTCTTCGAAAGGAGAAGGGCCGCCTCGTGCCAGCATGGGCACACGACGCGGATCTGCTCGCGCGTGTGCCTGACGGCGCGGTGGTGTCGACTACCCTGAGGCGTCCGCGGAGGCCGCGGCACCACAGGTGGTGGTGGGCTCTCATGTCGAGAGTGGCGGACTCCCACCCTTTCTACAGCTCTGCTGAACAGGTGTGCGATCACATCAAGTTCCGGCTGGGAATGGTCGACACCACCGTCGTTGTCGTTGGCACGACGGTCCAGACGATGATGCGCCCGCAGTCGATCGCGTTCGACGCCATGGGACAGGACGCCTTCAAAATCTTTGCCGAGAAGGGCCTCGACATCATCTGCTCGGAGATCCTCCCGGGCATCGACAGCGACGTCCTGCGGGCCGAGATCGACGCGATGATCGGCCCGGACGAGCCGAAGAAGAGGGCGGCATGAGGCGTGAGTTCAGCACCAAGGTCCGCCAGCAGGCCTACGAGCGCGCTGGCGGCCACTGCGAGACCTGCACGGCGCCTTTGAGGCCCGGCCACATCCACTACGACCACGTCCTGCCCGATGGGCTTGGCGGGGAGCCCACACTGGGGAATTGCGCGGTGCTCTGCACAGCCTGCCACGGTGCCAAGACGGCGCGCGAGGACGTGCCTCGCATCGCCAAGATGAAACGCCAGCGCGCCAATCACTCAGGCGCCAAGGTGAAGAAGGGGGCGCCCATCCCCGGCTCGAAACGGAGCCCTTGGAAGCGGCGCATGGACGGCACGACCGTGCCGAGAAGGGGATAGAAATGGCATCAGGCTATCAAAAGGCCGACTTCGACGAGATGTCCGCAATCTGGGAAGTTCTTCGGACTGTCGCCTCGTCAGAAATGGTGAATGGCGTCAAGACCTGCATCTATCAGGAAGGCTGGTCCGACGAGAGAGTGCTAGAGGCTTCGAAAGACAAGCTTCGTCCAAGGGTTGGCGTTGGCAGCGTGAAAGGCTTGCGCCTCGATAAAATGGGGACCATTCGCCCCCCTGCGGCGAAGAGACCCGAACCGAAGCCTGAGCCCAAGCCGGACGTGATCACGCCTCTGTGGCAGGCCATCGCAGAACTGAAGGACCGCGTTGATAAGACTCACACTATAGAGGCTGTAAATAAATGGGCGCAAACCATCAAAGACGCTTATGACAAGATTGAAGAAAGAATGAATGCTGTAGTAGAGACGCAAAAATCGATTGAAGCAAATCAAAAGAGTTTAGACGACAAGCTGGCGGAGGTTTTGGGGTTCATTGATGCCGCAAGAAAGACACCGCTTGGCGCAAGTATTTATGATAGAATCAAATTCAAGCAGTGATAGCTCCCAGCAAAATGGCCCCACCAGTGACGGTGGGGCCAGTGCTTCAGGGCAGTCCCAAACAGAGCAGGAGCCGGCTCAACCCGGTCGGCGCTTGCGCGACAGGTTGGTCTGGACTTCTGCCAGTGTCAGCGGATGCTGACCTCAGGGCCGTTCAGGGGTTTCCCCAGCACGGCGATCTACGATGCGTTCAAGCCGGCGCACGATGTCGAGGACGGCGCCGATCTTCTCTTCGACGCGGACCATGCGAGTGTCGAAGTTGCGCACGTCGCGGTCCATCGTGGTGACCTGCGTCTCGGTGCGGATGGTGCGTTTTTCGAGATCCTCGACCCGCGAGTCCACCTTGGATGCGTACCAGCCGAACCCCATAAGCTGGGCCAGCATGGCGACGACCAGCGCGGCCGGGATCTTGCGGTCAAGTGACCAATGTTCGACTTCAATCTGGGGGCTGGTCATCAGCAACGGCTCCAAAGTTTTGCATCACGTCGAGGTAGAAGGCTCGTGCCGATTTCTGCCGGCTGTTCGCCTCACGGAGGGCACCGAGGCACTCCGCAAGCTTCAGTTTCGGGTTGTCGCCCGGGCGCAGCTTAGGGGCTGGGACCGGTTCTCCGAGGGGATACGGGAGAGCCGGCAGGATCGGTTTCTCGATTCCGGGGCGCGGCGATTCCGCGCAGGCGGTCAACATCAGAACCAGACAGGCTGCAATTGCAGCCCGGTGGCTTGGCGGGCTCGGCCGCCAGCGCTCGCGCATAGTCATCGATCTGTCCCTTCGCCTCTTCGAGGTCGGCCCTGACCTCCAGCTCGCGATCCGCCGCACGCTTGGCGATGTCCTGCGCGGTCTGCGCTTGCCGGCGCAGCTCGGCCTTCTCCGCGAGCTGGACCTTGATCTCGTCCTTCAGCACCTCGATCACGGCCGATCGGTCGGCGTCCACGTAGCCTTTGACGTAGCCGCCGATGGCCGCAGAAATTAATCCGATAATCACCGCGATGATTATATACGGGTTAGGAAACACGAGCGTTTTCCGTGGCTTGTGGCGGATAAATCATGAAGGGGGGTTTCTGATTTATTCCGGGGTTTCCGTCCGGATCGAGCGGAGCTGCGCATAGAGCGTGAGCCCGATGCCAGCCACGAGGATCAGGACGAAAACCGTCTTCAGGATCTCGGAATGCTCGGACACCCACGAGACCCGGTCGGCGGCCTCGGTAAGGGCCACGCCGGCGGTCCCGGCGCCCGCCGTGATGGCGCCCTGCCCGCCGCCCGTGGAGACCACCCGCATGTCCCGGGGATCGGCCGGCGCGGCAGCCTCAAGCTCGTCCTCGCCATCGCCCCCAGCGAGCCCGTCAGCGGCCATGAAGCCCACGATCGACGTCTGGCCCTCCGTCATGGCGAGACAGGCGCTACGGACCGCCTGTATGCGGCGCGTCCACCCCTTGCCGAAGGTCGAGAAGGTCGAGAGCCGGCGCACGAAGGCGAGGCGGGCGTCGCAGTAGCGGTTGATCAGGTCCGCCTGATCGGCTGCCGCCGCGGCGTCGATCGTCACGGCGCCCATGTTGCCGTCCGTGCGCAGGCCCAGCACCCGCTGCAATTCCTGCGTCGCCCGGGTGGCGCCCGAGTTCACGGCGAAGTCGAACACCGCGGCGTCGAGGCCGGACGGAAGCCGGTCGCCGTGGACCAGATCCCAGTATTGGAGTCGGTAGATGGCTTGCAGCTCGTCTTCCTCGATCTGCCGGACAGGGCGGACCGGAAGCCCGCGCTTGACCCGCCAGCGGTCGTAGACCTTCTGGGTGACGCCGCGCATCGTGGCACCGCCCGGATCCTTCGGATGGTTTACGAAGCCGCCCTCGTACTCAAGAGTCAGGTCGAGGGCTCTGGTGAAGTTGGCCTTCATGGGCAGCGGGCTCCATGGCAGCGGACGGGGCCATCGCCTCCGCCCTTCCGAGGAATGAGGCCACCGCCCGCAAGCGCGCAGCCGGCTACGATCGCCGCGATGAGCACCGCGGCGGCAAGCTTCGAGATGTGGGACATGTCAGTGGCGGCGACTCAGGGCGCCGATGCGGTTGTTGACCGCGGCGGGGAAGACGGGGCCGCCCATGGCAAAGCGCTGCGCCATGGGGGGCGCAACGGTGGCCATCAGGTACTCATGGAGATCCGCGTCGGAGGAAGCGAGCGTCCGGCGCTTCTTTACCGGGCCGCCCTTTTTCTTTGGAACTGGCTCCAGTCCTGAAGGGGCTCCGGGAGTTCCTCCTCCAGCTCCGCCGTCCATTCCGCCGGCGGCTTGCCCAGATAGGCGACCGCCAGATAGTTCTCCCGCGTAACTGGAAGTCGCGCCCGTGCCAGAAGGTCCACCACCGGATCCGAACCAGCTCGGGGGCGTGACGCCACCGGCGAGCTTGAGGATTTGCTGTCGCGCTGTGCCAAGGTCAATTTCTCCCTTGCGGTAAGCATACCATACGCCGTCGATGGCCGCATTGTTTTTGGCCGTCTTGAAGGTGTCCGGGAACAGGCCGCGGACCGCTTCCCACGTGATGGACTGCATCTCCCGGGGCAGCACCCCACGCTCGGCGGCAGCCCTGCGGTAGGCGTCCGCGTAGAGGCCGTAGAGGCCCTGCGCGCCCGTGATCTTCGACCCGGATGCGCCGACAGGCTCGCGCCCCGTCGCTCGGATCTTGTTCTGAAACTTCTTGTCGAGGCTGTTCTTGAAGTTCTGAGCGACCTCCAGCGAGTTGCCGCTGAGCGGGCGCAGCAGCGCCGCCGCCACGGCGTGCGTGTCGATGGTGACGTCGCCATCCGGCCCGTTCGGGTCGAGGATGTTGTTGTAGAACGAGCGCACCTTGTGGCGCTCGCCCATCAGCTCCGTGATGGCGCGGTGGTCGCCCTTGGCGTCGAGCGCTGCGATGGCCTTGCTGATCTCCTTGAGAGACCCCCACCCGGTGCCGCTGTTCTCGCCCTTGGCCGTCTTGACGAAGTCGCCGAAGTCTCCCTCGGGCGTGACCAGACGGTGGCCGCGGTCGTTGTAGGTCTCGTCGTAGATCCGCAGCCACATCGCCTTTTCGGCGGGCGTGCTCAGCTCGCCAAACGTCTTGTTCTTCACGAGGTCCAGAATGGGCTGGTACTTCGGATCTCCGAAGATCGCTTCGGCAGTCGGGAACATCTGGTTCGAGAACCGGAAGTCCTGCTTCGTCGAGTAAATGTCGAGCACCCGCTCCGCGAGGCTGACGTTCATGAACCAGTCTTTCTGCGGCGACAGCGCGGCCAGCGTGGCTGCGATCGCCGTGTCCGGCACCTGATACTTCTCGACCCACTGGTCGGTCAGCTTGCGGGCACCGTCGTACCAACGCTTCGACTGGTCGCGGACCTCCTGAGGCACCTGATCGTAGAGCCAGAGCAGGTTGTCGACGGCGTGGTCCTCGAAGGCCTTGGCGACGTCGTCCGGCGCTCCCTTGGCCAGCGCTTCCGGGATGTTCGGATAATCGCGCAACAGGCCGACGTTGTGCTCCCACCCCTCGGGGTCAGCGCGCATGGCCGGGATGTCGATCTGAAGCCGGCCCGTGTAGGGATCGTCGACCGACTTCACGGCGTTCGGAAGGCGCGTCGAGATGCGCCCCGGGTGAGCGACGGCCTCGCCGGCAGCGCCCATGATGGCGCTCTTGGCGGCCTGCTTGCCCATTCGGGCTCCTATGCCTGCCGCGGGGATGGCGCCTGCCGCAGCGACCGAGGCAAGCTGGCGCAGCTTCGATGCCATGTCGGTGTCGCCGGCGGCCTCCGCCTCTTCCGCCTTGACCAGCAGGTCGCGCGATTCCATGCCTGATCGGGCCTCGCCGACAATGGGCATCATGTCGAGAGCAAACCCCATCGGGTCCGCCTTCGCGCCTTCCCACATCGCGCCACCCATCTTGGCGACATCGCCCGGCATCTGGGACAACGGCGTGTCGCGCAAATAGCGGCCGGCCGTGCCGGCGGCATCCATCGCGCCTGACGCCAGCGCCTTTTCCCCGGCAAAGGGATCCAGCTCCGGGAGCGTCTCGGCGGTCATCGGGACGGGCGGAGCCATGGGCGGCCCCATCTCCTCGCGCATCGGTGCGGCAGCCTCAGGCGGGAGGAAGCCCGCCATGCTGTCGACCATGCCGCCATCGGCGTACTTCTTGACCTCGATCTCGATCGGCTCGCGCCGACGATCGTTAACCTCGTCCGCGACCGGCGCCGAGAGCTTCGGCAGGCTGGACGCGATGTGGTTCAGCGCCTCGGTGAGCTGTTGCTGGTTGCGCGAGCTGTTGATGATGCGCTGGTGCGTGGCCGGGTTGGTGGAGGTGAGCAGGCGCGCCAGCTCACGGGACACGCGATCGTCGACACGGCCCTTGATGCCCTTCATGCCCAGCTTGACCAGCGGGGCCACCATGGCGCCACCAAACCCACCGGTCAGGTCGCCCGTCATGTACGCTCCAGTGGCGCCCCCGGCCAATCCCAAAGCGGCAAGTTGCATGGTGGTGTTCGAGCCACCGAAAACCGCCTTATTGGACCATTCGAGGATCTCGGCGCGGTCGCGGTAAGCCATCGCCTCGCGAGCGCGGCGCGGACCGATGGCCAGCTCCAGCTTCGTGCGAGCTTCTGGGCTGTTCCACATCTTCATGCCGGATGCGGAGCGCCCGTCGCCAGTCTTGCGTGCAGCCGCCTCGGCGGCGGCAAGGTAACCCTCGGCGAACAAGCCACGCTCGGAGGCGTTCATCCTCCCGATGGCCTGTCTCGCCTTGGCGATGTCGCCGCGCTTGGACATGGAGAAGAAGTTCTCGCCGGCCTCCAGCGCATCTTCTGCACCGAAAAAACGAGCCGCGCCTTGGCGGGCGGTCTGGTATTCGGGCAGGATCTCGTCGAGGTGGGAGATGAGCTGCGACCGCATGCCGTTGGCCTGCCGGGCGAGGTTGTCGTCTCCTGCGATCTTGGCCTTTTGGGCGACCGAGCGCAGGTTGCGCTGCACCTGATCCCAGTATGCCAGCGTCGGCAGCACGCGCTCGCCGTTCGGGCCAGCTTGACGGAGGACGAAGCCTTGGTCGGTCCGCACGAAGGGGTTGGTGGGCGGCGTGACCCGGAAGCCCCGCAACGTGGCATCGTTCATGCCGGTCGACAGGGACTTCTGCATGGCCTGCTGGACCAGCGGGCTCTGGGCCAGCCGATCGAGCACGGGCGTCATGAGCCCATCGGGGAAGGCCGGATTCACGCGACCGCCGGGAGAGATGAGGTTCTCGGCAGCCTCCTCGGCCCGACGATAGTTCGCGCTATTTGCCGCTTGGGCGCGGCGCTGGAGGCGCTCGATCGTGGCCTCTGGGTTCGGCGACCGCAGCGGCGAGAACAGCCGCGAGAAGAAGTCCCCAGCCGCATCGTTCTGTACGTCAGCGCGGCCGGCCAGCGCGCCTTCAAGCTGCTGCGCCGCTTCCGGGGAGGTGTTGCGCGCATCACGGGCCATGGCGCGGATCGTCGCCCCGCCGCGGTCGATCAACATCGGGTTCTGCCCAGCCGCCGCGGCCTCCGCATAGGCGGCGTCGTCGAGCATGCGCCCACCGACAGCCCGGTCCTGCCCAAGCCCGGCGGCGATGCGCCGCTCTGCCTCGGCTACCGGCCTCCGATATCCCCGGATGGGGGCGGATAGAGCGCCGACAGCGCCGGCGCCGGCACGCAGGGCCTCGAACGCGCCCGTGCCGGCAGCGCCGAAGATTGCGCCGGTCTTGGCACCCTCCACAGCGTTGCCAGCACGCTGGCCGAGCGTGTCGCCGTCGCCGGCGCCATAGAGCGCGCCGTAGCCGCCGCCCAGCACGCCGCCCTTGACGATACGGCCGGCCATGTTGCCAGAGTTCGCCCACCCCGCGCCGGGCATGGCAAGCATGCCCGCCACCTGACTTCCGACCGACAATGCCGTGCGGTCGGTGTCATCCACGTCGGACATGGCACGCTCGCGATCGAGCGAATCCTCGTAGCTGTCGCCGCCCCTGCCGGTGAGGTAGTTCAGGCCGGCCGACGCCTCGTTCATGAATGGCACCGCCCGGGCGAGGCCACGAGCGGCGGTGTCGAGGTAGCGGACAGGCGCCGACTGGCGCTCACGGATGCCGCGTGCCATTTCCCCGTAGGCCGCCTTGCGGTCCTCGCGGGTGTATTCCTGCTCGCGGACCTCACGAGGCGCACGCCCTCCCGCGAGGGGCTTGACCGGCTCGACGGTCGGATCGTTGTCCCACGGCGTTTCCGGGTCGTTATCCCACGGTCCCTTCATGGCGCTTGCCTCTTTCTCAGTTCTTGGTCTTCAACAGGCCATTGGGGTCGATGTATTTCGTGCCCTTGGGCAGGGCGCGCCATTCCTCGACGTTCTTGATTTGAGGCGGTCCTGCTGGTGCCGCCGGTGCCGCCGAAGTCTTGTCAGCCCCAATGCCGGCAGCCTTGTAAATCTCGTCCGGGCTGCGCAGCTTGCCCTCGCCCAGTTCGTCGAGATTGAAGCCAATGGCTTCCTCGATCGCCTCACGGCGGTAGCCCTGCGTGGCCCACGATCTGGCCAGCTTGGCGGCGGCAGCTCGCGCTGCCTCCTGCTGACGCAACAGGTTCTTGCGGACCTGCTCAGGAGCCATGCCCGGGTGGATGTTGGCCTTGTCGAACTCGTCCTTTTCCGTCTTGGTCAGCGCGGATCCGAACAAGGTGTTGCGGGTCAGGTTCTTCTGGGTCTGGTAATCACTCCACCAGTCCGCCTGCTTCTGCATGGTCTCCGTGCCGATGCCGCCACGTCCAAGCGTGTTCTGAGCAGCACCAACAGCGGCGCCAACGCCCGGGATGCCGTAGCCAGCACCGGCGTAATCGTCCGAGAACCCGCTGTAGAGGTTCGAGAAGGTGCCGTAAGCGCCGCCGGTCTCGCCCAGCTTGGTGATCGTGTTCTGCGACAGATCCTTGCCCTTGGCGAACTTGGCCAGCTCGGCCGCGCGCTTCTCCGGGTCAGTCTGGGCCTCGACAGCCAGACGCTGGGCTGGCGTGAGACCCCTGAGGATCTCCTGCACCTGCGGCGAGTTCCACGCTGCGCGAGCCCGCTCCTTCGTGTCGAAATCGCGCCGCTTCTCCTCCAGCGTCGTCATCTGGCCCACGACACCAGCCTGCGCTTGCAGGTTCTCCATCTGCATCTGCGGCAGCTTGTTGGCGAGCTGGGCCTGCGTGAGCTTGAGCTGCGCGAGCTTGGTTGCCCGGTCGAAGTTCTGCTCTTGCTGGCGCGACAGGGCACCGGCGTAGCCCTGCGTCGCCGTGCCGATGCTCTCGCCGACCGACCCAGTCTTGGTCGGGGCGAAGAACCCCGCAGCAAGCTGCAACAGCGCCGGATCCGGGCCCGACGGCTTCTGGCCGTAGAGCTTCATGACCTCGTTCAGCGCGCCCTGCTCGGCCCCGATCATGCCGGGGATGGCCTGCCCCTGCTGCTGGAGGCGCCGCAGGATCTCCTGCTGGAGCTGCGCCGCTTGCGTGAACGCTCCGGGAGGGGCGGCCGGCGCGGCGGGAGCCCCCGGGACCATGGGAGCGCCCGGCTGCTGCGGCTGCTCGGGGACCGAGGTGTAGGGCAGTGGCTGGGTCGGATTGAACAGGCCGGACATGATGCCTCCTTACCTCTGGCCTTGCAGCGCGCCGTAGAGCGACAGCGCTCCAGCGATCTGCGAGAGCCCACTGGGCGAGTAGGCGTTCGCCGGCGCCGTGTTGGACGACGTCGTGTAGCCGCCCTGATTCGGGATGCCGCGGAGCATGTTCGACATGAAGTTGAGCTGGCTCTGCGGGTAGTCGCGCTGCTGGAGGAAATCCTGATACGCCAAATCCATGTTGCGCTGGTCGAGGTTCTGCTGCGTGGTGCCGGTGGCCTCCAGTGCCGCCGCATCGCGCAAGCCGAGCGTCTGCCCGAGCTGCCCGAGCTGGCCCATCTGGTTCGCCGCCGCGAGGTCCGTCTGGGCGCCCATGTTGGTGAGGTTGCCGGCGAGCTGCGCGAGGTTGCCGTACTGGCCCATCTGAGCGTTGGCGATGTTGCCGGCCGAGGAACCGAGCTGGGTTAGAGCGCCCATCTGGTTCGACGTCAGGTTGCCCATGCCGAGGCCGAGCTGGCCGAGCTGCTGCATCTGCGTCGCCGACAGGTTGCCGGCCTGAGAGCCCATCTGCGCGAGCAGGCTGGCCTGCTGGTTCGTGAGCTGCCCAGCCGTCGAGCCGAGCTGCCCGAGGTTCTGCTGCATGCCCAGAGCCTGCGAGCCCAGCGCGTTGCCGATGCCGGCATAGAGGCCCGCCTGATTGCCGGCGAGGGCGCCGAGCTGCGAGCCGATCTGGCCGAGGTTCTGCTGCATCCCGAGCCCGAGCTGGCCCTGCTGGCCGGCGAGCTGCGCAAGGCGCCCCTGATCCTGCCCGAAGAGCTGGCCGGCCTGCTGGTAGCCCTGCGCGAGCACGTTGCCCTGCTGGCCGAGCAGAGCGTCCTGCGTGTCACGCATCGCCCGGCCGGTGATCTCCTGCATGCGCGACGAGCCGAACTGGCCGCTTTTGACGAACTGGTCGCCGATCGCGGGCATAATATTTTCGCGCAGGTTCTGCCCGGCCTGCTGGCCCAGCCGATCGACCACGTTCTGGATGAACGGGTTCATGTATTCGCCGGGGTTCTGCCCGGTGAACGTCTGGCTGGCCGCGTTCGTGTAGGGCTGCGCCATGGCGCCGGCGTTCATGTTGGCGGCGCTGTACATCATCGGCGACGCGATGCCGAGGCTGTTGGTGCCCAGAGCCTGCCCGTACATGCCGCCCGAGGCAGCCATCGGGTTGACCTGCCCGGCCTGCCCCAGATAGCCGCCAGCGGCGTCCATGCCGCTCATGCCGGCCGCCTGCCCGAAGTATCCGGATGCGGCGCCCAGCGGGTTCATGCCCGCGGCCTGATTGACCATGCCGGACGCGGCGCCGGTGGGGTTCAGCGCGCTCGCCTGCCCGAAGTAGCCCGAGGCCGAGCCCAGCGGGTTCATGGCGTTCGCCGAGCCCAGATAGCCGCCCGCAGCGCCCATCGGATCCGCGCCCGCGGCCTGCTGCGTGAGCTGCTGGCCCTGCTGCACCGAGGGGCTCCACTGCCCCTGCATGGCGCCGGTCTGTTGGAAGGCCTGCTGCTGCTGGTCGGTGAAACCAGCGATGCGCGGCGCGGAGTAAGGCTGGAACGCTTCCCCGGCGACGGCGTTGGCCTTGGACAACAACCCCTGCGTGTAATCGCTCAGGTACTGCGGGATGCCCGCCGTCGCCGTCCCATAGGTCGTGACGGAGGGCGGCGGCTGGCCTTGGAAGAGGAAATCGAGGACGGCCATTTATCGACCTTTCGCGTAGGCGATCGCGGGCTTCGCGTCGGGAGAGATCTGGCCGCGCGAGAGAGCGCCGCCCTTGTGTTTGCGAATCTGCTGGCGCATCTGGTCCAAGCGCTGAGCGCCGGCCTTCGACGAGCCATCGCCGAGCAGCGCCACGGTCTCGGCGTCAATGACGTATTCGCCGTCGGAGAGGACCGCGGGGATGGCATCCTCGCGGCCATGGCCCGGGCCCGACACGCCGCCGCGGGCGTAGTTCCGGCGGAAATAGTCTTCCGCGTTGCCGCCCGCCTGCTTGTAGGTGTCCGCGTGCCCGCCATGGATGGCCTCCCGGACGGAAGCGTCACCCGGGTGGAGCAGCCCGTACATGATCGAGGGCCGCGGGTTGCCGCGCATGCCACGGCGCCCGATCTCACGCTGCACGCTCTCGGAGCGCTGCATGCCCTCGGCAGGGATGCCGCGGTCGAGGTGATCGAACGGACCGCGCACCCGGCCGCCGTCGGCGTACTCGGTGAACCGCGGGTAGTCGTTCGGGTTGCCGCGCACCTTGTGCTGGGCGTCAGGGTCGCGGCTGAGCGCTTCCTTGATGATGTCCAGAGCGCCCATGTCGCGGACGCGCGCGGCACCCTGCGTCGGGCTCACCGTCTGCGCCAGATCGGCCGATCCGCCATAGACCGAGGGGTGGTTCGGGATGTAGCCCGCGCCCATGTCGATGAAGTCGGCGCGGTTGTATTTCTTGTCCCAGAACGCGCGCCGGCCGCCATAGGCCGAGTCGGGGGTCGGCGTGTTGACCCGGCGCGGCTGCCTGATCTCGCCGCCCTCGGCCGCCGCCACCGGCACCTGATTGTTGTCGTAGAACCGGTGCTGGCCGCCCTGCATGCCGTACTGGCGCATGTCGCCCTCGGGGGCCCGGTAGGTCCGGTTGAACGCCACGTTCGAGAGGCCGCGGGTCTGGTTCGGATCGGTCGGGCCCGTCGTCTGCGGCTGGGCCTGCGCCTTGTTGCCCATCATCGAGCTGCCAAGGCCACCGGCCAGCGCAAGGCCGGCGATCACGGCCGGGCTGATGCCGCCCTTGCCGTTGCCGAACATGCCCAGAGCCCCGCCGGCCGCGTTCGGTGCCTCCTTGGCCGCCGCAGCGGCGTTGCCGCCGGTGACGCCGTTGGTCGCAGCGATGTTGGCGTCGCGCAGGCCGCCGGTGACCGCCGCCCCGGGCTGGGCAGCGAACGAGCCGTTTGCAAGCAGCCCGGACAGGCCTTGGTTGTAGCCCGTCATGCCCATCAGCGCGGACGTCGCTCCGCCGGCCAGCGCGCCCGTCAGAGCCCCCTGCCCGCCGTTCGACAGTGCCCCGATGCCGCCGCCCACCACGGCCGAGCCCAGCGCGTTGGCGACCCCATCGGAGAGCGCTCCGCCAAGGATGCTGTTGGCCGCGCCGCCGACAGCGCTGCCGAGGCTCGGGAACAGGAAGTTCGTCGCCGCGCTCGCCACCGGGGCGAACCACGACTGCTTGAAAAAGCTGGCCATGTGGGATCCTCAGTTGACCGCGAAAACGAAACGAGCGGCCCAGTCGCGCCAATCGGTGAAGCCGCTGGGCGACGGCGCCACCTGCTGGATGGTCGGGTTCAGTTCGAGCAGGCGCTGCGCCCACTCCTCCCAGCCGGGTCCGTCCAACGTCGGGACGGGTCCAGCCTCTTGCAGTTCGCCGACGACCTGATCGGCCCAGTCCTGCAAGGACAGGCCGTAGGGCGACGGGATCACGAGCGCATCCTGTTGTCGCCGGGTCCGATCTGGGCGTAGGTCTCGCCCATCCAGTAGTCCCCGCCGATCGTGTTGCTCTCGAACCGGAAGCGCATGAGTCGAGCGCTATCCTTGAAGGTCACCAGCTCCTCGGCCGGCGTCGTCGCCACGGCCGGGAACGTCTTGATGGCGCTGACGCGCTCGGGCGAGCGGGTGTTGGCGCGCATGATCGCCTGCACCGTCATGTCGCCCGCCTGCACGAAGTCGGGCTCGACCGACGACACCGAGATGCCGCCGTTGCGCGGCTGCTGCCCGGTGAACATGGCCATCTCGCCAGTCTCGAAGAAGGACGGGATCGGCTGCGTCGTGCCGCCATCCAGCTCGTCGAGGCCATATTCGTGCTGCCAGAGCTTGTATTCGGAGCTGCTGGTCGGCGTGACGCCGGCGAGCATCGGGTAGCCGAAGACAGGATCGTAGATGCCCGAGGACCGGCCGCTGTTGGGCAGCTCGGTGTCGTACCACGTGTTTTCCCGGACGTTGTAGATCAGGGCGTGGGTGCATTCGGCAGATGTGCCGCGCGGGTGGCACCACCAGATCTCGCCCCACCTCGGGTTCACGAAGGCGAAGCACTTCTGCTGCTGCGCCCGGTTCAGCCCGCTGAAGAACCAGTCCATGGACAACGTGTTCGGCACCTCGCGGACCACGCCGTTGAACATGAAAAACCTGTTCGATCCGGCCCAGAAGAACACCCCGTCGTACTCGACCACGCAGCGCGGCGAGAGGATGGAGGTCGAGGTCGACAGGCTGTCGAACGACCACACCGACGTGCCGCCGATGAAGGCCATGCGGACCAGTTCGTTGGCCGTCCAGAGCAGGCCGGCAGGCGAGTTGCCCGGGCCCGCCCGCATCGACATGCCGGCGACGATCTTCTGGCCGGCGACGTGCGCAGATCCGGATCCGGCGCCCGTCAGGTTCGACGGGTCGCCCGCCACCGACCACGTGACGTTGCCGTTCGAGCCGAAGCACACGAGGTAGGGATGCATCGTCATGATGCCGCCCGAAACGTTCTCGCCGGCCGGGACCGTCACCGCCGTCAGCGCCGCCGAGGTCGTCAGCGTGCCGATGTAGATCTGGCCCTGCGTGGACGAGTTCAGCGCTGTCAGGTTGGGCGCGACGTGCGCGATCAGCTTGTTCAGGTTGGTCGACGTCTCGTAGAGGACGTCGAACATCCAGACATAGTCGCTGTTGGTGACGAAGCCGCCCGGGGTGCGATCGAACGGTGCCCCGATCAGGTTGCCGTTGAAGTCGAAGACGTACTGCTTGATCTTCGCGCTCGTCCCGGCATGGACGTAGACCGACGTGTCCACCGCGTAGGAGTGGATCCCCTGCACGACGTTGTCGAGCGCCGACGTCATCGAGCGGTAGCCCCACATCTTGCGCGGCAAGCCGTCGTTGAACCTGACCCACTGGCCGTCGACGTAGTTCTCGCCTTGCAGCAGCGTCCCGTCCCGCTTGATTCCGGGGTTCGAGATGAGGCGGACGGGGTTATCGACCATCAGGCGAGGCCCCAGATGAAGACGCCCCAGATGGCGCCCGTCAGGTACTCAGCGGTGCGGATCGGCGCCGCCGGCGAGTATTTCCAGCCGATGCCGTAGGCCGCCGTCTGGAACAGCGCCAGACCGAGGAACAGCGGGTGCAGCAGCGCCGCGGCCGGCAGCAGCGCGATGCAGTTGCGCAGGGTGAAGGCGACCGCGTCGTCCGGAGCCACGCGGCTGATGAGCGTCTCGAACCGGGTCGGCGGCCGGTTGGGGTAGCCCTCCAGCGCCCCGAGGTCGTACCAGCGGCCCCACGGCAGGAGCGCCCATGCGAGGTAGCAGGCTCCGACCAGCAGCGCGTCCATCCAGCCAACCGCAATAAACGAAACCGCCGCGACGAGGGCGGCGGCGTAGTAGCGGGTGTGCCCGGGGAGCTTGGAGAAGAAGGGGCACCCTCCCCCTCGCAACCGGTTGATGGCGGCGATGGCGCCGCAGAGCCCCAGCAGCTCAAGCATAGGTCGGCCACCCCAGTTCGAGGTCGATCTGCTGCAAAGTGTTCAGGTCGCCCGCGGCAGTGATGTATTCGGAGATCGCCGCCTCGTTGTCGTAGGTCGCTTGGACGTGAGCCCTGACAGCCTGCGAGACGCCGATGATCTGGGCTGCGGTCAGTTCGACGAAGTTCCCGTCCGCCGTCTTCCACGTGACCAGATACTGGTTGTCGAGCATGGCGGCGACCGCAGCGCCCACGTACTTGGTCTGGCTGTCGATGTCGGTCTGGAGGGCGATCCCGTTGAAGAGCATGCCGCCGAACTGAGACTTGTCGCGGCGCGCCTTGAGCTTCTGCCGCCAGATGTCCTTGAGGGTGTCCAGATCCTTCGGCGTCGCCGTGTAGGTGCCGTCGTTGTTGTCCGTGACCCAGTAGATCGTGTCATCGGGCCGGGGCTCCTGCACGACTTCCGTGATGCCTATGGCGATCTTCTCCTCGAACGTGGAGAGGCGGAGCCAGTTGGCAGGGTACTGAATGCCGTTGTGCGTGAAGGGAACGTCTTCGCGCAGGGGTTGACCGTTGAGGATGAACATCATCACCTCGCGTTGGCGTATTTAAACGGCACTTCGGCGAAGGCCGCAAAAGCATAAGTGCCGCCGCTCTGGTTGTGAGCGTCATCAGCGGCGATGCGAACCTTGAAGCCGTTCGACAGGAAGTCGACATAGACTGTCGACGTGTTGACTTCGGCACCTACGTTATCTGCTCGAATGATTCCAACGACGCCGTTGCTTGGGCTTCTGGCGGCGTCGTGCATGATCCACGACGTGTTGGCGTTGCCGGTGTCCGTCCGCTTGATCATGACGAACCGTGGCCTGAACCCGCACCATGCGAACGGGCCGTCCGCTAGGCCGTTGCCCGTATAGGTGCGGATGCGCGAGAACCCGGCGACCTCCGAAAAGAGGTAGGCCACGTAGGTCGTCGTGTTCGTGTTGACGTTGTTGCCGTTCACCGTGCCGTTGGCGACCGTGAAGGTTGTCGACGAGACCGCCGTGATGCCGCCGTTGGCGACGCCGGTCGCGCTCTGCTGGGCGTCCGTCAGGTTCAGGAACATGTTGTTCCCAGCCGTCAGGTTCTGGTGGAAGACCGGCCACTGGGTGCTGGCGGTGCTGCGCGACTTGACGATGACCATGGCCGGTGAGACGCCAAGGCCGTGGTTGATGCTGCGCGGCGTCGTGCCATCGCCCGTGTAGGTGACGATATCGATGCCCGCCGAAACAGCCTCATCCCACGCCCATGCCGCGTAGGTGGCGGTGTTGGTGTTCACCTGCGCCAACGTGTTGACCGTGAACCCGTTCGAGTTGAAGGCGGTCAGGCCGGCGTCGGCCGTCACTTCAGCGTCAGTGGTGTTGGACTCCAGCCGGGCCTGCGTGCCGCGCAACGCATCGTAGAGAGCGTGATCCGTTGCCGCTGAGCGGCTTTTGATCCAGACCAGATCCGGCGTAAAGCGCGTCCCGGTGACACCCAGAGACGACCCCGTTCCGGTGTAGGTGACGGCTTGGAAGAAGTCGTCACCGCGCCTGATCGAGGGTGCTGCGAGGTTCGCAGCGTTGATGGGCAAGAAGCCGGTGGGCACCGTGTAGCCAAACGGGCGCTGACCGAAGTTCGCGTCGCAGGTTCCGTTACCCGAGTAGTTGGAGATCGCGGGCACCTTCTCGCCTGTCAGGCCCGTCACGCGCGGGTTGGTTCCAGCCGCAGGGTCGCCCGAGTTCTCCCACGTCCCGTTTTTGCCAAAAAAGACCCGGCCGTTGTCCATGTCCAGCGCGATGCAGAGCGTCTGGCCGGCGGTGAAGGCCCCCGACGTCAGCGTTCCGGCGCTGGCGTTGCTGGAATAGCAGATGGCGGAACCCATCTCGATGCCGACCGAGCCGGTATATCCGCCCGTGTAGCCCGGCGAAGTCGCGAACGACGAGATCGACGTGTCGAAAAAGCCGTAATAGCCGAACGAACCCGAAGCGCTGGGGGTGAACTCCCAGTACCACTTGCCCGTCCGCACCCCCATGCTAGCGCACAGAAGGGTTGGCGTAGTGTTCACCGTCGCCGTCGACGACAGGAGCCCGTTGAATGGGACGCCGTTGTTCAAGTTCGACAGCGCGTTGAACGTACACCAGTTCTTGGTCGGCGTGTCGAGTGAGCTGTCGTAGGTGACGCCAGCCGTCAGGCTGATGTTGACCGCCGTGAAGTTCTGCGAGTTGCCTGAGTTGTCAGCGACCAGCGTCGTCGTGCTGGTAGTGTCGCTGAACGTCAGCCTGTAGCCGCGCGAGCCGAAGGAGCCGCTGAAACGTGTCGGAATCCACGCGCCGGTCGACGGGTCTGTCTTGCCGAAGGACGACGGCGTGTATTGAAAACCCTCAGAGACCACCACCTCGGCGATGTAGCCTTCAAAGAAGTCGGTGCGCGTGCCGGCGCTGTTGTCGCGCACGCCCACGTCCTGCTGATTGGCGGCGAAGAACGACAGGTCGGTGTTTTGGGCCGGGTAGGAGGCCGTGTCAAAGGCCGTCACCTGCGAGCCGTTGACGTAGAGCTTCACCCGGTTGGAGGCGGTCGCCTGCGTCGTGTCGACCGCTAGCAGGATGTGATACCAGCTTGCGCAATCTCGGAAGACCTGCGTCGTCGTCAGGCGACCGGCATTTGTGTTGGCCAAAATGATGTCGAGCTTGTCGTTGGTGTCGAACGACATCGAGTCCTGCAAGACGACGGCGTCGAAGGCCGAGATCAGCCCGGTGGCCGACGCCAACTTGCCTCGCTTCACCCACATCGAGATCGAAAAGGTCTTGCGGTTGCCGGCTGTGAACGTCCGCGTGGCGTAAGAGGTGGCACCCTGCCGGATGCGCAGCGAGCGCCCGATCTGGTAGGCGGCGGTCGTCGCGCCGACGAGGCGGAGGCCCGGCAGCGCCATTACGAGATATCCTGCGCGAGGGTGACGATCAGGATGCGCGTCGAGCTGATCACGTAGTAGGCGAAGACGTCCTCGTCAGAGGCTGCGGTCGAGAGCGTTGGAGCGCCTGCGGAGCCGCCAGCGAACTCGAAGTTCGTGCCCCACGATGCCGTGCGGCCCCCGGTGCCATCTTGGATGATCCGAAGCAGGCCCGACTGGCCGTTCTTGGTGGCGGTCGGGTTGTCGAACGTGCGGTTGCCGCCCAGCGTGACGACGAAGTTGATGCCGCCCGACATGGCCCACGAGATGTTTGCGGCGTCCGTCAAGGTCGCGTAGTCGGCGGCGGACCAGACGCCGGCCGCGTCGAGCAGCTTGCTGGCCGTGTTCGAGCGGAACTCGGATGACGTCGCGATCGCCGCTGTGGCCAGCTTGCCGTAAGAGATCGTCGTGTTGGCGATCTTGCCGTCGGTGACCGCAAGGTTGGCGATCGTCGTCGTGATGGCCGTCGTGCCGGATCCGGTAACGTCACCCGACAGCGTGATGGTCTGGTTGGTTGTCCCGGGAGGTGCCGCCCACGTGCCGTCGGCGCGGAGATAGTTGGTCGTGCCGCCGCCAGAGGCCGGTGCCAAGCCCTTCAGAGAGGTCGTGAACGTGTTCAGCAGGGCCGTGGCCTGCGTGACCGTCAGATCCTCGACGTTGCCCGTGCCGGCGGTCGTGCGGCCCTTGAAGGTCGCCGTGGCGATCTGCGCCAGCATCGTGTTGGTGATGCCGTTCGTGGCGACCGAGATCGTCTGGCTCGACGAGATGTCGCCGCCGCCCGTCAGGCCGCCCGTGCCGGTGATGGTCGTGCCACCGATGACGAGCTGGCCGGATGCGTTCGGCAGGGTGTAGGTGCGCGTCGTCCCGGCGGTGATGCCGGACGCCTCGAACTTCGCCTGCTTCGTCGGGTCCGCGTTGTCTTGGATCGTGAAGAGGGTGTCGTACACCGTGATGGTGGTGCCCGACCCCGACAGCGTGGCGCTGGTGAGCGTCGGCGACGTGGCCAGCACGACGTTGCCGGACCCGGTCGAGGCCGTGGCGCCCGTGCCGCCGTTGGCCACCGCCAGCGTGCCAGACATCGTGATGGTGCCGGACCCCGTGATCGGGTTGCCCGAGAACGTCAGGCCGGTCGTGCCGCCTGACACCGTGACGCTGGTGACGGAGCCACCGCCGGCGGTCGAGGACAGCGTGGTGCCAGACAGAAGCAGGCCCGAGCCGACGGTGATCGCCTCGACGTCGCCCGTGCCGGCCGTGCCGCGGCCCAGAAGGCGCGCCGTGGCCATGGAGAACAGGCCGGCCGTGGTGATCGTGGCGCCGGTGGCGACGGCGGAGATGGCCGTCCGGGCCGCAGCAGCGTCGACCGCCGTGAACACGCTGTTGCCGACTGAGGTGGCACCCAGAGCCGTGCGGGCTGCCGAGGCGGTGGTCGCCCCGGTGCCGCCGTCAGCGATCGCAATCGGGGTCGCTATGCCGCCCGTGTCGGCGTCGACAACGTCGGTGCCGTTGCAGTAGAGGACCGCCCGAACGCCAGTGGCGACCGTTACGCCGCCGCCCGCCGCCGTCTTGACGGTGAACGTGAAGGCTCCTGTAGTGGAGTTGTCCACCCAGTATTGCTGCACCGTAGCCGGCACGATGATGTTGCGGTTGCCGGTCAGGACGCCAGTGAACTGGTAGAGCACCTTGTTCTGCTCGGCCGCCGACAGCGTGTAGTCGCCGGTGCCGCCGACTGCGACCGTCTGGAACGTCTGCGATGCCGTGGCCGCGATGCCAAGGCCGATCGTGTAGTAGGCCGATCCGTCGCAGAAGATGATGCATGAGTTCCCCGGGTTCAGCGTGAGGGTCGCGTTGCCATCGATCGTCACGGCGCCGGCCGGATCGATGGTCAGCGCGCCGCCGCCCGAGTTGCGGACATGCACGAACCAGTCAGAGCCCACCGTTCCGGGAGCGTCGATCGTCAGGGTGCCAGTGCCGCCCGCGGTCCACATGAGGACGCTGGCGCGGTCGCTGGTCGAGGCGTTGTAGGTCGTGGAGAACCCGAACACGGTCATGTTCTGGTTCAGGGTCGACGAGATGGCCTTCAGGCCCGCGCCGGCCAGCGCAGCCGCCGTGGCCGCCGACGTCCCGGCGCCGAACTGGAACGTGCGCCACGAGCCGCCTGTCGTGGTGTTGTCGGTCAGGACGACGACCCAGCAGGTGCTCACCGCCGGCGAGAGGATCGTGCTACCCGTCGCGGTCTTCACCACGAAGTTGTTCACGCCGACGTTGTTGAAGATCAGCGACATGCCAGTCGACGCCAGCGTGGCGTCTGGCAGGGTCAGCTCGACGCCGCCGAGCGTGGCCGTCACGTCCATGAACCGGGCAGCGAAGTTGTCGCCGGACTGGCCCTCGGTCGGCCATACCAGCGTGACGTTCGAGCTGGTCGTCAAGGCGCGATAAGAGACGTCGGCGGGCTGGAGAAGCTCGCCGCCGAAGACCATCGTGTAGCTCATGGTTAGGTCTCCGACCGCACCGCCGACTGGTCGGCAGCCCGGCTCTGGTCCTCGGCATTCAAGCCCTGAAGACCCCGGTCATAGAACTGCTGCCAGACTGGAATCCGCTCGTCGTTTTTCAGGAACGGGGTCGCCTCCAGCAGCGCGGCATAGAGCAGGACGTCTGGCGCGAACTCGGTGAGCCAGTTCGTTTGGTTCGTGTCGTCGAGCATCGGCCCGAGCTGGTAGATCAGCACCTCGAACGGGTAGTCCGCATCCGGGGTGGGCGAGATCAGCCAGTGCTTGAAATCGTAGTCGGCGTAGAACCGCGGCACGCTGGTCTGGCTGTCGTCCGGCCAGTAGTTGCGGCAATACTCGTATGAGCGCGGCAGGAGGGGCTTGCGCGTCTCGTTGCCGACGCCCGTGCCAAAGTTCATCGACGCCGTGGCGCGCCAGCGCTCGGGCTTGGCGACCACGCCCACGCCGGACTGGAGCGTCCCGGTGATCGGCGTCTTGAAGCCGAGCACCTTGCTCTCTCGGGAGATCCGCCGCTCCGCGTTGTTGATCAGCTTGGGGAGCTGGTCATAGACGGTCGTGTCCACCGACGAGCCCCGCTCCAGATAGGCGACCATGTCGCTCTTCAGGGAGTTGAAGGTCATCGCGGTGGGCACGGGCTTACTCCTCTGGGACCGTCAGCGGCACGTCGGGGCGCCGGAACGGCAGGTTGATGTCCTCGGCCTCGCGGGCCGGCAGACGGTATGGATCGAGCAGGTCACGGTCGGCGTCGCAGACCATGAGCCCGGGCGCGTTCGGGTCGGGTCTCAGCGCTCCCAGCGGGAACTTCTGCGAGCACCGCCCGCAGATCCCGATGCCGAGCGTCGGCTGCCCGCGGGTGTTGAGATAGAGCGGCATGTCACCTCACGCGGTGTAGGCGCTGTTGTCGAACGTCAGGCGGAACGGCGAGCGATCCCGCTCCTCCTGCCACGCCTCGGTTTCGGCGACCTGCAACAGCGGCGCGATCACGGCGCCGCGGCCCGGGTCGATCTGCGGGATCCGCATGCTCATCCGGTAGGCGAGGCGCAGGCAGATGGCGTCGTACCAGCGCTGCGGCACCTCGACCATCTGCTGCAACGTGCCGACGTCCATGATGTGGCGGTGGCGCAGGATGATGATCTGGGCGATCGTCCCATCCGCAGCCGGCCACAGACGCATGACCGGGCCGTCGACCTGCCGGTCCAGCCAGAATTGCAGCGGCCGGCCCTCGAAGGTCTTGTTCGGCATCGACTGGTAGTCGTCCTTGTTGAGGCGCGACATCGGCACCTCGTAAGGATTCCCACCTAGATATGAGGAGGTTAGGACCAGCGTCGTACCCGCGATGTCCCTGATGCAAAAATACGCTGCCGCGACGGGTCCGTCAATGTCGAACCATGCCCATTCGCCGCCCGTGAAGGCGGTCGATCCGGTGGTCCCGACGGTCGTCCACGTCACCCCGTCGGCGCTCGTTTCCAGCACCAGCGAGTAGGTCACGTCGGCCGTCGTCTGGACGCCCACTGAGGTGATCTTGGTCGGCGTCGTGAACTCGGTCTGGAGGCCTCCCAGCCGGGCCGTCTCCGTGCCCGTGAACTGCGTCAGGGTGCGATACTGGCAGTTCAGGATGTCGATGGTGCCCAGCGGCGTGGGGACCGTCATCTGGCCCTGTCGCAGGGGCAGGATCTGCTTGTCAATCGCCCAGAGCGGGATGCCCTTGTTGCCCATGCTGGACAGCGACAGGTAGAGCTGCCGCTGCGCGATGACCTGCATCTCGGGCGTGATCTGCTGCGCCGCAAGGCCGCAGAGCCCGAAGGCTTCGTCGATCACCTCGTTGGTGTCGAAGGCCGTGGTCGAGATCGTGCCCGAGGTCGCCATGGCTTACTTCACCTTGGGGGGCTTCGGCAGGGGCATGGTCGGCATCGCCGGCGCCTTGGCGACCGGCATGGCCGGGCCCTTGACGCGGACCGGGCCCCCGCGGGCATGGCCCTTCACGATGACCTTTCCGGCCGATCCCGAGTAGCCGAAGCTCTCGGGGTGCTCGAAATCCTTGACGTACTTGATCGCCATCAGCTTGGTCCCGTCTTTTTCTGGGTGTGGTGGATGGTCGCCACCGAGAGCGTCTGAATCAGCTCCTGCACGTTGGCGCCGCCGACACGGTACTCGTCGCCTCCCGGGGGAGGCGGTCCGTCCGCGCTCTGCGTGTCCGTCGCGCTGATGCTCTCCAGCACCTGAGCGACAGCGACGAGGGTGGTGCCGGCCGCGTCCGTGACGGCGACCGCCTCGGCGACCGAGCCGACCAGCGTCACGACGATCGACTGGCTGTCCGATACCGCCATGGTCTCGTCGACCGAGACGGCAAACACGTTGCCGCTGCTCTGGAAGTCCGTGGCCGCCATGGTCTCGACGATGGCGCCGATGGCACCCATGAGACCGGTCTGCAAGTCCGAGGCCGCGGCGCTCTCCGTGACCGCCACCACCATGGCCATCGCCGCGCTCTGGCTGTCAGCGATCGACATGATCTCGGCGCGCTCGCAGACCATGGTCAGGAGCCCGGTCTGGGCGTCCGTGATCGCCGCGCTCTCGTTCACCGTGACGGCGTAGAGCAGGCCGCCAGCCTGAGCGTCAGCGGCAGCCATGCTCTCGGCCACGCTGGCGGCGAGCGTCAGGGCCGCCGTCTGGGCGTCCGTCACCGCCATGGTCTCGTTGACCGTGCGCGGGAAGATGGCCAGCCCGGTCTGGGCATCGGCCGCCGCGGCGCTCTCCGCGACCGCCCCGGGGATGGTCATCAGGCCCGTCTGCGTGTCGCTGGCCGCCGCGCTCTCGTTGACGGTCAGCGAGTAGAGCAGGCCGCCGGTCTGGTCATCCGTGGCCGCCGCGCTCTCCGTGACGGTGCGCGGGAACACCGCGAGCCCGGTCTGGGCGTCCGTGGCGGCTGCGCTCTCCGTCACCGTCCGCGGGAAGACCGCGAGGCCCGTCTGAGCGTCTGCGGAGGCCATGGTCTCGGCGACCGTGCCGACCAGCACCACCACCGTGGTCACCGTGTCGCTGGCCGCCGCGGTCTCGTCCACCGTGACGTTGTAGACCGTGCCGCCGCCACCGCCGGCGCTGGGCCAGATCTGATAGCCGGTCTGCTGGAAGTAGAGCGTCGAGAACGAGGCGTTCACCTCGCCGAAGCCCGAGGGCGGCAGGTAGGCCCAATCGGTCGACTTGGTGAACATCGTCAGCGACGAGCCCGTCACGCCGATCTGTGCGGCCAGATAGGTCGTCGCCGGGTAGGTGTACGAGTTGCCGCCCGTGTTCGCAGCAGGGTCACCGGAGCTGGACCACGCTCCCGCGTTGATGCGCCAGTAGATCTTGTTGTTCGTGACGTCGAGTGCGCAACCGATGCGGTCGCCAACCCCGGCCGCGCCAAGGCCCGACGTGAAAAAGTTGCCGTTGATGGCAAGGTCGTTCGCACCGCCGTTCAGCGGGTCTTTTGCGGCCGAACCAGCCTGACCAAGGAAGGTTTCGGGGTTGTAGCCCGAGCCGACCGTGCCGACGCCGATGTTGATGTCGATGGTGTCGAGTTGGAACTCGACATAGTATTTTCCCGTACCCAGCGCGACGAGGCTCTGAGCGTTGTTCGAGAAGACGTTCGAGATGCAGTCGATGCTGCGACCTTCATTGCTGATGACAATGCTGGTCGAAGTGCGGGTCGAGGTGAACACCGTGCCGCCGGAACTGGCAGCGATCGAGGTGTATTCGATGACGATGAAACCCTGCCCGCCGTTGCCGGCGCGCACGGTGTCGCTACGGCCACCACCACCGCCGCCACCGCCCCAGACGCCGTCGCCAGAGCCCGTTGCGGCGTCCGTGCCGCCTCCGCCTCCCGAGCCGGGGCCGATGACGATGCCGTTCGTCCCGAACCAGATCGCAGCGCCTATCCCAGAGCCGGGGACCGTGCCCGCAGCACCGCCCGAAACCGTGTTGTTGTAGGCCGTGCCACCCGGCTGAGCCGTGCCCGCAGCGCCGCCGTCGGCGTCGGGACCGGCAGCACCACCGCCGCCAGAGCCGTTGTTGCCGCCCGTGACGCCCGTGGACGAGCCGCCGCTCCACTTGGTGGTGCCGAAGCCGGAAGCCGCTGCGCCGCCCGCTGCGACGTTCCCCGTGCCGACAGCCGGGCCACCGGAGCCGCCCTTCGCCATCAGGGTCGTCGAGGACGAGAACCACGTATCGCCGCCGACCGCGCCAGCCGTGCCCGCAGTAGCACCGCCAGCACCACCAGCTCCGATGGAGTAGCTCATGCCGGTGCCGGCCGTCAGGCTGATCACGGAGCGCGAGTACGCGCCGCCACCGCCACCGCCACCACCGTCGTTCGCGTTGCCGCGTGTGCCGCCTCCGCCGCCGCCTACGACATGGATGGTGGCAGAGGTGCAGTCACCCGGGACGTACCATGTGCCCGCGCCAACCGTCGTCAGGACGATGACGGGCACGATGCATCACCCAGCCTTGCGGCAGGTCAGCGTCGCGTGGGTGTCCAAGGCCGCTTCCTTGAAAAATGACACCGCCATCTGCTGGAACTCCTGATTGCGAGCATGCAGCGCGGGGTGAAGGTTGTAGCCGAAGCTGGCCGTGAAGTCGCACTCGTAGCCGTGCGGCCAATTCTCGACATCGGTGTGGGGCGCGTTCGACGCCCTCCAGTCCTTGTCGAGGTAATGGAAGAACCACTCCGAGATCGGCGGCCACTGGTGCGTCGGGTCGCCATAGGCGCGCGACGAGGCCCAGTGCGGCGTGATCATGGTGAGCTGCGCGCCGGGCTTCATGGACCGCCAGAGGCCGTTCATGAACACGATCCGCTCCTTCGCCGTCAGGTGCTCGACGAAGTGGCTGGCGTGCGCCTCCTCGATGGAGTCGCGCTCGAAATGCATGCCCCAGAACGTGGGGTCCGTGACGTCGCCGACGATGTCGACCTTGCCGTCGAAGGCGTACTGGTCGACGCCCTTGAAGCCCTCGCGGGGGTTGGGTCCGCAGCCGAAATCAACCTTCACCAGCAAATCTCCGTCTTGCTGTCGTAGTGGCCGACGAGGACGTCGCAATCCACCGCGCAGCGGTAGCCGTGCTTCTTGGCGTCCGCCCAGAAATAGAGGTCTTGGGTTCCGATCCCCTCCGCGCCGGCCACGGTCTTGAACCACGGCTTGCGCAGCTTCTGGTCCTTGAACAGGTCCATCCGCCAGAGGTTGAACCCCATGCCGGTCCCGTTGACCTCGACCAGCTCGCCGGGCTTCGGCGGCACGGGCCGGAAGTTCAGGACCGGATCGCTCACGTCACCCCAAAGTTGGGGCGCGCCGCCCCAGCCCTTGCACCAATAGAGCCCGCCGATGCAGGCGAACTCCGGGTGCTGGTCCATGCGCTTGATGAGCTTCAGGAGCCCGTCAGGCGGCGGGATGTTGTCGTGCTCGATGGTGAGTACGTATTCCCACGTGCTCAGCTCCTCGTGGGCGATGACCGCCTCGATGGAGTTGCAGTAGGCGTCCCCCACCTCTTGCCCTAAGGCGAGCATGCGGAACACCGGCTGGTTCGGCGGGAACATCAGCGACCAGTGCGACAACGCCACCTTGGTCGGAATGTCGCGCGCGGCCGGCATGACGACGACGACACGCTGGCGCTTCCACGTTGCGCCCTCAAGGACGCGGTGGAAGGCCTCCTCGATGCCCTCGTTGTTCAGGCCGGAACCGACCGTGACGAGTTCGGGTTTTGCGCTCAAGGGTCAGCCTTGGAACATGATGAAGGCGCGCATGCGGGAGATCGGCGCCGTCAACTGACTATCAGCATATGTGCTGGGCAGCGTGCCAGAGGTCGCCGAGAATATCCCCATATCAAACGCCGCGCGCTGGGTAGCCGCGCTGCCCTGCATGGTCGTGGGGTTCAGAAGGCCGAACTGGGTGTTGTTGATCATGGTCATGTGGAGCAGCGCCATGCGCAGCGGCCCCGTGTTGACCGCGTTGGTCGAGGATACCCTGAAGCCGAAGGCGTAGTCGGTGCCTGCGTTCAGCGTCGCCGTGAACGGCATGTAGAAGAATTTCGCGCCCGACAGGTTGGTGTAGAACGCTGTTCCATTCGACGTGGTCGTGAACGAGCCTGCGCCCTGTGAGATCGTGAATCCGGCCGTGCCGTTGGAGCTGTAGGAGCCCGTCATCACGATGCGCGACGACGACATCAGGGAGCGCGTGGTCGAAGACGCCCCTGTCCCTCGCGAATAGAGGCCGTAGTCAAGGGTGTAGACGACGCTCTGGGAGTTCGACGACGAAACAAACGAGATCGAGGCGGGGAACAGGATGCCGGTGAACGACACGTTCACTTCGGGGCGCAGCGGCAGGATATAGACCGAGTTCTGCCCGACCGATGAAAAGGTCGAGTTGTTGCCGCTTTCCAGCGGGCGCCACTCGTTCGCCGTGAAGCTCGCCGGCACGCCGGCCGAGAACAGCAGGGAGCCGTTCGTCGCGCTCAGCGTGATGTTGCCCGACGCTGCCAGCACCACGTCCGTGCCACTGATCGAGGACGACCCCGCCGTGTTGCCGGCGAGGTTGTAGACGATGTTGTGGGCGGAGTTCCAATCGGAGGGGAGCTGGATCGCGGAGGCAGGGACCGTGACGGTGGTCGTGCCAAACCAACCGGTCGCGGTGCCGGTGACATCCGCGACCGTGATGCTTTTCGCGTGCGTGATGGGCATGGGAGCCCCCGCTTAGGTCAGCGTCAGCGAGTAGGTGACGTTGAGCGTGTCGCCGTTGATCACCGCCCGGGAGCCGGCCGTGAACGTGCCGGACGAGAGCAGGATGGCCGAGGCAGCCGTGTCGGACTTGGTCGTCACGCCGGCGGCGCCCAGAGCAACGAAGCAGCCGGTGATGGTCGCGCTGCCGTTGATATTGAAGACCACCGCGGCGCTGGTCTGCTTGACGCCGGCAGAGGCCGCCGAGAAGGCAGGAACAGGACGAGTGGCGTTCGAGTAGACGACCGATTCCACCTGCGGAGAGGGAGCCGCGTAGGTCGAGGATGCGTTGCCGACCGTGGTGTGCAGACCCATGGCGATCGCAGCATAAGCGGCGCCGAGGTCCAAAAATTTATCGAGCATGGCGTTCTTGCCCTGCGTGGTCACCACGTTGGGGAACACGTCAGACCAGATGACCTTGCCGTCCCGGATATGCTCGACCGTGAACATGCCCTTGATGAGCATCTCCTCGGTTGCGGCCGGCCCCATGACGAGGGATCCCTCGCAGAGGTCCACCGCCTTGATGATGTCGTTCTGCATGGGGCTCAGTCCTTCAGGCTTGCAATGGCGGACTTCAGGGCGGCGAACCGCTCGCGATACTCGTCGCGCACGGCGTTCCGCTCTTCCTTGGCGGCCTTGGCTTCGTCGCGAGCCTTGGCGGCGTCGGCCTCCCGCTTCTTAGCGGCAGCGAGCGCCTTCTTGGTCTCGGCGGCGTCGACCTTGGCCTCGGCGCGGATCCGCTCGGCTTCAGCGTTGGCGGCGTCGAGCGCGGCCTTCGCCTGCTCGGTGATCGCCCTCGCCTCGTCGGCAGCGGCCTCCCGGATGATGCGGGCCTCCTCGCGGAGGGCGGCAGCCTGTCGCTGGCCTTCCTCCTTAATGACCTTGGCCTCATCCTTGGCGGCGGCCAGCGTGGCCTTCGCCTCGGCCTTCATGCCGGCGACTTCCTCGGCAGAGAGCTTGGCCAGCTTGCCGAGGTTCAGGTCGGCGGTGGCCTTCTGGAGCATGTCCTTGGCGCGGCCAAGCTCCTCCAGCCGGGTGACGAAGTTGGACCCCCCGGCCATGGCGGTCGCCACGTCGGAGTCCACGGCATCGTTAGAAACACCCATGGGTCAGCTCCTCAGTGCGCGAGGCCCTGCAACACGGTCATCGTGACGCTGCCGGTGCCGGCGGTGACGTTGAGCCGGATGCCGCGGACCGGGAACGCATAGTTCCCATCCTTGGACGCCGTCTGGGCCGTCAGGCCGGTGTTGGGCAGCCAGTTGGCCGATGCAGGGACGAAGGTGGGGGCGAAGACATCGTCGAAAGTGTGCTCGACGGTATAGGTCACGGTGCCGCTCACGATGCACCCGACGCCCACGTTGAAGGGCGACGAGTTCCAATCGAGCGGGATGACCTGCGACACGTTCACACCCGTGACAGACACGGTGACGGGGCGCATGAGTACCTCCTGCGGTTAAAGGGAAGGGGCGGCCGAAGCCGCCGCTTACGCAGGGGTGACGCCGATGGCGCCGACCTGCGTGGCATCCGGTCCGGATGCGATGGCAGGCAGCGCGAGGCAGACGACGAGGCGCTTGACGCCGTCAGCGGCGTTGGCCGGGACGTAGGTGCCGCGCACGTCGTTCGTGGTCGCTGTGGCGGGCGAGGTCGTGTCGGCAGCCGAGAAGGTGCCGGCGTCCTGCGCGAGCGTCGAGTTCCACTTCACCGACACCACGTAGGCGACGTTGGTGGTGCGGAACGGCAGGCCGAAGCAGTCACGGGTGCCGATCGTGAAGGTGGCGATGGCGCCGACCGACAGCACGCGCGTGATCGTCTTGAAGGCCTTGGTCAGGTTGACCGGGGTCGTGCCGTTCAGGGCGCGCGTCTCGGTCTGGGGCTGGCCGTAGAAGTCGGTTCCGGTGACCGTGACGTTGGAGACGTTGCCGGCCGTGGCGGCCATCTGGAGGCAACGCGGCACGTCGAGCGTGACGACGCCGTTGACGGCCAGCGCGCCGTTGATCAGGGCGTTGGCGCCGGCCGAGACCGACTGGGACGCGCAGATGCCGTCAGCATCGAGCGTCGCCGGGACGATGTCGTAGATGAAGACCCGGCCGAGCGGACCAACGCCGCGGAAGTTGGTGCCGGACTGCGGCCCCGGCGCGTTGCCGAGGTAGAGGTCGTCGCTGAACTGGGTCATTCTTCCTACTCCATGAAGAGCGAGGGTGGGTTGCGATGCAAGTAAAGGGGCGAGCCATGAAGCCCGCCCCCAAGTATTGGCTCAGATGCCAGCAGTTCCGTACACGCCACGCGGGTCGGTCCAGCCGAACGCATAACGTTCAGTGGCCTTATAACGCATTGAATCCGTGTCGAAATCGCCTTCCATGCTCTTCTGAAGCTTGCGGCGAGACATGAACTTCATGCCCTCCTGAGCATCAGTCTGGATCCACCACGCCGTAGCACTGGTGAGACGACTGATGACCGCCTGTCCGCCAGACAGCAAGCCCATCGAGACGATAGGATTAATGTCATTATTGGCAGATCCCGTGCGGAGCACGGACTTCAGAAGCACCTCGGCCTGAAGCATGTTCGCCGGGGCGACGATGAGCTTCTTCGGCGTGAGGCGGATCCGCTTGCCGTTGGAGTCGACGGCCTGCCGGATCTGGATCAGCATCTGCTCCAGCGACGTCTGCGACAGGTTGGCCGCAGTCGTGAGCTGGTTGGAGAAGGTGCCGGACCGGAGAAGGTGGGCCGTGTTGACCAGAGACACGCCATCGCCGCCCGGGAAGGAGGCGTTGAACGAGCGGTTCAGGATGTTGGCGCCGAGCGTCTCCTTCGTCTCGACCATGGACTGGGCGAGGTGGCGGGAGAACAGGGTGCCGAGGCGGATGTGGTCGCCGTCCTCGACAAGCACCTTGGTCAGCGCGAACGCCAGACCGTAGACCTTGTAGAGGTAGCGAGCCGTGTAGAGCTGACCGCCGCTGTCGTAGGTGACAGGCTGGCCATCAGGCAGCTCGGGTGCGGATCCCATGCCGTACAGCACGGGCTCCTCGTGGACGTTGCGAGCGATGCCGGTCCTCTCTGAGAAGACCTGCGACCACTCGTCCGCGCGCTGGTCGTAAACGCCGTCGAAGCTCTCGTTGAGGATCGGCTCGACAATCGCGCGGAAGTCGGTTGAACGCATCGGAACAGCCATGGTTCAGCTCCTTCCTTAAACGCCAGAGTACGCTGCGGCGAGCTGGTGCTCGGCGATCTTCACGCGGACGATCGTGAAAGCATCACCCGGGGTGTTGTCCGGGAGGGTGCTGAACCCGATGACCTGAAGCTGCGCCTGAGCGGCCGACGTGCCGTTCGCGATGGTGGTTGCAGAAACGCCCGTGATCGTGGATCCGGACGCGGCGGCAGTGATGTCCCCGCTCTCGCCGACCTTCGCCTGCGCGATGGCGCCGTCCGCTTGGATCTCGTAGATGATCTGCGGGTCGGCCGTCACGTAGCAGATGATGTCGGTAGCGCCGGCTTCGCCCGTCCAGTAGGGCGACACCTTGCGGGATCCGAGGGCGTTCGTGTACTCGCAGCCCTGAAAGGCTCCGAGCAGCGTATCGCCCGCGGCGGCGGCGCGGATCGTCCCATCCGTGTGGATGCGGCAAGCCGAGCCAAGGTAGATCGCGGTCGTGTAGGCCGGATCGATCGTGTACTGAAGCGCGCGAACGACACCACCGGAGAGGTGCGACACGGGCTTCAGACCGAAGGGAGCATTCGTGGCAGACATGCTCTCTCCTCCTGACTATGGGTGAGGGGGTGCCGTTAGACCGAGAACCGGCCTTGCGGCGGCGCTTTCCTCAACTCCTCGTAGCCGTCACCCTCGAAGATATCGGCATTGACCCCGCCGTTGGACTGGAGATTTTCGCGGATTGCCCGCGCCGTCTCGGCCATCCTCTCCTCTTCAGCACGCGGTGCTTCGTGATGCACGGCCTTCATCATGCGCAGATACAGATCTGCTCTGATTTTACAGGCAAGCATCTCGTTGACACCAATAAAACCTGCCCACTCTCCTGTCTTCTGGGAGGCATATTCCCAGCCCGGAAGATCAGCCGTGGTAATAGGTTCGTAACCAAGCCGGATCCGGGCTTGGATGCTGTCGCGAGGATTGGTGGTTGTCAGCCAACACACGTGGTAGCCGGGGATATCTGGGATCTTCGGCAACGCGGCGTCTTGGAATTGCTGCTGAAACATCTCGACGCGTTGGTCGTCGGATAGTTCGACACGCTCGGTCACTGCACGATCATCCATCGCGCGATCACGGCGTCCCACATCAGCAGTCTTCTTCAGGCGGTCGTCCATCTCTCACTCCATCAACGTGAGGTTTGTAGGATGCGAAAGTGGTCCGCCAGCACTTTCGCCCTGCGCTTCGGATCATCCCAGATGCCGGCTTCTTCGAGAGCCGCCCGCATGTCCTGCGAGATCCGATACGTCTTCTTGCCGGCAGACATCGAGACCTCGCCACGACCGCCGACCGCGGGAGCCTTGCGCTCCCCGACCTTGTAGCGGTGCGGGAGTTTCTCCCGAAGCCTGTCGTTCAACTCTTCCCAATAGTCCGAGGTGCGCGGGTCGAACCCGGCCGCGGCCACCTCGTTGTCGATCGCCTTCACGACCGCGCTGTCGGGGTCGGTGCCGGCGGGATTGAACCACGCATTCTTCTGCGCCCACTCGCTCGTGCGGCGGATCAACTCGGGATCCGGCTGCATCTGCTGCTGGGCGGGCTGCACGCCACGGCGCACCTGCTCGACGCGCGGGGCGAGCTGCCGGGCGGCGGCAACGGCCTCATCGCGGTAGCGCATGGCCTTGACGTGCTCGGCGCCATCACCGCGCTCCACGGCGTCCTGCATGGCCGCCTCGGCCCGCCTGACGTGGTCCATGGCTGCGCGGTACTGCGCCTCGACGTTCTGCGTGACGGTCTGGCCGACCTGATGCTGGAGCTGCTCGATCACCCGCTGCTGCTGGGCGAGCTGCTGTTCCATGGCGTTGAACATCTCGCGGCGCCGGATGCGGTCCCGGGCGCGCTTCTGGTTCTTCAGCCGGCGACGATCGGCAGCGCTGAGCTGCCCGGAATCGCCTTCATCATCATCGTCCTCGTCGTCGGGGCGCTGTTCTGCCTCGACGCGCTCGTCCTCGTCGGCCTTGCTGGTCTCCAGCCGGACCTTCTCGTCGCCGGTCATCGTCTCATCGACAACGACCTCGACCAGCTCGTCCTCGTCGTCCTCTGGCTTCTTCGGATCGGTCGCCATCAGATGTACGCCTTCACAGCCAGCGGATCGCCGTTGACGACGCCGATCACGTTGTGGTCGTCGAACAGCCCGAACACGATCTCGTCGCCCTCGACGGAATCGGGGACCGGCACCACCCATCGGTCGCCACCGAACTTGGAGATGCGGACGAAGTCGCCGATTTCGCACCACGCGCCTTCGTGCCAAGGCTCGCCCGTCGTCCGGTGACGGAACGCCAGCGGCCCGAGGGCCACGACCTTGGCGGTCTGGGTGTTGAACTTCTCAGTGTCCCGGGTGTCTTCCGGGAGCAGGATGCCCAGCTTCGTCTTCTTCATCGGACGCCGAAACTGCACAAGCACCCGCGAACCCGCCGGGCGAACGCCGGGCGGGATGTCAGGGAATGCGAATGCGATTTCAGGGTCCGAATTGAGACGTGCGGGCACCACGGCCAGATGTGCCGTCATGCTCGATTACCTCTGTGCTCTCTCTGAAGATACGCTCCAGCGCCTCAAGCGCCTGCGTCAGTCCGGCATAGTGGCCGGCCACACGCCCATATTCATAGGCGGTCGGTTGGGCCGGTGACGCCAAGGCGCCATGGGCCAATTCGTTGCGGTGCTGGGTCAGGGCGAAGATCGCCTTGGCCAGAACGTCGGCTGCCACTTAGCAGCAGCCCTTCGCCGTGGTCTTGCCGGCCTTCACGGGGCTCTTGCCGCCGGTGGCCTGCTGGACCCGCTGGGGAGCCGGCATCGACTTGGTCGGGGGCTTCTGGCCCTTGTGGCTGGACATAGCAACCTCACTTCTTCGGGTTGGGGTTGATTCCGGTGCCCGTCGAGACACCCACCTTGGTGCCCTTGAACTTCCGGTCCTTGTCGGCCTGCTCGGCCCGATGCTCGCGTTCGGTCTGCTTGTCGATGGCTTGGAACATCCGGTCGGCCTGCTGCGTCTCGATGCCGGTCTGCCGGTCCCGCTCCGCCTGCTCGGCGTTGAAGGCCCGGTCCTCGGCAGCGTTCTGCTGGTCGATCTGGCGGTCCACGGCGCTCTGCTGAGCATCGAAGGCCATCTGGTCCTGCCGGGCCTCGCGACCGCTCTCGATCTCCATGTTGGCGATCGTGAGGGCCGTCTGGTTGTCGGCGGTGTTGGTCTCGACCTTCACCTGCGCCTGCTGCTGCGCGATCGCCTGCTTCGACGCCTCGGCCTGCTCGGCCAGCATCAGTTTGGCGGCACGCTCGGCATCGGCGTTGCGCTGCTGCATCTCGGAGCGGGCCTGTTCGAGCTGCTGCTTGAACGCCTGCTCTTGCTGCTTGAGCTGGACGTTCATGCCCTCGATCTGAAGGCGCTGGTTGTCCATCTGGAGCCGCTGGTTGTCGAGCTGCGCCTTGAGCTGGTCGGCCTGACCCTTGCGCTCGACCTCCTTGAGGGTGGCCTGCGCTGCCATCATGGCCGCCTGCGTCGGATCGCCCATCTGCGGCGGCGCGAACTGCTGCGCCACCTGCATCGCCTGCTGGATGATCGGGGGCAGGGACTGGAGTTCCTGCATCGCGATCTTGTTCATCATCGGCGAGGCCGCCGCGAGCATGCGGTCGAACTCCTGCCCGACCTCCTCGTCGTCGTTGTCCATCAGCTTGGTGATGTCGACGCCGGCCGCCTCGCTGGTCAGCTTCACGAAGGAATCGACGTACCAGTAGGCGATGTGGTCCTTGATGTGGTTGAGCATGCCGGACAGCAGCACCGGCGCGATCAACGGGTTCATGCCGAACATCGGGCTCATCATGTAGTCGATGTGGACTTGCAGATGGGCCAGATGGTCTTGGTCCGGGAACACGATGATCGGGCGACCCATGGTCGCCGCGAGGTTCTCGTTCACGGCATTCAGCTTCTGCGGCTCGGGCCGCGGCAGCAGCAGATCCTTGGCGTCCGGGATCTTCGTGCGTTCGAGGATCAGCTCCTCGACCTTCCGAAGGTCGTAGATCTGGGGCAGCACCGCGGCGCGGCCGGCCACCATCTGGACCTGCGCCATCCTCTGCGTTTCCGAGAAGATGTTCGGGTCCGAGACGGGGGCGACGTCCATCGGCCCCTGATAGTCGGCACGCTTGGCGAGAAGCTCCCCGACGTCGTCGTAAAGCTCATCGTCCTCAAGGTAGACCTGATTGAGACGGTGGAGGATATCCAACGTGTCAGCCATGGCCTGATGCAGGCGGGCGTGGATCTCCGAGAAGACCACCATGCCCTGCTCGATCAGCGCGACCGTCGTGCCCACCGGCTGGTTGGCAGGCTGGTCGGCGAGCTTCTCGAACGTCGTCTGGACAACGCCCTTGCCGGCGTTGACGAGGAAGCCCAGAAGCTCGAACAGGACCGGGCTCGGCCCTTGGTAGGGCAGCGGCATGTAGGTCTGCCGGATGTCGACCGCGTTCGGCGTGCCTTGGATCTCAGCCGTCTGGCCGGGCTGCACGCTGACGTTCTGGCCGCCGATCGACCCGCCCTTGAGCTTCACGCCGGCCGGGTTGTTCTGCAAGAACGCGCTGTCCAGCAGCGCCCGCAGCGACCCGGTGGTCGCCGCCGACAGGCCGCCGATCATGTGCGTGATGCCGATCGGGTAGGCGCCGCGCCATGGCACGAACGGCCACTCGACCATCCACGACAGCTCCTCCCGAAGCTCGTCGCGCGGATCCCAGTTGCGATACAGGGCGAGCACCACGTTGGTGCCCTCGTCGATCGAGATGACGTAGGGGGCGATCTCGCCGCCCGTCTCCTTGTCGCTCTCGATCTCCAGATCGCAGAAGATCTCGAAGATCGTCCGGGCCCCGTCCTCGTTGAACGACGACGCGGACTTGCCCTCGACCTTGTCGTTCGCCTGCGCCGGGCCGCTGGGGTCCGTCGACAAGGCTGTCGGCACCGGGACGTCGCGGTACATGCCCGACGTGACGCGGCGCTGGAACTCCAGATCGGTGATGATCTGACGATGCGTCTTGCGCTCAGCGGACCGGAAAGAGGTCGCCGAGTACGGCAGGAAGACATCATCGAGGGGAACGAACTGCGGCTTGGGACGCTTTAGCCGACGATCCCATATTAGCTTCAAATACTGGGCCCCTGCAAGAGGCACCTGAGAGAGCAGTTGCTCCAGCTCGGAACGGAAGCCTTTCATCTGGCGGGTGATCTGCCAGTTCATGTGGCGAGCCTTGCGCTTCGCCTTCTCGACCTTCTCCTTGGTCGGCTTCCCGATGATGTGCTGCTTGACCGGACCGCCCTCGGAACCGCCTGCTGGCCACAGCTCCTTCATGGCGCGGGCGGCGAAGTCGACGCACGCCTCGGTCAGCATCGGGTGGACCACGCGCGACGCGCCTTGGAACTGCGCGCCACCCGGGGCGTCGTTGCCCAGACCGGTGCGGCGGATGCCTTCCTCGTACTGCTTGTCGCGCTCCTCGCGGTCGCTCTGGTCGCGCTTGACGTCCTCGATCAGGCCGAGGGCGATCGACTGCAACTCGACGTTGTCGAGGGCCTCGGCGAGGTTGTCGTAGAACTCGGGGTCGATCGGCTCCTCGGCGCTCTCCACCGTCATGATGGCGCCGCCGTCCTCGGTCTCCTCGACCTCCAGACCTTCCAGCTCCTCGACCTCGTCGTCCTCGGGCTCGATCACGCCCGGCTTGAGCAGCTCGTCATCATCAGCCATCAGGCGGTTCCATAGTAGCGGCGCATCGCGCGGAGGCCGTAGGTGCGGGGATCCTCATCGACGCCGAGGAAGTCTCGGCCGCCGGCGGGCGGAAGGTTGGCGGCGACAGCAGTGGAGAGCGCCCCGCCGCCGCCGCCGCTGGGTGCGGGCATGGCGACGCCGCTCCCAGACGCGCGGGCGAATGGCTCTGCGCCTTCGCCATAACTGCGATAGTTGCCGTTCTTGTCGGGGCTGCCGGCCCCGTAGGCGTCCGTGGGCGCGCCCGGGCGGCCCAGTGCCATGAGCTGCCCCAAGGACATCGGGTAGCCCGTCAGGCCGCCCACAAGGGCCAGCGGCGAGTTGACGACGCCGAGCGGCGTCACGCCCGCGATTCCGTCGATCGTCCGGCTGACGTAGGTCGGGTTCAGGATCCGGTCGCCGGTGATGTTGTCGTACATGCGCCCGGTGAGGGGATCGACGGAATAGCGGTTGCTGTTGGGCATCGGGCCGGCCGCCACGGCCCGCTCGCGCGCCTCCGGATCCTGCGCGTCAGGCTTGGCCACCTGCGGCTCATCCGGCGGCTGCGGGACGGAGGCGACCGACGTGGCCGGCGGGAGGTCCGGGACAGGCGTGTCCTTGTAGGCCGCCGCGGTGAGGGGCTGCGTGCCCAGATCGCCCAGCTCGGTATAGCGGCCTGCCATCGGCTCGGACCAGCGATCGGCGATCGACGGGGCACCGGCTATCACGGCGTTGCCGAAGCCCCGGCCCTGTTCGGTCGGCGGCATCGTGTCCTGCCGCAGGACGTCGGGCGTGAAGCCGAACGGCTGGTCTGCCGGCGGACGCGCGGCGCTGGCCGGGTCGGTCGGATCGCCGACGGTGCCGGTGAGCGAGCGGATGCCGCTGGAGAGGCTGCGACCGATGCCGCCGAAGAACTCCCTCTCCGAGGCGAAGGGGTCCAGCTCCGGGATGGTCGAGGGATCACGCGGTGCAGGCAGGTCGCCCTCAGGGACAGGCTCCCCGGCCATCGCGGGCGTGATGCCGAGCGCCATGGCGACGTAATCGGCGATGCCGGCGTTGGGGGCGTCAGCGCGGCGACCGGTGCCCCGAGGGGCGGCAACGCTCGTCGGGAGGCTGTTCGGTGCCGAGGCGACCGGCGGCAGGGTCTCGTAGGATGGCACGGCGCGGTCGTTGACGTTGCCGACGTAGTGGGCCGGACCTGTCGAAGCGGACACGCGCTGGGTCGTGGGATCGCGCACGAACTCGCGCCCCCACTGGTCCATGTTGCGCCGAGAGGACTCCTCGGGGTTCATGAAGTCCAAGGCGTTGGGGAAGTCGCGGCGGCCGGCGGCGATGCCACCCAGAACGCGCTCGGTCGCTGCGATGGCCTCTGGAGAGGCGGGCAGGTCGGCGACGCGGCCGGGATACTGGCCATCGCCGTGCGTGCCCGGGATGCCAGAGAATTGCGAGCGTTGATTGATCACCTGCTCGATCGTCGGGTTGTAGCGCTGGCCGCCGAAGCCGATGGGGCCGAACGATGCAGAACGGTTCTGCGCCACCTCGGTGACGTGCTGGTAGGCCATGGCCCGGGCGTCCGGCATGGCTTCCTCGATCGAGATGCCACGCTGGCGCGCAAGGTCACGGGCGAACCCCGCAGCGATGTTCTCGACCTCGCTCTGGTTGAGCGCCGCCATGTTGCGCACGCCCTGCGGCGAGAACGGTCCGACCAGATCCGAAGTGTAGGCGCTCTTCGAACTGGCGGCGTTGCCCACCAGCCCCGCAGGCATCGAGGTGTCGACCGGGGCCGCGATCTCTTGCGCCGGCGGCTGCTCGGGCGGCATGCCCCAGTCCTGATACGTGGTTGCCCCCATGCCGGGCGCATAGGCGTTGCGGGGGTCGAAGTCGCGCGCCATGTGCTGGCCGAACACGGTGCCCACCTCGGCCGGCACCGGCGTGTTCATGCCCATCGGGCCCAGCACCGACATCGCCTCGCCGAACTGCGGCGTGCCGGCATAACCCCACGGCGTCGACATGGCCGAGCGCTCGTAGCTCATCGGCTGCTCGACGACAGGGGCTCCTGTAGGCGTGTCGAAGCCGAAGTCGAAGTTGACGCCCGACAGGTTGTCCCGGCGCTGGTCGGTGGCCGGCAGCGCGTAGTCGGGCTTGTCCATGTAGGTCGGGAAGTCGGTCGCCACCTGCGTCAGCTCGGATGGCAGGCCCGCGGGCAGGTCGTAGGGCACCTCGATCTGGATGTCGGCCGGCTGCATCGTCTCGGCTGCCGCGCCCGGGTAGGCCGCTCCGCCGCCCAGCATGCCACCGGACAGGTCGGCCATCGCCGGCGCCTCAGGAGCGACGGGCGACGCGCCCTCGTAGGGCTGCACCTCGGGCATGGGCTGGCTGTAGGGCAGGTCGTAGAGCTGCGAGCCCAGATAGCCGGCCATGCCCGGTCCTGACGCCATGGCAGCGTCGGTCGAGAAAAGGTTCCCCGTCGACGGGTCGATGCCCTGCGCAAGCTGGCCCTGCCACGTGTTGAGCGTGTTGCTCCAGTCGTTGAAGAAGCTCTCCGGAATCGGGTCGTAGAGGCTGTTCCAGTCGATGCCTCCACCGGATCCACCGCCGGCCTGCGCGCCGTAGTTGGCCTCGTACCCGCGGTCGGCGAGGCCGCCCACCTCGAACTTGCGGACAGGCGGCAGCCGGTAGGCGTCCGTGCCGCCGATCGGGCGGTTGGCCATCAGGCGATCGTAGCCGGGCATGTAGTAGCGGTAGGCGCTGTCGCCGAGCATCTCCTCGGACGGGGAGGCGCGCTCGATGTCCTGCAAGCGCCGCTGCTCGCGCTCGTCGCGCACCGGGCCGCCTCGGGCAAATTCGTTGGCCATGGGGGCGGGTTGCTCCAGCGCTGAAAGAGCGCCACCGGCAACGACCGGGGCGCCGACGAATAGGGGAAGGCCCTTCTGGATCTCCTCCCGCATGCGCGGGGTGAGGCGAAGCATGGGAAGTTGGGGCGGGTCACCACCGCGGGGCCAGTGGCGCTCGCGCGCAAAGGCCATGGCGGCATCCTCTTCCTCGTAAGGGAAGGTGCGGAGTATCTGGCCGCCTTCATCGGTGATGTTGATCGGCCCCCAGTTTCCATCTTCGAGGAACGTGTGGTTGACTTTGACCTTGCCAGACATCGCCGGCATGCTCTCGATCCGCGCCTCCGGGTCGAGCGTGCGTGCCAGCTTGGTTAGGCGGTCGGGCACGATCTTGTCGTAGTAGGCCTTCATGCCCTCGCCGCCCCACGTCATGTCCTCAGGCTCAAGACGATGGTAGCCAGTGAAGGTGGTGGGCGCCGACAGAAGGCGCTGGGCGTTTTCCTTGCCGATGACGCGGGCCAGCTCCTCGGGGCTGTAGTTGCCCTCGTGGAGAATTTCGCCTTGGCGACCTCGCCAGTCTTCGGGAGCGATGACCTCCAGTCGGCGCGTCTCGGGGCTGTAGAAGACCTTGCCGACTTCTTTGCTCAGGTCGTAGCGCTCAACCTGCTCGGCGCCCGGCGTAAACGCCACGGCGTCGTACCCACCACGCTCCGCCTCGATCATGGCGCGCTTCAGCGTCAGGTCGGTCCAGTCCTTCGTGTCTGTGACGAAGGGAGCGGTTGGCAGGCCATCGGTGTTTGGCCGCGGCGCTGCTGTATACGCACGATTGGCTTCGGCCAGCTCGCGGCTCGCCTGCAACCATTCGGGGTCGTTGCGGCGCAAGTCGTCGAGGTGAGTGTAGAAGTCGTCCTCTGCGACCCAGCCACTCAGAGAATTGTCGCCGCGAGCGCGGGCCACGAACCGGTCATTCAGGTCAGCCATCCGGCGCTGCGCCAGCGCGGCGCGCTGCTGGGCGGCCTTGAACGCCTCTAGCGCGTTGGGATCCTTGAACCCCTCGTCGCGCCCTTTCTGCGCCCAGTCAGACTGGATCTCGTCGATGTGGAGAACGCGCTCGCCGTTGGGGCCGACGCGCTCCTTGGTGCGGTAGTGGGCAAGAGGGTTGTCGACGTCAGGCCAGTGGTACTGGGCCTGAAACAGGGGCGCACCATTACCGCCTGAGCCGCCGCCCTGCTGCGGCGTCGGCAGCGTCAGGACGCGCTCTTGGTAGTTGGTGCCGCCCGGGAGAGTGTAGCCATCGAACCGGGTGTCGGAACCGTTCTCGATGGCGTAGTCGAGCTGGCGTAGCCGGCTCATGGCATCGTCGCGCTGCTGGAGCAGCCGGCTAAACTGATCGCCCCCGCCACCGCTGTCGCGGTAGGCGTTGAACTCCGCTCTCGCCCGATCCGCGGCCTCAACAGCCTCCCGCTGCTGCCTCTCCAGCTCCTTGCGATCGAACTCCCCATACCGCTTCTCGCCGAGCTTCACCCGGTTCTCGGTGAGGTAGTTGATGACGTCGTCGCGGCTGAGCTTCTGGTCGATCGGCAGCGCGTTGAACCCGGTCGCGTTCAGCTCGGCCGGCTTCACCCCCTGCTTCTGAAGGACGTTCTTCCACTGCTGGACCGAGCCCTCCTTCATCTTGGCGCCCTTGGCCTCCTCCAGCGCCTTGCTGAAGAAGCCCAGCTCGTCGA
>JACCDR010398669.1_pt1 | contig 44425 bp, 32 predicted proteins | sample 7446431 | NCBI WGS metagenome assembly JACCDR01 (sample SAMN15323443, study PRJNA562643) | freshwater metagenome | isolation source: river surface water | place: USA:Blue River Watershed | collected 2017-08-17
CGGCGCCAATGCCACCTAATGCACGCAAGGCCATCTTCGCAATCCCTAAGACCAATACTCTCAAGGCTATTAATCTTAACGACCTGGACATCCAACTGGATGAAAGCCTTGGAGTGTCACCTGGTGATAGTCTATAGACAACCAAGCACACATACAACCAGTTGTGGCGAAGTGCGCTAAAATTGAATGCCATAGTTGTGTTAAAGCCACCCCCCAAGACCGCTACCCAGACCGCTACCCAGCTCACAACTAGCCTACCACCATGAACACCGCCAGTCAGGCCATCGCTACCAACGACACCTGCCCCTGCTGCTGCGATGTGTTCACCCAGAACCTCCGCCGAAAGGTCCACTGCGCGTGTGGGATGGTCGTGTGCAAGAAGTGCTACACGCGTTGGATGAGTGATCCCGCGCACAAGATGTCTTGCATGTCGTGCAAGATGGAGCACGCCAAGGAGTTCCTCTTCGAGAACACATACACCACGTTTCGAAAGACTTACCGCAATATCGTGCAAGGATATGTGCTGGACACCGAGCACACGTGGATGAACGACACTCGCAGAGAGATTCTGATCACTCAGAAGAAAGATGAGTTGACCAAGCAACTCAACGCGCTTCTGCAGACCAGTGAAGACGAGTTTCTGACGTTCGAAACATCCCGGGAGGAGCCCTTTGAAGCCATGAAACTGCGCGAGCGCATTGCCATTGTCGCCGGGACGGACTTCGTCAACTGCGTTAGCTGTGATGACGGGTTCATGACCGACTTGGATGGTTGCGACAACCTCACGTGCATGAGTTGTCGACAGTTAGCTTGCGGCAAGTGCAAGATGGCCATGGCGGCAGACCACAAGTGCGACGAGAAGGTGCTGGAAGATATTGACTATCTTCAGAAGACCACCAAGGCATGCCCCCGATGCGGGGTGCGATGCATCAAGACAGAGGGATGTAGTCAGGTCATCTGCAACGAATGCAAGCATGTCTTCGACTACAACACGCTTCAAAGCGAAGACCATCTCAACAACCACACTACCGACTCGATTGTCGGGGCGTACGAGTACATCGAAGAGAAAGTCTCGGGATTCACACGAGAGCAGCTCACTCGATTCCACTACATCAGCGACATCTGGTTCGAGACCTTTGATAACCCCTACTACCGCATCATCCGCAAGAGCGACAATGTGTTCAACCTCATAACGGTTATCGGGTCACACATCTTCAAGTCCATCGTCACCAGACTGGTGACAGTTTTGGATCGCAAGCGACTCACACACGGTGACCGGGTCAAGTACATCCTGAAAGAGATCACTCTTGAGGAGTTCACCGAGATCGTGTGCCGGAAGCAAGAGGTGTATGAGAAGAACTTGAAAGGGACCGCTGTGCTAGCAAAATGCTATGTCCGCATAGTGCTCTTCCTCACGCGGTACCTGGACGCCATTCACGAAGACCAGCCAAACCTGTGCAAGGGCGTCAAGTTCGTGCCTCTGTACCGAGCCGAACAGAAAGCCTTCATCTCGGAGGCTAAGCAGATCATCAAAGAAAATGACCACGAGATCATTCTCGCGGGAATGGTGCCAACCCTGCTTAGACACCAGCACATCTAAGCAACCATGCTTCACGTGCTCGGAAATGCATTGGCAAAAAAATTGATTTTTTTTACAGGTCTACCAACCACCTAGCCCACTCCAGCCACTATGCAGTCCACCGCCGCCACCACTCTGGATATGTCCATGGTCTACCATGTCTTGTCGTTCATCCCTGTTCATGAGCGCATGCTTGTTGATAGGACTACTTGGAACGAATGCAGCGGTGTGATCACCTCCGCGCGTCGTGTGATTGCCAGGAATGTCTCCAGGTGGATGCACGCGAAAAACGAGTTCTTGGACAACGATGCCGAATCACCGGTCATCCACCCGAGCATGTACGCCAAGTTCTACCCGATGGTCTACAGAAAGAGTCTCGAGAAGGGTCTCCGTAAGATGACTACTCCGCCAGATGACATAGAGACCTTTGAAGAATTGGTGTGGTGGGTGTACGACCATCACCCAACTGCTCTACTCTTTGCCGGATGGTGAGCAGCCACCGCTAGCCACACCGCTAGCCACCGCCGCTAGCCATCATGCTTGGTGTGGTGTGCATTTCTTTGTTTTTGTCTATGTCTCCAAGTAATCAACTGCGAGATCAATGATTGCATCCGCGGGGTTCACATTCTCGCGGATTGCATCCACTGTGTTTGCATCCGCAGAGTCAGCCTCAAACTCCAAGTAGAATCGGCTTGTCGTAGTTGCGAATGTGATCAGATCCGCCCATTGCCACTTACTCATGATGCTCAAAATTTTTGATCGTATCATGTTGACCACCTCGTCAACCGCTATACACCCATGCATTGCATGCACATCACCCGGCAGTTGGTTGCATACCAGTTGTAGTCGTGCCGCGGCGCTTGCGTCTAATCCATCTCTCTCAAAGAACTCACGCACAAATTCCCGGATGACGTCAACCATAGAGAGCGGGCATAGGCTTGAGCTGTCTGTGTGCTTGTGTCTATGGCAAGTCAAGTCAAGTGCATGTATCATACACCTGACAACCAATGTTGTGGCTGCATGTATCATTGGCTCCATTCTATACGCCACTATGGCTTGAGTGAGTGTTGTCTGAACAGGTGGTCTCCACTCTATTGGATAAAATCTCTTGACACAATCAACACACCAGCCTTGTCCAATGTCACCAGCATTTGAGCCCATTACATTCGCAGATGATACAATTCGCAATACCCTTGGGCTCACACCACAACAATCACTGCGTGTTTGTATCCAGCGTTGCCAGCGGTGGACCGCGGACTGTATCGCCACAGCCGCTAACTCTTTGGACTCCTTCCGATGTCGTCTTGAGATGTTCACTCTATCCATCAGCGGCAGATATGACAGGCACATGTCAACCATCTCGTCTGGCAACCACATTTGTGCAAGCAAGGTGTGTTGTATTATTGTATGTACGCGTGGCTTGAAGTTAGATGCGTCCATGTTTTGCCACTAGATATATAGCAATCGCCATCACTGCAAACAGCTCTCGCTGATTGGTCAAGTGTATTTCGTTCGTTGCTGGTAGTGTAAAGATGTCGCTATCTAGAGATCCTATTACCGGTGCATTTATAACAAAGCCATCCGTGCAGATTGCGCCATCAGCAAATGCTGCCGCTGCTAACTCGGCTGCCGCTCGAGTTGTTACAACTGTACCTAGCTTGAAGTTGGCCACTGGTGTAAACATTGACAGCTCTCTCTCCATCAAACTATCTGCGTTGGATGTGACGCCATCCACTACACCCCAGCCAGGCAAAGCAGTTGTCGCCACTGCAACCGGCAGCGTTGTCGGCATAAATCGGTTAACTTGTAGCTCACTCAAGATCAATGGCGTTGTACTGGACACGTCCATATTCGCATCGTCTAGCGGATCTTCTGATGACATAAACAACCCTTTACTTCAAGTGACCCCAGGTGTCGCGTCTGCCAGCAAAGCACTTACACTAAATAATCAGATGTCTCTCTCTGGACTTAAGCGGATCAAGGTAGACCAAGTATCTAACGGTAGCCGTCGGCTTATTCAGCCATCTGGCATATTGATCCCTAGATTGATTGATTCCAAAGTATGTCACCCCAAGGATGTCACGATGCTTAATGCGCTTAATAGCGCGACAAATTCGACAACATGGTTCAACGATCGGAATACAGTCACGTCTGGTTCAAATAGCAAGTATTCGGCATTCTCTAAGAAGCTCAACCGATATGTATCCAACTATGACGCCGTATTGCTAACCAGTGTAGATGGACACCACTGGGTACCTGTCTTTACAGCAAGCTCTGCGCTTAACACTTTAAGATATTTCTCAATCCCATCACAGATTGACATCTTTGTAGGGACAACAAATTCCCAACTCGTTTATAGTACTGATGGTTTGACTTGGACAAGCTTGTCTATACCGCATGCAGGCACGGCTGCAAATGCTATGAATGATATCACATACAGCTCTGCCTTAGGGAAGTTTCTGATTGTCGGTAGTCATACTAGTTACCTATTTTCCTCGGCGGATATGTTCACTCCCGATCTATGGACTATAGGTGAATATTATAACGTTGGTCTACGCACTGTAGTGTATGCCGCGTTCTGTGACTACTTCTTTGCCATTACGACAAACAATGACGTCCACACCCTTAGAAGCCGTAATGGTATAACATGGACTACGTGTCCAGACCAGGCAGGCGTTAGAAATGTTGCAAGTAACTTTTGCTCAATAGCTGTTAGCGAAGAGCTTGGCATTGTTGTTGCTGGCTATAACAGTGCCATAAACACTTATAACCATATGCGCTACACGCGTAATGGAGTGGATTGGTTTGCTTGCGCGACATCAACATATGGCAAAATTGTGACCATTCAGTGGACTCCTCAATTGTTTATGTTTACGGCGTTGATGCTTGGCGGCAACTACAGTTACAGTTTGAATGGCATCGAATGGTTTACCCAGTACAATGGTACAGTGTCAACTACTGGCGGCATGATAAATTACTGCGAGTCTTTGGACTGTCTGACGATTAGATTAGATGCCGCATACTCTAAGACATACTCTATCGGTGGCCGATCCACTGCTAGCAATAAATTGGACTTAGATCAAGAGAATGCCCGGGTAGGATTAGGCATTGCAGCTCATGCGCAGTCAGCACTTTCGCTAGGCGGTAACGGCTCCAAGATGATTAAAATGCGCGAATCAACAGACGTCGCAATGCCGGAAGTGTACTTAGAAAACAACCAGCTGTCTTTTAAGGCGCCCGCTATGGTCATTAACCCAAATAAATCATCGGGGTACGCCATTAAGCTGAATGGTGTTGCGATAGATCCTTCCTTCTGGAGCACATCGCAAGATAAACTCATTGGACTCTCTTCCGCAAACACCTCCGCGAATAAACTAGCCCTAACCAATACTGACCAATCCTTGCAAGGAGTTGTATCCGTTGACTCGCTTACGGTTAACGGCCAACCTGTCGACACCACAGCTCTCGCGGCGCAATCAGACAGTCGGTTGCCAAGTGCACTCGGTGTGGCTGAGACCGGTAAGGTTCTTACTCATAAGTCGGGCAAAGTGGTCTTATCCAAGGCCAACATCGCTTCTCTCAACACCGCGTACAGCAAGATTAGAAATTTAAGCTCATACTACGCAACCTCGGTCAACACCCCGCCGCCTATCACCATCAACAACATTTCTCAGCCTTACTTAGCTTCCCTAGATATGTCTCGCACGTTTGATGCCGTTGCAAACTCTATTACGTACACCACCATAACTGGCGGCTTATTTACTGATTTGTATTGCTACGTTGAACACCTTGGATTGTTTATAACAGTTCGCACAAACAACACCGGGTACACACTCATTAGACCACGGTCTGCCGGTGTAACTTTCACATTCCCCTATAACCTCGGCACCATCGCTTCTGTGATTTACTCTCCAGAATTTAAGCGAGTTTACGTGTCAGGATCAAACTATAAGATCCATTCAACAAATCTAGTGACATGGGAGCGCGTACAAATGTCATCAACTGCTACATTTAACAGCATTGCATACTCTCCTGAGTTATGCCTCGCCATTGTCGGAACCTCTAGTGGACTATGGTGGACACGCGATGGTGTTACGTTTGGCAACACCAACAATATTATTGGGGGCGCTAATTGTACGCCATTTTGGTCTTCAGAATGGGGCATGTTTGTAGTTGCAAACACGGGGTCTACCTACTCAAGACCAGTCGTTTCTAGTGATGGTTTTAACTGGCGGCACTTGGACATATCTCAAAAAAGTTTAGACTACAGCACGACGTCCATAACTCGATTCGCATATTCACCAAAGCTCCAGCTATTGGTTGCTATAAGTTCCTCACTTGTGTACGTGTCTAATGACGCAGCTAACTTCAAGGCGGTTGCAAGCATATCAAACATAGTAGACGTGAAATGGATACCTGAGCTTGAAGTATTTATAGCCGGCAGTTCAAGCATTCAGTTGTATCACTTCAGTAAGGATGGCTACAACTGGACTTCAGTAGCCAACCCTAGCGGAACCGTTTATGGTAACACGTGTGGAATATTCTATAACAAAGCCCTGGGTGGCCTCATGTGGCCAAACGCCACAACTGGCGGGTCGGCGACTATGTCTACCTGTGTGAAGAACTTTGAGGGATACGATACGTCGGCTGTCCTGTGCGAGACTGAGAACATCGTTGTCGACAATGTGAACAACCGAGTCGGCATCGGCAAGACACCTGACTACACCTTGGAATTATCTATGGACTTAGCGTTTAAGCCAGCCACTAACACATGGGCCACTAGTAGTGATGCTCGACTTAAGGAAGACATACAGCCAGCAGATATTTTGATCTGCCGGCAAGTAGTTGACACTATCCCGCTAAAACACTACAAGTGGAATTTACCATCGCAAGGATTGACGCCCGGTAGTGTGTTGGACGATTCTCAGCTAGGATGGATTGCTCAAGATGTTGAAAAGGTCCTACCAAAATGCGTTACGTCTAAAGACAGATTGGGTCTAAGCGACTGCCGCGACTTAAACTCCGACCAGCTCATAGCCCACATGTGGGGCGCGCTACAGAGTATCATCTGTGATGTTGAAGAGCTACAAGCTGCAGCTTAGTGGCAAGCTAGTGGCTCACATGATATGCATACTCGCTACGCTTGGTGTTTATTTTTTGGCTGTAGTATACCAGTGTGTAGCACGAAGGGCAGGATCCACGCAGGCACTTGCAGTGAGTAGTTTAAGCCAAGCAACTGCATACAATGAGTTTACCACGCGATAGCTCGGGAAATGTGACTCGTCGCCAGGTGCCTGTTGCCACGGTTAAGTCAATAGGAAATGTCAGTCTCATTGGCGCCGATGTGGTTGACTTAAGCAAGCTAACGGTCAACAATGAGTCTGTGAATATCTCTCTAAAGAGTGTAAACGCCCTCATCACGTCGACCACTGTCGCGCCGAATAAGGCAGTGATGGTTGACGCCAATCGAAACATCACGTCAGCTGGTGCTATCACGGTGGCTGAACTCTACGTTGGCAACAAAAAAGTAACAGGCACTGCGAGCGCCAGTTCTTCTGCTAGCAACTCTCCAGTAATGAATCAAATACAGCCAGGCGTGGCTGCACCCGGTAAGATACTTTCAGCCAACGCTGATTTGCGAGTAGGTGGGGTCAACTCCATTGAGTCAGATACGTTGGTTGTGAATGATACGCAAATCGCCATACCCACTAGCACATACACCTACTCTCTAGAGACTAACCACTTTAACGGCATGAAGTTTGATTCCATCATCAGCTATAACCCACCGTATGCAGCTAAGGGCGAAGGGTCATCTTGGAATATTGTCTTTGTTGCATATGATTCATACAGTGGATATCCATCAGCTTCATCTTGGGGAAGTGTGTATTGGTTAAGCGACGTGGGTAACTTTATATGCTGCTACCCTCGGTCGCTATATGGATACCAAGCAACCACGTCCGGAAGTACTGCGAGATATTCCAGCACCTTTGTCTTTTCCATATACACGAACCCTACAAATATGACCACTGGGATAATAACAGTCCCTGAGTCGCATGCCCCATATAACCCTTCTTCGTGTAAGTTTATCCCTGAGCTAAACAGTTACGTATTTGCACAGTACACTCGGAGTATTGGGAGATCAGTAATCAACTATCATACAACATCAACTACCGGCACTTGGACTATTCGATATGGTTCAACCCCTAACTCACTCACATCGGTAGTTGTTGCTACTAGTTCAAATGTAATATTCGGCGAGTTCCATAACCCAAACATTGCGTATCATGCACCTACAGGTAAGCTACTATTGTTGGTACATGATTCCTTATCTCAAAGTCGTGTCATGCAGAGTGTGGACGGCGGCGCTACATGGAGTACGTTATACACCACCACCTACTTCCCTGGTGTTCTATGCGCTGATAGTCGTGGCATTTATTTAATCCCTCGAGGCACTTTGACTGTTCGTAAGTTCTCACCAGATGGTGTAACTTGGACAGACACCACGGGCGCACCCACAACCTCTGGACAGTGTGTTGTTTCTCTCGGTAACACTCACTTCTTCTACAATGAGGGAGGCAACCCATCATACACGAGTGACTTCATCACGTTCACGCCACTTAGTGTAAAGGGCGGCACTCCTAGCGTGTACCCGGCTAAGGGTATTGTCGTATTCAACTACTTTAATGGTTGCAGTATATTTGACGTGACCACATCGACTCTAAAGACGTACAATGGGTTAAATTACTTGGCTGGTAATTTCTATGCTGAGGGCATCTCTAATAGAGGACTTATGAAGCTGACTGAGGTGACTGTTAACCCAGCGAAGCAAATAACTCGCAAGTTGTTGGATTTAGATGGCGAGCAGTTGCTTCAATTTGAGGGACATCACGCTGCTGGCCTCTGGGATTTTATATGGGTTAGCCACCCTACGCTTGGCGATGGGTATCTGTGCCTTGGTATCTTGAACATCACCTACAAAAATGACGCTCAGGTTCTACCATACATTTATTTCAGTAAGGACCTACAGAAATTTACAATCTTAGCCAAAGCCCCTATTGCGGCATCATGCATTGTATACAACCCAGTTCTGGATACCATCGTAATCTACTCCACCAATGATCTCCCGGGCAACGCTAGATATACATCTAATCTTGGCAAGACTTGGGAGATCTCGACAACTCTATTTGGGCTTAGTAACAGCGCGGTGATGTGTAAAGTTGTATTTAACAAGTTGTTTCAGCAATGGTGCATTTCTACAACTGGAGGCAATTATGTGAGATGTGGCACCATGCTAGGGCCCTTCACGAATATATACACATGGAGACCGTTTAGTTCAACCGTTATGGTTGGATTTGAAAACGATATGGTGTGCTTGTATGGCGGTGGGTTTAGCAATGCTAGTGTGTTTGACCACCTAAAGGGCGATTACATTAATACGTATGCTTCTTACTATGATAACTCTCTTGGTGCTAATCGGGGTACCAAAAGTTATGACCCGTCCAGTCTGGAAAAAGCGTATTATACTGGATGGGGAGGCATCCCGCCTGCTACAGCTATTACACAAAAAGCAGTTCTCGCTATAGGCAATACCACTGCGAGCCAAGCAGATGCCGCACCGTTTACTATCTTGGCAGCTGGATACATTGAGCCTCTTGATATGGTTGTTGGCATTCACTCGACTACCGGTACCGCAACTGCTAGTCTTTGCTATTCGCACAAGGGTGGAAACTGGTGTACTGTCCCGTTTAGTCGATTGGCTATTGACGCAACCACGTCATTGACTACCATTCGGTTCAACCCCATTGATGGCTATGTTTATGTGTTAGGCAAGTATAACTGCTTCCGCAGCAAGCATAGTCTATACAAGTGGAACCAGCCCATTGCCGCACCCATCAATCGCAGACTGCACAACGCGGAGATTTCTACGCCTACCGGATACGAGATCTCTTCTTTTGATCAGCTATCATCCAACACTTTCAGCTCAGTTGCTTATGGTCAAAAGACTTACATCGCTTGCAGCAATGGCGTTTTCTCGATTACATCTAACAAGGGTTTGACGTTTACAACAACCACAGTAAGCGGCAATTGGACTGACATTGCTTACAGCGTAGTGGGTAACCGGTGGGTTTCTGTAGGCACTAACTCCATTGCTTTCAGTATAAATGCTGGCACCACTTTCTCCCCCACCACACTAACAGGTGATTGGAAATCTATAGAGTACAGCCTGTCTCTTAACCTGTTTCTCTTGGCCGGTAACGGATGTGTCGCCCGTACTGTTGACGGCATTACCACAAGCTCGGTCACGCTCCCAGGTGATTGGAAGCATGTGCGATTTGTGAACAACCAATGGGTCCTTGTTGGCAATGGATCCGTTGCGACCAGTGCCGACGGTATCACATTCCAGACGTATACAATTCCTGGCAACTGGCTCGACATTGAATTTACTGCGAACCTTTGGTGGCTAGTCGGTGACAATGGTACGTTGCGCGGCCCTAAGCTGACCTCTTTGGTGAACGTGGATTCAACTCCAGTGAAGGCGCTCCTATCTGTTCCAAAGACTGGTCAGCTATTTGTTGCCACCACCAGCGGCATCTACTCTTGGGTTCTGTCTAGTATCCATGGCATGTTCAAGGTGTTGATTCCCAACACGATCTCGTTCAGTAGCGGCGTGGCTCGACTTCTTTGGGCGTATCGATTGCATTCCATCATCGCTTGCGGTGCTGGCATGTACATGTCTAACCACTTGGACGCCGGGATTGATAACTCCTTTGTATCTTACAACACCAACACTCTCAAGGCTTCAACCGATTTGACCTACAGCCGACTTGATATCGGTGGCTCTGGTACAACGGCTAACCAGATAGTCCTTAGAGTAAATACCACCGCTGGTAACTCCCAGCTACGTATGGTTAACAGCGTTGATAGCTCTACTGCAACTGTTGCCTGCTTGGATGCGGTAGACATGGCTATCACGGCCAATCGAGTTAACCTTGATTCCAAAAAAATCAACATACAGGGTTCGCGGGTTCAGTGTAGTGCTAGTGATCTCAACAAGATAGCGGCTGCCGCTAACACTCGTGGCAGTGGTGTTGGCATCCTGACGAATTCATCTGGCCAAGCTAGTGTTGGCGAATTGCGCACCAATGGTGTTGCCATTGGTGGTAAGCTATATGGGTCAAGTCTATCCATGTCGGCCAGTGAGCAGCCAGCAACTGGAAATGCTGTGCTGTATAACCCGGCCACTAAGTTAGATGTATTGTGTAATCATCTGGAGACTCCCACTCTGGACTTGGCCTTGCCTACTGTCGCCTCTGGTGGTCTGTATAAGTTGAGCCTGGCGGTGCCCGAGCTATATGCTGGCTGCTCTGCGGTGGATATAAGATGGGTAAGTGAATGGGGGTTGTTTGTAGCTATAACTGACAACAGTCGGCAACCGGCAAGTGCTAGCTCAAATAATTCAATCACGAGTGGGTTTTCCAACATGATCATATTTTCCAAAGACGGCGCTAACTGGTTCGCCAAGCAGACCTGTCTATCAATTCGACCATTTGCGCTGTTGCATGCAACTGAGCTCGCAAGTAGTGACAATGTTAGCAGTGGTTTGTTTATCCTTGCGGTTGAAGATCAGTCAACCTGGTATGCGTACTACATGCCTGACGCAGACACAATAATAAGATCACCATGGCATGTTGGCGCATTCACTGGAGCCGGTACTTTGACAGATGCTTTGGCTGATACATTTACGTGCTTAACACCCACGACTCCAGCTATGACGGGCACTTTGACAACATCAAACCCTAGAGTGATATACAGTACAGGCACTGCCCAACAAATCCAATATGTTATTGGTTCACAATACGCGTCTACAACGGATACCTCTGGCCGTATGACCTTAACTTGGTTGAAAACATTCCTTTACAACAGTCGTCTTGGTTTTGCAATTTCGACTACTGGGTTGTTCACCGTAGACATGCTTGGAGCCAGTGGCAGTCTAATGACTACTACATTTACGCCGAGTGATGCTGCCGCTTGCATAAACAGCACTCTTTTTGCTGGTGGCTACACAATTGTATGCTGCGGCGCAAACGGAAAGATTGGATATACGTTCCTAAATACAACTACTCGTGTACTATCAGCTGTCACGGAGTTGACTATTGCGGGAACTACCACTCTAAGCGGCATCGCATACAATAAAACCACTCGCCGATTTTGTGCTTCTGGTGGCCTTACTGAAATCTACGTCTCTGATGTTGACTCTGTTACAACGTGGACTAAAGTAAATCTCCCAGGTACGTGGACTGGCCATCCATACAATATTCTTCGCATTGTTCGTTCTGTGGAGTCAAAGGGGTTTATGATTGCCCTAAGACCTTTAGTTAGTGGCTACAACCTCTACCTCTCTCATGCCCATTTTATGATTCGGGTTGATGAGAACAACAACGTAACCGTTCCTGTTGGATCTCATTCTTTCTGTGCAGGCCAATCAATATGCATTGATGACAGAGCACTGATTGTATCGTATAAAGACTCTTCATCCTACGTCGCTGGCGGTAGTATCATTATCGAGACCAAGGACGGCCACACATACACCACTAACTCTCTTAGATCTAGAGGCGCGTGTGCGGGTATAGCTTACGACAACGCTAGCACAGTAGTCGTTGTAACTGGTTTGAATTACATCTATACGAGCAAGGATAAGGCTTTGACGTGGACCGAAATAAACCTCGCAAATGGTATGAACAGTGTGGTCTGGTGCAGTGGCATGAATATGTTTGTGGGCGTGATGAGTACTGCTAATAACACGGTTGGCAACATTTACACCAGTTCGGACGGTTTGACGTGGACATCTACCCGTTTAGTAAATGAGACCGGTATAGTCAACTCTATAGCACTTGGCGCTGTCGCATACTCACCTAGTCTAAACAAGGTTGTGATCATGCCGCTGGTTGGTACCACTTCCATGTTAGGTCATTACGTTGGTTCTTGGGACTCAGCTAGTAGTTCGATTGTCTGGACCTTTATTCCCACAAGTGGTGAGCTTAGTCTGCGCTACCGAAACCCGAATGCAACTAGTTCTTTGGGTTTGTTTTGGTCATACGCATCAAACGCGTTTCTATGTTACATGGGCCCTAGGACAACCAGTGAAGCGTTTTGGTTTATCAGCTACGATGGTGTAAGTTGGACTTACTTTAACGGCTGGATGACGCCATCTGGTGCAACTATAGTTCCTGCTGAGAGATACGCCTTATCATATGTGCCTGGCATCGGTGAGCTATTTTCCACATCTTCCGGTATACAAGCAATAAAGTCAGACGGCTCTGTTGATACTATAATCCCATACAGCTCAGCTATAACTGTTGATCTGTGCGTGTACATTGCTGCTACCAATAAACTTATAGCCTATAAGCTAGGCGGTGCGCTTGGCAACAACATTGCGGCATACCCTTCGCTAGTGATCGATTTATCTGAGGCCAACGGATTTTCCAATGACTACATTCTGGATAAGTCCATCTCGCTCATTGCGCCTAATACCATCTCTTCAAACTTCTTGTCATTTAAGCAGCGAATTCCATTCGGTGGCGCGATTAGCAAGATACACTGGCTACCCGAGCGCCAGCAATTCTTCACGTTTAGAACTGGTGCAATGGCTAGCAATAGTCATTTTGCCTGCAGCCCTACTCTTTTCGACTGGGTCTTCCTAACGGATGTGGTTGCCATTACTCCGGCAAACGCTGTTATAAACGATATGGTTTTCATCCCTAACAGCAACATGGTTGCGTTTTCGTCAAGCACTGCCAATAACATTGTTCTATGTAACAACACAACAACTGCTTCTGGGATCATATCATCTGCCGTAACCTTTGCATCTCGCAAGATGTGGTTCAACCCTAAGTCCAGTAACGTATGGTGTCAGAATGCTACCACTCCATCCCAATTCACGTATCTCAACACTTACGCTAACAGCAACACTGTTACAAGCACGGCGGCAACCATCTCAACCATCTCATTCAATGTGAGTAGCTTCATTTGGGACCAGTCTCGAGATTACATCTTCGCCTTTCCTTTATCTGGCAGCGGCGCTGCTGTCCAAATTGGTGATGACTGGAGTTCGTTGACTCTTCCTGTAAGCGGTTCTTGGGTTGCGTCATCGTATTCACCCGTCCTTGGTAAGGTTATTGTAGTTGCCAGCAGCGGTGAAGTTCTTTTGAGTAATGGCTCAAGTGCTAGCTCGTTCACCCAAATCACTATGCCGGTTGTTGGCTCTTGGATCGATGTCATTTGGGTTGATGACTATGCCGCGTGGTTTGTATGCGACAGCGCTGTGACCACTAACCCTTTATGGTGTAGTACTAATGGAGTTGACTGGGTCCCAGCATGTACTCTAGGCACTGCGGCTGGTTGCACCGGTGTGACTTACTGTCCTGTGTACAACTCTGTGGTATGCACCAGTGGCTCTGGCTTTTTCTACAGCGCCCCAACTCTCCGACGTTCTGGTACTGCCGTGCGCAGTATGGCTGCCGCCAACTTACATGTGAACCAATACGGTGGTCTGAATCTCACTGACCGAAAGGTGGTTCCTTCCTCTATACCCGAGGGCGCGCAGTTGGTGCTGGGTGTTGATTCAACCTACAAGCCAACTACAACAACTTGGACAGTTACAAGTGATGAGCGTCTGAAGACAAACATTGAGCCGGCTGATTTGGATCGGTGTATGGATATCGTCCGAGAAATCCCTCTCAAGTATTACAAGTGGTTGGATTCCTACCTTGCGGATCACAGCATTTCCGACAAACACAAGCTCGGCTGGATTGCGCAAGATGTCCAGAGTGTCTTCCCTAAGAGTACTCCGATGGGTGATGATGGTATGTTGCGACTGAACAGTGACCAGCTAATAGCAAGCATGTATGGTGCAATCCAGAACATGTCAGCCCGCGTGAAGAAATTAAAGCAAGCCAAGCAAGTCTAAAGAAATATGTGAAGTGTTTGAGTGGAGTTGGCTTACGTCACATCTGCTTGCATCTTCCGGACGTGTTCTTTTTTTTGGCTTCTCATCTATATACCAGTTGGGACGCGCCGCAGCCATTCCAACATTTGTGTGTGCTAAGCGGTTGATCACCTTACGCCTATCCGCCAGTAGAAATGTCGACGTTTCAGCTCCCCAAAAGCAATGGTCGGATATCCAAAAAAGAAGTGTCGGTTGGCATAACGGCGGCTGTTCTTAAGAGTATTTCGCCTGCGTCCACTGCAACATCGTCTACTCTAGTGAATCAATATGCCAGTGAGCCTGTTGTTAGTAAGGTGGTTGTAGAAGGCGAGCCTGTCTCTTTCACCCAAGATAACTTGGACACCATCCCTCCCGCCAGCAGCGCTGGTCAAGCTCAAGGTAATAAGATTCTTCTTCTTGATTCAAACGGCTCCATTGCCAACCTTAACGAAGTCAACTGCACATCGATTACTGTTGGCGAAGTTGCTATTTCTACAAACACATCAAACATCCCAGCAGCCGCACCTTCTAATGACTATCTGTTGGACACGACACCGGGAGCAGCTAAGAGTGCTCGAGCTCTAGTCGCCGGCACTGACTTAAGCATATCTGCAAATGAGATATCCGCAAACTCTCTTGGCGGCAGTGTTGCTTACAAGAAGGAACCTAGCATTGGGTGTATCACTCAAGCCGATGAACTTACCGGAGTGGATTGGTCTGCGATTGCTTGGTCTGTTGATTTGAATTTCGGCGTCTGCGTGGGTAACTCTCTTTTGGCTACTGTTACTCTTTCTGGCGATAGTGGTGTCTCTGTTGTGCTAGGAGAGTCTACGTTGAATCTTAAGACTGTTGTTTGGTGTTCTTGGTTAGGTTCATTTGTGGCGAACGGTCCTAGCGGTACGTTTAAGTCCTCTGATGGTGTAAACTGGAACGTCCAGTCCAATGCGGGTGGTGTTGTCTTTACGGATATGATAACGTACAGCACGGTGGTATCTAATGCGGGGAGTTCAGTGACAACATATGGCATTGCCGCATCGGCCGCTGATGCATGTCTCTTCAGTGCTAACGGTACAAGCTGGACATCCATTGCTGTTGCCGGCAACTGGGCTAGCGTCGCGGTGTCTACTGATTTGAATCGCCTAGTGATGGTTGGCACAAATATTCGCGCTGTTACTCAGCTGTCCAGCCTCTCAAGCACAAGCGTGTTTACATCCGGTGTCTTGACTGGCCAATGGAGCTCGGTTAGTTGCAGTAGCTCTGGGTTCGTTGCTATGAGTATTGGTGGCGTGAACACTTCGCGTATGACTCATAGTGTCAATGGTGTAGACTGGGTATCGCCTACAGAAGAAGTGTATAATACATCCAGCGATCTCGGTCTTGCAAACCTACCTATCCGCGGGATTAAGTACTTCCCTGAGAGAGATATCTTCTTTGCGATTACAGACGACGCCTCGCCTACGGCCTTTTTCTTATTTTACTCTAAAGATGGTCTGAACTGGTTTCCTTACCGCACAGAGCCATCTAACCGAGTTATTGACATTGATTATGATCCCAAGACTGAACGATTTGTTCTACTTACCGGTGGATTTAGCCAACCCAGTGGTCTCACTGGTTTTAAGCCTGCCACCTGTTCCGGTAATACCGGTACTGCATTCTCGCGTGCCTTCCAGTGCAATAACATTGCATACGTTTCCCGTCTTGGGCGCGCGTTGTATTCTAAGGACTGTAAGCGATTTGATCTAGTGACATACCCTTCGACAATTTCCGATCTACGTGAAATTGCATACAGCCCTACGTTGAACAAATACGTTGGCGTTGGGGCCTACACCGGTGGTGGTTCTGGTGTGTGTATTAGCGATGATGGCATTGTGTTCACCCATGTCGATGTGACTCCACTTGGCGTGCCTTTTTCGGTTAGCTGGTTCCCTAACTATGGCAGATTTGTAATTGTGTGTACATCCATCATGAATCTGATGACGTCTACTAATGGTTTGAGCTGGGATACGCTTGCATCACCTGCTGGTCTTGTAAGTACTACCAATGGTATCATTGTGAATGTGCCCGGGTTTGGTTTGACATACCGCGGCCAGGCTTCTGTCAAGTTCGCTAAGCTAAATGACACGCCTACAGGTATTACCACTACGCTGTCTAATCTAGCAACTTCTTCATCGCTGACGCATGGCTCTATCGCGTATGCGAACAATCGGTTGTTTGTTTTGGGAACGGATGGCTCTGTCTATTCAAGTACAGATGGTGTGAATTTTACGTTAGAGTTACCCGCCAATAGTAATCAAATTGGTATAACCCTGATACCTGAGCTCAACACCGTTGCCGTCAATCTTGTCAATGGCTCTTCTCTTGTCTATAACACTACCAGTTCTACGTGGGATTCTGTTAGCGCCGTCTCAATGGGGATCAACTTAGGGGCGTCTTGCTATGTCCCTGGACTCAAAATGAGATTTTGCATAGCGGGTCATGTTATTGGTGTTAGTCGACGCGCGTTGGGTGGCATTGCTACATCAATCCGCAATGACAAAGTTGGCAGCTTGACTTTCCAGTCTGACCCAAATGCAGTCACTTCAGTGGAAGCAATTGACCGCGTGAGTGTTGCCATGGCTAGTCGTCTTGTCTATAGCTCAAGTGATCTCGTAAATGCTAAGGTGTACTTTTCCCGTAAGCAGGGTTTGTTAATCCGTTTTGGCGCTGGTCTTGCTATATCAGCATCGTCTAATGGTAGCACATTCACACAAATAACTAGCTACAGTGCTAATTCTATAGTTGAAGTTGGTAGTCGATTTTATGGCGTTAATGGGGGTAATTTTGTGTCGTTCAATGCAACAACTCTGCTTGAGTACACTTCCGTATCTGGCATACCTAACCTGTTTATGAAGGGATATGGCAATATGGTTTACTATCACAATGCCGGCGTGATCTCTCGAGGGAGTGTGTATGTTGGGTCCACTACAGTCGCCAACAGCGCTATAAACTTGGTTGACTTTGCTGTCAAGCCTCTAACCACGATCTCCACTGCAAGTGCTGATATCTTTGTGGGTGTAAGCGCCACCGGCATTTCATTTGGCAATGAGTTTAACACCATGTCAATTGTCCAGAGCGGTGATTTCCGTATTGTTGAATACTTCCCTACTCTTGACATGTTTGTAGCTGGTGGTGTTAACCAAGTCGGCTTAAGTAAGGATGGCGTAACTTGGGAATTGGTGCCCAGCGGGCAACCCGTAACGTGGATGTGTTTCCGGTACGTCCCCGAGCTTCGGTGTATTGTTGCCGGCGGTGGTAACGGCCTTGTTGGTTGTAGTGTTGACGGGCGGTATTGGCGAACAACGTTGTTGAGCAACATCACTTCTAACGTTCTTAGCATTGACTACGTTGCTTCCCATGGTACGTTTGCAGTGGCAGCGGGTGCTTCTGGTCGGTTTACTGATATTGTTGAGCTTTCGCGCACTCGTCTTCAGATTGCTACAAACTCGTATTTCCGGAACAACAAGCTTGTTATGTTCCCCGCCGCAACACTCACAGTCTTTCGCGAGCCTACACATGTTCTTGAGACTAACAATGATATTCTACTGACTGATGGCACCACTGCGTCCACATTTCTCTCAATTAGCAATAGCGGCGTGTTGACCACCTTGGTCAATGAAGCTCGTAATCTAAATATCGTGAACCACAATGGGTCATCTACCGGCCTGTGTCTATCTGGGAATTTAATAACCGCCTCTGCCACTAACATCAACAACATACTGCGTGGCTCATATGCGACCAACGGTAAAAATGTCTTTTTGGAGATGAACAAATACGGCACCATTGTATGCAAGTCTTTGGACTGCACGAGTTTAAACCTTCAGCCCGTGAATGAGGCTAGCGGTGTATTGGTATGCAACAGCAAGGGTGCCTTATCGGTGGACTCAATAGAGTCAGCATCAGGGGAGATTGACCTTGGCAGTTGTGTTATTGTGGACAAGTCCATCCCATCTAGTAGCATTTGGCAGTACCCGATGGTTGTCGCGCGTGAATCCGAAACAATATCAGCTGCCACTCGAGCGGGTATTGCCTACTCACCTACGCTGGATATGTACATCGCGGTATTTGTCTCTTCTTCGAGATATAACGCACTCATTAGCGTTGACGGCGGTAAGACTTGGATTCCTAATTCTAACATCCACAACGCTGCCGCTACAACTGCAGTAACCCCTGATACTCGCAATCACTTTGCTTGGGTCAGCACATACAATGCATTCATCTTGGCAAGCGGCGGCATGCTTCGGTACTCTTATGATGGTTATAACTGGTTTGGTGTCACCGTGCCCTATGGTGTAGCTGGGCATATCTTCTTCCCACCAACTGGTGGAATTGGTGTGTGTGCTTCCAACATATGCACGGTTGCGCCTGGGTTAGATTTCACTGTAGCTGCTAACTGGGTAACCCAGTTTACAACAACAATTTGGCGCAGTTTCGACTGGTCCGTTACCTATAACAGATATCTAGGTATAAGCAACTCACTTGATGGCATATACTCTTCAACCAGTTTGACAGTGAACCCAACAAGGTTGGTTGTATACACCTCTGTGACATCGTTTACAATGTTTGGCAGTGACATCTACACCGCTGCAAATGGTGTTGTGTATAAGAAGAGCGATGTCGCGACATCCACCGGTTCAACTGTCTTGACTTTAACTGGTTCTACCTTGACTAACCTCAAGGCTCATGATGCTAATAACATTTCCGTTTGCAGCAGTATCAACGGCGACACATATTATAGCACAAATGCTGGAAATGCTTGGGATATATCTGCGGCCGGTCCTGTGAACAAGGGAGTTAATGCTAGTAATGGCCTGTCCTATCACTTGCTAAAGAACGGGAACACTCTAATCTGGACCTTCCGATCTAGCATCCTGCTTTCAGGCAAGTTTGCGCCAAAGCAGACGTACTCTGCTCGTAGTCTAGAGAATATTGCATCTAACAAGATTGGTGGAGATGGCCTTGTTAACACCAGCCTGTATTCCAATATGTTCTTCTACAGGAAGGCCGTCGCCTACCAGATGGAGGCCATTGCGTATAACGGTTCTAAGACCTCTCCTAAGTATTTGATCGCTGGTCTCGATACAGTCATGACTTGTCCGCGTTTGAAGTATCAGCATCTCTCAACCATTACTACTGTAACCGGCGCCTGGTTGGATGCTCTTTGGGATAGTGTTGGCAATCGGTGGCTGATAATGTCCAGCGTTGATGTGATGTCGAGTGTCGATGGCGTGGTGTTCACGTCCACTGGTGGTGGCCTGGGTGGTCTCAACCTTCAGCTCAATCCTTCCACCGGTATGTTTGTAATGGCTACACCGAGTGGATACGCTTACAGTAGTGATTGCTCAAGCTGGACTAGTGTGACATTGGATGGTACTTGGAACAATGTCAAGTACGATTCTAACGCAAAGACCTGGGTGTTGTGCGGTCTAAACAAAATCGCTTACGCTGTGAGCGGGTCGGTGAGTTCTCCATGGACTGTGGTAAGCCTTGATGGCAATTGGCGCGATGCTGCGTTTGGTAAAAACATCTGGTCTTTGGTTGGTGACGGCTGCACCGCTGCCTCTGTGGGTGGTTTCCAGAAGCTCACCTTAAAGCCTCGCACTACGTTCTTCAGTGGTGTGCTGTATTGCATAAATTACAAGCGCTTCTATGCGTTCAGCAGTACCAGTAACGTCCTTTCTCTGGGCTATAACACCATTCAGTCTTCTCTTGATGGAATCCATTGGATGTCTAACTTTTACCCCGGCGAGTCTCACACTACTGTAACTAATCGGTACTCTATGCGGCATCTGTATTTCTTTGAAGACACAATGCAATTCGCAGCTCCGTTATCTCCCACAAGTGGCGGCGGGTTAGACTACTTGATGTGCACAGACTACGCTGACGCCGGTACGACTCAACTAGTAGCAGAACGATTGACAATGAATGTTCGTAATAATTGTCTTGAGATTGGTAACACCAACCTAGCTGCAAGTGTGTCAAAGAACCTTTCCGTATATGCCGATAGTGCCGCAAAGCCTGGTACTAGCACTTGGACTATTACTAGTGATGAGCGCGTGAAGGAGGACATCCAGCCGGCTGATTTGGATATATGCTACGACGTTGTCAAGAACATCCCTCTCCATTACTACAAGTGGAATGATGACTTCGTCAAGTCTATGAACGTGGTGGATAACCACAAGCTCGGATGGTTCGCGCAAGACGTTCAGAGTGTATTCCCCAAGGCGGTGGAAGAGATGGAAGAACCGTTCTTGGGAATAGATAAGTGCCTGACTCTTCAGACTGACCAGTTGATTGCTAGCATGTGGGGATGCATTCAGAAGCTCGATAAGCAGATCAAGCAGCTGGAGGAGTCCCAAGACTAAGCAATGGATGGATTGGTGAGCCAGCTCTGGTTCGAGCGTGGAGTGGCTTGCGCTAAAATTGAAAGCCAGCCAACTAGTCGTAACCAAGCCAACACGCCCACACCAATACACCACCGCCAGCCCCACCACCGCTCACCATGATGGCCACCCTTCCGCAGTTTGACATTGCTCTCGAGATGTTCCGCTTCGGTGGCATTAGTTTGACGACGCTCGCCAGTCTCTCCACCATGCACCAACACCTCGCGCACTCCATTGCGGCTAGTCGCATCCAGAAATGGATTCGCCCTATCATTGCTCGCGCTAGGGGCAGCATTCGCGACCGAGTGATCTACCACATGTCTTCCACTCCGCACGGGGACTTCATCCGGGCTGTAATCTCTAGAGTAGTAGTTGATAACGCTCTGGCCGAAGTCAGGGATTTCGTTGAGACCACGCTGCTCGCGGCCGAGTATGACTTCCACCTGGACCATGTAGATAGCAAACTTGCCCGGAAGCTCCTTCGGGACGTCGACTCATATGGATCTACTTCCATGTGCGACAGTGACTTGGACTTCAGATGGATTGTCCACTCCGTGTGCATGCCGGCCACTCCAATGGCCATGGAAGTGGATCTGAACTCCGCCGCTGTTGATCGGCTGGCCATCATTGACAGACAGTACACCATGGAGATGACTGCCGACTACATGGAGTTCACTCCCGGATGGGTGAACGCGGCGTGCAGCATTGCCAGCAGATTTGGCGCGGCCAGAGATCTCGACAATGAGATTGAAGAAGCAGCGGACTTCCTAAATGCGCGCATGCGACGCTGGCCGATCCATACCCTGGTGAGCCTAGTGAGTGAAGACTACTTGGAGCAGCTAACTCAGTTGTAGCTCACAGTGGTAGCTCGCAGATGTCACTTGCATGGTTTGGCTATTGTATTTTTTTGCAAAATTGATAGCCACCGCATTGATTGTAAGCATCACTCAATCTTCACCGCCAACCACACCGCCAACCACGCCGCCAACCACACCCTTGGAAAAAACTTGAACATGGACGTCCACTTTTCGCTAGCTGAGGTTGTTATCAACATCATCAACACCACCCGGCTTCAGCCATTGTGGGATTGTGTGTCACACAATGCTTTCGCTAGCGTTGATGAATCATCTCGCTCGGCCTACCCTTGCCCCACGCAGCGTGGCGAATTAGTCTATAGACTAACAGCTCTTGCCATATATGGTGAGAGTGGTGACGCAATGAACTACTTCCAAAGCGTCTTCCCCCAAGTCAACCACTTCGGCGAGGATGCGTATGATACATGCAGCTCCGCTGCGTATGATACATGCAGCTCCGCTGCGTATGATGTACTTGCGGACGTTAGCGAGTGTGTGTTCAACCAAGTGGTTGACCTTGAGCCGCGTCGCCTTGTGAAGCTTGCTGCTTGGATCAACCAAGCTGCTTGATTTTTTCAGCAGAACACGTGAGATGTTGGCGCTTGACAAAAAAAGAAAGAAATGCATTACAACGCATTGCAACGCAAACCACTTGCTGCGTTCCACGTGCTGCGTGCCAGTTCGAGCCTATCCAAGCCAGACCCCGTCGATCGTCTTCTCCTCTTCATCAAGGGGACAAATCGCTGGAGGCGCCGTGCGCGGCTTCTTGGCAGAGGCGGGCGTGAACGCGGCTTCTTCCATGGAGGGCATGTCATTTGGTATGCTGATGCGCAAGCGCTTCAATCCGGTCCACCCCTGCATCATCTCAAAGGACTCTTCCGCGTGCCTATCCATCTCCTCCAATCTGTCCTGGATTGTAGCCACGACAAACTGCGTGGTGTGATCCACAGGTTGGGCGTCATCCTCCCATGCGAGCGCGTCCAACTCCTCCAAGAGGTCGAATGGGAAGTACACCTGATGCGGTCGCGGCATGCTGTAGACTGGGCTGGGTGGCTGCGTGGTTGGCTGCGGGTAGTCCATGGTTGGGGTGGTGTGGGAGTGAGGATGGTGAGCGTGTACTAAGTCTCTAGAGATTCAACTTTTTTGCCTGACTGGTGCTTAGTTTGACGCATACACCGCTGCCCGTCGCGCGGTCCTTGCCGGCCCTATGCACTCTGCCGTCGTCCGCTTGAAGACTCGCCATGTAGCATACGTCATAACGATAGCACTCAATGCGGGGGTGATGTAGTCATTGACAACATGGATAAAGCTCTTAAGACTTGGCGAGGGAGTGTTGCCGGGAGTGGTTGACACCACCTGCATGGCGCACCCGTTGTACCACATGAGGTAGGCCATCACTAGCACGCACACCGTCAGCAGCACGTTCAACACCGTGATGGCCTTGTATACCGTGCTAACCTCTACGATGAAGTAGTCTTCATTCACCCATCGCCGAATGCGCCCCAGGAAGTTATCAGTCTTTGGACTGAGTAGATCCAATCCGCTGCAGTTGGCGTTCTTGATGCTGTAGTCTGGTAGACTCTTGTATAGGTTGCCAACGGCGGCTCGCTTGGTCTCTACACTGGAGTTGAGATTGATCTCACATAGAGCGTTTGCATCATCCATAGCGGGCGTCCCCTGGGCAATGCCATCTCGGCGTACAACCCGAATTTGATTGGCTGCCGAATAGTCTGGTGAGCCTATTCGCATGTCGTTGCGACGCTGATCCAAATCATCCAAGTCTGCAGGCTGGATATCCATCTCTCGCAGATTTGCTAGTGTAGTAATGGTCTATAGACTAGCACTGAAATAAGCTTGGCCATGCATGCCAAAATTGAAGCAAGCCACAACCGAGAGTAACATATAACCACTCCGCGAGCCACCACTGCGAGCCACCGCCGCGAGCCACCGCCGCGAGCCACCACTGCGAGCCACCACCGCTCGCCACCGCTGCAAGCACTCTCCGCTCGCCACTACCGCAAGCACCCACTGTGAACATGCGTCTCCTATCTTGGCACCTTCGATCAATGCATCACACTCGATGCCACGCTGTCCACGGAGATAGCAATCTCATCAACATGCTTGAAAGGTTAGATGTCGAGGTGTTCGCGGTGCAGTCTACAAACTGCCTGAGTCCGCACGAGGCGCTGGTCATTCCATCAATGCCGCATGTGTTCCATGAGCTAGCCACATCCAGGTACTCAAACCTTGGCGTATCAATCTACTCCAAATATCCTGGCGAGGTTGTGTTCACCATAGACCACAGAGCTATATGTGTGCGGGTTGGTCCACTCTATGTTGTGAGCGCGTTGGGCTTGAAGGCAGTGACCGGCATGGGCTACTCTAACAGAGAGTCCAAAGAATCATACATGCTGGAGCTGACCGCCAAGATGAAGTACTTGACTGATCGCGGATGCCAAGTGATCCTATTGGGGAACCTGAGTGTTGTTGTCACTCTCATGGATTCATACAGCACTAGTCCCCAGACAAATGGGCGCCGCGTTTGGGAGATGGCGCACATGCATCACCTTATGCAGCAGACAAACCTAGCTGACCCTTGGCGCACGGCTAACCCAGCCAAGACTCTATGGACCTATCAAAAAAGTACAGATACATCTGCGGACAGTCGCAACGCAACACGCGGATGGCGAACAGACATTGCGCTGATACCAAAGCAATGGGTTAAGCCCTCGGAAGAGAGGCCCGCGCCGCTTGCCAATGTGGTTTACCTCAGATGGGAGACGTCTAGACACAAGCCGCTGCTGTTGGACCTGCACGCCATAGCGTTCGTGTAAGCTTGCGACTGCTTGCGACTTGGTGGGCATTTCATTTTGCGTGTTGATTTGCATGTTGATGTATACACAACATCATCCACGTGTTCACAACACATTGGTTGCGTGGACTTGAACTGGATGCCGCGTTCATTTTTTTTATCCCACGTCTGCCATCAACCAAGCGCCTCCACAGAGACGTGCCTTGGAGACTGCTCGCCACCGCTAGACCATAACTCACTTCGCGGCAGTTCACAATATGAGTCTGCGTTGGATGATGCCATCGCACTCGCCAAAACCCACCCCACCATTTCCAAGGACTTCAACAACGTAGTGCAGACAGCCAACACGCTGGGGGGTGGCTTCGCTGCTGCTACGACACGCCGGGATGTTAGCATGGTGTTAGTCCATAGAGACAATACCGCCGCGCAACCATGTCCGCCCTGTGTGGCCACTGTTGATGACTTGAACAACGTTTACGACTTGGGCATTCAGATCAATGGCCGGGCGTATCCGCTGTGGAAGGCCAAGTGGCTACTGTGCTAGGCAAAAAAAGAAAGCTACACGCGGTGGCATGCGATACTTGTTAGCTTCTTTGGGGCATCAAACGGTACGTGCTGAACCGCGTTCAAAACTGAGTTGGCGGATATCGCAGGCGTTCGGACGCAGCGGTTTAGCTGTGGAGATGTCTATGTGCTTAAGTAGCTTTCATGGGTAGTACTTTGAGTATCTGATCTTCTTTTTTGCGTTATGTGCAACAATAAACTACCGCCATGAAGCCTACAGCCCCGCTAGCCACGAGGCTACCCACCGGCTCCCCCATTTGCTTAGCCACAACATGCTAACAACCACCAGCCAAAGTCACGCCCATCTCAACCAAACCATCCATATCTCGCCAATTGTGAGTCCATTGAGTATTATCATCTAAAGACTACCATCTATGTAGGTATAACTCATCGCAGTTGCTGCTGTTAACTTCAAACGAACTGATTTGATCTAACCTGCCCCGTCCATCAACCACCATCATCATGGACTCCCTCATTTCCAAGTTCATCGCTGAGAACCTCACGCTCGCCGCGGGTAAGCGTCTTATGAACAAGGATGTATTGGATGCCTGGGTTGCCGCCACCGGCGAGACTGCTGGCCGCAACAAGCTCTATGCCGCCATCCACCACCTCCACGGCGTTTACAAGGGCCAGGGATATTTTACCAACGTTCACCTTACGCCTAAGGAAGTGAAGGATGTGACTGTGCCAGTAGTGGCTCCCGTGGAGATGGCCGCGCCTGTAATGCAGGTGCCTGGCCTAACCGCGTTTGAACAGATGCAATTGGATCTTCAGCGCCAAGCACTTGAGAGCAAGGAACGTGCTCGCCTTGTGAAGATGGAAGCTGAAGCCAAGCTTGCTCGCGAGAAGATGGAGGCTGAGAAGTTGAAGGCTGAGGCTGAAGCCAAGCTTGCTCGCGAGAAGATGGAGGCTGAGAAGTTGAAGGCTGAGGCTGAAGCCAAGCTTGCTCGCGAGAAGATGGAGGCTGATGCCAAGGCTATTCGTGAGAAGATTGAGGCTGAGAAGTTGAAGGCTGAGGCTAAGGCCAAGCTTGCCCGTGAGGAGTTGGATCGCAAGATTGCCCGAGATGTTGCGGATGCCAAGGCTGCTGCTGAGGCAAACGCTACTAAGTTGCGAATGGTTGAGATGAAGATCTCCGCCGCCAAGGATCTGATGAACATGAAACTAGCTGACTCTGAGCGCAGTCGCGAGTTCCAGCGCATTGAGAACAACAAGTCTCGCGCGTTGTATGCTGTATCCAGCTACAACCGCCACCTTGATCCCGAGGTTGTTGGTACTGTGTCCAAGCAATACGTGACTGGTGATAGTCTTCGTCGCTGCATCGAGTTCAACGCCTGGGACTGGGCTGGTGCGCACAACCTCCCTGCTATGAAGAGTCTTAAGAACACTATCACGTCCATGGAAGAGAAGATTGAGGTGGTATTGGATGGCAAGTCTGTGGAGAAGAGTGTTGTAGAGATCCAAGCCGCCATTGATTTGACTAGCAAGGTAGACACTGGCGTCATCCCGGCCAAGGTTGTTGATGCTAGTTTGAAGCTTGTAAGTGAGATCCCGGTGGAGGGTACCGAGGAGCAGCCTATCGTGGAGGAGAGCACTGCTGTTGCTGCTGAGGATATTGCTGGATCGCAGAGCATGTTGCTAAAGCGTCTGGTGGAAGTTCCAAAGATTGCTAGTCGTGACGAGGATCGCCACATGAAGACGGAGTTGGATTGGGTGGTTGCCGAGCAAAAGCCGAAGAAGGACACCGCTAAGAGACTTGACAAGCGCAGATACATCCGTAGCAAGCAATCCGCGTCTTTCGGGGGCAATGGCCAGATCTTTGTCAAGTGCGATTGCTGCGGCGTGCTGATGAACATGGATGATGATGGCTGCGCCCGCGGCCACAATCTCCCTAAAGCTCGTGGTGGTTCATGGGATGTGGATAACATCCGTTTGATCTGCGCGACTTGCAACAATAACATGTCTGACGATTACACTATCAGAGAGTACAAGATCAAGGTGCTATATATCCCAGTCACTCATGAATCCACCGGGGATGCAAGCAATGAAGCGGAGTCTAGTGACAGTGAATCCACCGGGGATGCAAGCAGTGATGCGGAGAGTGATGCAAGCAGTGAAGCACACTAAAATTGAAGCCCCCCTAATACATGTACCCCCACCACAGCTAACCCACCGCTAACCCACCGCCAACCAAGATGCCGTTCATCCAGTCCACTGCCCCGGCTAACCACCTCGCCGCGCCTGCTCCGCTGACCACCCTTGTGTGTGTGATTGGTGGATGTCGCGTGTTGCTGGTTGATCACATGACTCTCTTCAACAGTATTGATTACGGCAACGCGCAGCATTCCCCACTCCCGCCCCTGGAGTCCTCTGTAGATACTATCTTCGAAGTGATTGACGACCGCCACCCGTATTGCATCAACCTCTCAACCCCCCACCCAACCCTTGAAGTGTTTGACGCGAGGTGCCCTCTGTACCGCATTGACTCAGTCAGCGAGTGGGTTGGTGGGCACCTTAGCGCCAAGATGCAAGTCAAGCTGTTGGATCTTGCAAAGTCTCTAGAAGAATTGTGTTTGTCCAAGGGGCCGTCAACCCCGCCCGGCGATGACGCGGTGGTTGTTGTGAGCAGTCCGGACGTGGTGCTGGCTATGTTCATTGCTGCTCTCGCGTGCGGTCACGGCATTCAGTCCTGGCTGAGTTTGTGCGAAGAGCATCTCCCGGTCACTGCATGTGGCATGCGCATGGAGTACAACCACTTGGTTGATGCTGGTAATGGTCTTGGGAGTTGCATGCAACTACTGGTGGACAGAGAGCTAGCCATGGCTGGCGGCAGTAGTGCGTTCGAGCGTATTCGCTCCAAGTTGCTAGAGCTGATTCGCTAGAGCCATCTTCCATCGACGCCAGTTGAGTGAAGTGAGAGCTTTATTTTTTTTGTCAAAATTGAAGCGCGCCCATCAATCAACCACTACCGCTAGCTACCACTCGCACGAGGCACCCGCTAGCTACCACCGCTAACCACCATGTCCATCACTAGTGCTCATGTTCAGACTGCCCAACCGATCACTGCAAGCCCAGTGATGGTAAGCCCTCTCCACGGTATGGTAGATGTGTTGAAGTTGGTTGTGTCTTATCTGACGTATAGTGATTGCGAGTCTCTACAAGCACTGCAGGTGATCAAATGCAGTGAGCCCAGTGAATGCAGCGAGTGCAGTAATGAATGGGCAACCTTGGCGCGCGACCATGTTGACCACCACGGTATGGTTATCTCTCGTGCAGTGTGTCGCTGGTGGATGCAGTCCAAGAGCTGTAAGATCATTCTACGACACCACATCAGCGCAAGCAGCGCAAGCAGCGCAAGCAGCCATCGCAACGGTGGTGTGAGCTCTTATGCCAGTCGTCTGGTCTCCGTCTCTGTGCGAACATATCCTCGAGCACTGAGAACGAATGTGATGTACTTTATCTATGGACAGATCATCCGCGAGGTGTACAGTCGCCGCCTCTCCAACACGTTTAAGGACATGGTTCACGGATTGGTCTACGGCGAGGGTGCTGACCTCTGCGGCTCCGACACCTGTGCGCTGTTTGAGCTTGCCTCCTTCGTGACCAAATCCCCGGGCTGCGTGTGGTCGGATGCGCTGCACTTCATAGGACTGCTGAATGTGTTTGTGGACATGCACAAGCCCCTGAGCTGAGTGCTACCCGCTTCAGCCAGCGCTTGCATATTTTTTTAGCCTGAAGTCTTTGGAGATGATGCGCTTGTTTGCCGTACACCACTGTTGGAACATCTCTCTTAGCCGCGACTGGTCCTCCGCTGTGACTTTCAACCCCATGGTCTTAAAGTAGTTTGCGCCTGCGTGTATGTAGCATCTGGACATCCATCTATCACTGGGCTCTTCCGCGAGGCTACTGGTTGCCATGGCTATGTTGGGCATGAGCACATCCCATCCGTCGACAAAATAATCTGTGAACCAGTCCGCGATGTGTTTGGGGTGCGTGAAGCTTGTGACCAGATAGTTCAATAGCAGCATGAGTCTGTCTATGTGACTGACGTAACCAAACTGGTTGACCTTCCGCAAACATTGGTCAACCACCCCAACGCCTGTGGTGGCCGTTGTCCATCCCTTGGGCAGCGGCTTGGTCTGCGCGTGAAGGTAGTCCATGTTCGGGTAGGCATTGTGTTGGTATGAGTACTGACATCGGATGTACTCTCTCCAGCATATCTGTCTGACGAATGCCTCTGCGTTCCGGTATTGTTCAAAGGTGAATGCCGTTGCAGCTGGCTGAAGTTGTTTGAGCATGTGTATGATATCTCTTGGAGTGATGAGCCCGATGTTCATCACTGGAGCTAGTATGGAGTGGTTGCCAAATAAAACATCTTCCCTCATGGCATCTTGACCAGTCGCAAACCCCCGCGCGGCCGAGTTGCTTGCGCGTGTTGTATACACACTTCGGCGTATGAAATTCCTTAGCCATGTGAGCGCTTCCCCATGGGTGGTGGGCCACTTGGCCATCACCTCTTGTTCTTTGTACTCCAACGGGAAGGCGCTCCTGTTATCTGCATCTGTAGACCATACATCGAACAGCGGTTCCCCTCCCTTGCTTGGCTTCATGAATACATCATTCTCCCTGCGGAAGAGTCTATAGAATGATACGTTGGTGCGTTTGTAAACCCGCGGCACGTCTGCCTCGCTGTACAACATGGCGGGGCTGTCTAACCACTCCTGTACCAGAGTTTGGTATCTCTTGACCACCAACTTGGCGAACGGATAGAACATCTCCCACTCCACACGGGCGGCGCGGCTTGCACTGGTGGTGCTTGCTTTGAAGTCCTCCCAAGATTTGAAGCGTCTGAGTTTGACTTCTGGCGCGGCTTGTTTGATGTGCGCAATGTACGCGGTCATGCATGCGGCATAGTATTCCACCTTGACGGGATGACTTCCCGGACGCATGACCATGTCATCTTCGACAAGGCATATGGTATCGAACTGTCTATAGAATGAAGGGTGATGATTGAACAGCTGGTTTGGTAGGATGATGAACCCAGTGGTGGTTGCCATGGTGGCTAGCAACAACTTGGCTAGCGGGTGTGTATATGTATGCTTGGATTATGCGAGTTGTCACTTGGCTCCCGGTTGGTGGCTAGAGGCGGCGGCTTACAACCAAGTGGCTCCCGGTTGGTGGCTAGCGGCGGCGGCTTACAACCAAGTGGCTCCCGGTTGGTGGCTAGCGGCGGCGGCGGCTCACAGTCACTTGACTCACCAAAATTGATTGCATCTTCTCCAAGTACACAGACCACTTCCAACCACCACTTGCTCCATCATGTACACTGTCTACCACATCACCACTCTCTCTCAGCTCCATGTCTTTGGAGTGACTACCAACATGGAAGAGCGCATGGCAACCATCATCAAGTCACCCCCCGCGCTCTTCATGGTTAGCGGCGGCGATGTTGACACCATCCGAGTCGTGAAGTGCTTTACAAACCTGGACCATGCTGTTCGCGAAGAGCGCCGCCTTGTCGCGGAGTACGCTGGATGGTTTGGCGTGCACATGGTTCGAAGCATGACTCTAGAGATTGATAATGTGCATCTCAGCGCTCGAGATGTCGAAGAGATTGAAGAGCTGATGTTCATAATGGACGTGAAGAAGACAGTCCGGGCTAAGCTCAAAGACAGTTGGACTTCTGTGCGCTCAGCAACCCGGCTCGCCATGCGTCGCGCTGCGTTGTGGTAGGCTTCATTTTTTTGCGTCTTTAGAGACAAGCTGGTTGGTATGTTATTACACTGCAAGCACTGTGAGTGATGTCTCCGAGCAATGTTCCTAGTGAGAGTGCTCTTCAGCAAGCGGCCAAGCGCGCGTTCGTCATCGCCCAGCTTCCCGTGTTGAAACTGATTGATGCTTGCACTAAGGAAGATACCTCAAACGCAAAGTGGGGTTGGGGTGATGCTGGCGACAAATTGTTCGCCCACTACTCGCTCTCTCCCAGTGCTACTTCGAATGAAGTCTGCCTCCGCTGGCCGGGCAGTGATTGCAACGAGCTCCTACCCAATGGTGTGTCTCTAAAGGTTCGACTTGATATTGTTCCTAGCGACTGGGACCTCCTTAGCTCTCTGCGCGAGGCTTGCGGGTTGAGCAGCCTGGATAGCATTGCTTCTCTTGGTGATAAGATCAAGGATGTGCTGTATGAAGTCATCGGAGAGATGATCCACAGCGCAGTGTTTGTGTTTGGCCGCTTGAAGGCTGACTCGGTTCACGCTGTCTTGAATGAGTTGCAGATTGAGCCCACACATAACACGACCATTCAGTTCCCAGGATTCCCTGCTGCCCATCTGGGCATCGTGTTCACGGCGGACACCAGTGAAGCAGTTGTGTAGTTACATGGCTTGGTAGTGTCTGTGGGCTCATATTTTTTGCCAAAATTGAATGCCCCTAGAATGGTAAGCCACTCCAAGCACACCTACACCGCTAACACCCCGCCGCTACCATCTCGCCACCATGGCCTTCCCCTCTGACGCCGTTGACGTGACTGCCCTTTACAAGGACTGCATTGCCGAGCTCGAGTCTTGCAGCATTGAGAACTGTGACCAGACGACATTCGGCATGCTGAGCAACAAGCACTTCTGCAAGAGTCACCATCTTGTGGAGAGCTTCCGCTACAACACTCCCGGCGAGAAATACACCCCCCCTCTTAGCGAGAGCGACGTTGGCGATGTGTTGGACACGTGTCTTAGCAAAGCATACCTGCGTGATCGTAAGAGCGTGAAGTTGGTCTACGTTGTCAACAAGCTGATGTACTACGAGGTGACCCTTGAAGATGGATCTCGGCGCATGCTGATTCTCCAGCGGAGCGAGCTGGATAGTAGCTTGGTCGATGACATCCAACTCACGTTCGGGCGCATGCAACTCATCCAACCGGAGATCATTGATGCAGACAACCAGCCACTGCTAACTCCCCGGAAGTTCAATGAGAAGTTGTTTGAGGTTCGAGGGCTGGTTCTCAAGCCACACTACCGCGCGGAGTTGGTCCGCAGCCGCTGCGTCAACGACGAGCTCATCAGCGACGTCTTCGACATGATCAACAACTATCATTCCAAAGACTACTACATCAACAACATCATCCCGGAGCTCGTCCTATCGTTCCCCAAGAAGGGTCTGGCGAGAGGATTCATGCGAGTTGTCAACCTCGCGTGCGGCGCGTATGCTAACCACGAGGCCAGCGCTGCTTCTGCTCCCGCTCCACGCATGCCACGGGCTCGCGGTGGGTTCGTGCTGAAGAGCATGCTCTCGCAGAAATACTCTCACGACTACGCCATTAAGTCTCTGGAGTATGAGATGCTGATGTACACGATGTTCGCTACATGGGCCGCGTGCGAGGGCAAGCTAGCCAAGGCTGAAGGTCGGAAGCCAACCTCGTCCACTTCGGCTTGCAAGCACTTGGTAACGTGCGACGCCGCCTTCGAAACCAACACTTCACTGATCAATCAAGTCGACTTGATCAACAAACACAATGTCAAGATTGCCGCAGCCAAAAAAAAGATCATGGCAGTGCTAGACGTGGATGCCGCAGAGATTGCGACGGCCACAGAGCTTACCAGAGTCAACACCTTCAAGAAGGCCATCCACAAACTCGCGTGAGCCAGTGCTAACCCAGCCGACTGGCTTTATTTTTTCCCTGGTCAAGCACTGCTACGCGTACCATGCGCGTGCGATGGCCAACTAAAGTTGGAATGGTGGTAAGTCCAACGCTTCCAACACATCATACGCAGCTTCGCTGCATGTATCTACTTCAATGAACTGGCCATACTCATCACTTGCCACATCGTCCACAGCTTCGCTGCATGTATCACCCACAGCTTCATGGGAGTCCAAGGAGTGAGTGGAGTGATGTGGTTCGAACTGTGAGTGGTTGTAGTTGTAAACCAAAACCACTGCAACCGCTGCGGCCATCACGCTCGCGACCAAGATTACTCTGTAGCTTGGCATGTGATTGTATTCAAGATCACTTCTCTACAATAGATTGTAGACGTTTGAACTCAGCTCTGACTCAAACGGAAGAGATGCTAACAAGCGCGGAGCTTCAAACTCACTGGAGTCGTTCACATATATGCGCGCGCTGGTTACAATCAAAATGGTTTGCACTCGTGCAGGCTAGTGGCTTCTGGCGCGTTGAGGTGTGTGGTCTTGAGAACTTCAAGCCTTTTGAACCAGAGTTGAGCTCCAATGCTAGTGGAGGCAACAAGCCCGTGCTATTGGTCGCGCCACATAGCACTCATAACTTCGAAGTGCTATTGATGCAAGATCTAATCTCCAAGAGCTGTGGCCGCATTGTGCGCGGCATTGGTCATCGGATGGTCCACTGGATGATGCCACACTACAAGTTGCTTGGCATTGAGATTGCTAGTCCAGAGAATGCCAAGTGGTTGTTGTCTAGGGGCGAGGTTGTTTGCGTCATGCCCGGTGGCGCGGAAGAGATGCTTGGTCTGTATACAACAACATCGCCAAACTATAGTTGGCGCTCTCTCTCCAACAAGCCACGAGTTGGATTTGCTAGACTGGCTTTGAGTACTCAGACTCCAATCCAATGTGTTCGCTTGCATGGTGTTGAGAACATGGTCTTCGCGCCGCTTGCCACGCTCTGTCGCATGATTGGAGTATATACACTTCTAAAGACTGTGGTTGACATGCGCACGCGAGCACGCGGCTGTGTGCGGGTACATGCAGCGGAGCTGCGTATGATGGTGGTTAGTCAATATATTTTGATGTATGGTTTGATGTTCGTGGTTGTAGTGTGCCAGAGCTTGCTAGTGTTGCCGCGGCCGTGCAAGCTTCGACTCGTTATCCATCCACATATCTCTACATCCAGCCAACAACACCTCGCGCCAAACACACCCACGGTCAGTGAACTTGCTCTGCGCGTGTTTGCTCAATTATATCATTGAGCCATTGCAACTAACTTACGTTGGCGCCGCTTGAAGTCATCGCTTTGAGGTGGCCGTGTTTTTTTTTGCTCGTATAGTATAAGCCAATTCATCTATAATGGGCGGTGTTGTTTCCAAGAAGAATACTTGCCCGGTATGCCAGGCGTGCCCGGAGCAAATACAATGCCCGGTGCAAACGCCTTGCCCTAAGTGTGAAGCGGAGTTGTCGTTCGATGTGAAGGCGGCCGGTGTGTTTACCGAAACAATAAAATCAATGGCGGATAACCCTAGCAAGCATCCAGAAAGCATGGTGAGTGAGTATATGCGATTCTTTGTTCTCTACCCGGAGTATAAGCATCTCGCTATCGGTGAAGATGATAGAGTTTCTGATGTAAGTGATCCTCGCGCTGTGCTTTTAGACTCTATCATTGCTCTTATCTGGAGAGAATCATATCGCTTGAAGTCTAAGCACTTTGACAGCATGACAGACCAACAACTGCTCAGTTGGCTTGCGGTGTATTATAAATCGGCTAAGCGAGTTGGTGACATTGAAGCTATGCAATTGGCGCATGATGAAGTGTTGCGAATGCGGCCGGAAGTTGCGGCCAAAGTGCAAGCAAGCAAAGCGTAAATTCAACCCTACACAAGGGAGAGACTATAGATTGTTATCATGATAGCCGGAGTCAAACAGGTCAAGCAGATTTATTGGCTTGCCGTGGCGCTTGCCACTGCGCTTGCCTTTGCGCCCGTGCATGGCCTTGCCAACACAGCGCCCAGCTTGGGTCAAATCCCTAAGAATAATACTGCTGCATGTGGGTCGTCAACTCAAAAGGCGCTGACCTCTGCGATTGCGTCATGCAAGAGTGTACTGAAGTGGAATGGTAAGCAGACTTTGACTACCCGCCAGAAGCACATGTTCTGTGTTGATGCTAAGTGCACTTCCATTGCTTCCATGCCGTGGGGAACGGTCGCGAACTGCTGCGCCGGGAAGAGTGACATATCTATCTCAAGTCTCAAGACAGCCATTGAGTTCTGCAACCCACCGGCTAACTGCGTGCCCACTCCGACAACGCCCGCGCCGACAACGCCCGCTCCGACAACGCCCGCGCCAACCACTACTACGCCTTCGCCGGAGCCAACCACTCCTTCGCCGGAGCCAACTACTCCTGAACCAACCACTACTACGCCTTCGCCGGAGCCTACTACTCCCGAACCAACCACTACTACTCCTTCGCCGGAGCCGACCACGCCGGAGCCAACAACACCTACTCCTTCACCTGAGCCCACCACTGTCACTCCGGAGCCCACCACTGTCACGCCGGAACCCACCACTGTCACTCCGGAACCCACCACAACTACTCCTTCACCAGAACCCACATCCACCACTCCAGAGACTACTACCCCGACGCCAACCCTCTGTGTTGTCGCCAATCGTTAAGCGTTGGTGTTTGTGTATTTGAGAGTTGTCCATTGAATGTTTGTATCTCTGCGGTGTTTTCGCTGCAGAACGAGTCAAACATGTCAATGCGCTCGCGCTATACTCTGAACTCTCCGACGCCCACGGCCTCTCCGGAGGTGGAACCAGCTTGCCAAGCTGGCCACCTTTCGGTGGACATCGATGATGTCATTGCTAAGATCATGTCTGCGATTGTGAGCCTGGCTGCATTGGTCTTTGGAGTGTTGGCTTTGGTGCCGGCGCCACCGTTCGCGGAAGTGGATGAGCCGCTTGGAGTGTCGCTCATAGTGCTGAGTCTGAGTTGTCTATGTGGCGTGGTGACTTATATCGCTACGAGAATCATGCTATGCGTCATTGCGTGCGTAGTGGTGTGCTTGGGGAGTGTCGCTATTTTCTGCACGTGTTTTCTAGCGCATTGGATTAGCAACCAACCTTCTAGGTTCGAACCCCGTTCCGCATCCATGCGAGCCACAGCTGGTTATCAAACTCAAAGTGCTCAAAGTGATTTGATTGATGTTGATCATGACTCCAGCTTTGAAACATCTTCAACGGCTTACACTGCTTGCTAAGCGTCAGCTGTAATGCATGGTACCGTGTGGTACGTGCTCTTCTTTTTTGCAAATTTGATTCCGTTTGAATCTCATGTCAAAGCAACAACCCGCTAGCCAACCGCTAGCAACTCCGCCCAGAGGTTTGAACTGTTTCTTGTCAAATGAGTAGGGTGCATATTCGCGACATACAATACATGCTCCATCTGAGTGACGCGCAGATTGCATTCATATGCGAGCTGGCTTCAACCAGTGACAGACAATTTCACATCGCGTACGTCGCCATCAATGGCAAGCTAGTATGCTATGCCACCAATGAATACTTTCTGGGGACTGCGGCTTTGAGTCTTAACAGGTTCCATCAGTATAGCATCCATGCTGAAGTGAAGGCGCTATGCAAGTACAGAGCGAGGCCTCGCCGTGAGCCTACCACCCATGCAGCTCCCGGCGGAACTGTTGACCTATACGTTCTGAAGATTTCCAAGATGGGTTTCATCGGACAGAGCGCGCCATGTGTCGACTGCACTAGGCATCTACTCAAGATGTGGAATGCGTTTCGCATCAGGCAGGTCATCCATAGCACTATGAACGGATTGGAAGTCCTCAAGAAGAAGAGCATGGACGCTCGCCTGGCTTTGTTGACAGCCCGGGCCACTGAGGTTGGAACGTCTCGGGGTGATGATGATTGATTGTTTTTTTCACTGGATGCGCCTCGACACTTAGTATGCGTTGCAGCACGAAGCGCAACGTAGGGAATTAGTGTCGTTGATTACCACACAAGTGTGGCTTGGGTCTACACAAATTACTCTGCAAGACTGCGACTTTGATCTCTGCTCTGGAGAATGGGGTTGAGGGGATTTCCCCTCAACCTATCCAGCGTGGGAAATTGGTTAAAGACTGGAAGCGCTCCAGGCCATATGTTGAGCAAATCAACGAAGTGTCCAAGATGGAGAACATTCCTGTTGATCTGCTTCTGTTCAATGTTCTCAACCGCGAAAACGAGTTTCGTGGCTCGTACATTCATCCACTGATGTACGACTCATTCATGCAATGGCTCAGCCCAAAATACGCTGTCAAGGTTGCCAAGATTCTGAAGGCGATACATAAAGCTGCAAACGCAAAGATTCTTAACCAGCTGCGAGCTAGTGTTGGCAATCTCGATCAGAATCAAATGGTCCATATTCCAATCCACTGGATGATCAGATATTCTCTCGACCAAGCTTTATTTTGCTAATGATTGCGTCTGGGTTTGCCGGGAGGTGGCTTGCAGATTTCAGGTGTACTTTGATGGAGTATCAAGAACTCCAAAAGCGAGTTGATGCTCTTGAGAGGAAGTCCTAAGACAAATTGCTGGAGCTCAAGCGATGAGCTGCTTTCTTTTTTGGCCTGGCTCAAGTGGTTGCCCTTGCGCGGCTTGGATGTTCTCTTACGCATGACTGTATTCGCGATTTGACCTCGTCTGGTCAGAGTTTGAATATTGTTATCTAAAGACTGTCACAGATGTAGGTATAACTCCTCGCAGTTGCTGCTGTTAACATCAATCAAACTGATTTGAGCTCTCTTCAACCTTTACAACCATGGACTCCCTCATTTCCAAGTTCATCTCTGAGAACGTCACTGTCGTCTCGGGCAAGCGTCTTATGAACAAGGATGTTGCTGATGCCTGGGTTGCCGCCACTGGTGGAACTGCTGGTCGCAACAAGCTCTATGCCGCCATCTACGCTCTTCCGGGTGTATACAAGGGCCAGGGTTTCTTTACCAACGTCCACCTCACTCCCAAGGAAGTGCCGGTAGTGGCTCCCGTGGAAGTGGTGGATGTGGCTGCGCACTTTGTGCAAGCCCCTGGACTGACCGTGTTCGAACAGATGCAGTTGGATCTTCAACGCCAAGCACTTGAGGACAAGGAGCGTGCTCGCCTTGCTAAGATGGAGGCTGAAGCTAAGCTCGCTCGTGAGGAGTTGGCTCGCAAGGCTGCCAAGGATGCTGAGGATGCTAAGCTTGCCCGCGAGAAGATTGATGCCGACAAGTTGAAGGCTGAGGCTGAGGCCAAGCTTGCCCGTGAGAAGATTGAGGCCGACAAGTTGAAGGCTGAGGCTGAGGCCAAGCTTGCCCGTGAGAAGATGGAAGCTGATGCCAAGGCTGTTCGTGAGAAGATGGAGGCTGATGCCAAGGCTGTTCGTGAGAAGATGGAGGCTGATGCCAAGGCTGTTCGTGAGAAGATTGCCGCTAAGTTGAAGATCTCTGATGATAGCAATGCTACTATGCTTGCTATGACTAAGATGAAGGTTGATGCTACGATGGAGGCAATTCGGATGAAGGCTGCTGAGGGTGAGCGTAACCGCGAGTTCCATCGCATTGAGAACAACAAGGCCCGTGCCTTCCACGCCGTCTCCACTTACAACCGCTGGCTCGATCCGGAGGTGTTTGGCACTGCGTCCAAGCAATATGTGACTGGTGATAGTCTTCTTCGTTGCATGGAGTTCAACGCTTGGGACTGGGCTGGTGAGCACAACAAGATGGCTATGCAGAGTCTTAAGAACACTATCTCTTCCATGGAAGAGAAGATTGAGGTAGTGTTGGATGGTAAGCTTGTGGACAAGCCGTTGGTAGATATCCAGGCGGCCACTAAGTTGATTGAATCCGTAGACACGGGCATCATCCCGGCCAAGGTAGTTGATGAAGGGTTGAAGCTGCTGGAAGAAATTCCAGTGACTACCACCACTGTGGAAACTACCACTGATGTTGATACTGCCAAGATGGATACCACCAAGGTGGAGGCCAATGATGTTGGTGGTTTGTCTGTTCCGGATTTCGCTGGATCGCAGACCATGTTGTTGCAGCGTATGATGGAAGTTCCAAAGATTGCTAGTCGTGATGAAGATCGCCACATGCAGAAAGAGCGAGATTGGATGGCGAACCCGTCCAACTCATTGACCGCGGAGAAGGCTAAGAAGCTTAAGAAGCGCAAGTACATTCGTAAGATGCAATCTGCGTCGATTGGCCCTGGTGGCAATATTCTCTTGAAGTGCGATTGCTGTGGCGTGATGATGGACATGGATGATGGTAACTGTCATCGTGGCCACAACCTTCCTGACTCGTGTGGTGGATCTTGGAGTGAACACAACATTCGCTTGATCTGCGCGAATTGCAACCAGAAGATGGGCAAACTGTACACGATCCGGGAGTTCAAGGTGGTTGAGATGTACGTTGCTGTTGTGTATGAAGAGGTGGATGCTAGCAGTGATGAGGAGGTGGATGCTAGCAGTGAAGATGAGGTGGATGCTAGCAGTGAAGATGAGGTGGATGCATGCAGTGACCACTGAAGCGCCGCGGCCAGCCACTTGAAGTGAAGTCACTTGGTATTGTTCTATAGAGTCCACCAAAAGTGGTTGCATCATCAAGAGCGGTGAGTGGTGCAGCACAATGTCAACTGGTTTGGTATGCGAGTTCTTCCAAGAGCGAGGACTTCCGCTTGAGCTGTGCGGGCTCATCATGGAGTTTGCTAGTCCATGGAAGAATAGGTGGCGTGATGTCATGGAAGAGCTGGTGAGTGATAGCATTCCAGACGTTGGCGTGGATGGCACGCTTGGTTCACAAGTATATGACACAGCATGTAATCGATGTCTGTACTTCTCCGCGGCTGCTTGCGGCATGCATCACAATGGGCGCGTGTCAAGCGTAAGCTATCAACTGCATTTTCGCCGCCGCAAGATGGAACTGTTAGCGGAGCCGCGCGAGGCATGCGATTCATTGCGTAGACTGATGGACTGCGACGTGTGGCCGGTGTTGTATCCAAAGAGGTGGTTCGATATCTTGTGCCCGCGAGTGAGTGAATTTCCAGACTACACAGTCATAGGAGGCAATGGGGATCCGCTCCTAGCCTGGCTGCGGTTGCTGGCAGATATTCGGCGCGCGGCTTCGCGTACTCACACATACTACAGTTCGAACCCACAAGAGTGAATCCACAAGAGTGAATCCGGCTGGGCTTGCCCTTGGATGAATAATATTCTTCTGTGGGCTCGAACTGTTCGATAGATCTTGGCTAACCGGCGCGGCCAACCATCATGTCGTGAAATTTTTTTGAGCCAGCAACTGGCAGAGGTTGCCATGGGGCCGGGACACACACCCCCTCTTGACGCCATACTTACGCAAGCGTATCGTGTATGTGATGATGGTGACGCATGTGTATCGATTACATCATTTGGCGTGACATTGTTCATATGTTTGCGAGCGGTATTCCAGCAGCACCCTATGCGCATGCGTCGTATGATAGTCTGTTGACATGTGGGCTGCATCATGCAGTTCACCGATGTGTGTTCTTTTCTTTAGAGTGTCCTTCAAGCATTGACTTCACATATATAGCGTATTGCTATCTCTAAGATTTCCGGGGGCAGTGGTGGAAGTTAAGTCTACAGATAACTATCTGACTCAGTTTGATGTTGATTGCATGTTCGAACTGGACTCCACCGCCAGACTCCACCGCCAGACTCCACCGCCTGACTCTGCGGCTAGGGTACATGCAGCATAGCTGCGTATGACATCCGCCACTGCGCCCGCTATATTTCTTTGTCTCACAGATTGCTAGTCATCACTTCCAGACTAGAGATTACATGCAGCTATGCTGCGTATGGTGTTGGTCTCCGCGGCTAGGGTACATGCAGCATAGCTGCGTATGACATCCGCGACTGCGCCCGCTACATTTCTCAAGGCTCACAAGTTGTCAGTCAGCTATCTCCAGACAAGCGCAAGCTTGAGTGTTAGACTTCACGGGTAGAGTACATGCAGCATAGCTGCGTATGACATCCGCCGCTAACCTTTGCGGCTAGAGTACATGCATCATAGATGCGTATGACATATGCCACTGCGCCGCGCAACACCTCGAATCCACAAGAGTGATTAATATTTGTCTGTAGACTACAATGGCTAGCTGGCCGGGCTAACCCTTGGTGTGCTTGATGTGGGTTCGAACGGCTTCAAGCGTTTGATGTGGTTTGATCTCTGGGCAAAAAAAGAAGGTGGCAGCCGTGTGGTTTAGCATATGGTTTGAATCTTAGTTGGCTTAGCAAGTGGTTTTATTGATCGGCTGTTCGCAACATCTTGCGCTCGTTCTCAAGATGAATCTTGCTGTTGATGTGCTTGGTCTTGTTAGACACTGTCTTATTACACGCCGGGCAGTTGAATGGAATTTTTTTTGTCCACTTGATTGGTTGTGGCGATTCGCCGTCATGTGCCCGTGACCATCTCATGATTGTATGGAAACGTGCTGACAATTTGGAGAGCTCTTCCACCTCCTCTCTGGTGGCCCCGAATCTGGCCAACGTCGCCTCACTAACTATTTCGACTTGACGAGTCATTTCAACTTAAGGTTCGAACTGTATATGCTATAGGTTCCAGCTCTGCCTGCTACCTAGTTACTGCCGTGTGTAAGAGTTTCTATTCCGTCAAAAAAAAGAGAGAAGAAAGAATGTTCAGAACTATCTTCAAGAGAACTATCAAGGGTTACATCCTAACCCCTAGCTTCTTTTTAGATGGTAATGAGTTTGTCGAGAAGCCAGACAAGCAGAAGCTAGCGTTCATCTGCCTGAACGCGGTGGAGATCAAGAAGACCTTAGAGAGATCTGGTCGAGACGAGGTCTGTCTGTTTGAGTACTGCTCCAAGTGGGACGACGCTAAGGAAGGCATTCCAGTCGAGTACTTCCAGTCAGATCTCGTGCTCATGGGTCGCCAACAAGCGCGGGGCAGCTTGAGCGGCCAAGGTATGCTCCGCGAGTTTCGCCACACCATATTTTCCAAGGACTATGTGGACGTGGACATGGTGAACGCGCACCCAGTCTTGCTTGTCTGGCTCTGCTCAAACCTGGGAATGGATTATAGTGTGTTTAGTCCGGTCGTTGAGTATGTGGACAACAGAGAAGAGCACTTGGCAGACTTGCGCCGGTTGAATCCTAAGATGAGTAGAGAAGAAGCCAAGCGTGTGTTCTTAGCCATACTGTTTGGCAACAGAACCATGATACATGAGATGAAGCCAAGCGCATTCCTCCGGCGCTACTACTCAAGTGTAGACACCATCATGTCATCATTGGAGTCAAACTTCCCAGTGTTCTTTGACACTGTGATGCTGCGCCGCATATCATCGGGGCGTGACTACAACGTCCGCGGATCCGCTACCTCCCACCTTCTCCAGTACTTGGAGAACCAGTTGCTTATGTTTGCTTGGTCTAAACTCCTATCCACTGTTGATGCTGACGCCAAGTTGGAACTGATGAGTAGCGTGCTGTGCTTCGACGGCTTGATGATTCCAAGGACTTGCTGGCAGAGCGGCTTTGCCGCGATGTTGACTTCCGCGCTTGCGGAAATGGGCGTTCCGGTTGAGTTCAAAGAGAAAGCCATGGATGAGTGTGTCGATCTCCGGCGCTTTAAGTTCCGCGAGGGCTTCGACTACTTCTCCGTTCTGGCTGAGTCAAAGGGGTCGGTGGTTTCTGGCATAGTGCCGTATGTTCAGAACTTCTTTCCTGAGACTTCTGAAGACCCGTACACGTTTGACGACTTCCTGCACGGATTGTATCGCGAGACTCCGTTCAAGTCTCTCCGCGATGTTCTCCGATACGTGTCCTTGAACTTTGGCCGTGCGGCTATCTTCGTCAAGCGGAAGATGTTCATCGTCAAGCAGGCTGGTGATCATCTCCATGAGATTGACAGCATCACCAACGCCAAGCTTAATAGCGATCGCGCGCCGTATTTTGATGGCGGGGTTGTGAAGTTCGTCAGTCTTCAGAACATCTACGAGAATCATCGTCGAGTGCTTCCGGTCATGCGGAACATCTCCTATGACTACGATGCCGCTCGGACGCAAGCCACCACCTTCTACATGTGGCGCCCCTCCGTGGCTAGCGAGCTGTTGGCCATTTCGCCGGCCGGTCAATCCCTGCTCGACGAGTTTCTAGACTTCCTGAAGTACAACTTCTGCGAGAGTAATGATCTTGTGTTCGAGTACTTCATCAAGTGGCTGGCTCATCTAGTTAAGTTCCGGGGGTCCAAGTCGGGCGTGGCTGTCTTCCTTACCGGCGCACAGGGCTGCGGCAAAGGGACGCTCACATCGTTCTTAAGCCAGTTCGTGCTAGGATTCCACATGTCTCGGGAGCTCCAGGGTCTGAATGCGTTGCTCGCGGATAACAACATCAGCTTCGTCAGCTCTCGACTGTTGGTTGTCAACGAGATGAGTGGCTCTAAGGACAACTTCCGGTCCATGTTCGATAAGCTTAAAGCTTACATCACCGATAGAGACGTCACTGTCAAAAAGCTCTACTGCGATTCATTCGCCGGGAAGCAAGACTGGGAGTTCATCATGTGCAGCAACCACACCAATGCCATTCACGTGGAGCGTGGCGATCGGAGATATTTCTGTCTCAAGACGTCGGACAGACATGCGCGGGATGGGAAGTTCTTCACCGAGTTCCGGAAGAAGTTCTTCTCTCGGGACTTCGGCTGTGTGTTCTACACGTATCTGCTGTCCCAGCTCGCCTCGGCAGATGAGTTCCAGCAGATGTCGCTGCCCATGACCGAGACCAAGCAAGCTCTGCTGGAAGTCAGTCTCGGCTCGGTTGAGGCTTTCGTGGCGTGGCTTGCTACTGAGAACATGGACTTCGTCAACGCCCAGCAGCAGCAGGCTGGCGAGGGCTCGCTGTTCTATAGCGACGAGTTCATAGCTCCAGAGACTGTTCGCGGCGAGCTGCGGTTCAAGTCCAGTGAGTTGTACGAGTGCTTCGGCAAGTGGTGCGACCGCAACGGACAGCGCCGGGTGTCCGCGCCGGTGTTCAAGCTCCGGACTGTTGAGTATGGGCTGGTCTTTCGCAGATTGAAATCGGGACAGTTCTTCTGTCTAGTCTAACGCGATGTATGGCTGCTGGGGGGTGCTACCTAAGTGCTGGAGGGTGCTACCTAAGTGCTGGAGGGTGCTACCTGTGATAGGTTTCCTGCTATCTTGTTTCTGCCCGTTATTCTTTTTTGGCGCTATATATGTCCCGATTTGGAAAGGGTGCTACCTAGGTAGCACCTTTTGGTAAAAACCGGTCGCGGTTGGCTTCCCCCCTCCAACCTCCGGCTCACTCCCGGCTCGGCCCGTTGCATCATCACCCGCTACTCTTCATGAGACCAGAGAGAGTAAGACTCCGCGGCTAGGGTACATGCAGCATAGCTGCGTATGACATCCGCGACTGGCCTCGCTACATTTCTGATGACTAACAGATTGGTGATAGAAATTTCCAGACCAGAGAGAGTTAGACTCCGCGGC
>JACCDR010588455.1_pt1 | contig 44369 bp, 47 predicted proteins | sample 7446431 | NCBI WGS metagenome assembly JACCDR01 (sample SAMN15323443, study PRJNA562643) | freshwater metagenome | isolation source: river surface water | place: USA:Blue River Watershed | collected 2017-08-17
GATTGTCGAGGACTAAAATTAGCCCCCTTGTTCAAAAGGTTTTGCTTACATGTCTTCGCGCCAGCTTTTCGTTACCACCGCTCTGCCCTATGCCAATGGCAACTTTCACATCGGCCACATCATGGAGTACATCCAAGCTGATATTTGGGTGCGGTTTCAGCGCATGCAGGGTCACAAGGTCGATTTCGTAGGCGCAGACGACACACACGGCGCTCCCATCATGATTGCCGCCGAGAAGGCAGGCATCACCCCGCAGCAGTTTGTGGCCAACATCGCCGCAGGCCGCAAGCCCTATTTGGACGGCTTCCACATCCAGTTTGACAACTGGCACAGCACTGACGCACCCGAGAACCACGAACTGGCCCGCCAGATTTACCGTGACTTGCGCGACATCCCCGAATCAGAAGGCGGCTCGCTGATTGAGCGCCGCACGATTGACCAGTTCTTCGACCCCGAGAAGAACATGTTCTTGCCCGACCGCTTCATCAAAGGCGAGTGTCCCAAGTGCCACGCCCACGACCAATACGGCGACAACTGCGAGGTGTGCGGCGCGGTCTACGCCCCCACCGACCTGATCAACCCGTTCTCTGCCTTGTCGGGTGCCAAACCTGAACTGAAAAGCTCAGAGCATTTCTTCTTCAAACTGTCTGACCCACGTTGCGTTGAGTTCCTGGAAAAATGGACGCAAGACGGCAAGCTGCAACCCGAAGTGGCCAACAAGGTCAAAGAGTGGTTCACCGTGCGCACCAATCCCGATGGCACAACCAGCGAAGGCTTGGGCGATTGGGACATCTCGCGTGACGCGCCGTACTTCGGCATCGAGATTCCCGATGCACCAGGTAAATACTTTTATGTGTGGCTCGACGCGCCCGTGGGTTACTTGGCCTCGCTGAAAAACTTGCTCGACAAGCGTGGCGAAAACTACGACGCCTACATGGCCAACGATAAGTTGGAGCAATACCACTTCATTGGCAAAGACATCGTCACCTTCCACACCTTGTTCTGGCCCGCCATGCTGCACTTCAGCGGCCGCAAAACGCCCAACAACGTATTTGTGCACGGTTTCCTCACCGTCAACAACGGCGAAAAGATGAGCAAGAGCCGTGGCACGGGCTTGGACCCGCTCAAATACCTCAGCCTCGGCATGAACCCCGAATGGCTGCGCTACTACTTGGCCACCAAGCTCAACGCCAAAAACGAAGACGTGGACTTCAACGCCGAAGACTTCATGCTGCGCGTGAACAGCGATTTGATTGGCAAATTCGTCAACATCGCGTCGCGTGCAGCGGGCTTCTTGACCAAGCGTTTTGAGGGCCAATTGACACAGTCATTCAGCGAAGAAGGTGCGGCACTTCTGAAAGACATCCACGATGCCAAAGACAGCATCGCCCAAGCCTACGACGCACGCGAGTACGGCAAAGCCGCTCGCGAAATCATGTTGCTGGCTGACAAGGTCAATGCGTACGTCGACCAACACAAACCTTGGGACTTGGCCAAAGACCCCGCTAACAACGAAGCTTTGCATCAAGTCTGCTCACTGCTCATCAATGCCTTTGCGCAATTGAGCCGTTATTTGGCACCTGTGCTGCCCTCGCTGGCTCATGCCGTCGAAGGCTTCACTGGCACGCCCATGACCAACTGGTCGCGCACAGGCCTTGTTCAAAGCATCCAACCGTACCAACACCTCATGCAACGCGTCACCCCCGAACAACTCGAAGCTTTGTTTGAACCGCCTGCAGTGGTGGAAGAAAAAGTCACCCCAGGTGGCGAAGAGATTGCCCCCACCATCAGCATCGACGACTTTGCCAAGGTGGATTTGCGCATTGCCGAAATCGTTAACTGCGAAGCGGTGGAAGGCTCTACCAAACTGCTGCGCCTCACACTTGATGTGGGCGAGGGCAAGACGCGCAACGTGTTCAGCGGCGTGGCCAGCATGTACAAGCCCGAAGACCTCAAAGGCAAGCTCACCGTGATGGTGGCCAACTTGGCCCCGCGCAAGATGAAGTTTGGCGTGTCCGAGGGCATGGTGCTCGCTGCCAGCCATGCAGATGACAAGACTGATGCGGGCATCTATGTGCTGCACCCATGGCCTGGTGCAAAACCTGGCATGCGGATCCACTGAGTCAAACCACCATGTTCAAACCCAAGTTATTCGACGCACTTCACGGCTATAACCGCCAACGCTTTTACCAAGACGTGGGCGCGGGCATCACCGTCGGTGTGGTGGCTTTGCCATTGGCCATGGCCTTTGCCATTGCCTCAGGGCTCAAGCCTGAAGCGGGTTTGTTCACCGCCATCATTGCGGGTTTTCTCATCTCTGCCCTCGGCGGTAGTCGGGTGCAAATTGGCGGCCCAGCAGGCGCATTCATCGTCATCGTGTACGGCATTTTGGAGCGCTATGGCCTGGCGAATTTGATGATCGCCACCGCTATGTCTGGCGTCATGTTGCTGGCGATGGGGGCGTTGCGTTTGGGCACACTGATTCGCTTCATCCCTGTGGCCGTGGTGATTGGTTTCACCAACGGCATTGCTGTGCTCATCATGGTGTCGCAGCTCAAAGACTTTTTTGGCCTGCAAGTCAAAGCCATGCCTGCCGACTTCTTTGGCATTTTGCACACCCTCAGCATCAACTTCAGCACCTACAACGGCGAAGCTGTGGCATTGGCCGTGGTGTGTTTAGCGGTGTTGACGTTTTGGCAATTGGTCTTACCTCGCTTCGCGAATGTATTGCCCAGCACCAAGAGTTTTTCGACCATCCCCGGGTCGATCGTGGTGTTGATCGGCGCCACCGTGGCCAGCCAAATGATGGGCATGGATGTTGAGACCATCGCCTCACGATTTGGCAGCATCCCCAGCAACTTACCTGCATTTGCATGGCCCGAATTCACTTGGGAGACGGCCAAATTCTTGCTAATTCCAGCCACGACTTTGGCTTTGCTGGGTTCCATTGAATCGCTCTTGTGCGCCCGCATCGCAGACCAAATGATGGGCGACGGCCCCTACGGCGACCGTCACGATGCCAACCAAGAGTTGATGGCACAAGGTGTGGCCAACCTCATCACCCCGTTCTTTGGCGGTATGCCCGCCACTGGCACGATTGCCCGCACCGTGACCAACGTCAAAAACGGCGGACACACGCCCATCGCAGGCATGGTGCACGCGCTCACGCTCTTGGTCGTCATGTTGGTGGCCGCGCCACTGGCGGGCGATGTGCCGTTGGCCGCGCTGTCAGCCATTTTGATGTTTGTGGCTTGGAATATGGGCGAATGGCGCGAGTTTGTGCACCTGCGCCAGTTCCGCATGACCTACCGCGTCACACTCTTGCTGGTGTTCGCGCTCACCGTCATCGTCGATTTGACAGTGGCTGTGGAAGTGGGCCTCATTGCCGCGTGCTTGACATTCATTTACCGCATCTCTAGCCTGAGCCGTGCTGAGCAGGTGCTGGCTGATAGCCATCCTGAACTGGCAAGTCATGAAGCCAAGGTGCAGGCGCATCGCTTGTACGGCGCGCTGTTCTTTGGTGCGGTGAAGTTGGTGGAAGACATGGAAGCCAATCTGCCCGAACAAGTTTTGGTGCTGGATCTGAAAAATCTGATTTACATCGACACCTCGGGCGCTGACTCGCTCATGTCACTGGCCCGCAACTGCCGCAAAAAACAAGTGCGCTTGGTCGTGTGCGGTTTGGCGCATCAACCGCTGGAAATGTTGCAACGCTGTGGTCTGCTCCAACAGCTGCCTGAGCAAGACTTGCAGCCTGATTTGGCCCAAGGCTTGTCAGCAGCCCTCGGTCGTTAAAATCTTCGCAATCTCACAAATTCAATCAGGAACACCGCCATGTCGATTTTTCAACGCGATCACTACACCTCTGAAGCCACTCAATTCATTGAATCGCTCAAGGTCAAAAATCCTCAGCTCGAAAAAAGTCAGCGTCAAGGTCGCGCCCTGCTTTGGGACAAGCAAGTGAACACCGAAATTCAGCAAGACCTTCAAGCTGGCCGCGTGGCTCAAAAGCCCTACGTGTACCAAACAAACGCGTAATCTTTCGTGCATCCTGCCGACCCCACCCTGCCTAGCGACGAGGCAACCACCGCCTCTGCCATGCCTGAGGTGATTGACAACGTGGCCGTGGCCCGCCTCTATGGCGAGCCGTTGTTTGCCATGCCGCAGGATTTGTACATTCCGCCAGACGCACTCGAAGTTTTTCTTGAGGCTTTCCAAGGCCCGCTCGACTTGCTGCTGTACCTTATCCGCAAGCAAAACTTCAACATCCTCGACATCCCCATGGCGGCGCTCACGCGCCAGTACCTGAGCTATGTCGATGAAATCCGCAGCCGCAACCTAGAGCTGGCGGCCGAGTACCTGCTGATGGCCGCGATGCTGATTGAAATCAAATCACGCATGCTGCTGCCCCCCAAGAAAGTGGCTGAAGGCCAGGAACCGGAAGACCCGCGCGCCGAGCTGGTACGCCGCCTGCTCGAATACGAACAGATGAAGCTGGCTGCCGCCATGCTCAACGAAGTGCCGCAATTTGGTCGCGATTTCTTGCGTGCACAGGTCTACATCGAGCAATCGTTGCAACCTCGCTTCCCCGATGTGCATGTGGTGGAGCTGCAGCAAGCATGGGCAGACATCTTGAAGCGAGCCAAACTGGTGCAACACCACAAAATCAGCCGCGAAGAGCTGTCCGTGCGCGAACACATGAGCATTGTGCTGCGCAAGCTCCAAGGCCAACGTTTTGTCGAGTTTGAAAAACTCTTTGATCCTGCAGAAGGCGTGCCCGTCTTGGTGGTCACCTTCATTGCCTTGCTGGAGCTGGGCAAAGAAACATTGATTGAAATCACGCAAGCCGAGGCTTTTGCGCCGATTTACGTGCGTTTGGCCTATACCCCCACATAAGCGGACCCACGTAAACTCCAAACCTTCAAGGCAACACAGGACTGGCGTTACGCCACACCGTTCTATGAGCAACTCCAACGCTTCGCCCTACGGCACTTTGCCCCCCGCTTCCCCCGTAGCGGCTCGCAAACCCATCAGTTTGCCCCGCCTCAACGAGCTGCGTGCACGTGGCGAAAAAATCACCATGCTCACCGCCTACGACGCCACCTTTGCCGCCGTGGCCGATGCCGCCGGTGTGGAATGCATCTTGGTGGGCGACTCGCTCGGCATGGTTTGCCAAGGTCTCAGCAGCACCGTCGGCGTCACACTAGACACCATGCGTTACCACGTGGAATGCGTGGCCACTGGTGTTCGCCGTGTGCAAGGCACCGCCTGGATCATTGGCGACCTACCCTTCGGCAGTTATCAAGAATCTAAAGAGCAAGCCCTCCGTAGTGCCACGGTTTTGATGCAAGCGGGCGCTCACATGGTCAAGCTTGAAGGGGGTGGATGGACCACCGACATCGTGCACTTTTTGGTCGAGCGCGGCATCCCCGTGTGCGCCCATTTAGGACTCACACCCCAAACCGTACATGCTTTGGGCGGCTACCGCGTACAAGGCCGAGGAGACTCGGCGACCAAGCTGAGACAAGAAGCCATTGCCCTGCAAGAGGCTGGTGCCACCATGATGGTGCTGGAAATGGTTCCTGAGCCTTTGTCGACCGCGCTCACACAAGAACTATCGACCTGCCACACGATTGGCATTGGCGCGGGCAACGGCACGGCTGGCCAAGTGCTGGTCATGCACGACATGCTGGGCGTCAACTTAGGCAAAAACCCCAAATTCGTCCACAACTTCATGGAAGGTCAAAGCAGCGTGCTGGCCGCCATGAGCGCCTATGTGGCCGCCGTGAAAAACGGCACTTTCCCCGACAACGTCAAACACGCGTGGGCCTAATTTAACGCCCCTGTTTTATGCAAATCGTTCACACCCTCGCGGATCTGCGCCGCGCTCTTGACGGCGCAAGCTTGCGCGCCTTTGTGCCCACCATGGGCAACCTGCACGACGGCCACCTCGACCTCATGCGTTTGGCCCGTACAGAAGCCGACCGACGCGCCCCGCAAGATGCCAAAACCGTGGCCAGCATTTTTGTAAACCGCTTGCAGTTTGGTCCCAACGAAGACTTTGACACCTACCCCCGCACGCTAGAGAACGACTGCGCCTTGCTTGCAGCCAATGGTTGCGACGTGTTGTTTGCGCCGTCCGAGAAAGACCTCTACCCCGAACCTCAAGGTTTCAAGGTACACCCACCTGCTGAATTGGCCGACATTCTGGAAGGCGCGTTTCGCCCTGGCTTCTTTGTGGGTGTGAGCACCGTGGTGCACAAGCTCTTCAACATCGTGCAACCTGACTTGGCCGTGTTTGGCAAGAAGGACTACCAACAACTCATGGTCCTGCGCCGCATGGTGCAGCAAATGGCGTTGCCCATCGAGATCATTGGCAGCGAAACCCGCCGCGCCGAAGATGGCTTGGCTTTAAGTTCGCGCAATGGCTACCTCAGCGCCGAAGAACGCGCCGAGGCCGTGCAACTGTCGATGGCTTTAAAAGGGTTGGCCGCTGCGGCTCGTGCCGGCAATGCCGCTGGCCAATTAGATGTCGCCGCCGTCGAAGCCTCCGCCATGGAGACGCTGCGCCAACGCGGCTGGGCACCTGACTACATCACACTGCGCCGCCAACATGACTTATCTCCCGTGAGCGGCCCATGCGCTGAGCCGTTGGTGGTGTTGGGTGCGGCCAAGTTGGGCAAAACGCGGTTGATTGACAACCTTGAAGTCTAAGATTTGTCTTGAGGATGTCTGATTAGCAATCGACTGCGTTATTCACCTTTAGCCCCACGCCCCATCAGTTCAGCCACAGCCTGCGCTGGCGTCGTCTTACCGTCTAGCAACGCAACAACGGCTTGAGCAATCGGCATGTCCACACCAAGGTGCTGTGCACGCTGCACCACGGTACGAGCGCAGTACACACCTTCGGCCACATGACCCAGTGAGTCCACGGCTTGTTGCAGCGTCATACCTTGGGCCAAGGCAAGGCCCACTTTGCGGTTGCGACTCAAGTCACCCGTTGCGGTGAGCACCAAGTCACCCAGGCCTGAGAGGCCCATGAAGGTTTCAGTCTTCGCACCCAGCGCCAAGCCAAGTCGGGTGATTTCTGCCAAGCCACGGGTGATCAGCGCGGCACGGGCATTGAGGCCCAACTGCAACCCATCACACAGACCCGTGGCAATCGCCAACACGTTTTTAACAGCGCCGCCAACTTCCACCCCCACGATGTCGTCGTTGGCGTAAACACGCAGGCTGCTGTTATGAAAAGCTTGCACCATGGCATCACGTGTAGCGGCATCGTCGCTGGCCGCCACCAAGGCGGTGGGCATGCCACGTGCCACTTCTTGCGCAAAGCTGGGGCCACTTAAAGCACCACCACGCAAAGCGGGAGCAACTTGAGCTTTGACTTCGTGGGCCATCTGGCCCAGACCGCAGGGCGACGCGTTTGCCACTTGGGGCTCAACTTGTGCTGCCTCAAAACCTTTGCACAACCACGCCACTGGCACACGGCTCTCCAAGATCGGCGCGATTTGCGTCAGCATGCCGCGCAAACCACTCATGGGTGAACCGATGACAACCAAATCTTGTTCGGCCAACCAAGACCCCAGGGGCTCTGACGACACTTGCACGCCTGCCGTGAAAGGCAAGCCCTGCAAGTAGCGCGAGTTCATGCGCTCGGCTTGCATGATTTGGGCTTGCGCCGCGTCACGGGCCCAGAGCGTGACGCTGTGCTTAGCGCCGGCGTTGATGGCTAGCGCCGTACCCCACGCCCCTGCACCTAAGACGGCAATCCTCATGTCGGCAGCCCAGAGAGCGGTTTACTGAACTGAGCCAGCAGCTTGTTGCTGCTGTTGTTCGTACATGGCTTGGAAGTTGATTTCAGCCAAGTGCACAGGTGGGAAGCCTGCACGTTGAATCACATCCGCCACGTTACCTCGGAGGTAGGGGTAAATGATTTGCGGGCAAGCGATGCCAATGACAGGGCCCATTTGGTCTTCAGGCAAGTTACGCACTTCAAAAATGCCGGCTTGCTTCGCCTCGACCAAAAACACGGTTTTGTCTGCAATCTTGGTGGTGACGGTTGCTGTGACAGTGACTTCCACAATGCCGTCCGCCACGTTTTCCATACCAACGCCCAATTGAATGTCCACCGACGGTTGCTCAGTGCTGGTGAGGATGGCGGGTGAGTTGGGTTGCTCCAACGACAGGTCTTTCAAATACACACGTTGAATTTGAAACACAGGGGTAGCTTGTTCGTCTGACATTGTTTTTCCTAGTACACAAAAAAGCCCGCATCGGCAGTACCGAAGCGGGCAGCAAATCGGGATGGCTGAATTATGTCAGCTCATGACTGCAACAAAGGCTGCAAGCCGCCTTTGGCGTCTAAAGCAACCAAATCGTCGCAACCACCCACATGCGTGTCCCCAATAAAGATTTGCGGCACAGTGCGGCGGCCCGTGATTTCCATCATGTGGGCGCGTTGCTCAGGATCGGTGTCGATGCGAATTTCTTCAATCTGCGTCACACCTTTGCTTTGCAAGAGTTGCTTGGCACGAATGCAGTAAGGACAGACGGCGGTGGTGTACATCTTGACAGGGGACATGGTGTGTTCTCCAAGTGAATGAACCAACAATCAGGCTTTGGCCACAGGCAGATTAGCCTCTTTCCAAGCTTTCAGCCCGCCGTTGAGCGAATGCACCTTCTCGTAACCCAGTTTTTGTGCAATCGCTTGGGCACGCTTAGAGCGGGCACCTGCGGCGCACACCATGATGACAGGCGTGCTTTTGTTTTTCACAGCCTTCTCCAAGCTGCTTTCCAATTGATCCAAAGGCACGTTCACCGCACCTTTGACATGGCCTTGTGCAAACTCGTCTGCGCCACATACATCAATCACCACACCTTTTTCACGGTTCATGCATTGCACCGCCTCGGTAGGCGAAATGCCACTGGCCGCAGCCCCTTGCACCACAGGCAACAACAAAAAGAAACCACTGCTCAAAGCAATGGCCATCAACATCCAGTTATCAAGGATAAATTTCACGGGAAATCCAATTCAAAGGGGTTAAAAGTATCGCGTCAGGGCAGCATTCTAAAATCACGGCCAATCCTTCACTGACTCTGTTGATTTACCCATGTACAAGCTCGTATTAATTCGCCACGGCGAATCCACTTGGAACCTTGAAAACCGCTTCACCGGCTGGACCGATGTGGACCTCACGCCCACCGGCGTCGAACAAGCCAAAAACGCAGGCAAGCTGCTCAAGGCCGAAGGCTATGCGTTTGACGTGGCCTACACCAGCGTGTTGAAACGCGCCATTCGCACCCTGTTTCTCGCCTTGGACGAGATGGATGCCACTTGGTTGCCCGTGGTCAAAAGCTGGCGTTTGAACGAACGCCACTACGGTGGCTTGCAAGGCCTGAACAAAGCCGACATGGCCAAGCAATACGGCGACGAGCAAGTGTTGGTCTGGCGTCGCAGCTACGACACGCCACCACCCGAGTTGGAAGCCAACGACCCACGCAGCGAGCGCAACGACCCGCGCTACACCCGCTTTGAGCCCAACCCCGTGCCTTTGACCGAGTGTTTGAAAGACACCGTCGCCCGTGTGGTGCCCTTCTGGAACGAAGCCCTTGCCCCCGCCATCAAGTCTGGCAAACGCATTGTGATTGCGGCACATGGCAACTCCATCCGCGCGCTCATCAAGTATTTGGATGGCATCAGCGACCAAGACATCGTGAGCTTGAACATCCCCAATGGCATTCCCTTGGTGTACGAGTTGGATGAAAACTTAAAACCCATCCGCCACTACTACCTAGGCGATGCTGAAGCCGCTGCCAAGGCAGCCGCCGCAGTAGCCACCCAAGGCAAGGCTTAATCTCCCACTCACGACGCGCCCTCTGGGCGCGTTGTATATTGAGCCCCTATGAATTTGTCCACATCCAAAGGCCACATGCGTCAAAAACTCAAGATTGCAGGCTGGGTCGCCGTTGGCGCCCTGACTGGTGCACTGACCACTGTTTCGTTGCAAACCGCTGCGCGCGCCAACATGGCGCCGCTGCCGTTGGAAGAGCTGCAACAACTCGCTGCGGTATTCAGCATGGTCAAGAGCGACTACGTGGAACCCGTGGACGAGAAAAAGCTCATCACCGACGCCATCACTGGCATGGTGGCCAGCTTGGACCCTCACTCGCAGTACTACGACAAAAAAACGTTCAAAGAGTTTCGCGAAGGCACCACAGGACGCTTTGTCGGGGTGGGTATTGAAATCACCCAAGAAGAAGGCCTCATCAAAATCGTCTCGCCCATTGAAGGCTCTCCTGCGTTTCGTGGCGGCATCAAGTCGGGGGACATGATTACCAAGATCGATGACACCGCTGTCAAAGGCCTTTCTCTTAACGAAGCGGTCAAGCGCATGCGTGGCGAGCCTGGCACCAAGGTCATGCTCACGGTCTACCGCAAAGACGAAAACCGCACTTTCCCCGTGAACATCATTCGCGAGGAAATCAAAACTCAGAGCGTCAAAGGCAAAGTCATGGAGCCCGGATACGGTTGGATTCGCCTCAGCCAATTCCAAGATCGCTCCGTGGACGACTTCACCAAAAAATTGGAAGAAATTTACAAACAAGAACCCAAACTCAAAGGTTTGGTTTTGGACTTACGTAACGACCCAGGTGGTTTGCTAGACGCAGCAGTGGCTGTGTCTGCTGTGTTCTTGCCAGAGAACGTCAGTGTGGTGTCCACCAACGGCCAATTGGCTGAGAGCAAGTTTGTCTACAAAGCCTCGCCCGAGTTCTACCGTCGCAGCAGTGGCAACAGTGACCCCGTGGCACGTTTGCACCAAGCGACCAAAGGCATTTACCGCACCATTCCCTTGGTGGTTTTGGTGAACGAAGGCTCTGCGTCAGCCAGTGAAATCGTGTCGGGCGCTTTGCAAGACCACAAACGCGCCACCATCATGGGCAGCCAAACCTTTGGCAAGGGCTCGGTACAAACCGTGCGCCAACTCGGTCCTGACACCGCATTGAAAATCACTACGGCGCGTTACTACACACCCAACGGTCGCAGCATTCAAGCCAAAGGCATCGTGCCTGACGTGTTGGTGGATGACACCGCCGAAGGTAGCCCCTACGCCATTTTGCGCATGCGTGAAGCGGACCTCGACAAGCACTTAGAAAGCGGTCAAGGCAAAGACGCCAAAGACACAGCCAAGGAAAAAGAAAAAGAGAAGGCCCGCGAAGAAGCCATGAAGCGTTTGGAAGAAGAGTCCAAAAAGCCCAACAGCGAACGCCGCCCGCCTGAATTTGGCAGCGACAAAGACTTCCAGCTGCAACAAGCTTTGAATCGCCTCAAAGGTCAAACCGTGTTGGTGAGCAAGACGCAAACGGAGCGTCCTGCTGAGAAAAAAGACAAGTGATTCACTGGTAATCCTGCGGTGAACGACGACCAACTGCTGCGCTATTCGCGCCACATCTTGCTCGATGATGTGGGCATCGAAGGCCAGCAGTGCTTGGTCGACAGTCATGTGCTCGTTGTCGGTGCAGGGGGCTTAGGCTCTCCAGTGGCCATGTACTTGGCGGCGAGTGGCGTCGGCCACATCACCATCGCCGATCACGACGTGGTGGACCTCACCAACCTACAACGCCAAATTGCCCACACCACCGCACGTGTAGGGCACCCTAAAGTTGAGTCGGCTGCGCAAGCCATGCTGGGCCTCAACCCCGAAGTGCGCGTGACAGCACTTGCCAACAAACTAGACGCTTCTCAACTAGACACTCTTGTGCCCACCGTCACCGTGGTGGTGGACTGCTGCGACAACTTTGAAACACGCCAAGCTGTGAACGCTGCGTGCGTGAAACACAAAGTGCCTTTGGTTTCAGGTGCGGCTATTCGCATGGATGGCCAGCTGTCGGTGTACGACGCACGTGACGACAAATCACCCTGCTACGCCTGCATCTTTCCGCCCTCTGATGCCCCCGAAGAAGTGCGCTGCTCGACGATGGGCGTGCTCGCGCCACTGGTGGGCGTGATTGGCACGATGCAAGCCATGGAAACTGTCAAACTCATCACAGGCATTGGCTCTCGCTTGGTGGGTAAGCTGCAAATGCTCGATGGACGTGGCATGGCGTGGAACGAAATGCGTTTGCAACGCAATGCGGCTTGCCCTGTGTGCGGCGATCAGCACTGACCACACAACTCAGTGCGGTGCATCAGGGGTGGGCAAATGGCAAGACCCAAACCGTTTTCTAAACCATCGCGGCTGCAACGCCCGTCCCTCTGAAAACAAACCCAAGTGATGCGTTTGCGCTTGCATCTGCAAGGCCTCATAGGGCCCTGCGTTGTGTTTGTAGCTGTATGACCACGCATAGCCCTGCCCCACCATCCACGCACCCACATCGTTGCCTTGACGTGTGAGCTGCGCCAGCAAACGCCCGTAGTTGTCACGCGTGCGAGCGCGCACCTCCACCACTTGACCTTGCAAAACTGCGTGCAACGCTGCGCGTGACTGCGGCCCCCACGGCTGACATATTTCGGGGGCATCGATGCCTAGCAGCCGCACCTTGTGGACTTCACCGCCTTGCAGAGGTTGCACCCACACCGTGTCGCCATCGCTCACGTACGTCACCACGCCCGGCCATGCGTGCGCTTGCATGGCCATCATGCATAGCCACATGCCGAGTACACACATCCGTTGAATGCATCGAGGCATCGCTTCTCCTTTGCATCCGTCATTGTGCAAACCCCTGAGCAGAAATAGGGAAAGCATCCATTACGATTGGCTGATGCATTCCGCAAAGCACTGGCTACCGTTTCTCAACTGGCCCCAACCCACCCCTCAACTCCTTCAAAGCGAAGCCTTTGCAGGTTTGAGTGTGGGCCTCATGGTCATCCCGCAAGGCGTGGCGTATGCGGCCTTGGCGGGCATGCCGCTCATCACCGGTATTTATGCGTCGCTGTTGCCTGCGTTGGTGGCCGTGTTGTTCAGCGCCTCGACCCGTTTGTCGGTGGGGCCGACGGCGCTCACCTCTATTCTCATTGCGGCTTCACTCAATGGCATGGCCACGCCCGGCAGTGCGGAGTGGGTCAACCTCACGGTGTGGCTCTCGCTCATGACGGGCGCGCTGCAAATCGTATTGGGCTTTGCGCGGTTTGGCTGGTTGCTCAACATCGTCAGCTCGCCCGTGTTGATGGCGTTCACACAAGGCGCGGGCGTGCTCATCATCTCGTCGCAAATTCCAGCCTTGTTGGGTTTTAACGCGGGTTGGGCGTCGCTCACCACGGGCGACGTCAACCTAGGTGCGCTGCTGTTTGGTGTGTGCACGTTTGGTATGTTGTTGCTGGCACGTCGCTGGCGGCCCACCTTCCCCACCGTGCTGGTGGTGGTGCTGGGCGCGGCGGGTATCAGCTGGGCGTTGGACTTAGAAGCCACAGGCACGCCCGTGGTGGGCGCATTGCCGCAAGGCTTGCCCGAGTTGTTTGTGCCTTCGCTCATTGGGTGGGAGGCATTCAAACAGTTGGTCATGCCCACGCTGGTTATTACGCTGGTGAGCTTTTTAGAAACCGCTTCCAGCGCCAAGGTCGACAACGACCGCCGCGGCCAACGCTGGGACCAAGACCAAGACCTGATTGGACAAGGCTTGGCCAAACTCACATCGGGCTTGTGCGGCGCGTTTCCCACCAGCTCATCGTTCAGCCGCTCGGCACTCAACCTTTATGCGGGTGCGCAATCGGGTTGGGCCACCGTGTTTTCGGTAGGCGTCATTGCACTCACGTTGTTGTTCTTCACGCCGCTGTTGCAACCTGTACCGCAGTCGGTGTTGGCGGCCATTGTGGTGGTGGCGGTCATGGGGCTCATCAAGCCGCGTGCGTTTGTGCAGCTCTACCGAATTGACCGCGTTGAGGCGGCCACTGCGGCGGTCACGTTTGTCATCACCCTGCTGTCTGCACCGCGTTTGTATTGGGGCGTGTTGGCCGGTGTGGTGATGGGCCTGAGCCACTTTTTACATACGCGCTTGCACCCACGCATCATCGAAGTGGGCCTGCATGATGACGGCAGCCTGCGCGACCGCCACCTGTGGCAACTGCCCCCACTCGCCCCACACCTCTACGCCCTGCGCATGGATGCCGAGTTGGACTTTGCTGCGGCCAGCTCGCTCGAACGCGCCGTGATGGAGCACCTCACCCAGCACCCCAACGTGCGCCATGTGTGCCTGTTTGCCCTGCCCATCAACCGCGTGGATGCCACGGGCGTGGAAGCCCTCGCCAAACTCGAAACCCTGCTGCGCGAGCGTGGTGTGACGCTGCACATCAGCGGCATGAAGCTACCCGTCGAAACCGTGCTGCGACGCGCCGGTTGCCTGCAAGACCACCCCTTGCTCAAGATGTACCGCACTGATGTGGAAGCCATTCAGCAACTCAGACAGTTAGAGGCTTTGCCTGCGGATATGGGGTGGTGTATTTAGTTTTTTCGAATTTCGCAGGGGCATTAATCATGTTTAGACATAGTCACCTCATAGGATAGAGTCCACGACTCTGTCCCATTAATCGAATCAAACCCAGCAAAGCATCTGTATTTGGTGTGGCTATTCCTAGATGTTGTCCAATTTCTTTTACTGCTCCTATGAGGGAGTCAACCTCTAAGGGACGCTGAGCTTCTACATCTTGCAACATAGAAGTTTTAAATGCCCCTAATTTTCGGGTCACCGAGTGGCGCTCCTCTGGAGTTTGATCAATCGAACAGCCAATTCGATTTCCGATAGCTTGAGCTTCAAGCATTACAGCACTGCAAAAAGCCCTCACCAATGGATCATCCAATATGCGATCACACGTAGCTCCAGTAAGCGCAGAAACCGGATTCATCGTCATGTTGCCCCATAACTTGTACCAAATATTTTTCTGAATGCATTCAGATAAAGAAACATCCCATCCAGAACTCTGCAACAAGGTCTTCAATGGTTCCAGTTCATTATTTTTATTTGCATCTGGAGCCCCAATAATCAGCCTATTCCCAGCGACATGATTGATCACGCTTGGTTGACTGACCGAAGCACTAGCGTGTAGCACTGCACCAACCACCTGATCAGAGGAAATATTTTTTTCAATCAGACCATGCAGATCTACTGAACGAAGCGAAACACCCTCACACTCCGAGCCAAAACCATGAAAGAACCACCACGGCACACCATTCATTGCGACCAGAACTTTGGTGTCCTTCCCCATTAGCGATTTGACAACTGGAGCGACTGCACTAAGCGCGGGCCCCTTGACGGCTACGATTACCAAATCTTGCACCCCTAGCGTATCGGGGTCATCAGTCACATTTACTTTTATCGTGTGCGTAGCACCTTCTTGAACCAGTCTCAATCCATTTGTGCGCAACGCATGCAGCGTATCACCACGAGCAATCATGGATAAATTGGCAGCACATTGAGGCACACTAGCAAGCCACCCGGCAAAAAGACCGCCGATAGCTCCAGCCCCAACCACCGTCACTTTGACGTTATCCATAGATCTCTCCCAAACTGCTCAAACAAATCAATCCAAGAAAACTCATAGCTCTCATTCTCATTTATGAAACTTGAATTGAAGCAATCAACCTATCTGATGCCAGCTCTTCGCAGCATCGATTCAAAAATTAGTTTGTGTGTATCCGACCCGCCGGCCACTCTTGTCTCAGGCACTGATTGAAGTATTTCCTTAGAAATACTGCGATTGGGACCACGACCAGCGTCAGATGCCAATTGAATTTCGCATGCACGCTGCAACACCCACATACGATTAAAAGTTGTAGACAAATCTGGGCCAACAACTAACAGTCCATGATTGCGCAAAATCAGATGATTACAAGTACCAAGTGAAGACACCAAACGCGGCTGCTCATCGAGCTTGGTTGTTACACCTTCATAGTCGTGATATGCAACATCCCCATAAAGCATTGCGCTGTAAAAATTATCATGCCTTAACCCCTCCTCCTTGCTTGCAATCGCACAACCTGCGGTTGTGTGCACATGCATGATGCAATGTGCATCTGGTCTTGCTGTATGAATCGCACTATGAATCACAAATCCTGCACGGTTTACTTTTGAATCGCTACCATCCAGCACGTTGCCATCAACATCTATTGCAACTAATTTTTCGGGCGTCATTTCAGCGTAGTGAGAGCCAAACTTGTTAATTAGGTACCCATGTTTTTTTCCAGACTCATCTGGCAAGCGTAAAGTAATGTGATTGAAGATAAGTTCTGTCCAACCCATCCAATCAAAAAGACGGTAGCAATCTGCGAGATCTCTTCTCATTTGAACGTCCGCTCCACTCATTTCATTCTCCTTATTGATTCTTTTAAACCGGATATGTACCCGGCACCAAAATTTGTTCGTTCACTGACTGCAAATCATTAACGCCACATAGCGCCATAGTGACATTGAGCTCTTGGGCAAGGATGCTCAAACATTGAGTCACTCCTGATTGACCAAACGCTCCCAATCCATAGAGAAATGGACGGCCAATCAACGTACCTTTGGCACCTAAGGCTAACGCCTTCAATACATCTTGGCCGCTGCGTATGCCGCCATCAATCCACACTTCCATACTTGGACCAACCGCCTGCACCACAGAAGACAGTGACTCAATCGTGCTCAAAGCACCGTCTAGTTGCCGCCCGCCATGATTACTAACCACAATCGCATCGGCTCCAGTCTCCCTTGCCAACCGGGCATCTTCAGCATCCAGAACGCCTTTCAGAATCAACTTTCCGGGCCATTGTTTTTTGATCCACTCAATATCTCTCCAACTTAGTGTTGGATCAAACTGTTTAGCCGCCCATGTCGAAAGAGTAGAAATATCGTCAACTCCTTTTGCATGTCCAACAATGTTCCCAAATGTTCGCCTTGATGTATTCAACATAGACCAACACCATGCAGGCTTAGTTGCGAGGTTTAGCAAATTCGACCACGTAGGCTTGGGAGGGGTTGTCAATCCATTCCGACGGTCTTTATGGCGTTGCCCTGGCACTTGCAAATCCAAAGTCAACATAAGAGCGGAACAATTTGCTGCTTTAGCTCTTTCAATCAAACTTGAAATAAAGCTGCGATCGCGCATCATGTAAAGCTGGAACCAGAATGGACGATGCGTATTGGCAGCAACATCTTCGATTGAGCAGATGCTCATCGTGGACAACGTAAAAGGGACGCCAAAATCCTCGGCTGCGCGAGCAGCCAAAATTTCACCATCGCCATGAATCATGCCGGTATTACCAGTTGGCGCCAATGCCACAGGCATTGAAACCTTCTCACCAATCATGGATGCTGCGATTGAACGACTCTCGACGTTCACCGCGACACGTTGACGAAATTTGATCTTTGCAAAATCAGCTTCATTGGCAAAGTAGGTGCTTTCAGTCCAAGAGCCCCCATCGACATAGTCATAGAACATTCTTGGGACTCTTTTACGTGCCAATTCACGCAAGTCATTGATATCGCTAACGACTAATGTCATGGGGTCTCCGTAGATTTTCAACGACCGCTCTTAGCCAAGCCAGAAATCACAGTTGCCCAACGTTTAGACTCAACAGAGATAAATTCATTGAACTGTGTGGCAGTCATAAAGTCAGGCTCTGCAGACAAGCCAAGAATTTGTTGCTGAATTTCTTGTTTAGATAGGATGTTCTGCAATTCTTTTGAAAGCCTATCGCTAACGGTACTAGGCATACCTTTGGGCCCAAACAGACCCATCCATGCTGGTGCGCTGTAGCCTGAAACACCCGTTTCTGCAATCGTTGGAATTTCAGGTGCCAGTTTGCTTCTGCGAGAGCTTGTCACTGCTAACGCCTTCAAATTTCCTGATTTGATATGAGGCATTACCGACGTCAAGTCAACCACACCAACTGGTACTTGACCACCTAACAGATCAGAGACAACTGCAGAACTGCCTTTATATGGAACAGGTACGGTTTTTAGCTTAGCCATATCTGCCATCAACTCGGCCGACAAATGGTGCGCGGTGTATTGCCCCGAATTTCCCACAGGTGTTTCTGTTTTCTTAGCTTCAACAATTAAATCTTGCAAAGTAGAGAAGCCAGTTTTCTGACCAACAACCACAACTAATGGAATGTCAGCAACCTTAGCTAAGGGTTGAAGTTGTTTAGTCGGATTCAATGGTGGGGCGTCAGGAAGATGAGGACCAATTGCAATCGCACCCGTAGCCCCCATGCCAATGGTGTATCCGTCCGGATTAGATTTCGCCACGACCAGCAGGCCAGTTGCGCCACCTGCTCCAGGTTTGTTTTCGACAACGACAGGTTGACCTAAGTCCTTAGATAGCTCACGTGCAATCAAGCGCGCAATTGCATCAGCAGATCCTCCAGGCGCAAACGGCGCAACGATAGTAATCCCCTTAGCGGGATAGGTTTGAGCACTTGCACAGCTGATTGAGAAACAAACGCCTACAACAGCAAATGCTTTTGCCAATTTCGAAAAAATCATGAACTTGTCTCCTTTTAAATTTATGTCAATTTACTTCCACGGTCTTCACAGCTTCATTTTGAAATCAAGCCGCAATGCGTTGTGCGTAATAGAAGCTGCAGCACGTACCAACTTCTAATGCACGTTAAAAATTAAGCACCGCGAATGAGATCAATGAGCGCCAACGAGTCCTGTGGCGCTTCATCTCCTCTCCATGCAATGTGCTGATCTGGACGTGCCAAAACCAATTTCTGCTTGTATGGCCCTTCGGGGTCTTCAATCGAAATATCCAACACCTTCAACGGAACTCCACGTTGGCGTGCCGCATCCACCAAAGACCGCGTATCAATTTTGGAATCTGTTCGCACCAAGGTAAACCAGTTACCGAGTTCGTCATACAGAGATTTTTTTCCACTGAGCCAAACATGAGGCAAACGGCACCCTGGTACGGTAGATGAGGTGAACTGACTCATCGAATACGAAGGGGCCTTTTCATCATCGTATGCAATCACTTCCGACTTGTCGTAGAAATAGCCAAAATTTAGGCCTGCGCAGCAATATTGCTGAACGTTGAGGTCATACATTTCTTGTCCTACCTCTGCTCTGAGGCGGTCACCGTCTGGCCCTTCAAGCTCGATATTTTTGGGAACCCCCTTACGCTTAGCTGCCAAGGCATAAGCATGGTTCATCACGAACACTGACACTTGCTCAGTAATTGGTTGACGCTCAGTCTGGTATACATCCAACATAGTGCTTCCGCCCCACCCCTGCAAGTAAGCAGCCAGAGTCCATGACAGATTCATAGCATCCGCGATACCCGCATTCATGCCATAGCCAGCCATTGGGAACCAAATGTGCGCTGCATCGCCACAAATGAAAACACGGCGATCTCGAAAACGATCAGCCACAAGACGTCGACCAACCCAATCCATGTTGGCAATGGTTTCGTATTTGAAATCTTCGCCCACACCAAGAATTTCTCGAATTGCCCAGTCCCGATCAACTGAATCGTCAGGTTCATCATCTCGCAAATAGTTATGAATGACCCATGTCTCTACACCATCAATTGCATACACATTTCCCGAGCGACGAGGGTTGAGTGAGAAGGTGGCCCATGCTCGATCATTTTTTTGCAACTTGATCAATTCAGGTGCACGAATGTAAGTAGATTGAACACGCCCAACAACACCAACCCCCGTCAAAACTGCACCGATATCATCACGAACCTTTGAACGCCCCCCATCGCAGCCAATTAGAAAATCTGCTTTGATAGTTAGTTGCTCTCCTGTGTCCAAATGCACACCCGTTGCAGTCGTGCCGGATTCATCCTGAGTAAATTGATCTATACGAACACGATTAAGAATGCGAACACCTGGAGTAGCGGCAGCATGCTCAAACAACACCGGCTCCAGATAAATTTGATTGATGCGATGAGGTGGCTCAGCTGTCGGCCACCAAGTGTCTGGACCACCCGTGGCTGTATAACGATCCTTGCGGGCTGGAATGGGTATGCGCGAGAGCTCTTTACCCGTAAAAGAAGTCCGGTAAGCGACGTCGTTTGGATAGTCTGCAGGAAGACCCGTTTCACGCAATGCTTTGGAAACACCCAAACGACGAAATATCTCCATAGACCGAGCAGAGGTGTGATTACATTTGGGCGGCGGTGGCTCACCCTGATGCCGCGTCTCCGCAACTAACACGTCTATCCCACGCTGTGCTAAATCCATGGCAAGGGTCAGACCAATTGGGCCTGCGCCTATAACAAACACCTGTGCTTTGTATTGATTCATCGTTACTTTTTCCGAGTTGAATGAAAAATTTCTCTCTGTGGATGAATTAAATTACTTGCAGTGAAATAAGTAAAATGAGTTTTTCATGGCTATTTATAAAAAAATCTCATCCCTCAAAGACCTGCCTTCTGTTCGGCAAATACGTGCATTCATGACGGTGTATGAGACAGGCAACATGTCGACAGCGGCGGATCTACTTTCACTGACGCAACCAGCAGTAACGCTTTTGGTGAAAGAGTTAGAACACAAACTGGGGGTTCCCCTCTTCGACAGGACCACTCGCACATTGAAAAGAACTGAAGCAGCGGCTGAGGCGTATACATATGCAGAGCGGGTGCTACAAGATTTAAATGCGATGAGTGCACGCATGTCTGGACTAGCAAGCGGCACTAGAGGTCGGATACACATCGCAGCCACTTCAACGCTTGCACAAACCTTGTTACCTTCTGTTGTCAGTGAATTTAAAAATAAATGGCCAGATGTGGTTGTATCTCTTGATGACTGCTCTCCACGAGAGTTCGTTGATTTAGTCAGTAGTGGACGTGTAACCTTCGGCGTGGGCACGCTTGAGACAGCGATAGCAAATGTTGAAGAAAAGGTTTTCTTTGAGGACACCCTTGTCGCTGTAGCTCGGAAAGAGAAATTCTTTTCTTCAAAACGCCCCCTATCTTGGAAGCAACTCGCCTCGTATCCAGTCATAGCTGTCAGACCGGGATATGGCGTGCGCCGCAACATTGACCGTGCGGCAGACGATGCAAACGTTAAGTTACACATTGCTTATGAAGTGTCTATGCTTGCAACTGCACTTGCAATGGCAGCTTCGGGACTGGGTGTCGCGATCGTTCCCGAATCCGTGATGGTTCATTCGCCGTATCATGATTTGTTAGCACGCAAGTTAGTAACACCAGTGGTCACTCGAAATACAGCTGTAATCCACCCCGCAGGGAAGCCTCTTTCTACTGCTGCAACCGAATTTATTGAGCTATTGATTCGATCTACAAATCCACGCAAGTCAAAGCACCCTTGACTGGATTTTTCTTTTCAACTCATGCCATTTGTGAATCTTCAATTGTTCTAAAAACCATCGGTTTCCCCCCGTAGCTCCTCTTAAACATCCAATGAGCCAAAGCAGAATCTAGATGATCTGTATGGTTTGGAAACCAATCGACAAGTGCATGGACAAACTTTCGGCACATGGCGTAATCACCTTGCATTAAAAGTTGTTGCACTTCCATCGCCGAGTTCAACACAGCATTGTGTTGATCAATGTGACAGGCTCGCGGTGGAAACTGCGTTTCAATCATCCAGTTGTTTTCTTCTTCAAAGTGAGCTCTGGCATGACGAATGAATTGCTGCAGCAACTCTGAAAGATCTTCATCAGCACATGTTTGCATCTGCCCCACAATGCCAACAAACTCTTCGTGGATATGGTCCATAGGTCCATAACCAACGACATATGCATCTCGCCACTTCATCTGCACGTTGAGGTCTTGCATGCTATTCATGACCCATTCACATCATCATGATTTTTAAAGAGTTCATTCATGCACCATCAAGCTGGAGTTAATACTTCCAGAATTTCTTCGCAGTAACAAAGCTCCTCCGTACCTATTAAAGACGGATCTTGTGGTGACTCTAAGAATCGACCTTTCACCCAGATACCGTCTCCAAGGTTCTCAACCACTTCAGCCACAGATTTATTCTTCATCACAATCCGCTGCCCAGTTTTTACATCTAACAAATTCACAAACATGGTCAACTCCTTAGAAAAAGATGCTCAGATTTTTAGCCAACAAGACGGTTTGTCCGATGTGAATCTCTCGACGCGCTAATTTCCACTGACCATTTACACGACGCAGCACATCATTTCGTTTACCAACAAAAAAGTACTCTTCGTACTCGCATCGATTTTGATAGGTTACAAAACGACTACGTACACCGACCTCATCTTCACCCGCCTCGTTTTTGCGAATGTCGGTAATCTGAACGTTGGATACAGCTCGACATAAACGCGACAATGGCTCTTCAGCCCAGTGCACACCCGTCAAAATTTGTTCTACACGCTTGGTCAACGTCCATTTACCTTCGTTGAACCAGCTCATGTCTTTTTCAATTCGAGTTTTTTCGCCTTGAGCGTGCTCTCCGAATTTCACGTTGTACATCATGGGCATAAAGTACACGAGGTCGTCTGCAAGTGTGTCCAACCATTGCTTAAACCGACGTTCATCCAACATCTCTGCTTCGTCGTAAAGAAACTCTTCTACTTCTCGGCGAAGTTCGTAGTAATGTGCATCACGCTTTACAGAAACAAGTTCTTGGGCTTGGGGATGTTCAATTGCTGTTGACATATCAATCTCCGATAAAAATTTAATTCTTCATTGGCACTGGGCCACCTTGGTGGGAAAAACACCCGACATCTATCACAGTGCCACTAATGGTTTCAGCTTCATCTGACAAAAGGAAGGCAATGGTCTTGGCAAAGTCTGATCCACTCAGTGGTCGGCCCGCTACGGTTCCAGGCACCTTGCGACTTTTGAACAACTCGGCATCACCACCCACACGACCGACGCTCATACCTGAGACGATGCCGCCACCTCCTGGCAATGCAACATTGACTCGAATGTGATCATTGAAGTGGTCATACGCCATAGCCGTACTTAGTGCAAATATGGCGCCCTTACTGGCGGAATATGCAGCCATATTTGGCTTACCCCAGCCTGCTCCAGATCCAATATTCACAATACTGCCACCACCATGATTGATCATGTGTGGAATAACTGCCTTACACATCAGATAAACACCGAACACATTCACCGACAAAATTCGATTGAATGTTGATTCCTCTGTACTTAAAACAGTTCCTAAAGGGCCAATCGCTGCGTTGTTAACAAGCCCAGTAATCCGTCCATACCGTTCGATTGCGAAATTGACAACACGTTGCACCTCTTCACTCTGAGAAACATCTGCCTCCAAAATGTCAATGCAGCCTTGCAAGCCAGCATCGTGAATTGCTGACTCCAACTCTGCAAACCCTTGTGCAGTGCTCGATACTTGCGGCTGCTTCAGTCCAAAAGCAACCACTTGATGCCCACGCTGGGCCAATTCGATGCATATCGATTGACCCAACCCAAAGGTACCGCCCGTGACTATGGTGATAGGCTTCAAGAGTTGTCACCCATGATGGTGTTCCAATCTGCTTGATCCATGTACTGGCTCCAGCTACGGTAGAAAGCGCGAGGGTTTTCTTCACTGACTTGCAGACTAACGTTTCCAGCAACTGGACCTGCGCCCTTGGGTTGCACTTTACCCAGCGACTGCATGTAGTTGTATGGATATCGCTTAGCGATTGGTCCACGAGCACCTGCTGTCGCGTAGTTCCAGTTTTCCATGTCATCTTGCTCAGTCATACCGGCAGGACCTGAGTAGCGCATGTAGTAGCGACGCATGAAATCTTTGACCGACTGAGGCGCATCCGCGTCCACTAGGAAGAAACGCCAAGCCTCTGTGCTCTCTGGGCCATTTGGATGCCACACACAAATTGAGCGAGGTTGACGACCATGAAAGGATGTATTCGGAAAGAGAGTGCCTACGAACGGCATCAAGCGAGCCTTGTCACCCAAACGCTCTTGGCGATCTTCATGACACTTTCTGAAATATGCGCCGATTTCAGGATCATTCTGGAATGTGTCTACAAACGGACTATTTTCTGGAGAGATGGCACTATGCACGCCATGTCCCCCCGGAAAGTTCACCCAGACATGCTGCGCAAACTCCAATTCATTGTCACGTCGACCTTTGACCCCAGCTTCTGCACTAGGACCAATGCCAACGAGGTCAACGGAACGGTGACTGACGTTGTGATACGTGTCACCCAAGAAATTTTCAGCAGCAAACTTCCAGTTGCATGGAATGATCCACTTATGAACCCCCAACAACACCTCTGAACCACCTTCTCGACCATCACGACAATCCAACGCCAAGTCCAAATGCGTCAGCGCATCGCCCATATATGTTTTGAAGTCTGGGGCGTCTTTGTCCCAAGTCGCAAAAATTGCACCTTTGTAGTTGTGTAACTGTGCCACTTCTACGAGTGACCATTCGTCTTTATCAAGACAATCTTCATACAGGTTTTTGTATTGAGGTACCCCAAACAATTTACCCTCAGTCGTAAAGCTCCAGCTGTGATACGGACATGTAAATAACTGTGTATTCCCATGATCGTACTGAGCAACCTTCATGCCACGATGTCTGCATGAATTGTGAAACACATGAATCTTGTTCTTTTTGTCACGGGTCAAAATTACAGGCTCCACCCCCATTCGTGAAGTGAAGTAGTCACCTGGATTTGGGATCAAACTTTCATGGCCCACAAACAACCAAGACCTAGTAAAGACTCGCTCCATCTCATCATCAAACACCTGTTGTGCTGTGAAAATTTCACGGTCGATCACACCGCGCTCAAGATTGATCTTTTTTTGATATTTCATTTACTACCTTCCGTCGTCTGTATTAATCAAGAATGAATTAGTTGAATCGTTCGCACAGCACATCGCTTTTTCTTGCCCCAGCCTTTAACGCAGCTGAACGAGCACCATCAACCATCGGTGGTGGACCACACACATAAATTTGAGTGTTGGGAACCAATGGCGAGCTCCCAATCAAGTCCGTGGGATAACCCGTGTGCGCACCTTGAGGAGCTTGCGTTTCAGTGGCAATCAGAACTTCAAGACTTGGAAGTTTTTGTTTCAACGCTTCAATCTCTTGGGATGCAAACAAATGCGCCCCACTGCGAGCACCGATCAACAACCTGGTAGGAACATCACGCACGACTTGCGGAGACTGAGCTATTTTCTGAAGCATTGCCAACATCGGGGCCAATCCAGAGCCACCTGCAACCATCAAACGGGGTCTATCGTTTTCACGCAAAAAGAAACTTCCACGCGGCGCACCCACTTCAATTGCTACACCCGCTTTTGCTTTTGTCGTCAACCACGATGAAAATTGCCCGCCATCAACCACACGCACATAAAAATCAAGAACTTTTGATCCGGACTCATTGGCCATTGAATATGAACGAGGCTCCGACATACCCTCCGCTTGTAAGCGAACATATTGACCGGGCAAAAAATCTATACCTTTAGGTATTTCAACCTTCAGGTGAACAATTTCTTCTGCTACCTTTGCAACGCTTTGCACTACGCCAGTTTGACTTGGCAACTCTTGCGCACTTGCATCACTTGCGTCATAAGGCAATTCAACAACGACAGGGCCATTAACTCGAGCTACACAGCAAAGAATAGCTCCATCATCTCGTTCATCATCCGGAAGAACAGATGAGTCGTAGTCATCCAGCTCCATTGATCCCGATACACACTGCGCAGTACAAGTGCCACACTGACCGTTGGAGCAGTCGGTTAGCAAAGACAAACCCATCTCTTGAACAATCTCGACCAGCTTTTGTCCGTTTTGCCCATGACCATTGCACATGGCTCCATCAGCAAACAATAGGGTTACTGGATATTGGTCACTCATTTCAATCATCGCCTTACGTTATTCGGGTTTAATTCCTGCTCGCTTGGCCACATCAGTCCAAGTACGGATATCACGAGAAATACGCCGACTCAAAGCCGCCCCATCCGTATCTCCAGGCTCCATGCCAAGCGTTCTCAATTTATCGATGGTGTCCTTCTCTGCAAGAATTTCCTTGATGGCCGGACGAATTCGAGAAAGAACCTCCTCGGGCGTGCCCTTAGGCGCCATCAATGCAGTCCAGATAGTTGCATCGAAACCTTTGAATCCCACTTCTGCAACAGTTGGCACATCAGGCAATGCAGATGAACGTTTTGGAGTCGTTACTGCTAGAGCCTTGAGCTTGCCAGCTTTGATTTGCCCCATCACAGCCGCAATATCTACCAACGCAAAATCAATTTCCCCTCCCAGTAAAGCACTCACTGCCGGACCTGAACCACGGTAGTTGATGTGCGTCAGTTTCAATTGACTTTCTTTCGCAAGCATCTCCGCAACCAATACAAAAGAAGACGTGATAGCCGCATGGTTTAACTCCCCCTCTCGGCTTCGTTTTGCGTAATCAACCAAACCCGCATAGTTACCAAAGGGCAACTGCGAATTTGTTGTGACCACCAACGGAAAAGTACCCAGCAAAGCAATAGGCTCAAAATCTTTCTCAGGGTTGTATGGCAGGTTTTTCATGACCACCGGATTTGAGGTCAACCCGCCACTAGAGGAAACCAACAAGGTGTAACCATCGGGTTTAGATTTCGCCACCAGATCATTTCCAACCGCAGAGTTAGCCCCAGGCTTGTTCTCTACGACAACGGACTGCTTCAAACGATCCCCAAGCTTTGTTGCAACGATTCGAGCCAAGATGTCATTCGTACCACCTGGAGCAAACCCAACAACAATCTTCACCGGTTTTTCAGGATAAGCACCAGACTGCGCAAAGACTTGCCCTGCGACCAACAAGCTGGCAGCTAGCCCCACAAACGCTTTCACCCCAAACAAAACAGACACATTCTTAAGACGCATAACTTGACTCCATCGAATTAAATTTTCCAACACATGTCCGCTAGACGATACATATGTCCATTTTACGGACTAACCACCAAAATCCAACCACTAATTTGTTAGTGATTTCCCTAGAGTTGCAAATTGCTTAGTCCGCCTTTGCTCCGGTCGCTTTTACGATAGCTCCCCAGTGCTGTGTTTCACTCTTGATCCATTGCGAGAACTGCTCAGGCGTACTAGCTATCACTTCGTATTCCATTTCCGACATCCGTGAAGACATTTCTGCTGTACGCAGAATTTTGGAAATCTCTTTGTTGTAGCGATCAATGATGTTTCTTGGAGTACCACTTGGAGCGAGAAATCCAACCCAGCCTGTCGCTTCCATATCCTTAAAACCTAATTCAATTAATGTGGGCACATTGGGCGTATTAGGGAATCGCTTCTCTCCTGTTGTAGCAAGCAATGTCAATCTGCCCTGTTGAACAAATTGCTTGACGTTCCCAGGCACCATGAATGCTGCGTGAACATTGCCAGCCATCAAATCTGTAACCGCTGGTGTTGCCCCTTTGTATGGCACATGAGTAACAGAAAACCCACCAACTTGCTTGAACTTTTCCATCGTCAGATGCGATGCACTACCAACAGCTATAGATGCATACGAATACTTAGCGGGTGCAGCTTTGGCCTTTGCAATGAACTCCTGCACAGTTTTGAAATCTGCAGCCGGCCCCGCCACTAAATACTGAGGGGACTTCACAGCTAGAGTAATTGGAGCTAAATCCTTTTGAGGATCAATTGGCATTTTTTCAAACAATGAAACATTGATTGCCAATGGACCGTTGTATCCAACAAGCAATGTGTGCCCATCTGGTACAGACCTAGCGACAAATTCAGCACCAATATTCCCACCCGCTCCAGGCTTGTTTTCCACAACCACTGGCTGTCCGATAGCCTCCTGCAACTTTGGAGCCACCAATCTTGCAATTGCATCATTGGTACTCCCAACAATTGGAACAATGATTTTGATGGGCTTGGATGGCGACCATTCTTGAGCCCATACAGGGCTTGCCATCACAACAGACCCAAGAGCCAGCAAGCCGCTTATTGCACGTATAAAAGAAAAAGAAACCGGATTGAATGTCATTGATACCCCCATGATTAATCCAGCTGATGGACATTTGTTCATTGTATGAACAAACTTGATCTATGTCAAAGAATGATCAATCTGTCCATCACGTGGACATTTATAGGTATCAAAGAAAGAATCGGTTACATTGTCCAACCTACGGACAAAACTAAATTTATCTAATGAGCAATACAGAAAAAAACGATAACGTCAGAGCCGTAGGACGAGCTCTCGACATCTTGCTTGCTTTCAGTCCAGAGGATTACGAACTGTCTCCTGCTGAGCTGCTTAAACGAGTTGATTTGTCACGCCCTACTCTTTATCGATTGCTTTACACACTACAAGAAAGTGGTTTTCTTGTTTCTGTCGGTGAGCCGCAAAAATTTCGCTTAGGTCCTGCTGTTGCTCAACTTACCCATGTTTGGTCTTCAAGTCTAGATATCAGTTCGCTTGCTGAACCAATCATTCGAAGCATTTGGGATCAAACAAAAGAAACAGTTGCTTTGTTTTTGCCTCAAGGCGACGACCGCTTATGTGTCGCTGAATTACCAAGCCCACAACCTTTGAATTTCAAACGAGGCGTTGGATATAAAGAGCGAATAGTTCGTGGAGCTACAGGCAGAGCAATACTTGCGTTCTCTGATGTCAAGACGGAAGAGCTAAAGTCGTTCGTAAAAGATACCGAACTTAAATTCAACGAGCTAGTTAAAGAGTTAGAACTCACAAAGAAACGTGGCTACGCAACCAGCCACAACGAATTAATTTCAGGCGCGGTCGCTGTAGCCGTTCCCTTTTTTAGCAATAAAGGGAAAGTTGCTGGCTCAATAGGAGTGTTTGGACCAGAAGTCCGTATGAATGCAAAAAAAATCTCTGCTATCGTAAAAACGTTAGAAATTGAATCAAAAAAACTATCGTTACTTCTTGGGCACAAATCCTATCTATGAACTCAAGATAGTCCCCTGACCTTTCTCAATATGCCCCATCTATACCTGTGCGGGTGAAACACAAGACACCGTATTTTTTTACTACACGGTGTACTTTGCCAGCGCACAAGCGGGACTAGACCATGCGCCAATGCGAATTGCGTTTAACCGAATACCTGATTTGGAGTCGGAGCGTTAAGGCTCTTTAGCGCTTGAGCTGCGTTTTTCGCTCAATCTCAGCCCTGGTTTTAAAAATATGTGTTTGAACTGCATATGAATCAATTCCAGTAGTTGTTGGATAGTAAAGTTGAGCAAAGAAGACGGGGGAAACCTCGTATTCTTCTAAATGAATCATGCAATCGAGTATCTTCGCCTCGGCATGAGCAACATAGCTTCTTGCATCTTCAACTTTTGCGTAAACAGACCTAAGTCGTGCTGCCATCCGTTTCGGTAAAAGAGGTCGATTTGTCATGGTCTATCAAGCCAAAGAAATGCTGCGACAAGATTTAATTAAGCATTAAATGAATAATTATCACCTACATCTGTTTTGTAGTTCTCCAGAAGATAAGGCACTATCCTCGCTTCGGTGTTGTGCGCTCGAGCCTAATCTGCAAACAAATCATCAATCGCAGCTTCAAACGCCTGCCGAAGTTCAGCCACGCTCTCTCCATGAAAACTGACGATGCTCTCTAGCCCCAAAACGCGGCCCACAAAGATGTTGTCGCGCCCATCAAACTCTATGCGGGCAGTGTAGTTTTTGTAGCTCATGGTGTTCATACGTTAGCTCCTGATTTTTAAAATTACTGTGTTTAAATACAGTAATTATGCTCCGATCCCTCTTCGTCGACTTCAACAGCTACTTCGCTTCGGTTGAACAACAGCTCAACCCCGCGCTGCGCGGACGACCTGTGGGCGTGGTGCCGGTGTTGGCCGAGACCTCGTGTTGCATTGCCGCCAGCTACGAGGCTAAAGCCTTGGGCATCAACACCGGCACGGGGGTGGCCGAGGCGCGGCGACTGTGCCCCGACATTGCCATCGTGCTGGCCGAGCACGCCAAGTATGTGGAGATGCACCACCGCGCGGTGGCGGTGGTGGACCGCATCGCACCCGTGCGCCAAGTGCTGTCGATTGACGAGATGGAGTGCGAGCTCACGGGTCGCTGGCAACAGCCAGAGCGAGCGGTGGCTCTAGCGCAGCGCATCAAGGCCGAGGTGCTGACCGAGCTGGGCGAATGCATGCGCACCTCGGTGGGCATTGCGCCCAACACCTTGCTGGCCAAGCTGGCGTCAAACATGCAAAAGCCCGATGGACTGACACTGCTGCAAGCACACGAGTTACCGCAGCGCTTGTACCCACTCAAGGTGTCGGCCATCAACGGCATTGGCCCAAGCATGCGGCGGCGGCTCAGCGCGTGCGGCATTGAAACGATGGAACAGCTCTACGCCGCCCCGCGTGAACTGCTGCGCACCGCATGGGGCGGCGTGGCAGGGGCCGAGATGTACGACAAGCTACGCGGCCAGTGGTACGGCCCGCGTGAGACGGTGGCGCGTTCCTTGGGCCACTCGCATGTGTTGCCGCCCGACTTGCGCAACCCCACAGGTGCGTTGGCGGTGCTGAACCGTTTGACGCAAAAAGCGGCCATGCGTTTGCGCAAGCAAAACGTGTACGCCACCACCATGAGCGTGCATGTGCGCAGCCGCCAAGCCAGCGGCGGGCATGTGGGGGACGAGCGTGCTGCACAGGTGGGCGAAACACAAGACACCGCGTTTTTGCTGCGCACCCTCGACACCTTGTGGCACAGCGGTTTGCACCGTTGGCCCAAGCCCGTGAGTGTGGGCGTGCAACTGCACGGCTTGGTGCCTGCGGTGCAACACACGCCAGATTTATTTGCATCCACCACAGCCCCCGTGAAAGACCGTCGCAAACTGATGGCGGCGATTGACGCATTGAACGGCAAGCACGGCAAAAACACGGTGTACTTTGCCAGCGCCCAAGCGGGGCTAGACCATGCGCCCATGCGCATTGCGTTTAATCGGATACCGGATTTGGAGTCGGAGCGTTAAGGCTCTTTAGCGCTTGAGCTGCGCCACGGTTTGCGTGCTGGCTTTCAGACTCAGAGATTCATCTTGTTGAGCTTTCAAAGCATCCAAGCTCTGCTTGAATTGTTTGATCCATCCCACCACCTGCACATTGATTTCACCCAAACGTTGTTCCATCGGCTGGGCGTTCGAGACAAGCAAGCTGCCCATGGTTTGGTTTAAACGCATGGTTTGCTGTGTCAGCTCGTCATTAGCCATGAGTGCCAACTCATGGCCCGCACTTTGGACATGCGCCAGATGTTCGAGCCCCGCTTTGTCACGCGTCTGTGCAAAGACCAGGTTGTTCACCATTGCATCGATGGCCATCATGTATTGCAAGCCCGCTTGTTTGAAAGCGGCGCGTTCAATCGCACGGTCTTCGGCCTGCTGTGTCACCCAAGCCAACTGCAATTGACGGGCTGCGGCACGTTCATGTTGATAGCCTGTCACGAGGCTGCCACCCAACACACTCATCGCGCCAAAAACGGCAGCCAAAAGGGGAACGAACCAGTCGTTGCGATTCATAAAAACCTCTGCCTCATGCAGCTTTGTTGCGATGCGCAACTATAGCCAGAACAACACGAAATTAATACAAATCAACTCACAAATTAAGCCGTCACGATCCACCCTTCAAGCGGGTCGCAGGCAGGCAATCCGTAAAACGGATCACCCGCTTCGTGTTGTGTATAGGCCCAAGCAGCTTGCACCATGCAAAGCACAGCGTCTAGGCTGTCGCCGCTCGCATCATCTACCAAGGTGTCATGTTGGGCGTGGGTGAGTTTGAGACGCAGGCCCAAACGGGTTTGCCCAACCTCCAGTGCTTGCAACAGTTGCTTACGGGCAATCAAACGATCAGGCGTTTGTTTCGCTTTGTCGTCACTCTTGTAGCTGGTATTGCCAATCAGCTCGCGCGCCAAAAGGCCAGGGTAGGCCTCCAGTCCAATACGCGGTTCGAGGACCGATTCACCCGTGACGTGCGGCACATGTAAGCGCGGCAGCGACACATCGGCATCGATCAACAACGGCACGCCCGCATGAAGCATGTAAGCCACTGGTGGGTTGACCCACTTCATGGAAGGGCTAGAGCCTGCGGGGATGTCGGTGGCGCGGTGCGCAAACTTGCCACCTGCGGGACGGGCATCGCAAAAAGCTTTGAAGGTGTCGCGTATCTCCGCACGACTGAGCGATGCGTAATGCTGCATGCAAGGCAGCCAATCGGTCGGCCAGCCCAAGGTTTCAACCAACTCGCGTGGCAAACCAAAGGGCAAATCAAAACCACCGACCCATGGTTGCGGTTGTTTGAGCCACTCAGCAAAAGAGGTCAGCGAGTCAAAGCGCGACAAATTTTGTAGCTGAACGCGCCCTGCCTTGGCGTGACCGACGGCCACGACGATGGGTTTACGTTTGCTAGGGCTGCTGCTGAAGTCGCAACCAATGAGGGTCATGCCCAATCAGGCGCGACCCACGATAGACGCGGTAGCCATCAACTCTTCGAGCAACGCAAACGACACATGTCCCGACACGCTGTAGGGATCAAGCTCTGGTGTTTCCGAGTACTTCAACACAATGGATGGGTTGAGTTTGTCCAAGCGCACGTGGCCCATGGTCCAGCCACCAAAGCGGCGCTCGGTGATTTCTTGGTAGTCCAAGATGACCACATCTTTGTGACGTGGGTCTTTGATGATTTGGCTGTAGAGCGCGTTGACTTGGTTGCGGCCACCCTCGATGGCTTGCAAGTAAATGCCGCCACCAAAGCACAACACGCCCGTGATGCCGTTGCTGATGTTGTGCTCACGAGAGCTGTTCAAGATGGATTCAGTTTCTTCAGCCGTTTCGGGTTTGACAGAACGGCTCACATACAACAGACGAACAAGCATGGCATCAACCTTTAGGAATCAAAGACAAAAATTCACGACGTAAGTTGGGATCTTTCAAAAAGGCCCCACGCATGACCGAGTTGATCATCTTGCTGTCCATGTCTTTCACGCCGCGCCAAGACATGCAAAAGTGGCTGGCTTCCATGACGATGGCCAAGCCATCGGGTTGGGTTTTTTCTTGAATGAGGTCGGCCAGTTGCACCACCGCTTCCTCTTGAATTTGGGGACGACCCATGACCCATTCGGCCAAGCGGGCGTATTTGGACAAGCCAATCACATTGGTGCGCTCATTGGGCAACACGCCAATCCAAATCTTGCCGATGACAGGGCAGAAGTGGTGGCTACACGCGCTGCGCACAGTGATGGGGCCGACGATCATCAACTCATTCAAGTGCTCAGCGTTGGGAAATTCGGTGATGGACGGCGCTTGCACATAGCGACCTTTGAACACTTCTTGCAAGTACATCTTGGCCACGCGGCGGGCTGTATCACCGGTGTTGTGGTCATGCTCGGTATCAATCACCAAACTGTCGAGCACACCTTGCATCTTGACTTCGACTTCGTCAAGCAGCGCTTCTAATTCGCCAGGCTGGATGAACTCGGCAATGTTGTCGTTGCTGTGGAAGCGTTTGCGTGCGGCGGCAATACGCTCGCGGATCTTCACAGAAACGGGCGTGCCTTCGAAATTGTCTTTTGCAGTCATGGACAAGATGGTAGCAGCGAAGCAAAACCCTTGTGGCGGGCTGTGCTCAGTAGCGTTTACCCGTCAAAAATACGCCAAAGCGAAGCACCAAAGAGGCCCCCCAGTCCACCAGTTGTTGCCATGCGCCGCGCTTGGCAAAACTGTTTGGTTCGACCTTGGTCGCCCCCGTTTGAATGGCGTGATACAGGCTGTCCTGCAAGGTGTGGGCAAATGCAGCATCGCGCACCACCACATTGGCCTCACGCGCCAACAAGAGGCTAAATGGATCGAGGTTTGACGAACCGACTGTGGCCCAGTGTCCATCGACCACAGCCACTTTGGCGTGTAGCACGCTGGCGTGGTATTCGTAAATTTCGACCCCCGCCGCCAAAAGCTTGCTGTAGAGCTGGCGTGAGGCGCGATAGGGCAAGAAGTATTCGTACTTGCCTTGCAACAACAAACGCACACGCACACCCCGACGTGCAGCCAGCACCAAGGCCCGGCGCAAACGTAAACCTGGGAAGAAATACGCACTGGCGACCACCACCTCGTGTCGCGCCGCACCAATGGCTTTGCGATACGCACGCTCGATTTGCGCACGGTGACGCACGTTGTCACGCAGCACCAGTTGGACCGCGCCATGCGTGGGCAGCTCAAGGTCTTGATCGGCGCGACGCAAAGCGTCTAACGCACCTGCGATGTCTTGACTGCGTAATTCACGCACAGCCTCAATGCGTGACCACAACTGCCACATGGCATCGTGTGCGTGTCGCACCAAAGCGCCATTCACTCGTACGGCGTAGTCCAAACGAGGCTGGGTCAACCCTTCCGGCACATTGGGATCGATGAAGTCATCCAACAAATTGATGCCGCCACAAAATGCCACGGATCGGTCCACAACACACAATTTTCGGTGCAAGCGTCGCCATCGGCTGGGCAACCAAAAGCCCAGTCCTGCTAAGGGTGAATACACACGGCACTGCACGCCTGCCTCCTCGAACCGTTGCCTCCATGCCAATGGCAAAACACCAGTGCCGACACCATCGACCACCACACACACACGTACGCCACGTTGGGCCGCACGGATCAGTGCCTCAGCCACCTCGCCGCCTGCGCCTGCAAAGTCGAAGATGTAGGTTTCCAGCAGCACCTCGTGTTGCGCTTGGTCAAAGGCCTCCATCAATGCAGGAAACAACGCCACGCCGCTACGCAACAAGTGAATGTCGTGTGCCGCGTGTTGGGCGTTCATGGCGCGTCCCACGCAAACTCCACCAACAGTGGCAAGTGGTCCGACATACGCCCCCAAATCGGACCTCGCGGCACTTGTGTGGTCACCCGATGCACCCCACGCGCATACACATGGTCCAACTGCACCAGCGGCAAACGCGAGGGGTAGGTGGCATGCGGTTGATCTTCGTTGGTATGCAAGCCTACAGTGGCCATCATCTTGGCCACGGCGTTGCCCCAATCATTGAAATCGCCAGCGACCAAAAGGGGGGCCTCGGCAGGCACTTCACGTTCGATGAAATCATGGAGTTGCTGCGTTTGGCGAAGACGACTGCCGGGCAACAACCCCAAATGCACCACGATGACGTGCACCTCACGCTCATGTATTTGCAATGACACATGCAGCAAACCGCGTTGCTCTAGGCGATGGTCTGACATGTCTTCATGACGGTGTTGCAACACAGGCCAACGGCTGAGCAAGGCATTGCCGTGCTCGCCGTGCTTGGTAATGGCATTGGTGCAATACACAGGGGTGTAACCCTCAGGCGCCAAAAAATCAGCTTGTCCTTGCTTGGGCCAATGCTTGAAGCGACGCTCTTGCTGTCGATTGAAAGCACGTACCTCTTGCAGGCACACCACATCCGCATCAAATTGCTCGACGGCGTGACCTAGGTTATGAATTTCAAGGCGGCGCGCAGGGCCTAAGCCTTGCACGCCTTTGTGGATGTTGTAGGTGGCGACTTTGAATGTTTTCATGTTCAGGCTGAAGTGTGCCTCAATCGCACCCCTGCGTTGGCGCTGCGCTCTATGATGCCGTCATGCTCACACCACTCGACACGTATCCCACATGGCGCGCTGAAAGCGGCGCTGCCGCACCTCGCCGCGTGGTGGCTGCTGACGACACGATGTCGGCCGACACCGCCTACCGTCTCGCTTGCGAAGGCACAGGTTTGTTGTGGCAAGGTGACTTTCACAACGCCCGCCAACTGCTACAAGCCTTGGTTCGGCGCACGGATCGCAAGCCCAAAAAAAATAAAACAACAGAAACCAACATCACACCCGTGCAGGCCTTCAACCTGCATCGTCAAGCCTTAGGCCAGCGCGCACGCATTTTGGCGATGGTCATCGTGCCACTCAACGGCGATTACAGCATTCCCTTGCGCCGCGCACCCGATTTGACACAAGCCTGCACCGAGGCGTGGGGCCCCGCCAATGGCGAAGCTTGCATGGTGTCGCTGCGCGAGTTGCTAGGCGTGGTGGGTGCCCACGAGTGGCGCAAGAAAGGCGTGGAGGTTGCGGCTTTGGGTGAGGCCCCCAACAATCGCATCCACCCACACTACGGGGTGTTCTCGCCGGTGCGTGGCGAGTATGTGGACTTGGTGGCAAAAGCTTCAATCAAAGATGCCTCTTTGGCGTTTGACATTGGCGTTGGCACTGGCGTGTTGTCTGCTGTACTCGCTCGCCGTGGCGTGCAACGCATTGTCGCGACCGATCAAGATCCACGCGCCCTTGAATGCGCACACGAGAACTTGCAACGCTTGCATTGCCTAGACCAAGTTGAGTTGGTACAAACCGATTTATTCCCCGAAGGCAAAGCGCCCTTGGTGGTGTGTAACCCACCGTGGGTCCCTGCGCGTCCTAGCTCCCCCATCGAGCATGCGGTGTATGACGAAGGCAGCCGCATGTTGCGCGGGTTCTTAAGTGGGCTGCGTGAACACCTCACACCCCACGGCGAAGGTTGGCTCATCTTGTCAGACTTGGCCGAACACTTGGGGCTGCGCACACGCGAAGAGCTGTTGTGCTGGATGAGCGAAGCGGGATTGAAGCTGGTAGACCGGCACGACATACGCCCTCGTCACGGCAAAGCCACTGACCCCAGCGACCCCTTGCATGCCGCACGCGCCAAAGAAGTTACTTCTTTGTGGCGCCTAGCAGCTGCTTGAGAAAACCCAGCAAACCCACACGTTCTTCGGATGCGGGTTGAAAAGGTTGTACCTGCTCCGACGCAAGCACGGTTTGAGCAACAGCCGTCTCTAGATCAGCTTGCGGAATCGCCTTGGGCATCTCGAATGGGATGTCCATTTGCACCGTTGGCGTTGTCGGCGCTTGAGGCAAGTTCAACGCCTGCAAGACAAACTGATTCACAGCCGCATTGAAGGGCACAGGATGCGCGGCGCCAGCCACGTCCAGCACCTGTGCTTTTGGAAATTCGCGTTTCAGGTCTTTCACCTGCTGCGCGGTACACACCCCCGATTCGCTGCCATGCATCAATCGCACAGGGCCATTGAAGCCGCTGAGCAAGTGGCCAAACTTCATGCCCTTCCAGTCTTTGCGGTACGGCAAATCAAAGTGCGCCGGCGATTGCACCGCCAACACCGCACCAATGCTCACATTGAACTGAGACGCCATTTCTTCAGGCGTGGGCAAGCGCCCTGCTTTTTTCATGCCGTCATACAAGCCGTAAATTGACATCCACGGCAAATCCAAACCAATGTCATTGAAGAACAAACCACGAATGTGGTTGTGTGCATCGTGCGCCAAATACATGGCCAAGATGCCGCCCATGCTGGTGCCCAATACCTCGATGTGCGGCACAGGTTGCCCCTCAGGCATCAGCTCACGACGCATGAACTGCACAATGTCTTCCAAATACACCTGCATGGTGTAGCCCTTGTCACCAGGCATGGGGCTAGAGTCACCACGTCCACACAAGTCAAGGCTGACCACACGCAAACCATGCACATTTTGTGCAGCCTGCAGCAGTGGATCGAAGGTGGCTCGGGTTTCAAGTAAGCCAGGCAAACACAGCAGCACACGGGGGCTGTTGGCATCGCCCACGGCGCTGTAGGCCAAATGACGATGGGCTTGGGGCAGGTGAAACGTGAGCGCGGGGAATTGAGAGACGGTCATAACTGAAACACATCGTAGTCGATCCCCGAAGATAACCCGCTTGTGTTGCTACGATGAGGCATGTCTATGTCCACCGCATTTCTCCTCGCCGTTCAAGACCTCAGTCACGGCCCTATCCATCACTTGTCATACACATGGCCTGCAGGTGTGAGTTGGGTGTGTGGAGACGAAGGCAAAGGCAAGACCACACTCCTGCGTTTGCTAGCAGGTGATGTGCAACCCACCACGGGCGCCGTCACTCAGCCTGATGGTGGTGTGTTTTGGGTGGACTTGCAAGGACCCGAACACGACGCCACGACCGTGCAGGCCTGTTGGAGCCACCTGCGCAAACGACACCCTCAGTGGAATGAAGACTTGCTCAATGACTTGGCGCAAGCGCTAGACATGACGCGACACCTCGACAAACAACTGCACATGCTCTCCGCCGGCAGTCGCCGCAAGGTGATGGTGATTGCAGCGTTGGCATCAGGCGCTTGCGTCACACTGCTCGACCAGCCTTTTGTGGCTTTGGATTTTGCATCGATTGGCATCATCAAAGAGTTCTTGCATGACGCAGCAGAACACCCTAGCCGTGCATGGATCGTGGCCGACTACGAAGCCCCGAACGATCTACCACTGGCCACCGTCCTGAACTTAGACACTCGGACATGAAATAAAAAAGGCGCTGTCTCCAGCGCCTTTTTGTTGAGCACCACAGTGCCAAGTCCAAACCTTAGGCTTTGACCGCATCAGGGTTGCGCAAACGAATGTGCAACTCGCGCAACTGCTTCTCATCCACAGCGCTAGGTGCTTGCGTGAGCAAACACTGCGCGCGTTGGGTTTTGGGGAATGCGATCACGTCACGGATCGATTCAGCACCCGTCATCAGCGTCACGATACGGTCCAGACCGAAGGCCAAACCACCGTGGGGAGGCGCACCGTATTGCAGCGCATCGAGCAAGAAGCCAAACTTGACTTGCGCCTCTTCAGGAGAAATCTTCAACGCGTCAAACACTTTTTGCTGCACGTCAGCGCGGTGGATACGCACCGAGCCACCACCCATTTCCCAACCGTTCAACACCATGTCGTAGCCCTTAGAGATGCACTTCTCGGGCGCGGTGACCATCCAGTCCTCGTGGCCGTCTTTGGGCGCGGTGAAGGGGTGGTGCACGGCGGTGTAACGCTGGCTTTCCTCGTCGAACTCGAACATGGGGAAATCAACCACCCACATCGGCGCCCAGCGGTTTTCAAACAAACCATTTTTCTTGCCGAACTCGCTGTGGCCAATCTTGATGCGCAAAGCACCGATGGCATCGTTGACGATCTTCGCCTTGTCCGCACCGAAGAAAATCAAGTCGCCGTTTTGCGCACCTGAGCGTTCCAACACCGCATTGAGCGCCGCGTCGTGGATGTTCTTGACGATGGGCGACTGCAAACCATCACGACCTTTGGACAAGTCGTTGACGCGGATGTAGGCCAAGCCCTTGGCACCGTAAATCTTGACAAACTCAGTGTACGCATCAATTTCGCCACGGCTGATACCGCCGCCTTCCACAGAACCATTGGGCACGCGCAAGGCCACCACGCGGCCGCCCTTCATGTTGGCAGCGCCTGAGAACACTTTGAAGTCCACATCACCCATGACATCGGTCACTTCGGTGAATTGCAGTTTCACGCGCAAATCAGGCTTGTCTGAACCGTACAGGTGCATCGCATCTTGGTAGGTCATGACGGGGAACTCACCGAGGTCCACACCAATGGTGTTTTGGAACACGCGCTTGATCATGCCTTGGAACATGTCGCGGATTTCTTCCTCGCTCAAGAACGAGGTTTCAATATCAATCTGGGTGAATTCAGGTTGACGGTCGGCACGCAAGTCTTCGTCGCGGAAGCACTTGGTGATTTGGTAGTAGCGGTCATAGCCAGCCACCATCAACAACTGCTTGAACAACTGAGGCGACTGTGGCAACGCAAAGAACTGACCATCGTGCACACGGCTAGGCACCAAGTAGTCGCGCGCGCCTTCGGGCGTGCTCTTGGTCAACATGGGCGTTTCCACGTCGATGAAACCGTTTTCATCCAAGTACTTGCGCACTTCCATCGCCACTTTGTAGCGCAGCATCAAGTTGTTTTGCATGTAGGGGCGACGCAAATCGAGCACGCGGTGTGTGAGACGTGTGGTCTCAGACAAGTTGTCTTCGTCGATTTGGAAAGGCGGTGTGACAGACGCATTGAGCACGGTCAATTCGTGGCACAGCACTTCAATCTTGCCGCTCTTGAGGTTGTCGTTGGTCGTGCCTTCGGGACGGGGGCGCACCAAGCCTTTGATCTGCACGCAGAACTCGTTGCGTACGTCTTCGGCCACTTTGAACATGTCGGGACGATCAGGATCGCACACCACTTGCACATAACCTTCGCGGTCACGCAAGTCGATGAAGATCACGCCGCCGTGGTCACGACGACGATTCACCCAGCCGCACAGGCTCACGGTTTGGCCATTGAGAGCTTCGGTCACGAGACCGCAGTAGTGGGAACGCATTGCCATTTTCAGTTTCTCTTTTCTTGAATAACTTGAGTGCCAGGCGAAACGGCACCCATCGAAATCACATACGTCAACGCTTCGTCAACGCTCATGTCCAGCTCTTTCACATCGGCGCGGGGCACGACCAAGAAAAAGCCACTGGTGGGGTTGGGCGTGGTGGGCACATACACGCTGATGTGCTCACCGTCTAATTTACTGGCCACCTCGCCAGAGGGTGTGCCCGTTTGAAAGGCAATGGTCCACACACCTTGACGTGGGTATTGAATCAACAAGGCCTGGCGAAACGCATTGCCACCGTCAGAGAACAAGGTATCTGACACCTTCTTCACGCTGGAATAAATCGACTTGACGATTGGGATTTGGTTGAGCAAACGATCCCATTGCTTCACCCACCAACGCCCCGCGACGTTCGACACCAAAGCGCCGCTGATCAACAACACCAACACCAGCAAGATCACACCCAGGCCTGGCACATGGTCAAGCCAATAAATCATCTCCGGTGAGACCAAGCGCAGCTTGGTCAACGTGCCAAGAAACACGCTGTCCAATGACCCGACCAACCAGCTCAACACAGCCGCGGTGATCACCAGTGGCGTCCAGACCAAGAGGCCCGCGAGCAGGTATTTTTTAATCGGCATGAAAGACCTAAAGGTAGTTAAAAGTTAGTGGCAAGCGCAACCGCCACCGCAAGCTGCAGGAGTCGTGCTGGTGGCCGTGTCAGTGGAAGAAGCGGCGGCAGTCTCGGTGGCAGCCGCGGCTGTACCAGCGGCAGTGGCAGGCGCGGATGTACCACCCGAGCCGCCTTTGAAATCGGTCGCGTACCAACCGGAACCTTTGAGCTGGAAGCCCGCCGCGGTGAGTTGCTTAGAAAACGTGGACTTGCCGCACTCGGGACAATCGGTCAGAGGCGCATCAGAAATTTTTTGCAGGACGTCCTTGGCATGGCCGCAGGACCCGCATTTGTAGGCATAAATGGGCATGGCGAGACGAATTCGGTAAAACCCTGAATTATAGGCGCCCAGCCCCCGTTTCAAGGGGCCGCGGGCTTAAGCCACACCCGCCAGTTTGTGGTGACTGGCATGGGCGTTGCGGATGGCTTGTGGCCCCAACGAACCCACCAACATGCCCGTCAAACTGGCCAACACACCGGCCAACTGCGCCGGAAATTCGTCACCCGCAGGTGTGAGCAAAAACAGCAGCCAAGTGAGCAGACCCAGCACCAAGGCAAAGATAGCGCCTTGCGTGGTGGCACGCTTCCAGTACAAACCAAACGTCAGCGGCACAAACGCGCCGACCAAGGGCACTTGATACGCCCCCGACACCATTTCGTAAATTGACGTGCCTTGCATCCGAATGGCGTAGCCCAGCACCAACAGGCTAAAGACCAACACCGTCACTCGCATGGCTCGCAACTCTTGCGCATCACTTTGGTGAGGGTGGAACTGACGCCAAATGTTTTCAGTGAACGTCACGCTAGGCGCCAGCAATGTGGCCGAGGCGCAGGACTTGATGGCGGAGAGCAAGGCGCCAAAGAACAACACCTGCATGACAAACGGCATGTGCGTCATCACCAACGTAGGCAACACTTTTTGGGGGTCGTCGGCAATCAGCGCTGCGGCCTGCTCGGGCATGATGATCATGGCACTGACCACCAAGAACATGGGCACAAACGCGAACAAGATGTAGCAAATGCCACCAATCACAGGACCCCGCGTGGCCGACGTGATGTTATTGGCTGACATGACGCGCTGAAACACGTCTTGTTGTGGAATCGAACCCAACATGATGGTGATGGCCGAAGCAAAGAAAAACAACACGTCTTTGGTATTGGGTTCGGGCCAGAACTTGAACATGTCTTGGCTGATCGCCAAATCAATCACCTTCTGTGCGCCACCCGCCTGCCCGGCTGCAAACACAGCCAAGATGGAGAGCCCCACCACCAAGATGATCATTTGAATGAAGTCGGTGATCGCCACCGACCACATGCCGCCAAACAAGGTGTACGCCAAGATCGATGCCACGCCAATGACCATGCCCAGCTCTAGACTGACCACGCCATCTGACAAGAGGTTGAACACCAAGCCCAACGCCGTGACTTGGGCCGACACCCAGCCCAAATAACTGACCATGATGATGAGCGAGCACACCACTTCCACCGTTCGGCCATAGCGTTCACGAAAGTAATCACTGATGGTGAGCAGCGTCATGCGGTAGAGCTTGCCCGCGAAGAAGAGGCCGACAAAGATCAAACAAAAACCCGCACCAAATGGGTCTTCCACCACGCCGTGCAAACCACCATTCACAAACTTGGCGGGAATGCCCAGCACTGTTTCAGAGCCGAACCACGTCGCAAACGTGGTGGTCACGATCATGGCCATGGGCAAGTGACGGCCTGCAATGGCAAAGTCAGCCGAGTTTTGAACGCGCTTGGCCGCCATCAAACCAATGGCGATGGTGACCAACAAATAGACGATGACGAGTGTGAGCAGCACGGGTCAACTCCGTAACGATTAAAAGTAATGGTGCAAACGCACAAACATTTGCATGGCCAACAACCCCACCAAGAAACCACCGCCCACCCACATGATGCCTTGCAACATACGGTTGGTACGGCGTTGCTCTTCGATGAGTTGTTGCAACTGAGCGTTGTCACCGTTTTGGCGATGCTTCAAAAAGTCGTGCACCAAGCGAGGCAACTCCGGCAAGAGCTTGGCGTAGCGTGGCGCTTCGGCACGCAATTGGTTCCACAGTTTTTTCGGACCCACTTGATCCACCATCCATTTTTCTAAGAATGGCTTAGCAGTGCTCCACAAATCCAACTCAGGGTCAAGCTGACGACCCAAACCTTCGATGTTGAGCAGTGTCTTTTGCAGCAACACGAGCTGCGGTTGAATTTCCACATTGAAACGGCGCGAGGTTTGGAACAAACGCATGAGCACCATGCCGAGTGAAATTTCTTTCAGCGGGCGGTCAAAGTAAGGCTCGCACACGGCGCGAATGGCGGACTCTAATTCGTCCACACGCGTATCCGCTGGCACCCAGCCCGACTCCACATGCAACTCGGCGACACGCTTGTAGTCACGACGGAAGAAGGCGGTGAAGTTTTGTGCCAAGTACTCTTTGTCGTATTCAGTGAGCGTACCCACGATGCCGAAGTCGAGTAGCACATAGCGGCCAAAACTATTGGGCTCTAAGCTCACCTGCAAGTTGCCAGGGTGCATGTCCGCATGAAAGAAACCATCCCGAAACACTTGGGTAAAAAAGATGGTCACCCCATCGCGCGCGAGTTTCGGAATATCAACACCCGCCTCACGCAAACGTTCAATTTGACTGATCGGTACGCCCTTCATGCGCTCCATCACCATCACATCGGTGTGGCAGAAGTCCCAGAAAATTTCGGGGATCAACACCAAGTCCAAACCTTCCATGTTGCGGCGCAGTTGCGCGGCGTTGGCAGCTTCTCGCACCAGATCCAACTCGTCGTGCAGGTACTTGTCAAACTCAGCCACCACTTCGCGGGGCTTCAAGCGTTTACCGTCGCTCGACAGACGATCCACCCATGCAGCCATCATGCGCATGAGGCTCAAATCTTTGTCGATCACCGTCAACATGCCGGGGCGCAACACTTTGACGGCCACGTCGCGTTCAGCGCCGTTGCGGTCTTTGATGACCGCAAAGTGCACTTGCGCAATCGAAGCACTGGCCACAGGTTGGCGCTCGAACGACACAAAAATATCGTTCAAGGCACGACCAAACGAACGCTCCACAATGCCCACCGCCACATCCGAAGAAAACGGGGGGACACGGTCTTGCAGCTTCGCCAGTTCATTCGCGATGTCAGGCGGCAACAAATCTCGGCGAGTGGACAACACTTGGCCGAACTTGACAAAGATAGGACCTAAACGCTCCAACGCTTCACGCAAACGTTGGCCACGTGGCGCAGACAAGTCACGCCCAATCGACACCACACGCGCCAACAAGCGCAAGCCCGGTTTTTGAAAGCTGGTGAGCACCAGCTCGTCCAAGCCATAACGCAGGACGATGAACACGATGTAAATACCGCGTAACAAACGGGTCATCATGGCGCGCCCTTTGCAGTTTTTTGTTGCACAAAAGCACGCAGTGCCTCCACCGCACGCTTGGCGGTTTGCACCAAGGTGTGGGCAGGCGCATCGCCAATCAAGCGAGCCACATCTTCTTCGGGATCCCAACGCACGTGGTCAAACAACCAATTGACTTCGGCCGCCAGTTGCACATCGCCTTCGATGTGAA
>JACCDR010582822.1_pt1 | contig 44347 bp, 30 predicted proteins | sample 7446431 | NCBI WGS metagenome assembly JACCDR01 (sample SAMN15323443, study PRJNA562643) | freshwater metagenome | isolation source: river surface water | place: USA:Blue River Watershed | collected 2017-08-17
ACCACCGATTGTGAGACAGGTAAAATACTAAATGAGACAGATTATAAGTTTGTGTATGATGATCCTTGGGGTGGCGGCGGAGGAGGCGGTGATGATGGTCTGACCATCTGTAGTCGCACCGTAGAACGTCAAGTGGAAGACCTGTCTGGTAATGCGGGAACTTGGACTTGTATACAGACCTATTATTGTAAGTCGGGGATACAGCTCAATCAAGATTGTTGGTTTGAGAAGAATCCATTTAATCCACAGGATATTATTAACCAGCTACAAACACCTTGTCTCAACAAGGTTCTGACTCTGCTTCAGAATAATCAATTAAAAGCACAAGTTACAGAAATACTAAATAAAGTTTTTGGTGCCAAAAGTGATCAAATAAGGGTTACTTTTCGAGAAGACCCTACTATACCACTAGTAACCGATGGATTAGTTAACGGACCTTTATCAATAGTTAATTATGTTGGGACTACAGTATATGCAGATATAGTAATAGATTTAAATTCTACGGCACTAAAAAATGCAACTCAAGAGTATGTCGCTGTTACAATTCTTCATGAGGTTTTACATGGCTATTTGAGTGTCAGAAATACTCAACTTAAAGCTCAAGGACGTGATGTGGCAGTTATAAACGACCATCATGTTATGACAGCTGCGTATGTGGAAGAATTAAAGAATGCTATCTTAGAGTTATTTCCGAATTATCCTCCAAAGTATGCAGAAGCTATTGCATGGGGAGGATTGGAGAAAACACCTGCTTATGCAGCTAATAGTAAATTGCCTTACTGGGAACATGATATAGTAAAAAAGAATCAAGAAGAAAAAAATCTGTCTGGCACAGAGCCCTCTGTAGGAACAATCTGTAAATAATCTAATTGATATATAAATATGAAAATTGATATAAATATAAAAATTGTTGTTACCCTGTTGCTTGCTTGTTTAATTTTTATTAAACAAACTACTTGTGTTGCTCAACAATTCGCAACTTTTCCAACATTCTCTTGTCAGGGGAAAGGCTATTCTGACTTTTTCTTAAAAACACTCCACTATCCTGTATCTTTATATAGAGACTGTGGAAATAGCATAGCCTTTATAACAGTACGTTATCAGATAGAGAATACAGGACATATTAATGTATTGGCAGTGAGTGGACTAGCTGATGATAGTGTAAAAACGTATATTAAGAAGTCATTTATAAAGACAGATGGGTGTTGGAAACCTATTTTAGTAGATGGTAAAAAAATCAAAAGCAAAATCTTTATCCAGCCTATTTTATTTAGGCGTAATTCAGGCTGTGAAGGTAAACAAATCAGGATAGATACCTTTGAACAGGCGATGCATGATTTATTTGCGATAAAGGCAACATCTATTGATTACACAATATTAGATATGTGGATCATTCTAGGTATAAATCCACCTGAACAAACAACATCTCCATTTAATAAATAACGTTTCAGTAATCCATAATCTGGGTTTAGTTCCGCCCTATGTTTCGGCATAGGGCTTTTTTCCTTTAAGGTGTAGTTTCTTTTCCTCGGCTCGGTTTGAGTCTGGATAGGTTTTCAAACAAAAGAAATCTAGGTAATTCTTGAATCAAGTAAATCAAGGTTCAGACAAAAAATGTATTTTTGTCCAGCCATAGGCATTGGGTTCGTTTTTTATTGTTTACTGATTTTTTATGAAATATCTGATTGTTGGTTTGGGAAATATAGGTCCTGAATACGAACTTACACGTCATAATATTGGCTTTCTGGTGCTGGATCAACTGGCGGATAAACTGGAAACTGAGTTTAAAATAGACCGACTGGGTTATCGGGCAGAAGGCCGCTACAAAGGCAAGACCGTAGTACTGATCAAGCCCACTACCTACATGAACCTGAGCGGAAAATCTGTGAATCACTGGCTCAAGACCGAGAAAATTTCTCTGGAAAACCTGCTGGTCATTACTGATGACATTGCCTTACCATTTGGCAAATTACGGGTTCGTCCCAAAGGCTCTCACGGCGGACACAATGGCCTACGTGACATTGAAGCCGTAACCCAGACCCAAGAATATGCCCGTCTTCGATTTGGGGTAGGCAATGATTTCCCCAAAGGTCGTCAGGCAGATTACGTGCTGAGTCCGTTTTCGAAAGATGAGTTTGTCGAACTCCCACTGCACATAGCCAAAGCCTGTGACATGACCCTGGCCTTTTGTACCATTGGCCTACAAATGACCATGACACAGTTTAATAGCTGAATTTTGTGTTTCTTTAGTACTATAATAGGACTAAAAAAGTATTTTAAAACATGTTTTGTGGCGTTGTTTGCATCCTCGCCAACAATGCCCAAGGCTCAGATTTATCCCACCACGGGTTTTGGGCGTAATCGCATCAGAAAAAGTTCAGTAAAAGTTTCCAAGGCAATGATTCAACTGGCTATGATTCGTAGATTTTAATTTTTAGCCAGCCTCTTACTGGATAAAAATAGTTTCCAGATAGTGCCATTTTGAGAAATAGCAGTTGAAAAAAAGAAGGCATGTTTGCTACGAAAACAGGGCAAATATTTGTTTGCCCTGTTTTCAAAATTGATAAAAAGAGATAGCTCCAAAAGATCTCTGGCAGACCAGAAAATAAAGGATTATTCACTCCAAGGCAATACTTGGCATCGGGCGGCCCATGCATTGTACTGGGCTGTCATTTGTTTGACACGATCTGGATAGGTTGCTGCTAGATCATGATTTTCAGTGCGATCAGCTTCCATATCGAAGAGTTGCCATTCTTGATTAAAACGGGCAACTAACTTCCATTTGCCATCACGAACGGCTCGGTTGCCCTCGTGTTCCCAAAACAGCGGTTGTGAGCGGGTCACAGGTTTGCTTTGAAAAAGTGGTGTCAGACTGATGCCTTCCATGGGAGTAATAGCCTGCTTATTGTAGGTTTTCGGATAGGTGCCTTTCGCTACCTCCAAAAATGTAGGCATGATGTCAATGATATGGCTTGGATACCGTTCAAAGGTGCCATTCCTGCGAGAATCTATACCCGCAGGCCAGTGGACAATACAAGGTGTGGCGATACCGCCTTCGTTGGTATAGTGTTTATACCGAAGAAAAGGGGTATTTGAACTGGTCGCCCATGTTTGGCCCTGAAATACAGTAGATTGGACAGACCCAGGCTGATCTCCTTTGAGACGTCCCATGATGCCAGATTCTGCATTGGCTCCATTGTCTGACAAAAAGACAATCAGGGTGTTTTCCATCAATTTCCGTTTTTCCAGTTCGCTGACCAGTGAACCCATCGCTTTGTCCATACGGGAGACAACGGCGGCATAGATTTCCTGAATTTGTTCTAGCGTCGCTTTGTTTTGAGTATCCAGGCTTGCCCATTCGGGAACTTCGGCTACTTTCGGACTCAGTACCCATTGTTTGTCAATCAACCCCATGGATTGTTGACGTTCAAAGATTTCTTGGCGGAGTACCGACCAGCCCTGAGAAAATTTTCCTTTGAACCGATCAATGTCTTTTTGAGGTGCCTGCAATGGAAAGTGAGGGGCATTATAGGCCAGATAGAGAAAAAATGGCTTTTTTTGTTGTTGCGCTTCGTCTATAAACCGGATGCCAAAGTCTGCAAAAAGATCGGATGAATACCAGTTTTTAGGTAATTTATTGCTGGTTTTGTCTACTTTCTGTCCATTGAGAAACAAGGTTGCTTTTTCTGATTCTGGAAAATAAAACCCACCTGCTTCTGCAATCAGCGAACGATCAAAGCCTCTGTTTGCGGCCATCTGGCCAGATTTTACATTGCCTACGTGCCATTTTCCAACAGCAGATGTAAAGTAACCAGCTCCTTTAAGTGCCTCAGCCAAGGTGACCGTGCTTTGGTTCAGGTATCCCTGATACGACGGTGTGCTCTTTGGACGTATACCAGTCATATGTCCTATACCGGCTTGGTGTGCATAGACGCCTGTAAGCAGGCTGGCACGGGTAGGGCAGCAGCGGGCATTGTTGTAGAATTGGGTAAATCGTATACCTTTTGAAGCCAATTTGTCAAGATTGGGAGTAGGAATTGAGCTGCCATAGCACCCCAAGTCTGCATATCCCATGTCATCGACGAGTACTAAAATGATATTTGGTTTTTGGGATGTTTTTTTTTTAGGCTGTGCCTGTAGCCATACAGTCTGTAAACAAAGAATACCAAGGCAAAAAAAGTGTTTGTAACGCATACAGATTATTTTTAATAAATACTCAATAATATAATTATCAATTGATTGATTTTTAGCGTATTGTATTTTGGTGATAGAAACTAAAGAATGCCTGTTGCTTATCCTAAAAGGTTCTATCACACAATGTGATTAGCCAATACATTAAAACCAAATCGTACCCAACACATAATCAGAACTTAGATGCAAGATAGAAAGAAAAGGTTTAAGAGTATGTCTACTACTATTATTGTCTGCAAAGGGTCTTTTTGGGCGGTACCTGTCCAATGTTGAGACTTCATCATGAGTGATTTTAGACAGCTTGAGAAATTATGCAAACTTTAGTGGACGAGCCAGATGAAAAGAATACTGGATGTTTGTCTTGTTTAACACACTTATATATAGCTAGCCAATCCTTCAAAAGCTATTTTTACGTTTTTTAGCTTCGTTTTACAAATTTGATTGACTAAAATACGGATGAAAAAATTGAGCCAAAGAACGATTGCTTCTTTGATTGGATTCAACCTGAGTTTTAGATTGTATCCAATGGTTGCCAAGAGGGCATTGGCTATATCCCCAGCAAGTTGACTCCGAAGTAGTGGTTGGGCAGATCGTTGGCTCTATCGCCGCTCTGGCTCTAAAGTAAGGTGAGTTTCGGATTAGGCTAATCTGAACTCACCTTACAGATAGAGAACCAAGTGAGAATGAAAATGCCTGAAGAAATTCATTCTTCAGGCATTTTCTGGCGCATATCAGCCAACAGATTCAGATCATTTGATTAGGATTTTCTTCACAAAATTACCTTTCGTAGTCTGAAAATTCAGCAGATATACGCCTGATGCCAAGGCTTTTGCGTCTATTGTCATGATACCACTAGCAGGCTTTGTCCAGGTATAGGTATGCAGGACAGCTCCTACCATAGAGCATAATTCTATTTTTTGTACCCGTATCGTGGTATTAACCAATTCAATGTTGAGTGTAGTTTCTAAAGGAACAGGATATATTTTTACTTCACTAGCTAGCATAGGTTCGTTTGCCAGTGGCGACTGATCCAGACTGAACTGTTTGTCACTCAGGGTCGTACCTGCTCCATTCGTTACGGAAATGTAGCTACTTCCAACACCTTTTGGAACTTCTACTACCAGCTGAGTAGTGGTAGCAGAGATTACTTTTGCAGATAATGCTCCGAAGGCAACTGTACTTCCGGGTTCAAAATAATTTCCGCTAATCGTAACCTGGATCCCATCTGTTCCTTTATCTGGCGAGAAAGAGGTAATCATAGGCTTGATAAGCATAATCTCTTTACCCAAAGCAACCGTAGGATTGGCTACTAAAGGTACGTCGTACATCACGTTGACAGTTGTATTAGTGCGTATCGGATCATTGTAGTCAAAGTAGATATAAGCCGTATTTTCAATTCTTGTTTTGGCTGCCATTCCATCTTTGGGTTTGATACTAAATCTGATAAACCCATTACTGCCTGTTTTATTAGTAGTACTGTCTGGCAGATTGATATTGGAGAATGTCCACTTTAATACAGGTTGTCCGCTACCATTGATGCTAAAGGTGTACGCATGTGAAGAACTACCTATCTGTAAAGTAGAAATATCCAGATTTTCAGACAATGTATCTACCACTATGACTGTATAGGCCACATCATTGCCTGTATTCTGAAAACGAAGGGTATAGTCCAGCATAGCCTTTGTGGGCGTATAATGCTCCACTGTTGTGCCTGTGGGTAAGACCTGTTTGTCATTCGGGTCATAGGAATCTCGGATCATCTGGCAGTCTATGGCTACTTCCTGCTCTGCATCGTCTTGCGGGAACTGAGAGGTAAAGCCTGTACTGATGACTTCGGTGACTGTAGCCCGGCAACCTTCCAGTGTGACAGATGTTTGTGACTTATGCGGATGGTCAGGCCGTTGGTCAGCTTCCAGTCGTACTGTCTTGCCATTAGCAGGAACTCGTATGATCAGGCTGTCTCCTTCAATGAGTTTAAATTTTCTCTGAAAAGCCAGCTGTGCATCTAGGTAAATCCGGAAAGAAGAACTGTCTGTCATATTTTTACCAGAATTTCTGATAGTCAGACGTACACGTCCGTTTTCAATACATTTGGCAGCCAGTGCAATATCTGATTGATCCCAGGTCGTTTTGGGAGGGAAACATGCATTGGCAGGGGTAATCCATGCTTTGGTACAAACGGTTAGGTTTCGGACAGCATTTACACAAATCACAGAGTCTATGATAGTTATCGTACCACGTTTGCCTGGAGTTAAATCGCCTACTGAAAATACATACACAGAATCACGGCTTAGTGTATACGCATTATTAGAGGAAATTAAACGAACCTGTGGAGGCATTTTGAGGTATACCTTAGCATTCGGAGCAGTGGCATATCCAGTATTCGCATACTGGATCACTGTATTATTTCGAAAACACCGTCTGCGGCGATCTGACGCTACTGAGATGGTTAGGTTCTGACAAAGTGTGACACGGTTAGCAAAGTTTATATTCTTCACTGTATCACCAATGGTCATTACTTGTACAGACTGAACACCTTTTTGGGAGGGGCATAGTTGTTCAATCAGCTTACCCTTTTCTGTATCTATGACCTGACGAATAGTGTAAGTACCTGCTGTCGGAAGACCAATAGTATAATTGCCTTTAGCATCTGACATGCCATAGTAATTACCAGGTTCTGCCACTACTACCAAATCTGAGATTCCTTTTTCTCCGCTATCTTGTTTACAATCGGCATTGGTACCCTGAAATATTTGTCCACTGACAAAATGAGTTGGAGGAGAGAATTTGATAAGCCATAAATCACGTAAGCCTCTGCTGTCACTGGATTTATCTTCAGATTTATTACTATCAGAGTCGCCTGCAAGAACGAAACTTCCATCAGGTTTGATGGAAATTCCTCTAATATCATCAAAGCCTGTACCTCCTATGGTTTTATCCCAGATTTTGGTTCCTGCAGCACTTATTTTTAGTAACCAGCAGTCATATTGTCCTTTTACATTATCAGTTTTGTCAGCAGAAGGAGAACTATAAGAGGCTCCAGCCATTAAGAAAGTATGATCGGAGAACATGCCTAACGTATAAATTCCGTCATTAGAAGAACCGCCAAAGGTTTTATCCCAGACCTTATTTCCTTGACTATCAATCTTTAGCACCCAGCAATCATAGCCACCTTTATTATCTTGTGTTTTCTCCCCACTACGCAGACCATTAGAGCCGCCAGCAAGCAAAAATTCCCCACCAGAAATGGCAATCGTTGCCCGCAAGGCATCGTTACCGGTACTTCCAAAAGTTTTATCCCAGATTTTATTTCCCTGATTGTCAATCTTCACGATCCAAAAATCGTTTGCGCCTCTCGTGCCAAGTGTAACATCTCCGCTTTTACTGCTAAATGAATCTCCAGCTAATAAGAAGTTCCCATCACTGGTAGGTAGAACTTCATGAAGATATTCTGTATCATTGCCACCAAAAGTTTTATCCCAGATTTTATTTCCCTGATTGTCAATCTTCACGATCCAAAAGTCATCTCCACCTTTATTGGCCGTTGTTTTTTCGCCAGAAATTGAACTACCAGAGACACCAGCTAACAAAAAACCATCAGCCATCGGAGTTATCGATGACAACAAGTCATTCTGCAGTCCTCCGTAAGATTTGTCCCATAACTTATTTCCTTGGCTATCAATTTTTATTATCCAGTAATCAGTTGATCCTCTTGAAGAGGTAGTCTTATCTCCAGAAATATCACTGGCAGAGTGTCCACCTACAAGAAAGCCTCCATCTGTAGTAGGGACCAGTTTCAGTAAATTGTCATTCAGGGAACCACCAAAAGTTTTGTCCCAGACCTTATTTCCTTGATTGTCCACTCTGACCAGCCAGTAATCGTCACCCCCTTTGCCCGCACTTGTTTTTTCACCAGAGATGGAACTACTGGAACTACTACCTATTAAAAAACCTCCATCTGGAAGAGGAAGCAATGACCGAAAGATATCCATTCCACTTCCACCAAAAGTTCTATCCCACGTTTTGATGTTTTGAGCAGATAAAGAGGCAAAGAAGAAAAAAAAGAAGAGTACATAGTACCCTACAAAAGAGTATTTTTTTGTTTTCATAATTGATTGTAGAAATGATATGACTATATATCTCAAAGATAAATAAAAGATTTTTATCAGCAAAAGCTATAGGAAACTTCTATATGTAAACTTAAGGCAGATTATGTGCTGAGTCCATTTTTGAAAGATGAGTTTGTCGAACTCCCGCTGCACATAGCCAAAACCTGTGACGTGACTCTGGCCTTTTGTACCATTCCTATTTTATCAAACACGGTAGCCAAAGAAACAAACCCCATATGTAAATAGCAGATAATCAATAAAAAAAAACACATCATGCATTTTGAAACACAACCCTTTTTTTTAGCTACAGCTTGACTGATTTGATTTTTATTTCAATCTTACAGTTGTGGAGACCAGACACCATCTATACAAAACGGGGCGTATCCGAAAAGCCATATGAGTAGGAACAAAATCTAACAAAATTACTATGAATTGGTACTTACAAGTTTTAAGAAATTATGCAAACTTTAGTGGACGAGCCAGACGAAAAGAATACTGGATGTTTGTCTTGTTTAACACACTTTTTGCTATAGCTACTATGTTTCTGGATAATGCCATTGGAATGGCTTCGGAAACTACTGGATATGGGCCTGTATATGGTTTATATACATTAGCCATGCTTATTCCTAGTATAGCTGTAGGTGTGAGAAGAATGCATGATGTAGGGAAAAGTGGATGGTTTTTGCTTATTCCGATTTATAATCTTGTACTAGCCTGTACAGATAGTGAGCCGGGTGATAACGAATATGGACCTAATCCTAAAGAAGAAGGAAATTTATCTGCGTCTTCTACACAGGATTTCTATTCGGAAAAATAAAAGACTGATTTTTAAAGCTGTTCGGGAACATCAATCCCGAACAGCTTTAATAGCTAAAATAACCAATCTGAAACTTTTAATTACCGCACCGTTCCGCCATTGGCCACCATTTTGGAGGGGCTTACAAAGGATAAGCTGCCGTCGGCATCTTCAGCCATCAGAATCATACCTTGGGAAGAAATACCCTTGATGTCACGAGGTGCTAGGTTTGCCAGCAGACATACCTGTTTACCAATGATTTCTTCTGGCTTATAGTATTCGGCTATGCCACTCACTACTGTACGTGTATCCAGACCTGTGTCAATGGTGAGTTTGAGCAGTTTCTGGGTTTTGGGTACGGTTTCTGCAGCTAGAATTGTACCTATGCGGATGTCCATTTTTTGAAAATCATCAAAGGCTACACTGGCTTTTGCAGGATCTACCGTCCGGCTTAGCAGTTCATTCATTTGTTTAGATTGTTCCAGCTTTTTTAATTGTGCCTGAATAGGTTCGTCCTCAATCTGGGCAAATAGAATTTCATGCGGCCCCAACAGATGACCCTCTGGAATCAAATCAGCTTTTCCTGTCTGCAGCCAGCTTCCATGTGTAGCTGGGAAGAAGTTGAGGAGACGTTGGAGGCGTTGGGCTGTAAACGGCAGAAATGGTTCGCAAAGGATAGCCAGATTCGCTACCACTTGTGTGGCCAGATTCAGAATCGTTTGTACCCGTTGCGGATCTGTTTTAATCTTTTTCCAAGGTTCGGTATCTCCTAGGTATTTATTTCCCATCCGTGATACATCCATCAGCAGGCTAAGCCCTTCCCGAAAACGGTAGCTTTCCAAGGCTTTGGCAATTTGATCCGGATAGCTGGCCAGGTTTTCCAGTAGTTCTTTATCTATATCAAACAACTCGCCCCGAGCAGGTATTTTTCCATCAAAATACTTGGGAATCAGCGTCACCACCCGATTCACAAAGTTACCTAGATTATCAGCTAGTTCACTGTTGTTTTTGAGCTGAAAACCTTTCCAGGTAAATTCACTGTCGCCTGTTTCGGGAGCATTGGCGGTTAGTACATACCGCAATACATCTTCTTTACCTGGAAAATCTTCTAGGTATTCATGTAGCCATACGGCCCAATTGCGTGACGTAGAGATTTTTTCTCCTTCCAGATTCATAAATTCGTTGGCAGGGACATTGTCTGGCAGGATATAACTTCCCTCAGCCATCAGCGTAGCCGGGAAGATAATGCAATGAAAGACAATATTATCTTTGCCAATAAAATGTACTAGTTTGGTTTCTGGATCTTTCCAGTAGGTTTCCCACGATTTTTCTACCTGCTCGTCGGGCATGGGTGCAGGGTAGGTTTCTGGGTTAGCTCCCATCTGTCGGGCTATAAAATAATCTTTGGTAGCCGAGATATAACCAATAGGAGCTTCAAACCACACGTACAACACCTTTCCGTCGGTTTCTGGCAGCGGCACAGGAATTCCCCAGTCTAGGTCGCGGGTCATGGCACGGGCATGCAAACCCTGCTTGAGCCACGACTGACATTGGCCATATACATTGGTTTTCCATTCTGGATGTGACTGAATGTATTCTTCCAGTTTGGGCTGCATCTGATCTAATGGCAAATACCAGTTTTTGGTTTTTTTCAGCACAGGCTTTTCCCCACTTAGCATCGAATGTGGATTAATCAGTTCTAGCGGGCTGAGTGTAGAACCACATCGTTCGCATTGATCACCATAGGCATTGGGATTGCCACAGTTGGGGCAGGTACCCACAATGTAGCGGTCGGCCAGAAACTGCCCAGCCTTGGGGTCATAATACTGCTCGGTTTCTTCTTCTACGAATACACCCTTGTCGTAGAGTTTCTGAAAGAATGCCTGTGAAGTTTCATGGTGAATCTGTTTGCTGGTACGTGAGTAAACATCAAACGAAATTCCAAACTGCGTAAAAGAATCCCGGATCTGCGTATAGTATTTGTCTACAACTTCTTGTGGCGTAATCCCTTCTTTCTGGGCTCGTATCGTAATAGGAACCCCATGCTCGTCCGTGCCACTCACAAACAATACATCCTCGCCCCGCATACGCAGGTAGCGTACATATATATCGGCAGGTATGTAACAACCTGCCAGGTGACCGATGTGAATGGGGCCATTGGCATAAATCAGGGCCGCCGTGACGGTGTAGCGTTGAGGTTTGGTAAGCATGAAAATAAAATAGAAAAGTAGTTTGATAGTAAATGCAAAGTAAAGAAATTTTATCCAGTAAGATAAACAGCAGGTGGGTTTACCTACTAACCATTTTTGAGGAATAATAAATCTTCTGAGAAATATCCTGTTAAAACAATTTTAAATTGAATGGGACGATAGATTCCCCAGACAATTTTTGGCTTCCTTGTATCCAAATAAGTTTTAAAAACACTGTTCTACTGCGAGGCACTCCGGTAAACAACGCCTATGGTTGCATTAAGTTGGGCATTGCGGACACCTTGCACACTGAAACTTTCGTACGAATGATCCAGATTGGCACTGAATGCAAGCTGTTTGCCGATCTGGTAGAATACCTGTGCAAGAGAACTCCAGCGGAAATAGTCAGAATTGAGTCCTGGCTGGATAAATGTTGTATTCTGTACCGTTAACCGATTGGGAATCACTGTGAGTTTGAACTTCAGACGGGTTGAGTTTCGATACAGACGAATATCTGCATTGGCCACGAAATCTGTTACCTCCCGCAAAATGGCATTGGTAATAGAAAGGGTAAGCCGGGTATTGGGAATGTTTTTTCCGCCTAGTATCCGCCATCCAATCCCAATGCCCAAATTCGTTCGATCTGTTATTTTTCTCAGGTTGCTTTGTTCATACGATCCGAAAAACAATCCATATACATCGTGTTGGGCGTGGAAAAAGGTATTGTTGCAATCAATAAATATTTCTCGTTCCTGTAATTCATGGTTATTGGTGCCATACTGAAATTTAGGATTGGAAAAAAATCCCCAGAAGGAAGTAGGCTTGTCGTAGGTCAGGCTTAGACGTGCATGGATCAATTTACGGTTCACATTGCCGGAACTATAGATTCCGTCCAGACCTGCCACATACTTCCAGAATAAAGGCAGTGGAGCACGAACAGTATCTATTTCTACCGCAGTATCTCGCTGTATACGTGTTGTGCTGCGAACACTGTCTATGACTGTAGTACGATCGGTAGTCTGAGCATGAATGGTAAGCAGCAGGTGAAAAAATAGAAAAAAACAGAGAAAAGACTTCATAAATAGCTTGTCAGGTAGTTTTGTAGGGGCGAACCTACATATTCGCCCTTTTTAGCACCCAAACGCTTGTGTTGGAAAGCGTGCAGGAGCTTTTTGCAAAATCGCATGCTCCCTTGCTGGACAGGCGAACACGTAGGTTTGTCCCTACAAACACATCTTTCGGACAATACAGGCCGAACTACAGGCCTCTCTACAAGAGTAACCAGATTTAGTGAGCGGGTACACTGTATTCCAGGCGACTTTTGACTACATCACAAGCCAGATAGATAGCTTGTCGCATAGAACTTTCGTCCGCAGTATTTTTTCCAGCAATGTTGTAGGCAGTTCCATGGTCTGGGGATGTACGGATGATCGGTAAGCCTGCTGTAAAATTGACCCCATTTTCAAAGGCAATGGCCTTGAACGGAATCAGCCCTTGGTCATGGTACATGGCTAGTATGGCATCGTATTTTTTGTAGCTCCGGTTTCCGAAGAAGCCATCTGCTGGAAAAGGCCCATATACCAACATACCCCGTTGCTTAAGGTCATGAATGGCCGGACTAATGATTTCTTTTTCTTCAGAGCCAAGCAGTCCGTCTTCGCCCGCATGAGGGTTGAGTCCTAGTACAGCTATGCGGGGCTTCTGAATACCAAAATCCTGTTTGAGAGATTTTTCTACTTGTTTGAGTTTCCGGGTAATGAGTTCTCTGGTAATGGCAGAGGGCACTTGACTCAGCGGCATATGGGCCGTAGCTACCGCCATGCGTAGTTCCTCACTGACCATAAACATAAGGGCATCTTCACCACCTCCAAATTCGTGTGCAAAATATTCCGTATGACCGGGAAACGTAAACTCCTCACTCTGAATGTTGTGTTTGTTGATAGGAGCCGTTACGATGGCATCTAGAAGGTTTCTTTTCAGATCGACTGTTGCTGCTTTCAGGGCCAGATGGGCGGCCTTTCCCGATTCGGGTGTGGCTTTGCCAACTTCTATCTCTAAGTTTTCTTCCCAGCAGTTGATAATATTTATCTTTTTATGCACCAGATGTTCCAACTGGCGGATAGAATGGAGCTGTAGGTCGTCCAGCTCAAGTAGTTTACGATATCTGGACAGAATTTTGGTAGAACCATATAAAACAGGCGTGCAGATACGACTGAGGTGACCTCCAGCCAAGGCTTTGAGCGTGACTTCCGGGCCAATGCCATTAAAATCGCCTAGGGTTATGCCAATAATGGGTTTATGTTCAGACATAGATATTTCGAAAGATAAGTAGTGGGTGTATTTTTCTCAGGTCAAAAATACACGTGTTTTTGGTTTTTTAGAAGCAGATTTCCAATAAAGAACGTATGTGGTAGAAAAAGATGCTATTTTTGACAACTAATTGTTTTTGATACATGCACGTACGTCCAAAAAAACACCTGGGTCAGCATTTTCTGCGTGACACCTCTATTGCCCAACAAATTGTAGAATTACTGGATACCAGCTGTGATACGGTGCTTGAACTTGGCCCAGGCACAGGTGTGCTGACAGACTTTCTGGTACATAAACCGGATGTTTCGTTTTATGTGTGTGAAATTGATAGAGAATCTGTGGCCTTCCTGAAAAAGAAATATCCACAGCTTACCTCACACCTGATCGAAGGTGATTTTCTGAAACTCGACCTTGGTAGTATTTTTGGAAAACCTTTTGCTCTGATTGGCAATTTTCCCTATAATATCTCGTCGCAGATTTTCTTTAAAGTACTAGATTATAGGGATATAGTACCACAGATTGTCTGTATGCTGCAAAAAGAAGTGGCTCGGCGAATTGCAGCTCCTCCTGGCAACAAAGAATATGGTATTCTGAGCGTATTGCTTCAGGCATATTACGATATTGAATATGCTTTTACGGTGCCTCCACATGTATTTGAGCCACCTCCCAAAGTACAGTCTGGGGTGATTCGTCTCAAACGTAATGCTACCCAATCGTTGCCCTGCGACGAAAAACTGTTTCGGGTGGTGGTCAAGCAAGGATTTAACAACCGCCGCAAAACCCTACGCAATTCTTTGAAACCGCTGGGCTTGCCTGTAGAGTTTCTGACAGAACCGTTGCTCGACAAACGAGCCGAACAACTTTCTGTGGCCGATTTTGTCTACCTGACCCAATGTGTAGAGAAGTTTCGTCAGAACCTAGATGCGTAGGATGAAAGTATTGCCTTGATTTATAGGATTTTAGGATTGCCTTGATTAGTAATCTCTTCACTACAGACATACCTAAAGATAATCTTTAAATCTAAATGAAAGAAATCAAGGCAATCCTTTCATCCTACGGATCAAGGTTCTGACAGAATTTCTCTACATTTGTTGTATCCAGAAAAGATAATATCTGTTTCAGAGAAAAGCCAGTTTCTCACTTGTCTGGGCAGCAGTTCTCATACAAAACTATTTTTACTATAAAAGGTCATGGCATTTGAATTGACGCAAGATTTTTTAGACCTGCTTATTGATGCAATTGATTCTACTGATGATACGTTTTTGCGTGAGGCAATGGATGAATTGTATCCAGCGGATATTGCAGCCTTGCTCTACGAACTTCCTTCAGACAAACAGGCCCATTACATACTGGCCCTACTGGATGAAGAAACGGCTGCACAGGTAGTCAATAACTTGGCTCCTAACTGGCGGGAGGATTTTCTGAAAAATTTTTCTACCGAAACCTTGTCGCAGTATATCTCATACCTAGATTCGGATGATGCTGCAGATATTCTGAACGAGCAGCCCACACGAGTCAAAGAAGAGGTGTTGGCCCTGCTGGAAGACCGGGAGAAAGCCCGCTATATCATTGACCTGCTTCATTATGAGGAAGATAGTGCCGGTGGTCTGATGGCAAAAGAATTAGTAAAAGCCAACATTAACTGGACTGTGGCACAGGCGGTAGATGAGATTCGGCGGCAGGCAGAGAAGGTAGAAAAAGTAAACTCAGTGTATGTCGTAAACGACAATAACCTACTGAAAGGACGGGTATCGCTGAAAAAAATTGTACTCTCACGGGCTCAGACCAAAGTAGCAGATATTTATGAAGAAGATGTTGTATCTGTTGAGTCTCACCAACATGCCGAAGATGTAGCTGATATTATGCGTCGGTATGACCTAGACTCGATTCCGGTTGTGAATATCAACGGACGACTGCTAGGTCGCATCACCATTGATGACGTAGTAGACGTAATTACTGAACAGGCAGAACAGGAACGACAAGCCATGTCCGGTCTGTCTGGAGATATAGAAGAGGATGATAGTGTCTGGGAATCGGTCAAGGCACGTTTGCCTTGGCAAGTGATTGGGATGGTCGGCGGACTGTTGGCAGCTGAGATTACAGGCCTGATTGGCAAACCAATTTTGAGTGTGATTGGCTCATTAGCCTATTTTACGACATTAATTGCCGGCACGGGTGGAAATGTAGGCGTACAGTCTTCATCAGTTATTCTGCAAAGTTTGGCTAATCCCTCTATTGTAGAACAAAGCATGGTCAAACGTTTGCTGAAAGTGTTGACAGTAAGCTTTCTGAATGGAATATTACTTTCTAGTATTCTCTTTTTAGCTGTATATCTTATGCAAAATGGAGACTTTCATCTGGCTCTGGTGTTATCGGTCACCATCCTTTCTGTTGTCATGCTGGCTTCCTTTATGGGAACGGTTACGCCGCTGTTGTTGGACAAGTTTGGTATTAATCCTGCGGTAGCCTCTGGTCCATTTATTACCACCGCCAATGACTTGATCGGACTCACTGTCTACTTCTTGATTGCCAAGCTGTTATATAGTTTGTAGAAAGTACATCGCACAGGCGTAGCTTGTACAAAACAACTTATTGACCACATACAAGGGGGGATCTGTGTTCAATCGTGTTTTTTTAACTTCCAGAAGATAGTCACGTACAAGCTAAATCGTGTGCGATGTATGGTTATAAAAGGTCAGGTCTTCGTTGGCGGGTACGTTCCAGGGCCTGATCCATCCGCCAGTCATTGATTTTAGCTTCGTGGCCAGACAGTAAGATGTCTGGAACTTTCCAGCCTTCATAGTCTGCCGGGCGTGTATAGACCGGAGGAGCCAGCATGTCATCCTGAAAGGAATCGGTCAGGGCGGAGGTTTCGTCTGAAAGTACGCCAGGAATAAGCCGAATAACAGCATCCGAGATCACCGAAGCTGCCAGCTCACCCCCTGAAAGTACATAGTCGCCAATGCTGATTTCTTTGGTAATAAAATGTTCCCGTACCCGTTCATCTACCCCTTTGTAATGTCCGCATAAGATAATCAGGTTTTGCTGGAGAGACAGTCGATTGGCTGTTTTCTGTGAAAACCGTTCTCCATCAGGTGTCACGTAAATGATTTCATCATAGGTGCGTTCTTTTTGTAAGGCATGAATGCAGTTGGCAATGGGTTCAATCATTAGTACCATACCTGCACCGCCACCAAACTGGTAGTCGTCTACCTGACGGTGTTTGTGTGGGGTATAGTCTCGTAGGTCATGGGTTTGTACGGTTACAATTCCCTTGTCCTGTGCCCGTTTCAGGATAGAGGCAGCAAAAAAGCTATCCAGCAGTTGCGGTAAGCAAGTGATAATATCTATACGCATGTGAATGAGTGAATGAGTGAGTAAATGGTTGGGCAAGAGACTTGCCCTTTGACGGGTCTATGGGAAATAATCAACCATTAGCCATCTAACATGTACACCCTATTCTTCCTCCTCGTCTTCTTGTCCATCCCGTTCCTCTTCGTCGGAGGTTTCGTAGAGATATACGTCCAACAAGCCTTCGGGCAGGTTTACATGCAGAATCTCTTCTTCATGATCTACGTTTCCTACTATGGCATCAGTCATGGGAATTAACACTTCTTTGCCTTGATACTGCATGCCCAGCAGGTCGTGGCCGGGCATTTCATACACAGCCGCTATGGTTCCGAGTTCACCGAGCTGGTCGTCTACTATTTGATAGCCTATAATTTCGTGGTAATAAAACTGGTCTTCGTCTAGTTCGGGCAGGTTGTCCAGAGGCAAATACAGTTTGCAGCTAATCAGATTTTTAGCAGCATCAATCGTGTGTATGTCTTCCAGTTTGACAATAGCCTTATTGCCTTGCAGATTGTATTTTTCGATAAAATGCGGCACGAGTTGTCCTTTGATCAGGATAAAAAACGAATCCAGTTCTTCGTATTCTTCCGGATCGTCTACATCCAGTACAATCTGTATTTCACCTTTCAGGGCATGTGTTTTGGCTACATACCCTAATTCATAACATTCATTGAGCTTCATTGGGATGATACATTAAATGCACCTTTTCAGATACGTTGATTAAAAAGATACACGTTTCAGATTATTGTTAATTACTAAAATCTATTCGTCTGCCTGCACCTGTCTGTGTGTCCCACTTTTGATTCCATGCACCAGTACATATACCCAGAAAGGTAAAAAACCAACTTTGTAGCGAGACAGTGTGCCAAAATTGGGAGCTGTAAACGCCAGTATCACAGCCAGTAACATCACATACATCCACACGGCCTGTTCAGCTACAACCAGCGAAATGTGTGGCGATGAGAGAGGCAACGTAGGCTTTTTTCGAAACAGAGAAAGGCTATAGCTAAGCGTTAAGCCTACCAGGCATACATTTTCCAGACTCACGCCCCACGACAGCCAGTCCAAAGCCTGCCAAGGTAGAGGTGCAAACCATCCAGACCACAAAGCTACAGGAAAATGTCTGAAAAAACTGTCTGGTGTGGCACGAAGTGACTCAAAACTCACATATTTACCTGGTTTGGAGAGGTCGGCAATGGTTTCGTAGTTGCTGACCATAGATTCCAGCACGGCCTGCTCCAGCATATAACTGATCCCTAATCCAACCAGCAGCAGCGAAACACTCAACCAGAGAACCTGAATCAGCAGGAGCACCGATGGCTGTACCACCTGGTATTTTTTTTGTATGCCCAATGCCAGTAGTCCGCCAGCAGCGACAGGTATCCAAACCGCCAGGTAGTAAAATTTTAGCTTCCAGACCAACCCGCCACACACCAGCACATACAGCATCCGTACCACCAAAGACAACTGCGACAGGTAGATTCGTTCTTTTTTTATGGCCAGTATTGTTGCCAGTCCGCTGCACAAAAAGCCCATTGTCAACGTTTCTTTCAGCACCCCACTGCTCCAAACCACCACCGACGGAAAAAGCAGAAAAGCCAAACCTGCCGCCAGATGTGACCCAGGTATCCATTGTACCAGCCGATTGGCCAGCCGCCACATGCCCCAGAAACTGAACAGAGATGCATAAAATCCTGTAATCCAGTAGTTGTGAAATGTAAACAGGTTAAGCAGACTCAGTAGCTTGGCCATAAACAAGGCCCTGGGCTGTTCTACGAAACGCAACGAAGCCACCAGTTCTTCGGATGAAAACTGGTTGAGCAATAAAATTTTTAGATATGCTGACGGATGGAGAAATGCCTCCCTGCTAAGGATCGTGGATTCATGGAATAGGGCAAATGTATCTCCTTTGTATGGATAATAGTACAGGTATAACAAGCCTAATCCAATGCCTGCTAAGGTTTTAGCTATCCATCCTGCCCAGAAAAAAGAACGTAGCGGAAGATATTTTTCCTGCTGATACAACTGATACACCAGCCAAAAGGCTATCGGGATATGAAAAAGAAAGGGAATCAATAGTAGTAGTATAAGACTGTGAAAGGAACAAAAATATAGAAAAATTTGCAACTTCAGAACTTTTGGCACACTATTTGATAAGTAAGTGTATATACTTTTAACGATTACAGCTTAGCCCTTTTACTACAACAACTATAACTATAAATATTTTTTCTTTTATACTATGAAAACCTATAAACCGTTCAGGTGGGTTGGCGGACTGTAAAGTCTTCCAACCCATTTTTTTATGGTATAAGTTGCGTTATATATTTCTCCTCCGCTACTGTGCCAAGGTTAGCAGACAGCTGCATAAAATGATGACTATGGTACTACAAGAACAACCAACAGAAAAAGCTCCTGCGTAGGCATAGTTATTCTTTTATTTTGTTACGCAATTCTTGGACTTGTTCGATAGTCAAGTCGGTCATTTGAGCAATAAAATCATTCGTTGATCCTGCCAAGATCATTTTTTGGGCAATTTTTTTAGCTTTTTTTTCTTCCACACGCAATTTTTCGGCTTTTTCATCTGTTTCACGCATCTGGGCATATTCATAAGCCTCTATGTCTTTTTTTGTCCAAAGATGTTTGTCTGCCTCTAGATAAGCAGACTTCAACCCTTCATCATCTACATTAGATGGAACGACTGTGAGTGTATCTGCATTTTTAATGAAGAAAACCCACTTTTCTATCAACGTTTGTAGTTCTTGTTCTTTTTTATTGAACTTTGGTAGTTCTATAAAGTTGAACTCCAGATCTTTCAAGGTATGTTCGTTTGTTTGGGCATCTAAGATTAAATGCCTGGACAGATAATGCTTACTCTCCAAAAACTCAAAGTTCAAAATACCTATGAAAATCACAGGCTTTAATTTGTAATAGTCTTCTCCTACATCCCGCTGTGATGCATAACTCTTTGAACTATAGTAGACGGCTCGTTTGTCAAAACCTATTTTATCGGTTACTTGCATTTCTACGATATAGGCATTTCCTGCTTGGTCTTTTGCCTTCACATCAAGAATAGTGGATTTTGCCCCCAGTACAATAGGGGCTTGATGCGGATTCAAAATTTCAACCCAAATAATTCTTTTTGTATCTTTTAGTTTGAGTACCGCATTCAAGAAAGAAATCAGAATCTCTTTCTTATTCTCATTTCCAAAAATTTTGCGAAAAGCAATGTCGTTTTTTATATCTGCAAATTGCATATTTTGTACGTTTTGTAGTTTTTCGCAAAGATACAAAAAACGGACATGAGTAGCATGAAAACCACGCCTTTGTGCAGTCTGAAATCCTCTCTTTTCTCTATCCTGAAGGCTTTGTTTGTAGGGAAATGATTTTCCTAAGAAACGGTTTTAAATCCTATGTGGCTAGCAACTAGCAACAAACCAGCCCTCGAAAATGAGCCAATAAGTGTCTATTTTTTATTTACTCCTGGGCTCACTTACTCATTTATTCATTTTTTTAAAACAGCTTCTAGGCTGTGAATCCTTGTACGCCGCCCGAATAGTTTGTATTTTTGTCCAGTAACTAATATATACCTACAGTGGAAACGACCCTTTTGCAGACCAGAAAAGACATTCGGAAAATGACATTGGCAGAAATCAAAGACTTTCTGACCCACAGAGGCGAACAGGGATTTCGGGCCAAACAAATCTATGAATGGCTATGGAAAAAATCTGCTACCGACTTTGAGCAGATGACCAACTTGTCTGTACCACTGCGTACTTTACTGAACGAACAGTTTGCCATTCAGGCTATTACACTGGATAAGAAGCAGGTAAGCTCTGACCAAACCATCAAATCTGCCTTTCGCCTCCATGATGGACACCTGATTGAAGGTGTGCTCATTCCTGCCGATGACCGCATGACGGCCTGTGTATCTAGCCAGGTGGGATGTTCGCTGACGTGCAAGTTTTGTGCAACTGGCTACATGGATCGCAAACGTAACCTAGATGCTGCCGAAATCTATGACCAAGTCGTAGCCATCCGTAACCAGGCCGAGACGCATTACCAGACTCCGCTCACCAATATTGTATACATGGGTATGGGTGAACCACTGCTCAACTATGCTAACGTACTGGAATCGGTCGAAAAAATCACTTCTCCCGAAGGACTCAATATGTCACCCAAGCGGATTACGGTTTCAACAGCTGGGGTAGCCAAGATGATCAAAAAACTTGGGGATGATGAAGTGAAGTTTCGCTTGGCCTTGTCGCTACATGCCGCCAATGATACCAAACGTAACCAACTCATGCCGATCAACGAGACCAATACGCTGGCTGCCCTACGGGAAGCTTTGCAGTATTTTTACAAGAAAACTGGCAACCGACTCACCTACGAATACATCATTTTTCACGATTTCAATGACACCCTTCAGGATGCCAAAGAACTCTACGAATTTACCAAACATACGCCCTGCAAGGTAAACATCATTGAGTACAATCCCATTGCCGAGGCCAACTACCACAATGCTGAAACCGATAAGATTACCCAATTCAGTCAGTTTCTGGAAAGCAAAGACGTAGTTGTAAACATCCGTCGCAGCCGTGGCAAGGATATTGATGCTGCCTGTGGGCAATTGGCTGGGAAGAATTCGTAAAATGACTCACTTATGCATGTATTAGGACTTACGCAATCTACTCTACTTCAAGCCCTGAAGGGGCGACATCCATCAGCACAGGGTAAAGCCCTGTGTAGGTTGCGTAAGTCCTAATTAGTTTAATGGTGGGAGGGATGTTATCCTCTCAGTTTAATGCCTGTACTGGCTTCTCCAACGATTTGTTTTTCTAGCAGTCCTTCAATAGCCATTCCAATGGCAGCTTCCAGGGTAGATCCTGTTCGGCTGAAGCCAAACAGAGCCCGTACTTTATTGGTCAGGGTTTTTCGATCCAGTCCGTCTCCTGCCTGAAGAACCAGTAATACTGCGGCAGTGTATTCATCTGGGGCAATCCGTTCGGCGGGTATGGAAGTATCTTCCCGTGAACGAACAGCCACAGGCTCAGATTGGTCTTTTAGATAGAGAAAATCTCCTTTTCGGATAATCTGGTCTACACTTTCATTCACACAGCTATCTATCCGACGCATCATATGAGTACCTACTACACTGTATCCCCAGCGAGCCACCACACGAGTGGCCAGGTCTTTCACATGTAGCGGAGCTTCGACTTCTACGACTTCTTCAATGGCTTTTTTGATGGATGCTACTGTGGCTTCGTTAAAATCCTGTCCTGGATACAACACGCGTGTATTGGCAAAGACATAAGACAATGCCTCTGCTACCACTTCCGGTTCATTGTTAGAAGCATCGGCTACCTCTTTTGAGGTTGAGGATGTTTTCGAAGGTTTTTCTTCTGCTCCGGTTTGCTCATCGGCTAGCAAGGTATATGGTGTTTGCAGCCTGGTTTTTTCAATGAGCATGAGCAGTCGTTCTATTTGTCCTTGCCGGTCTTTGAACCAGTCGGTAGACCAAAGGCGATGAATGACCCAGCCTCTGGCTTCGAGTACCTGCTGCCGAAGCCGATCCCGGTCACGGGCGGTTTCAGAAGAATGATAAGCCGCACCATCGCATTCGATGCCACACAAAAAACGTCCAGGCAGGGTTTCATCCAGTACACCTAGGTCAATGCGGTAGCCAGCTTCGCCTACCTGTGGCTGTAGTTTCAGTCCTTTGCGGGTCAGTGCCAGGTATACTTCCTGTTCGAACGGAGATTCGGTTTCTGTAGAGGCGTGTGTCAGCAGGCCATCCAGAATGCCCTGTTCGGCATATTGCAAAAAGTTGCGCAGCAGTTGTGGTCCTTGTGCTGTAGTCTGTGTGGGTTTGATGTCTTCAGCCTTGATGGATGAAAATACCCGCATGCTACGGCGGGCACGGGTGGTGAGTACATTTAGCCGTCGCCAGCCATTTTCGCCATTCAACGGGCCAAAATTATACCTCATCGTGCCAGAGGCATCTTTGCCATAGGTGACACTCAGAAAAATCACATCTCGTTCGTCTCCCTGAATATTTTCCAGGTTTTTGACAAAGAAAGGTTCTTTTTGTGTCCGCACAAAAAATGCTTCCAGTGATGGATCTTTGCGGCGACGAAGTTCCAGCTCATCCTGAATAGCCAGTTGTTGACGCATATTAAACGTACCCACTCCCAACGACAATTCTGGATGTGTCTGGGCATGTTGAATGACCGCATCAGCTACCCGACTGGCTTCTTTCATATTCAGTCCTTTGCCTTCATAGACCCCATCAGGAATGTAGACAAACGATAACCCATGTGTGTGTGTGCTATGTACTATACTAGGGAAGGTAAATAAGTCGGATTCGTAAAAACTGCTATTGGAAAAGTTAATCAGCGACTCATGGGCACTGCGGTAATGCCATTTTAGGCGAGTCATGGGGGCACCAGAACCCAGAAACTCCTCCAAAATACTTTCACTGTCTTCAAACAAAGGAATACCATCGTCACCGATCGGAGCTGTTACGGTTCCACTCATGACCGAGAAGAAATTAGTTGGTGGCAACTGCTTGGGATCTCCTACCACAACCAGTTGCTCACCTCTGGCAATAGCCCCTATGGCATCTTCGGTTGGCAATTGGCTGGCTTCGTCAAAAATAACCAGATCAAATGGAGGAAAATCACCGTCCAACAGTTGAGCAACTGACAGCGGACTCATCATAAAAACCGGTTTGATTTCACGAATAGCGGCAAACGACTTTTGCAATGTGACCCGTAATGGACTCAGACCCCGTTGTAAGGTGAGCTGTCGCCGCAGAAAAGGCATCGCCTCTGTTACTTCCGGTGTACGCAACTGTAGTTGCAGACGATTCCGAAGGTTATTGACCAGATTGGCTCGGTTTTCGGTCAGAACGGTCTCATCTAATTTCCGAAACTCTGCCAGTCGTTGTTCATGAGTCAGGCTGCTGAAATGTAATAGAGATGGACATGCCTGGAATACAAACTGAAGCCATTTCTGTAGAAACGCCCGTCGGAAAGCTGGAGCCAGAACCGCAAATTCCAGATCTCCATTCATGGCTGATGGCAGCAGCTCAGCTGCTAGTCCCTGAGCCACCTTGACACGACTCGACTCAAATGCAGCCCATCGGGGCCCTAGATGTACGTGTGGTTCCCACTCATGGGCACGTTTTTCGATGTCAGTCAGCAGTTGTTTGGTAAAATAAGTCTCTGGTAATCCTGTCAATGAGACCCATGTCTGTACTTCTTGCGAAAGTTGTTCAAGTTCATCGGCCAGGGCTACTAATACAGATACGTCTGGTTTGGCTTGGGTTACGATAGAAACTGCTTTTTCAGTCAGGGGATAGGATTGTAGCAATGATTGGAAGGATACCACCCACTGGATATATGTCTGCAAGGCATTCCAGTCGGAATGTTCCCCTTGCCACCATTGTCCAAAAAAATTTTTTCCCTGAATGTCCATCTGTCGCAAAGCCTGTTGTTCGGTCTGTATCCGGTCTGCTTTGCGCATGTATGCAGTCTGTTCCAGTAATGATCCCTGATAGGAAGACAACCGATACCCTAGCCATCGTCGTTCAATGGCTTTAAAACGTCCATTCATCCAGTTGAAAAACCGTCCAATGCCCATCTGATTGGTTTCAATAAAGTCAGCGTCATCACTATGGGGCATCTCAAACACGGTTGGATGTAAGTGTGTGGCTACCTCCTGTTGTAATTGGACAAACCGTTGGCCTCTGGCAACCATATCTACAGCCTGCCGGGGAGGAGTAATCCAGGCTTCATTTTGTAGCACAGACAGTTGTACACCCGGCGAAGTGCCCAATACCCTAGCCACTTGTGCCACAGCCTTTCCGTCGGTCAGGTGGCGTATTTGAAACAATCCATGTGTCTCTTGAGCCTGTTTATTCAAGGTTTGAATAGTAACCAGACGTTTTTGTATCGAACCGAGCTGTGCTGTTAGGGTGTCCAGATCCTGTTCGGTATAAAAGGTGCGGGTCGTATCACGCCATGAGTGCACAGCAGGCAAGCCAATGGGCAGTGCGGCATGGGCCAGATCCTGCAAGTCGCGTTCGGTATCGTAAAAGGTATCGGCAGAAATAGTGTCTACTTCCAGACTAAAAGCTACCTTAGGACTCTGGCGGACTTTTTCAAACATCCCAAATCCCTGATAGGGCGAAAAACCCAAGGTACCAAAAGGGGCGTGTAGGGTTGTGACATAAGAGGTTAGCTCCTGCCGAACAGTCCCGATTCGCTGGCTGGCTGTTCGTGAAGCCGCAGAGTCTTGTAAAGAGGCATCCAAAGCCGTGGCAATCTGCTGCATCACAGCCCGTTTGTGTACTTTGGTGGCATGTAATTCTAGGCAAAACTCACCTAATCCGGCGTCTACCAGTCTGTTATAGACCACTTCCAATGCCGCTATTTTTTCGGCGACAAATAGTATTTTTTTATTTTCGGACAATGCCTGTGCAATCAGGTTAGTAATGGTCTGTGACTTACCTGTGCCGGGTGGTCCTTCAATTACCAGGTTATGTTTCTGTGACACAGCCAGTATAGCCCGCAGCTGGCTGGCATCTGCATTGGTGACTTGGGCACTGCTTTCAGGAGCAATGACCTGGTCTAGTTTTGCATAACGGATTTCTTCAGGCAATGACCGCACCGCAGAGCCACTCCGCAAGATCAGTTGCTGAATAATGGGGTGTGAAGCAAAGCTTTTCAGGTTGTCTTCCAGGTCTTTATACATGGTAAACTTCTGAAACGAGAAGAACGACAAGTAAATGTCTGTCTTTACCTGCCAGCCTTCTTTGCCCGCAATGGCTTCGGTCACGGCAATGAAAAACTGTTGCAGGTCATAGTCCTCAGACAGGGTAGTTAGGTCAGGTAGTTCAGGCAGATGTACCCCCAAATTCCGCCACAGGTATTCTGCTAGGGCCGGATTAGCCATTGGGTCGTCATCCGTAATTTGTAGCGTATAGCCAGTCCGGGCATTTTTCCGAGATAGTTGTACAGGCAGTAGCAGTAGTGGCGCCTGGTATAGGTCAGTAGACGAGGCAGATTCTTTGTAATGCAGCATTCCCAGGGCCAGAAACAACGTATTGACCCCTTGTTCTTCGATACTTGTCCGTGCCTGTTCATCCATGCGACGCAACGACTGGTCTAGCTTTTCGGACGTGGTGGTTGTTTGCAGCCGATCATCGGTATGCTTTGGGCTGAGTGTACTGGCAGCATAGGGTTCGAAAGCCTGTGACTCATGCGATAGGGTTTCTTCCTGCAGGATGTTGTTGGTATCATTTACTTCTATTACGGTCTGCTGAGCTGCTGGTAAAAACCGCATGGCTTTTTCCTGTAGGTACAGGTATCGAAACACTTCTGCCGGCTGTTCGTCGGCAATGGTAATAGTTGTTATTTTGTTGGGTTTAAAATGCAATGCCCGGTTTCTTTTGCTGACATCCAGTAGTTTACGTTTCCAATTGTCCAGCGTTGCCGCCAAACGAGCTTGTTCAGTAGAGGTCAAAGCGTATGGTATGGAGGAATCTGGCAATTCTTTTGAAATCATATTTTTCAGGATTATGGATTTGGCAGCTTATAATACCCGTACAGCATAGAAAAACAAAAATCCGGGATCAAAAACAAACTTGGTACTATTCTGGTAAACGTACAAAGATACAGCAATTGGAGGGAAATGGGTGGGAATGTAGATTATTTTTTACAAGTCTCTTTTTCAGACTTTTAGGACCTCATATACACACAGGGGTCTGCCCTTTGTTCAGAAAGGCAGATTGCAGAAGAACAGATACATATAGAAGACAGGTGACAGGTGACAGGAAACGACAGATAGTCCTGCCCTGCCTCAGCGGAACAACCATTCCCCACAAGCAGGCATCCCTGTTGGCAAAAATGTACTGAGGGTGATCGAAATATGCCAATATGCCATCTGACCCAAGGATGAAAAAAACTATTTGACACAAATATTGCGATAGGTACAGTTGAGGCATCGGTTTTTGTGACGAGTAGCTTTTGGAAACCGATTCTGATCAATAATCTCATAAATAGCCTGTGCACATACCTGTACTTGTTCTTTCTGAGCTTCTGTAATCAAGACCTCTACTAATTTATGCTTACTTCTGGTATAAATTAGGTATCCTTTGTTTACTTTTTTTTCAAAATTAGCTTCTATCAATACTGCATAGCAAAACAGTTGTGTCTGGTAGGTTTCATAGATATTATCCTTAAACTCGGCAAACTTATAATCTAGCGGAGCCATAGTACCGTCTGTGAGTAGCAATACTTCGTCTACACGGCCACGTAGCAGGTCGGTGGTCAGGTATTGATCCAGGTATTTTTGCTGTACACCTATCCGTTTTCGCAGGTATTCTTTGTTCTGCTCCAGCTTGTCGTCGTGTAGGTCTCTACCTCGCATCACTTTGTAGTTTTTTTCTTCATACTGAGGTATTGCCAGTACATACTCAAAGTAGGTAAACCGTGGACAATACAGGTATTCGATGATATGCGAGGGGGTTAGTGTCATGTGTATAGACTGCGTTAGAGAAACAATGCCCGTACCTGATCTGTGACCAGGTTTTTATCAAATGCCTGTCCCATGAGTTCTGTCTGGCGGAGTTCGTCTTTGCTCATGGGAAACATATATACCGAGTCTTTGGCTGGATCAATCAGGTCTTCGATCTGTAGATGCAGCGTATCTTTTTGGTGTGCCTCCAGTGTGCCTAGAAAGACCGATTTCTGTACCCGATACAAACCTGCCTGTAGGCAGTATTTAGCTACTTTTCCCCGGACTTTATCATTTTCGATGTCGTACAATACCCAGATAATCATAGGACTGGTTAGGGTTGATTTGTGAGAAGTGAATAGCCGTCAGGTTTATGTATAATCGGCTTGCGGCTCAGGGCATAGCTCATTCCTATTCCAGCAGTTTATTGGCAAATGTATGGGCATCCATCTGTATGGCATTGCTACGGGTCTGGTTACGTCCTTTGTAGCGAATGGTGTCGGTGTCCATATATTGTGTAAAAGCATCTACCAGCAAGGCTTTTCCTTCTTTGTTAAGGCTATAGCCACCTGTAATGGCATCACCATGGGCTTTGTTGACTTTCTTTCCTGAAAACAACCGAAACACAACTGTATCGGCATAGATACGATAGGGTTCAATAAAGTCATAGACAAAACTAAGTTGGTTGTAGTCGTCTCGGTGTAGAAAGCCCAGATAGGGATCAAGTCCTGCCAGAATAAGGCTTTTTTCTATTTTGCTATACAAAATACCATAGGCATAATTGAGAAAGGCATTGAAAGGATCTTTGGCAGGGCGGCGGCTTCGTCCAGCAAACTGATGTTCGGGCAACAGGCATTCACTGAGGGCTTCAAAGTAGAGTCGTCCGGCAGTTCCTTCCAGTCCACGTAGGGTATCGGCAATGTCTGCAATCACCACTGCGTTCAGAGATGTGATAGAAAGAGCCAATGCTTCGATCCGGTTCATTTTGTCAGTCAGAAACTCCTGTTGCTGTGAACGGTGTTTTTTAAGATCCTGTAAAAAATCTCGCTGGTTTTCGAGCTTGGTCAGCAGCCATCCCCGAATCACCTCAATAGCCACTGTGCTTAGACTGGCTTCCAGTTGTCGTTTCCGGATTTTGGTAGTACTGCCCAGCTTGCTGTGCCACACACGCCCCAGCGGATGCCCGTCTGACTCGGCAAATACTATGTCAATATTGTTGGTTAGTGCCAGACGGATGGCATCTGTACTTAGGGCAGAACCCATCCCCATCACAATTCCGGTTATTTTATGTGCCGCAAACTGTCTTTTTACATCTTGCCCAGCTGTATCTTTCAGCCGTATTTCAAACATATCATCCTTGACATGCAAGTATGAACCATATGTATTGATAAACAATTGCATGTCCTGAAGAAAGAATGTATCAGAAAAATATTCCATTAGGGTGTATGTCTCTTGCCAATGTTGGTATTAATGACCAAACACCCTACAAGTAAACATATTTCAATCCTTGTTTTAATGGAAGTCCTCTCAGGAACAAGGCATGAATGATGAAAAAGCAAAACCTGGCTGGTGTAAGTGTATTGAATGCGTAATATTGATACCCATTTTGTGTATACGATTTTATGATACACATACTTACAATGTAAATATTTACTAGTAAATTTACGATTGATTGATTTATGTCCTAAATATAAAACTATGCGTCTGACTCTGAATATTAACGACGAGAAAGCCAATTTGATCTTAGAGCTACTAAAACGCTTTGAAGACATTGTAACCATTGAAACGGTGCAAGATATACCCGTCTGGCACAAAACCGAACTTGAAAACCGACTTGAAGCCTACCGCGTGCGTCCAGCAGTTGAGCAATGGGATAATATAGAAGCAGAATTGGAAAAACTCTAAAATCGAATGGCAACTAAAAAATATATTCTTCTGGTGTCCGACAAGGCAAAAGAAGATATAGCACAAGCAAAAGAATATTACAGATTTAGGACTTTCGCTTAGCAAGTATTGATAGTCTGATTTTGAACGAGTTGTAAATTCTATTTTATAATGCAAACAATTGATTATCAATAAAATAAAGATCTCAAGCGAAAGTCCTAAGATTACAAAAGACAGGATTGGAAAAACAATTCCAGAAGGCTATAAAGAAAACTCTTACCTATCTACAAGCCTATCCTTATTCTTCTGAAGTAAAGTTTGAAGATGGAAACGAAAAAGTACGCGGGGCTGTAGTAAAAGACTTTCCATTTATCTGTTATTATCTACCTGATTCTGAAGGCAAAACCGTAACCCTACTGGCGGTATTTAACACCTATCAAAATCCTGAACGGCTTCAGGAATAAAAAAAGGCTAGTCTAACAAACTAGCCTTTTTTTTATTCCTGCCAGACCATTCAACTCACAAAGAAGAGCCCAACAGTCAGTTTCAATCCTTGTTTTAATGGAAGTCTCTCTCGAAGCAGGTTCAAACAAAACCTTCTACGAACTCATCCAGGAGTTTCAATCCTTGTTTTAATGGAAGTCTCTCTCGAAGTGAAAGAAAAAGTATTGGATGTGAAATATGGAATTTCAGTTTCAATCCTTGTTTTAATGGAAGTCTCTCTCGAAGCCTGTGAGAGGTATCAAGTCCGCCTTCACACAAGAGGAGCGTTTCAATCCTTGTTTTAATGGAAGTCTCTCTCGAAGACAGATGAGTTGCGATTCGTCTGTTTTCTTGTTCAATGGTTTCAATCCTTGTTTTAATGGAAGTCTCTCTCGAAGCTTCTTTTAAAAGCCGCCTTTCTGTTTACAGACGGTACAGTTTCAATCCTTGTTTTAATGGAAGTCTCTCTCGAAGCTATAATATCCAATCGGTGATATATAGACCCAATATGGTTTCAATCCTTGTTTTAATGGAAGTCTCTCTCGAAGGGTTTCGCTAAGTTTTACAATCATTTTACGATTAGTTGTTTCAATCCTTGTTTTAATGGAAGTCTCTCTCGAAGTATTGATTATGCTACTGTTTTAATTGAAAAACCATGAGTTTCAATCCTTGTTTTAATGGAAATCTCTCTCGAAGAACTCAACTTTAATCATATGCAAAAATCACAGTTGCGTTTCAATCCTTGTTTTAATGGAAGTCTCTCTCAAAGACAGGACAAATTCCGCACTGGTACGCTTTCCAGATTGTTTCAATCCTTGTTTTAATGGAAGTCTCTCTCAAAGGCATCTGACAGGATTCGAACCCGTATGGCTATTTCCCTAGTTTCAATCCTTGTTTTAATGGAAGTCTCTCTCAAAGTCCAGCTGACATTTCCAGTAGTTCATCAAATTCTTATTGTTTCAATCCTTGTTTTAATGGAAGTCTCTCTCAAAGAACTTGAACGTAGCCAGATCCTTAATATTTCTCGTTGTTTCAATCCTTGTTTTAATGGAAGTCTCTCTCAAAGTTAATCCAAAAAAACCATCAATTAATCAATCACTATGTTTCAATCCTTGTTTTAATGGAAGTCTCTCTCAAAGAGCACAATGCTTCTCACACAACATAAAGCCTATGCGCGTTTCAATCCTTGTTTTAATGGAAGTCTCTCTCAAAGGTTCTATGTCTGCCTCTGACATATCCACTTGACAAGATAGTTTCAATCCTTGTTTTAATGGAAGTCTCTCTCAAAGCCCATGTTCATCAAGCATATCGGTGTCAATGCCATGTTTCAATCCTTGTTTTAATGGAAGTCTCTCTCAAAGATCAAGAAGAGAGGCAGCCAATAAGTTTAAAATAGATGATAGTTTCAATCCTTGTTTTAATGGAAGTCTCTCTCAAAGAATGGATTGGTTCGCATTGGTGAGACAACAAAAGTAGGGTTTCAATCCTTGTTTTAATGGAAGTCTCTCTCAAAGTCATAGCAACCACCTTCTTTCCTAGTTCAATGAGTGGTTTCAATCCTTGTTTTAATGGAAGTCTCTCTCAAAGATTTCCTAAATCATCTAGAATATCTAAAAGGTGTCCAGTTTCAATCCTTGTTTTAATGGAAGTCTCTCTCAAAGCCTGCCCACCAGTTGCTTCTAAACAAGATTGGTTATAAGTTTCAATCCTTGTTTTAATGGAAGTCTCTCTCAAAGAGCAGCGAACACGCCGCCCAAAACAAGGGCAAGGGCAAGTTTCAATCCTTGTTTTAATGGAAGTCTCTCTCAAAGACTTCCAACCGTTTGGTATCAGGGTTGTTTCTGTGTGTTTCAATCCTTGTTTTAATGGAAGTCTCTCTCAAAGACTTTTCGCTTTTGTTTCTCACCACGTTTTCTTTTGCTGGTTTCAATCCTTGTTTTAATGGAAGTCTCTCTCAAAGTAGGAGAGTGAGAAAGGTCGTCATCATCCGCAGTATTTAGTTTCAATCCTTGTTTTAATGGAAGTCTCTCTCAAAGTCGTCTTGCGGCACAAAATACTTATTTTCAATTACTTAGCCCTATTTGTGGTTTCCTTATTTTTCTGGAAATCATCTGTCAAAGAACGTTTTTGAGGCTTTTTTTTATACTTTTCCGTAAACATAAGCCTCTATTAATCAATGCAATATAGCTCGTTTTTATGTATTTCCAAATAAATTCAAATCCGGAACAGTTTTTTTATACCAGCCCGACTGTTCCGAATCCCCTGGAAACTGCTTTTCCAAGACCTACGCCATCGGGCAGTTTCATATTAGTCACAAATGTACCTGCAAAAACCAGCATTTCTTGATTCTTGAACCGTGTATTTTTTTCAGTAAAAGTGCCTTTAACCATAATCGTCTTCTCTTCCCAATGTCCAATCCCTTTGCTAAGGGAAAGCAGATTTGCCTGTAGCTGTCGGTTAAGAAGCTGTTTTCGTTCAGCCATGTCTATACGCATATACTGGTGATGCTTTTCCTGATTCAATGCCATCCACAAGGTTTTGAATTCGTATTCATAGAGTTCTGTTTCTACTACTCCTATCTCGACCGTCTGCGACTGAATATTTTTATGCCAGACCGGATATACCTTTCCATGAATGTCCAGATTCTGAATCTTCAGGAATAGTTCGACCAGCAAGGTAGCCCCATCATTGATCCCCAACAATGTTGGATGCCCATCCAGAATCTTGTACTGTACCAACGGATAGCGGTACATGACCCGTCCATCATCATAATGATTATGCAACAACGGCGACTTTTCCCGAAACAAGTTCCCAAAATACCCCCGCAACTGATGCGCCGCCGAAGTAGGTAACTGTATTTCTGGAAATTGAATTTGAGTGAGTGTGAGTGTGGTCATAAGGATACAGCAGCAATATCGTTAGATGTTCGAATAAAACCTGTTTTCAAGTCATAATAAGTAGCAATTTCTTCTTTTTTTACCCAATAGATACCATCTTCCCATAACCTAGATTTTGCAAGATCCCGTATTTTTTCCAATTTTTCAGGCACAGCAATCATCCGTTGATTAAAATCCTTTTTGTACGGTTCAAATTCTGCCTTTGAAATCTGCTTTCGAATCAGTTGTAAAAATTTGTCTTTACATATAGTAGCCCTGTCATCTATCTCTACAAAGACAGACACGGCAAAACTTTTTTCATCAATAATCTTAAAATGAGAAACGGGATAGTCAGCTTTATTTTCACTGTCATACCGCAAACACTTCATTGAATGGAAGAATTCACGTGATACAGCAAACGAGCTGGTGTCATTTGTTGTCAATGAATCAAAATAGCAGTCAATCATCTGTAGATAGTCTTCTTCTGGAATTTCTGCTTTCTGTAAAGCCTTGATTGTCTGTTGTTCGGTAACTTTATCATAAATCTTCTCACAGTCCCCAAAATGAATCACATACAAAGGCGAATGTTTCTTATCTGGATGGTTGTTTCGGTTGATCCGCCCAGCTACCTGTACAATAGAATCTATCGGAGATAAATCCCGAAATCCCATATCAAAATCCAAGTCTACACCTGCTTCTACACATTGCGTAGAAATCAGGATAGGGCATAATTTCTTCTCAATATCTTCTTTAATAGCCCTAATAATATCTAGCCGATGTGCTGGAATAATATTGGTAGACAGATAGTACACCGAATTAGAAAATTCTTTTTTTTCTACATGTTGGCTAATACTTGAAAATACATCAATAGATCGGCGTACAGTATTACAGACAATAAGACAGGATTGGTGAGAAGTCCATTTTTGTGTAAATATTTCCATAAAAGCTTGGTCATCAGCTAGTTTGTTGAGCATCGGAACAATCTTTGTTCGTCTAAAACACTGAAACACTGTTTCATAGGTTGTCAATAATTCTGTAGCCACCAGTGTTTCGTTTTCTTTAGACAAGATTTCTCTTTGAGCCAAGTCAAAGATTTTGGGTTTTGTTGCTGTCATTAGTACAATACGGGCGTCAAGAAACTTGGACAAATAATATAAGCTTGCCCCTATAAGTGGCTGTAATCCTAACCGAATGGTCTGTACCTCATCTAGAATAATAATACTTCCAGCAAAATGATTAAATTTTTTGAGTAGTTTATTCCGATTTCCAATCAACGTCTGAAGAAGTTGTACAAAGGAGGTAATCACTATATCACACTGCCAAGTATCAAGCATCATCAGTGCCTGATTGTATCCCTGACTTTTCTCTTCTTCATTGTCATTTTTGGTTTGTTCCAACGCATCTGCATACTGGTAATGGGCCAGTATCTGAACATTCTTTTGTTTTTTTTCTTCTTCTAACACACGGGTATATACATCTATAGCCTGTTCAATGATGTTGATAAAGGGCAAGCCGTAGATAATCTGTGCCTCTCGTTGCTCTGCCAGACGTATCTGTTCCCGAAGTTTTAAGGCAAAATCTAGGGCAGTCAGGGTTTTGCCAATACCTGTGGGAGCTGTCAGGGTAAAAAGTCGTTTTTCCAGTATATCAGGCTCTGTCAGTTTGTCTGCTACCATTTTCCGCACATAACTTCTCAGTTCGTTTTGCGAATAGTCATGTACGTTTGTAGCTGGCAAAGACCGTAGCGGATAATGTGTATCTATTACCGTACTATCAATGCTTTTCCGACTATGCAGACAGGTATCGGATGCATCTAGTTTATCGGCTTCAATCAGTAATGAAAACAAATAATTAATCAGAAAATAGTTTTGAATAGAAGGTATTTTTTGTGTAATATCCTTTACTTGTCTACATACTGTTTTTGTATCTGGAATAGCTAGAAACATTTCTAAATGAGGCTCTTGCATCTCAGCCATGATCTGCGATAAGTCAGTAAGAATAGAATTTTTGTGTTTGGGAAAAATTTCTATTCTGTATCCCAGAGAGGTAGTTGCGTCCGAAAATTCATGGTCAAGAATATTAAACAGGTTTTTATGGTGGCAAATAATCAAATAATAAGCCACCAAAGCATGGGCAGGAGCTTTATCTTTTAGTTTCTCAAACAACACATAAGCCCCCAAACGGGCATGTTGTTTGAGTTCACGGGATACGGTCTTTCGCTTAAGTAAGTAATCCTGAAAATAGATAGTATACTTGCCCAGATCATGATACAGACAAATATCCTCCAACAATTGTTGTAGTTCCTCTATTGGTACCGTAAACGACAGCTTCGGATACAAGCTACGCAAAGCATTATCTGTAACACCACCTGTATGTTTTTTGAGCAGCTTAGAGCCTTGCCCGTCTTTGCTATGAGAGTAAAAGATAGTCATTCCAGAAAATGAATACACTGATTTTCAATAGAATTACGAATTTCAAAATACTCTCCACTAAATTTCACTTTGAGGGGAATAGTACCTGTTGTAAAAAGCACCCGGTTCATTTTACTAAGTTCCCGGTCAAAATTAGCCTTAAAGTCGGCAGGCAATAACTCTTCTTCCACAAAATGTTGCAGATTTTCTCGTTGAAAATCCAGGGCCGAGACCCGATCAGAAATCACTGCTGAATCAAAGACTACCCAATCATCAGCCGCTGTTTTCAGTATTGCATTTTCAAAAAGAAAATACTGATCTATAGAAGCTAGAAACTGGGCTGTGCCTAACGTTGCCTGAAAGTATGTATTTCGTTGGCTTAACGCCTCTTTTAGCTTGTCAAATACAGGTTTTCCTTCCGTAAAACAGCTCACAAACACCCGATATCTCACTTCATCTGTTAGTAGATTATGTCCTGTTACTACTTCAAAAGGGGTTTGAATCCGTCCGTTCATGCCTCTGAAATCAGATTCAAAAGATTTTCTCAAATCTCCTTTACTCTTGATGCTCAAAAAATTAAGCCTATGAAACGTTTTCTTAATAGGAGTTTTGACAGCCACACCTATGCGAATCTTGTCTGATGCCATAGCTTCATAGTAGCTGTCTTTGGCAAGCCCCAGTATTCCAGCCAGCATACCCATCAGGGTAGTACGTGGCGGAATACTAAAGCTCATAGCCGTATTATTGGCATAATACTTTCGAAAGTGTGCAAACTTGCCACTAATGTCAAATTGAATGATTTCCATTTCAGAACGTAATTCCGTTGAGGTTGCTTTTTACATATATCTCTTTGATAGCCTTTCCTGCACCTGTATTATCAGTTACCAGTTTTTGAAGAGCAGAAATATCTATTTGTACATCCTGAATGGTGCGTATATGCTCTGTAATAGGACTTGTTTGGATATAGCTACGCAAATCGCCAAAATGTCCATTAGAGAAGCCTTGATTATAGACTATTTCCAGATAAAGCTTGGGATATTGGTTCATCTTAGAACGGGTAGGTTGTGCAGAAATGCTTTGCCAGATAGCTTTTCTAAACGTATCCCGGTCGGCCACTGTCAGGCCGTTGTGTTTGGCTGCAAAGGTATTGATCGAACCATTGAAGGCTAGCAAACTGTAATGTACCCGGTAGTCTTTTCCAAATGTACTACTTCCATCTTCCATAGTAGTAACAATGGTTGCTGAGTCTACTAGTTCTACTTTATGTAGTGAATAGCCCCAGTTAAGCTGAATAGCTCCTGTATATGCTTTTGAGAATCCGCCCACTGCAAATGCACTGCCAAACATGCGTATATCTATGAACTTTTGCTTGACCAGATACTCCAGAATAAACGTATTTAAATCCAGGTTTTTTTTATCCTGTAAAGCTTTAAATATAGGATCTGTATCTTTTTTGTCTTTCAGGATTTTATCAAATGTATCTTTGTAGCTTTGTTGGTTTTCAAACAACTCTGTCAAAACCGTTGCATCCACCAAGGCTCGGTTTATCACCGCCTTTAATTTTGATTCTGGACTTACTTTGGTATCACCTTCCATGTCTACAAAGATTTCTGTTCCATTGGTTTTCAGGAAGTCACGTATATACCGCTTTACTCGTGTATCTGTCACCAAATTGGTCTTTGTATCATAGTCCATACGTGGTTTGTTTTCCTGGTCTGGATCACCATTCGGATTACATAATGTACCATCATACAAAAAAAGAAAGTCAGAGTTTTCTGCCACCAGGGGTTGTTGGATGCTATTTTCCATAAGATTTTATAGGGGGTTAGATGTAATTATGTATGAGAGACGCCTTTGGTAAAGTTTTAAAACTTTGCCAAAGGTATTTGCTATCCTTCTTTGGGTAAAAAGCCAAATGAATACCCAGACAAAAGAAAGAACACCGCTTCCTGTTCACCTATACTGGATTCCCACTTGTTATAGTTGAAATACTGAACAAACTGGGCATCCGAAAACACTACTTTGTGTACTTTTCCATATTGCTTAGCCTTCTCAATTAAACTACACCTAAGTCGTTCAATGTCAGATCTATCCATTCCATTAAAGTTCACTTTTTCCAGCACATTTCGTTTTTTGTCCTTCTGAATATAGATTACAATATTCAGCATACGACCCAGATAAAACATGGCTCGTTGGGCCTCATTATAGTTCATATTGTCTAAAAAAAAGTCTATCCGTTGTTGAAAAGAAGGCGTTTCTTCCTGTGGTAGGGGTTCTAGTTCTTCTACTTGTGGGTTTTCCATATGGGTGATAAGGTTTAATTGTTTGAGTACGTGTAAAAAAGCCAGGTATTTGAAGACCGAATCCCGCATAGCAAAGTCAAATGAATCTGCGCCATACTTTCGGACATTTTTGTAGGCTTCGTAGCGGGTAGGATAGTAATGGCATAATACCAGGTTACAGAAGTGAGCAAACAATGCTTGTGCATCTATTTTCCGTTGCTCTAGTAATGATTTAAAAATTCCTAAGGCTTCATTTTTCTTTTCTTTGTCCTTGCGTTGTGGAATCACATAATACAGTGTCTGTAGGTTAAATTTCACCAATTTTCTTTCTTTATCTACAAACTCTGTCATAACCGACTCCCATGCACTACCACCCACGATCTTTCTCATGTAGATCTCTGTCTCAGCAAACGTTTCCACCACACGGGAAAGATGAAGGGAGCTGACATCCTTAATCAGATTAATGGTTTTAAAGAAATTACCATCAGACTCAAATCCTAAAAAATTAATCCAGTAGGGTTCTTCTGTATCTAGTTCAAGCTGAATATTGGTTTGTATTTGTTCAAATATGCGTGTCTGAAACAGAAGTTCCGATTTTTGAAAACTTCTGTCCAACGCATCCTGAGTCGTTATTTTTGTCTGATTCGTAAACTGAGGAATAATACAATGATCTATCCCTGCAATCTTAACCTGCTGTTTTTCAAGTAATTCTTTAGAGGCTCGTTCCAAATACAATTGCTCATCTACAGAGGCTTGATAGTTTTTTTGAAAAAGGGCATCATCAAATCCTGAAGCATAATTCTTCGTCTCTTTTACAAACATCTTGTTGAGGCTGTAGCGGGTAGAAAAATCTGGCTCTAGCACATTTTCCAGTATTTGTCCGGATACGTAACTAAGCTTAGACTCCGTAGTTGTGGTCTTTCCTTTGTCCAGAAATTTAGCCTGAATAAAAGCATCATATCCTTGCAGGCTATGCAAAGGAACGGGTGTATCTGTTTCAGAAGCTTTCACACTCACATACCAGAAAACCACCTTCCTATTGGCTGCCAAGTCCATAGAATCTGCTAAAACAGTTTCAATAGACTTAAGCTTGCCTTTTTCATCTGTGTGGGTATACAATTCCAGAAAACCAGCTTTCAACGCAAAAATCTGATCCAGCATTTTATAGAAGGGCGTATCGTTCAAAGCTGTAAAATCCTTATCAATAGCTTCTCTGAATTCGCCTTTGGTCGAATTTTCTTCTTTACCAAACAAAGATTTTCGGATCTGCTCCACTTTTCCAGCCTCAGCACAGATGTAAATAGCTTTATTGTTTCCGCCTTGAATAGTTATATTTTTGTAATTAAAAGGCGAAACCTTCTCATCATATTCCTTCAGGTCACCTGCATAAATACGCTGCTGAACCAGATCAAATACTATCTCACCTACATAGAGAGGAATGTTTTTAGACTTCTCTTTGCTGGTGTTGGGAATATCAATAATATCAGCCCACGGATGCCGATCTTTACTAAGTTCTTTTCCTAGCTTAACCAATGTAGATAACATATCAATAGGTTTTGTAATGAATAATAATACAATAGTAAACTACCCCAGCGACAAACTATGTCGCCCTAAAAAACTCTTTAAAACTCCACATCTTTCACCCGCTCATTTAGATACTCTTTCAGCTCTGGTGGGTGGAGAACTTGGATTTCGCCGCATAGCCCCAGTATAAACCGTCCAATGCCTATCACACTTTGTACCGTTCCTTCAAAGTAGTAGTGGCCATCCTTGCTAGACAACAGAGGCTTGGCCAATGGGTGTTCTTCCTGCATGAGTCGGTAGGCTCGGTGGCTGAGGCGTAGTGTAACCGTTATTTTTTTAGGACCTGCCATACCAAACAAGTCTGGAGCAATAGATTCCTGGCGGTGTGTCTGGTTGGTGTCGAGGCGTGTGACGGCTTCGATGCGTTCCAACTTGTAAATCTTCTCTATGCCACTTTCTGGCTCATAGGCAGTGAGCAACGTATAGTTTTCGGTAAAAGCCAGCGGCTCAACCAGTCGGTCGGAAAAGGTTTGTCCATGTACCGAATGGTAGTTGTGGAGAATGACCTGTTTACGAAACTCAATGGCTCTGGCCAGTTCGTGTATGAGTTGGTGGGTATGGGCTTTAAGCAGGCTATCAGCAAGTGGGTACAAGTCTGAATGCAGAAACAGTTTTTTCAATAGCCGATCCTGAAGCGGATGGGCATGGGCCGCTTGTAGGAGCAGATCTTTGAGCAACTGAGCTTCTTCTGCCGAAAAAGTACTACGTATTTCCTTCCCAAAATCATCTGTAAGAAAATAGCGGCTCTGAAAATCGTGTTCAATGGGGTAGTCTAGTTCTTCCAGTAGTTTCAGGTAACGTTGGATGGTGCGGGGAGATTTTTCTAGCCGCTCGGCTAGTTGCCGGGTAGTTTTAGGTGGCTTTTGAAGCAATAGCCGAATCAGGCGAAAAATTCGCAGTGTAGTCTGGAGTTCGGCAGTAAGTGCGGGTTGGGTATTTGTAGTCAATGTCTATAGTACAGGTTAAAAAATTGTCCATTGCCTCTGCCTGTCTGGTATGTATAATTGCGGCGGAATGTCTGAAAGGAAATCGGCAAAAACAATACCCTAAATGAGGTATTTTTCTGATACCTCATTTAGGGTATGAACCTGTGGGCGAATAATCATTTGCCCGAACTAAAGACAACCGAACGCTAGGAAATAAACGTGTCGAAACCATGCGTGAGGGTCTAGTGAGTAGTAGGGTAATCGTCTGGTTAATAGAATTTTAGATTCTATTAAGTTGCAGAATAAAAAACTCCACTATCGTCCGTATGCCCCTTCACCAAGAATTTGTCTGTACATACAATCGTACCGATTCTAACCAGTCGGTTTCTGGTTGGGACAGCCACACATCTGGCGGAATACGGACGGGAGCTGAAGGATCTTTGACCAGTCGGCTGGTTTTCGTCATCGGATAGGCCAGTCCAAACAGGCCACTAGGTACATTTTTGTCTACCAGTTTATCTACATAGTCTACCGCTCCCATAGTTGGTTGTCCAAAGATTTTTACTTTGGTGCTTTGCTGGGCTCTGAGTACAAAAAACTCGGCACTACTAGCCGTGTAGCCGTTTGTGAGTATGGCGACACGGGCAGGAAATGCACAGGTATTACCGATACAGACCATGGTATCGGGTCGCATGGGAGTCATGTGTCCTTCGTGGGCTTTCATCAAGTTTATCTGATGCCAAGCGAGCTTCCTACGTTCAGGTGGCAGATCTGGATGATGCGAAAACCGACTATACAACTGGATGTTCTGTGTAGTAGCCCGGATGGTATAGCCATCAATCACAATAGGATCTGTATACAAGTATGGTAGCACCTTATCGTAGCAGATATTGAGCCCTCCTCGGTTTCCTCGAATGTCAATAATCAATGTAGGTGTATGGCTCAGAGCCGCATGATGTGCATTCAATGTGCTATCAATGGCTTTTTTATAACCAATATCAAAACTCCGCAGGGTTAGCAAAACTGTTTGGGTATCTAGCATATGCACGTCTGCCGGAACAAAAGTTGGAGGTTTCTGACGGGGAGGAATAGGTGTTTGCGAGGATACTCGTTGCAAGTGTAATTCGTCAGAAATATACAACATATCTGCATCTAGTCTGGCTGTATGTATAGTAGTAGCTAGGTGTGCTGCATTGGTCCACTGTACCTGATAACTGTAACCGTTAGGCATGACCGTCATACGCATTTTTACCTGCCTAGGCAGCCAATACAAGCTATCTGCCTGTAAAATAAAGCCCGTAAATGTATGTCCTCTAGGATCATCTTTGCGGATGCCTAGCCATAAATCTCCGGCTTCGTTTCGCCAGATTCCTTCAGGTGTCAGCGGCTTCTTTTTCTGTGTTTTTTCTTTCTTTGTCAGATAGTCTCGGAATGTTTTTTCCGTCACAGACACACTGTCAGGTGTTTGAAAGATGGTGCGAATGGTAGAATGTCGCAAATGTGAGAGTTCTAGTCGGAGGTGTTTGTCCTCAAAAAAAGAAAGCCACTGGTAGACCAGAGACAGACAGGCAACAGAGGTATGCTCGGTTTCAGCTTTGACACGCAGGTCTTGTGTATAAGCAGCCAGTTGGGTTTCTTTGCCAGCTATTTTGTCTGCATATCCGACATAATTGGTTTCCACTGTTTGTACCACATAGGCAAAATCTTTGGCACAGTTGCAGTGCCGCCAGTCTTTGGCTTGAGTCATTGCCAACGCAGGCACACAGAGAAAGTATATCACTAGCCAGTATCTCATATATTTTCTTGCCATAGGCAGTATACAAGTGATTAGATGAATTATAGAATAGATTTTTCTAAAAAACAATCTCTGCATCAATAATGCAGTATTGGTTACACAGCGTAATAATTAATAGAACGTATCTTTCACTTTTCTCATCTGTCTATGGCTTTCTTTTTTAGTTAGAATGGGTTATTGATGAAATCCATACATTTTCCCCTCCCCCTACAGGAGTTTCCAACGAACTGCTATCTTTGCACATGGATTATTTCAAACGCCTGCTGGATCTGCTTAAGATTGAACGCGAAGAAGACCGCACCCAATACAAACAACTGCTTGAACGTACCTCCGTCACCGACCGACGGGCTAGTGGACTGGCCTGGTATCCGATTGCCATTCGTGGCACCGAAATGAGCCGGGGCGACTACCTGTCTGTAGAAATAGAACGAACCACGCACCAAGATCTTCCACATCAGCTGCGGTTTGGCATGCCCGCCATTCTTTTCAGTAACCATAACCCCCAAACCGATCGTGTAGAAGGAACCATTTCGCATCTGAATAAAAACTTTCTTCGAATCACTCTTCGCACCGACGCACTGCCCGACTGGTCACGTGATGGTAAATTGGGCATAGACTTACTTTTTGATGACAATAGCTACGAAGAAATGCAGTCGGCCCTTAAAAAAGCCTCTGCCATAGCTGAAACCAAAGACGGCCATCTGGTACAGGTGCTGACCGGGCAGAGCAACCCTACCTTTCAGGAAAATCCGTCTGGCTTCCTGCACCCAAGCCTGAATCCGTCACAGAATACGGCCGTTGACACCATTCTGCGTGCCAATGACCTGGCCATTGTACATGGCCCTCCGGGCACAGGCAAAACGACCACACTGGTGCAAGCCATCAAAGCCTTGCTCAAACAACCCGGCAATCAGCAGATACTTGTGTGTGCCCCTAGCAATACAGCCGTTGATCTGCTGAGTGAAAAGCTATCGTTGGAAGGAGTGTCGGTATTGCGTATCGGAAATGCGGCACGTGTCACCGAACGACTGCTCTCCCTGACGCTAAACACCCAAATGGCCGAACATGAACGCATGAAGGATGTTAAAAAGCTGAAAAAACAGGCCCAGGAATACAAAAACATGGCCCATAAATACAAACGTAACTTCGGAAAAGATGAACGGGATCAGCGAAAATTGCTATTTGAAGAAGCCCACAAAATCAGTAAGGAAGTAGACAGACTCGAACAATACATCCAGGATTCACTGATAGCCAAAGCCCAAGTTATTGCCGCTACACTGGTAGGAGCAAATCATTATACCATTTCAAACCTGACCTTCCAGACCGCAGTGATTGACGAAGCGGGTCAGGCCCTAGAACCTGCCTGCTGGATTCCTATTCTGAAAGCCCAGAAACTAGTTCTGGCCGGCGACCACTGCCAACTGCCACCCACAATTAAATCCACTGAAGCCGCCAAAAACGGTCTTGCCGAAACATTACTAGAAAAGTGTGTAAACTTGCATCCTGAATCGGTGACCTTGCTCGACGAACAATACCGAATGCATGAACAGATTATGGGCTATTCGTCGCAGATCTTTTACCAAAACAAACTCAAAGCCCATGCCACTGTAGCCCACCATCTGCTGTTTACAGATGATTTTCCGCTACTCTTTGTAGACACGGCTGGCTGCGGCTTTAACGAGAAGTTGGACGGTACTAGCACCACTAATCCCGATGAAGTTGCTTTGGTACTCAAGCATTTGACCCAATCTATGGCCAACTACCAGGCACATCAACCTGATGGGTATACTCCTTCAATTGCTATTATCTCACCCTACAAACAACAGGTACAGCTACTGAAAGAACAGTTTGAACACACGCCCGATCTCCAACCCTACGCATCTGCTATTTCGATCAATACCATAGACAGTTTTCAAGGACAAGAACGTGACATGGTCTATATCTCTATGGCCCGAAGCAATGACAAAGGTGAAATAGGCTTTCTGGCTGACATCCGCCGAATGAACGTAGCCATGACCCGTGCCCGCAAGAAGTTGGTTGTAGTCGGCGACAGTGCCACGCTGGCAGTACTGCCGTTTTACAGGGATTTTATCACGTATGCGGAAAAGTTAAATGCGTATAGCAGTGCATGGGAGTTTATAGAATAAAACATGGATTAATAGGTAAAAAAGGCGAATGTCAAGTGGGTTGCTGGCTAGACTTTAGACAGCCTACCCACAAGGGTCGCCCCTACAAAGCTACGTGTACAGGTAGAGTATGGTAGATAATTCAAAGAAAAGCATACACAAACATCTATAAAAAAGCCTCAATTAGATGCAATCCATCGGCATAGAATGAAATCTGGTGAGTATGTTCAGATCGGTCTGGTTAGCTGGTCATCCCTTAAAAAGTCATTTTTACGTTTTTTAGCTTCGTCTTACAAACTTGATTGAGCAAAATAGGGATGAAAAAATTGAGCCAAAGAACGATTGGTTCTTTGATTTGATTCAATCTGAGTTTTAGATTGTATCCAATGGCTGCCAAGAGGGCATTGGCTATATCCCCAGCCACTCCTTTGAGGAAGTTGAGTCCTAAACAGTGGTTGCGTTTTAAATGGGAGATGGTTGGTTCTATCGCTGCTCTGGCTCTAAAGCGTTGACGGG
>JACCDR010390208.1_pt1 | contig 44340 bp, 54 predicted proteins | sample 7446431 | NCBI WGS metagenome assembly JACCDR01 (sample SAMN15323443, study PRJNA562643) | freshwater metagenome | isolation source: river surface water | place: USA:Blue River Watershed | collected 2017-08-17
GGCCGACCGTTTTGGCTTTCACGGGTACACAGCCCACGTCGTCAAGTTCGCACAGCCTCTAAAAGAGACAATAGCGTTCCTGGGAATCCCTGACAGCCGCGAACTCAAAGAAAAGGTGCTACCCTACTTCATAGAGGAGCAAACGCTGTACGACGCGATTGAGAGCGTTTTTCAGTACATGTCCATGCAAGAGCGCCAGGCACTCGCTAAGGCCATCTGGTCAAAGCTGGTGGCATGTCATTGGGAAACCATCTGGTCCGGCCGGACAACGGGCAGACGTTGCGTTCACATTAGCCCCCGGCAGTTTCAGCAGTGGCTGGGTATGGGCGCTCGTGAAATCCGGCAAGACTATTTCATCCACCACCTGCGCCAGCACATGGACTCAGCGCCTGGCGAAGTGTTTATCGTGACTGACGGGCGGTTCATCAATGAGCGTGAGCTGGCCGATACCGGGATTCATATCAAGCGCCCTGCAAACCCGTATACAGTGAGCACCAACGACGCCAGCGAAAAGCAGTTGGTAGAGCTGGAACGATTGGCCGAGTTCCTTGTCCATAACGAGGAACGTGAAGATTGGCAAGACTGCCTGGAGCACCAGGCCGATTCCATTATCAATTTGATTGAGTACAGAGGGTACGCTGATGACGCTGAAAACTCAGGAGCAACTGGAAAATGAATCTGCTGAAAACGGCCTGACAAAACTCCTTAGCGAGTGTCAGCAGGCTGAATCAGCGGGTCGGGCTTCCGGTTCGTTCTACGCTAAACAGATTCTGGAAAAGTACGTGAGCCGTATGAAGGATGCGATGGCGCTGGAGATGGCTGACGCATTCAGCGGTAAGCCTGGTCGTTATGCAGCCCATATCGCACTCATGAAACAGACTCGTCTTGAGCCAGGTCTGGTTGCGTACCTGAGTGTCGCGCAAACGCTGAACTGTGTCATGGAGGGCCACGCATTCAGCGACTCTGGCTCACCCAACATCGGTACGGCGGTACTGCGCCGCAACATCGGCACGGCCATCTACAACGAGCACTTCTGCCGCTCGTTCGACGATGCTAACCCTGATTTATTCTTTACCCTCACCAACGACCTGAACCGCCGCCAGAGCAAATCAGCCCAGCACCGCACAGCGGTGATGAAGATGCAGGCGCGGAAGAACAACGTCAATTGGGAGGAGTGGTCAGCAACCAACCTGCATCAGATTGGTGCCTGGTGCCTGGACCTGCTGGTCGAGGTTGGTATGCTGGAGCTGGTAACCGAGAGAAAGAGCGCAACGAAAACAGTATCATACGTCAACCTGACGGATACCTGCCTACGGCTGATTGAGGACACTAAGCGGGTCGTGAGTTACTTCCGGCCGCAGCGTCTGCCGTTCGTTGAAAAGCCTCGTGATTGGGATGGTGTGTTCGGTGGTGGCTATTACACCAAACGGATGCAGAATACGTTCCCTCGCGCTTTGCGCGTGTCACCGACCCAACTGGATTATATCCTCCCGCGCCAGGACGATTTCCGGGATACGGTGATTCGTACCATCAACATTTTGCAGTCCGTTGAATGGTGCGTTAACAAGCAAATTCTCTCGGTCCAGCAGGCCATGTTCAAGGGCTTCAAAGAGTCCGATAAGCCGGACCCGCTGGAATGCCACTCCCGGCCAGACACCGATTGGACTGACGAGGAGAAGGCCCAACACAAGCTCTGGAAACGCGAGATGGCCAAATGGTACACCGCCAATAAGGTCAAGCGTTACGCGGCGGCTAAGGAGGCTATGAGCCTGTCTGTGGCCCGTGAGTTCCAGGACTACGAGCAAATCTACTTCATGTACTTTGCTGATTGGCGTGGTCGCTATTACCCGCTGACCACTGGCATCTCTCCGCAGGGCCAGGACTATCAGAAAGCTCTGTTGCAGTTCAAGCATGGTGACCCACTGGACAGTGCGGAAGCCGTGGAGTTCTTCCTGCTGCTCGGCAGCACTAAGTTCGGTTTCGATAAAGGCTCCATCCAGGAGCGTATCGATTGGGTTAAACAGAATCACGAGATTATCATGGCCTGCGCCGATGACCCCGTGATGCACAGTGATTGGTGGCACCGTGAAGCAGATAAACCTTATCAGTTCCTCGCCTGGTGCTTTGAGTACGCTGAGTGGAAAAGAAATCCAGGCACTTTCATCTCACGACTTCCGTGCAGCCTTGATGGGACATGTAATGGCCTGCAACACGCAAGCGGCATGTTCCGTGACAAGGCAGGAGCCGTGGCGACTAACCTGCTTCCTTCCGATAGACCCAACGACATTTACGCACAAGTTGCACGAGTCGTTGAGGAGCGTCTGCGTAGTGCCACTTTCTCCGATAGACCGTTACCGGACGGTGAGCGAGTTGTCAGTGCTGGGGAGCAACGTAGATTGGCATCCCTTTGGCTGTCACATGGCATTAACCGTAAGCTCACAAAACGCTGCGTTATGACCCTGCCGTATGGGTCAAAGAAATTCAGCATGGGTAAGTTCATCCGTAAAGATTACATGATGGAGTACCACCCGGTTGAGTTCGATGTGGACGAGTACAAGGATGCGGCCAGCTTCCTGGGCGAGTTCGTATGGAACGCGATTGGCGAGGTGGTGGTCAAGGCCGTGGAAGGCATGAACTACTACCAGGGCGTATGCCGGGCCATCACCCGTAAGAAGGATTGCGAGGTGGTAAGCTGGACAGCGCCATCAGGTCTGCCGATTGTGCAGACTTATTTCTCCACAGAGTTCATTCAGTTCCGCGCCAGGCAGTCTGGCAACACCCGGCTGAAAGTCCTCAAGGAGAGAGAACGCATTGATAAGCTGGGACATGCCAACGGCATCAGCCCTAACGTTACACACTCATGTGATGCTAGTCACCTGAGCAATGTCACCTGTGCAGCCTACGACGCCGGGATTCGCAGCTTTGCGATGATTCACGACGACTACGGCACCACGGCGGCAAAGACAGCCCTTCTCTCCAGACTCATCCGCACTAAGTTTGTGGAACTCTACGAGTCGAACCCGTTCGAAAAGATTGCCGACGAGCTTGAATCGCAGGCAGTCGAGAAGTACATTCCTCGCCGTCCAGAGATGGGCGACCTGGACCTCTCCGAAGTTGTAAACTCCAAATATTTCTTCCTCTGATACACGGCCCCTTCGGGGGCCAACCCTCCCATTTCGTCACCCAAATGGCTAGGAAACCTCCTGGCACTCATTGCTTATACCTTCCCGTGTTCAAAGCCCTGAACAACCCTCTGTCACACGCTGCCCCTCTCAGCCGACAGAGGGAACTTTTTCTATTAAATTCAAATAGTTTAGAGTTTCGGACACATAATATATTAGTCTCTACTTTCAGTGGGGATTTCCGAGGGGTAAAAACCATGTTTGGATTTAAGTTAATTAAACAGTCTGAGTATGATAGTTTAATCGGTAAGGATAGTAATACAGTTAGTAATACTGTAACTACTGTAATTACTAGATTAGAACCAGATGTATATAACGAGTTAGAAAAGAAGGTTAGTAATATCTTAGTATCCAGTACAACAACTGAATTAGAAGCTGGTTATAAACTAGGTATCCAGCATGTTCTGAAAGTGTTGAGGGATGGCTATGCAATTCAGAGAGGTTGAGGCTAAGGATTGGGAAGCCGTAATCCCGGTCATTCAGGAGGCGATTGATTCAGCGACTAACCCGCTGGCGGCAGATGCCGATATTCAAACAGCCCTGGCATATTTCATCACAATGGCCCAGCTCGGACATGCGCTGGTCATTGACGATACATACCTGGTTATTTACCAGATTACCGACCTTCCATTCACGACTAAGCACAAAGTGTTGACCGAAAGACTCATCGCCCGGATTAATCCAGAGGGTAAGGGGTCACTCCTGAACGTGTTCAAGTTCCTGGCCTATGAGAAGCATTACTCCGGCGCGAGTTATGTCATGGTCGGCGACTTGATGCACCCGGACCAGGAGCGCTACGGGCGACTCTTGAAACGCCTGGGTCTGAGGAAGGCTAACACTCTTTACGTGATGTGAGGTCAACATGGGTGGTTTATTCGGCGGCGGTAGTGGTAAGGCTCAGGCCGATGCCATTGCCCGTGCTGCCAGAGAACAGGCTCAGGCGACAATGGCTGCTGCACAGATGCAGATTGACAACCAGAATCGCCAGGTAGCCCAGCAACAGCAGTTTGCCAGCCAACAGGCCGCGCAGACTCAGCAATTCCAGCAACAGATTGCTGACCAGACTCAGCAGTATCAAACAGCTCTCCAGCAGCAGCAGCTCCAGCAGCAGCAGCAGTTGACTGAGCAGACGAACTCTATCAACAAGGCGTACCAGGACCGGATGGCCGCGTTGCAGGAACAGGCACAGCAGCAACAGGCGCAGATTGCGCAGCAGGCTAACGACCTCCAGGCCCAGGCCAACCAGCAGCAGCAGTTCCAGTACACGCAGAGCTTACTCCAATCAGCCGCCGACAGTCAACGTCAGCAGGCATTGCAGGAAGCACAGGATGCAACCTGGATGCCGCAAGAGCAGGTTGACGTAAGCCTGGCCACAGACAGTTCAACGTATCTTGATGAGGCTCGTCGTCGTCGCCCGGTCAGTGACCTGTACAAAGGCACATCTGGCTCGGCAACTGGTGGAACCGGATTAGCACAGGGGCTGAGACTGTAATGGCAAGACCAACATTCAACATCACCCAATGGCTGGACCAGAAAGGCATTGGCAGCATCATGAACATGAATCCTGACCAGGAGAGAGAGTTGACACTCACCCTCTGGAGCCAGGCTGGTCTGGTTGATAACAGTTGGCGTAACATCCAGGGACAGTCAGCCCGCGACTTTGCTAATTCGAAGTCCGGTACGCTGTTCCAGTACAATGGCTATTACGACAACAACCAATACGAAAACCTTGTGGCCGGGTTAGGCAGCACCACTAGTGACACCCTGCTCAAACAAATCTCTGCCCGTAGCGCCAGCAATGCCCGTGTGTATAACATGATGACCGATTACAACACGTTCAAGGAATTCTGGAACCAGGGTACATTCCCGGCGCTGGTTGGCTATGACGGTATCGACCTGTTCACCAACCCACGGGCCAGTGACCGGGAGAAAGAGGTCAACGCGCAGAACGCGTGGCTGGGGCTATCCGGCGTTGGTGAATTGCTCAATCAGGAACAGAACATCCTGGCCGACCAGTTAACCGCGCAGTACGGCCGGGAGCAGAACTTCCTGTCCGGCGTAACCGGGCTGACCCAAACCGCCACACAGAACAAACTGCGCGCTGACCAGCAGGCAGCACAGCAGAAACTGAATGAGCAGTATGCAGCAGGCCAGGCCCAGCTAAACCAGCAGGCCGAGCAGAACGCAGCAGCAGTCGCAGCTCAACAGGCAGCTCAGGACAAGCAGTACGCTGAGGCCCAGGCAGCAGCAGCCAAAGCAGCCGAGGAGCAACAGGTACAGCTCAACACCACAGCACAGACCACGGCACTGGCTAACGCCGCCACTTCCGCTAAACAGCAGGCTGAACTCTCTGTCCAGAACATGGAACAGCGCGCCAGCACGTTGCAAGGCAACCCGACCGTATTAACCAACGCCAGCTCTACCAGTAAGCAGCGCGGTAACGTGAACCGTACCGAACGCTGGCTGTCTCGTCGTGCTCCGGCATCGGGCGGTGGTGGTGCTAACATTTAAGGAATCCCCATGAGCTATAACAAAGACGTGGCCCCCAGCCGCTGGACGTTCCTGGATAATTCCAGGTCGTCATTGAAGAACCGTTGGGAAACCTATGCCATGTACACTGTGCCGCACGTCTGCCCTCCTGACACCTACAATCAGGATACGGACGAGCTGAACCACGATTACCAGGCTGTGGGTGCTCAGGCGGTCAACTCGCTGGCAAACAAAATCATGCTGGCGCTGTTCGCCCCTTCCCGCCCGTTCTTCAAAATGGACCCGGACGAAAAGACTAAGCAGGCTCTGGCAGCGGTCGGTATCGACGCCGACAAGCTGAAAGAAGTCTTTGCAGCCCGTGAGCTGGATAGTGTCAAATTACTCGACAGTAAGAACATCCGTCCGGCCATGTACGAAATCATCAAATCCCTAATCGTGACGGGCAATGCCCTGATGGTTTTGGGCGATGGTGTGGAGTCAATCCGAGTAACCGATTATGTTGTTAAGCGCGACACGAAAGGCCGTCCCGTCGAGATTATGACGCGTGGTTGCTTTGAGTATTGCCAGCTTACGCAAGAGGTGAGGGATTATGTCACCCAAATGGCAACGAAACATTTCACTGACGATGCCAAAGTCGAACTGTACCATTGGTATCAGGTTGACGAAACTGGCAAGCGCATGAAAATGAGCCAGTGGGTGGATGACATTAAGCTGGACGACAAGAAGTTTAGCGGGGATTGGAAGCGCGAGGAATGCCCGGCGCGACCACTGACCTGGATTCTCACCGCCAAAGCCGACTACGGCACCGGGCTGGTAGAGGATTACTCCGGCGACTTCGCGGCTCTCTCCACCATGTCAGTATCTTTCGTACAGGGTAACGTACTGGCCTCCGAGTTCCGGTGGCTGGCAAACCCATCAGGCCTCACCCAACCAGCAGACATTGAGAACTCACAGAACGGCGCGGTAGTTCCCGGCGTCAAAGGTGACTTAGAACTCATCTCCGCAGGCCAGGGTATGGGCCAGACTTTACAGACCATGATGAATGGGATGGAAGTCTACACCCGACGTATCAGTCAAGGTTTCCTCATGTTCGGCGGCGTCACTCGTGATGCAGAACGTGTAACCGCTGAGGAAATCCGTATGCAAGCTCAGGAGCTGGAGAACAGCCTGGGTGGTGCATACAGCCGATTGGCAATTGACATGCAGCTCCCGATGGCTAACTGGCTGTTGGAAATGCAGGACATGTCGATTGAAGGGGTAGACGTAAACATCTCCATCGTTACGGGCCTGAACGCACTTTCACGTAATGGTGACCTGGACAACCTGAAAGCAGCAATCACAGATGTCGGAGTCCTGTACCAACAGAACCCCGCTGTATTGCAGACCTTTAAGATGGACGCTATCGTCACTGACATCTTCTCCGGCCGTGGCCTTATGGCAAGCCGCTATGTCAAGACGCAAGCTGAAATGGCTCAGGAAGCTCAACAGGCGCAGCAACAACAGATTGCAGCCCAGGGCGCTATGAACGTGGTGGATTCTGCCACCACACCACAACCACCTAATGGTTAAGAGGGTATTTAGATGGAACCAGCACAACAGGGTCAGCCAGCGGTAGCTCCAGCAGCACCAGCGGCTCCGGCCCAGCCACAAGTTGTCTACATGATTCCTGCGCAGTACAGTAATCAGCCATCAGTGGGCCAGCCTGGTGCTCCTTCAATGGAACCAGCACCCGCTCCAGCAGCTCCGGCTCCAGTAGCCCCCGCTGCTCCAGCAGTGCCACCAGCATCCCCTGCTGTACCTGTGGCACCCGCTGTACCCGGTGTACCCGCACCAGAGGCTCCGGCCAACCCCTTAACGATTCCTGAACAGCAGTCATGGAAGCATGAGCCAACTGGCAATGCGGCCTATGACATGGCTATGGACACTTTCGCTTCGAAGGGATTCAACCCTGACCATCCGGCATTTGCCGATGCGGTGAAGGGTGACTTCACTAAGCTGGAAGCGTTCGCCAAAGAACAGGGCATCGACCCGCGTTATGTTGCCCTGGCGCAGCAGGCGCAGAAAGAAATCTCTGAGTCCTACCAGAAACAGCACGGCGCTACCATCGCCAAAGTTTACGAGCTGGCAGGTGGCGAGCAGGGATGGAAGACGATTATTGATTGGGTAGCCAAACAAGGCGACCCCAAAGAAATTGCTGATATCCGTACCGAACTGGAAGCGGGTGGTCAGCGCGCAATTAACCAGGCTCATTACCTGGCGAATCTGTACACTCACTGGCAATCGCAGCAGCCCAATACTCAGCCTGCTGACCCTCTCCAACCGGGAGCGTCTGCACAGCCGTCAGCGGCGGGTGGTGCTATTGACCAGGCAACCTTCAACGTAGAAATGTCTAAGTTGATTAACCAATATGGCTACTCTGCGCTCGAAGCATTGCCTGAGTACCAGAGTCTGAAACAACGTCGTGCAGCGTGGCGTGGCTAATAAAACTGCCGCCCCGTCTACTCGTAACCCTTTCGTAAGGAAATAAACTCTATGGCACTGCCAACCTTTACCATTACCCATCCTAACCAGCAGAACCAAACTGGTGACATCAATGCGCTGATTATCCCTGAGTTTACCGGGATTGTACAGCACACCATCCAGCGTAAGCAGGTACTGGCTCCATTCATCCCGATGAAGACTGTACGCGGCACCAATACGCTGACCAACTATGCGGTAGGCCAGACTGCGCTGGGTAAAGTGACTGCGGGTGAAGAACCAGCATCACAGGCTGGCCCGGACGTGAGCCGTAACACTCTGGTCGTGGATACCCACGTCTATGCCCGTAATGCCCTTGCGGTGCTGGAAGTGTTCCAATCAACCATCGATATCCGTCGTGAAATCGCGGTTGAGCACGGCACATTCCTGTCCAAATTCATGGACCAGGCGTTCTTCATCCAGGCTGTTAAAGCTGCCCGTGCAACTCAGTCAAGCTATTCTGGCGGTACTGCTGGTAAGCCTTCTGGCTTCTCTGGTGGTAACGTGCAGACTCTGGCTGCTGCTGGCGATGCGACTGACGGCACCAAACTGTACAAGGCCATCTCTAACCTGTGCGTTAGCTTCGAAGCGAAGGACGTGCAGCCGAACATGGACGGCATGGTGCTGGCGCTGACTCCTGCTGCGTTCTATGCGCTGCTGGATGCAGAGCAAATCATCAACGGTAACTATGTTACTGCTGATGGCACCAGCGTGCAGGGCATGGTGTTCAAGGCGTTCGGTGTGCCTGTTGTTAAGAGCAACAACATCCCGACCACCAACATCACTGGTCACCTGCTGTCTAACGCAGGCAACAGCAACGCCTACGACGGTGACTTCACCAAAGTGGTCGGCGTTATGCTGTCTCCGAAAGCGCTGATGGCTGGTCAGACTATCCCTGTCTCCAGCGACCTGTTCTACGACAAGCTGCGTAAGAGCTGGTACATCGACTCGGATGTGAGCTTCGGTGTTGCACCGGACCGCAACGAGTACGCAGGCGTTATCCAACTGCCCTGATAATAGCCCCTCCTGAGAAATCGGGAGGGGTATTTTTCCAAAGGAGTATTCTTTATGGCTATCACCCGGCTACAAGTGGTCAACGAGTGCCTGAAAACTATGGCTGAACCTCCTATCAACTCCCTTGAGAACGAGGACCACCCGTATATCGCGGCTGCTCTGTCGTCCCTTGAGTTGGCCCGTATCAGAGAGTTGTCTGAGGGGTGGTGGTTCAATACAGAATATCGTGACCTGGTTGCAGATTCAACATCAGGCAAAATCCTTATCCCTAATGATTGTCTTAACGTAGACCCGGTAGACGTGTCCAGTACCCTGGTACAGCGCGGTAACCGCTTCTACGACAGCAACAACGCGACCGATGTCTTTGCCGCTGGCACTACTATCCGTGTGCGTCTGCTGGTCGATTTACCGTTCGATGAGTTGCCCGTCCCGGCGCAGATGTTCGTCATGTTCTCTGCCGTCCTGGACTTCTGTAAAGCGTTTGATGCTGACGGCCAGCGTGTCCAGGAAGTCTCCGGCATGTGGTCCACTTCTCGCATGACGCTCAAGACTCTCGACATCCGCAACCGGGATGTTAACCTGTTGCAGAACGGCAGCGCTGCCATGAAACTGGCGCAGATTGCCTACCCGTCAACACGGCACTTTGCAGGCCGTAACCGATACGCGAGATAACGATGGCTAAAGTCAACGGTAGTTACGAGTCTGTGACTCGCGGCGTAAGCCAGCAAGTGCCTCACAACCGATTCTCAGGCCAACACACGGCGCAGGATAACTTCCTGTCTGACCCGGTAGAAGGCCTGGTACGTCGCAGGGGTACACGTTTCCTGGGACAGTCGGCACTTGCCTACCGCTTGACTGCCGACGACCTGGAATCTGTCCAGAAGTACCGCACTCATAAATGGAATCCTGGCTCTGCTGGCGCGCCTCTACAGGTGGCCTACAAAGCTAAAGCGGCTCCCCTGGGTAATGCCGAGTTGATGTATATCGTCAACCAGAACAACAAAGCCCGTGTACCGCTTAACGTGCTGTCGCCAGGGACCGATACTGTTTACCAGAATGCCCTGAGCAACGGGGTAAGCGCCATCACGTCTGTGGGCCGCTACCTGTTCATGGCAGCAAACAACAACGTGGGGACCGTGGCATCCTCGCAGGACTATCTGGCTACCAGCAACCGGAACAAGGTGCTGGCCTGGGTCCGTGGGGGAGCGTACAGCCGCACGTTTACCGTTACCGTTTTACTGACCGCTGGCGGTTCGTTGAAGTTCAACTACACCACCATGTCATCCAGCTACCCTACCGCTATCGACACCTCTGCCGCTGGCGCTGTGACCGATGCTGATTACCAGAACAAGCTGTCTAAGATTGTGGCCGAGTACAACAGCCGCACGACTGAATGGATTGGTAACGCGGCCAAAGATATCCAGGCTGAGAACATCGCCCAGCGCCTGGTGAACGGTCCGGCCACTTCCGGCGATACTGGCACTGGAACCGGGCTGATTGCTGCTAACGCGGCGGCTACCGGGGTTAACCAGATTGCTGGTCTGAGCTATGCGATTGTCGGCTCCACCATCTACATCACTGGCACCAACATCACAGAGATTGTGGTGGATGACGGGGGCGACTCGACGCTTATCCGTGGTGTCGGTAACGAGGTGTCGAGTGCTGACCTGGTATCAACCCGGCACTGGTACGGCAAGATTGTGAAGGTCCGGGCTAAGAAGTCAGACGACTCCGACGCCTACTACCTGAAAGCTGAAAGCAAGAACGGCTCCAACGACCCTGGTGTTACTGACCGGGGCGAGGTCATCTGGAAAGAGGCCGCTGGCTACACGCAGAACCTGGAGGATAACTTCCTGTTCGGCTACTATCACACTGACGGTACAGTGTATGTGACATCGGACCTGCCACTCCTGGCAAGCACTCTGTCCATCACGACTCCCCAGGTGCAGCCTAACCTCTGTGGTGATGACTTCACCAACCCACCGCCTAACTTTGCCACTAAGCAAATCACGTACCTGGGAATCTTCCAGGACCGTCTGGTTGTGGGTTCCGGCTCCGTCGCTTCATTCAGCCGACCCGGTGACTACCTGAACTTCTTCCGTCAGTCCGTACTGACGCTGACCGATACCGACCCGATTGACATGTTCGCCCTGGGCGCGGAAGATGACGTGCTGCGACATGGCGCGCTGTTTGATAAATCTCTGTTCCTGTTCGGCGACAAGCGCCAGTATGTGGTCAACGGCCGCACAGTGCTTACCCCCACCAACCAGAACATGACGGTTGTCTCGCAGTTCCCGAACACCACCGGAGCTGTGCCACAGGGCGCTGGCAACTACATCTTCTACAGCAAACCCGGTGATACTGCTTCCCCGGTAATCACCCTGAACCAGTTGCAGTACGGCCAGATTGCAGACTCCACGGACTCCTATGACCTGAGTCAGCAGCTTACCGACTACACGGCAGGCGTGTGTGCTGAGATTGTCCCGGTGCTGTCACCAACCGCTATCCTCGTCCGGCCAGAGACGAGCCAGAACCTTTACATCTTCCGGTACACGGATGAAGTGGGTACTGGCCGCAGGCTCCAGGCTGCATGGGACCGTTGGGTATTTGACCCCGGCTTCGGTGTGTTCATCAGCCTGGCAACCAACGCTGACGAGGTGTTGGGTATCGTGGTACGTCAACCTGAATCAGGCAACACTTACCTGGCTGTTGAGCAACTGTCGCTGCGTCCGGCTAAGACACCGGAAGCGCACATGGACTCTATCCGGCAGGCTGTGGTCGGGTCCGGTGGGCTTGACATCACGATTGCTGACCCGTACATCAACTCCAGCCCTACGCTGCGTGACCGCTGCTTTACCGTTGTCCTGGGTGGAGTTCATCCACTTACCGGGTCAACCTACGAGAAGCGTGACCAGTTGACGCTGACACAGATTGATGGCGGTACTGTGTGGTTCGGCATCCCGTTCAACTCTAAGGTTGTCCCGACTAACCCCTACCAGCGCGACACCAATGGTAATGCGATTCTGCATGGCCGTCTGGTGCTGACCCAGGTAGAGATTAGCATTCAGGAAACCGGGGCTATGGACGTGACCGTCAGCGACGACAACAGCTCGTGGGTGACTAAACACTTCAACGGCTTCCGCTTATCGCGTATCCAATCGCGGGTAGGCTCGCAGCCCATCGTCAATACCCAGGTGACTGCACTCGTGGGCCGTGAGGTTCGCTCGTGCGACTACAGTATTGACTCAATCAAATGGCTCCCTCTCAACATCACCGCGTTGAGCTGGGTAGGACAGGCTTTCAGGAGATAACCTATGGCCGCATCAGGAGCATTAGGTGGTGCCGCTCAGGGTGCGGCTGCTGGGTCTATGTTCGGTCCCTGGGGTACTGTAATCGGTGGGGCCATTGGCCTCATGAGCGGTATCCTGGGTGGTCGTCAACAGGACGCACAGGCGCGTATCCAGGCAGCACAACAGCAGGCGCAGTACACCATCTCGTCTGCGCAGGCTCAAGCTCAGAACATCATCAACCAGAATAACGCGTTGGCTCAGAACCGTCTGATGACATCGAACAACATTCTGGCTGGTGCTCAGGAACAGTCCAACCTCTACATTCAGTCGCTGAACAACCAGCGCTCATTGAAGGTATCAGGAGACGCCTATAACCAGCTCCAGGAGACGATTGGCCGCTACAGCGACGATTACCTCCGGGGTAACTTCCAGCAGCGCCTACAGGTCGCTGAGGCTCTCGGTCGCCAGACTGCGGAGCTGTCGGCTGCTGGTGTGGGCGGCACCACGTCACAACTCGTCAACCGGACCATGCGCTTACAGGCTGGTATGGCTGAGGAGGAGTCCCGTATCGGTAACCGTTCGGCTATGTGGGAATTCGCTAAACAGCGCGCTGGTATGTCTGACACGCTGATGAACGGAGCCAACTACATGTTGAATCGTGACTTCGGTGCGTACCAGGCTGGCGATGCCTTTGCTCAGAATGTGGTTGGCCCGGCTAACCTGACAGGCGGTAGCAAGGTAGGTAACTCCGGTGTGCTGAACGGCATCCTGGGTGCAGTAACCAATACCAACTGGTCCAACATCGGCTCGGCTGTGAGCCAAATCAGTCAGTCCTATAAGAGTGCGTGAGGATAATCATGGCAGAACGTACATTCAGCATTGCCACCAATCAACGGGGGCAGGCTCAACAGTTACCTGGCCTTAGCCAGTTGAAAGGTGGGGGCGCATTGCGTCCTGTCACAACCGCACAACCGGGCAGCATCAGTTATGTGGGGGCACAGGTTTCTGAGGAATCTGTGGCCTCCGCGTATAACCGCGCCCAGGGCAACAAAACCGCCGATTGGCTGCTCAAGACAGCAGGCACGGTGGTTGAGCCATACGTCAAAGCATTCCAGAACCAGCAGGTAATGAAGGGCATCTCCGAGGTTGCCGCTGGTAAGACGATGGACCAAATCCGGGCAGAACAGCCCTGGTACACTAAAATCTTCGGTGATAGTGATTTAGTGACTGCCGCCAGCGCATACACCGCGCAGCAGAAAGTGTCCTCGTTCATCACCAATATCCAGAACACGATTCCCAACAGCGCCAACATGAGTTCTGAGCAGTTCCGCAACTACATGACCCAGGCCTGGACCGATATGCAGTCCGGCGACGTCATGGACGATGCGGTGTTCAACCAGCAGTTTCTGAACGCGTCCAATGGCTTGTTTGAGCAGTGGCAGCGCCAGAACTACAAGAATCTCCAGACGCAGGCTAAGACTGCACAGCAGGGCGCTATGTCGGCCCTGATTGGTCAGTACGGCTCTAAGGCTCGTGCGTTCGGCGTTGACCAGACTGTATCCAAAGATGACCTGCTGAAATCTCAGGCAGAACTAATCGCCGGGCTACAGCCTGTTGATGGCCAGACCCAGGAAGCCTGGGACGACAACCTGACTACTGCGGTGCAGGATGCAGCACAGTCTGGCAACTTCCACGCGTTGACCGCTATCAAAGCATCCGGCCTGATGGACCATTTACCCCCACAGACCAAAGTGCAGTTGCAGTCGTTCGTAAACGCGCAGGAAGGGGTCCAGGGCGGCATTGCTCGCATTACCCCTAAGTATGCCAGCCAGATTAGCCAGCTCCAGTTAGAACTGCGCACAGGCTCTCTGACGCCTGCTGACGTGATTGCCCGTACCCGGCAGATTAACGTCCAGGCAGCGAACGAATACGGCTTCACCCAGCCACTCATTGGCAACGATGAGGTGGCGAGCTGGATGAACGTATCCACTGACCTGGTAGCCAACGAGGTTAACCGTCAGCGCATGGAAGACATCAGTGCCGCGAAGCAGGCCGCTAACAAGGCCGCTAACCTCCAGGCTAAGGTTGCGCTGGAAGGGAGGGAAGCCAATATCGCTGCTAACCGTTTCACATCCGGTGGCCTGGTGCCGTCCGGTGAGAACTTCGACACCATCCAGAAGGTGGCTCCGCAGACCTTCGACGCGATGGAACAGCAGCAGCCTGGCTCCGGGTACTCATCCCTGGTCAACCTGTTCGCCAACAATAACGGTCTGGTCATGAAAGGTTTACAGGCGCGCTTCAATGCCAGCCTGAACCTGGCCGACAAGACTGAGTGGACTCCTGAGTTTGACGAGAATGTTATCAAGCCATTCAGCCAGATGAAGGCGCAGTACGGCGGCGATAACGCTGCTGCTGCGTATTACGGTCCAGAGAACTACCGTAAAATCTCCAACTACATGGCCGCTATGCGTAACGGGATTCCCCAACCGCTGGCGTACCACGAGGCATTTGTGTCACCCGAAAGGCTAGGTGACCCCGGCACTGTCAACAAGAAAGACCGGGATAAGTTGGAGTCAGCAGTCAATCCAGGCTGGTATAGCCGCACCAAAGCCACTATGGGCCTGGGTGCAGCAGTTCCCGGCCAGGCGGCACGTAACCGTATCATGCAGGCAGCGGAGGCTCACTTTGCCACGCTCAAGGACAATGCCCGGTACATGGACGACGATGAGAAGTACGAGGCCGCTGTCAAGATGGCTATGAACGATGGTAGCCTGGCTATCTACGGTACATGGGCCTGGGACCGCGACCCTGCATCTCCACCACTGGCCGAGCAGGTCCAGGTACAGGCAGACCAGCTCTACGGCATCCTGCACACGAAGATGGGTTCCATGAAACAGTTCGAAGGACTGAATCTGGACAATGCCAACTTCATTGAGCGGTACGACCGTGGTGGCGGCTCTACGCTGATGGCCTACGTGCCTGACGGTAAGGGCGGCTTCCGGGTCGGCGTACTGAACGCTAACGAGTTGCGCCAGCAGCGTGATGAGTTAATCAAGATGCAGAAGGCCGAACGTGCTGCTGTATTCGACAAGTCAAGTACACCAATCGGACGTGCTCCGACAACTGAACAGACCCTGTTCCGGGGCAATTACGGTCAACCACAATAACTGAGGGGAACCCCTGATGGATTACAAAGCACTACGTGGCAAATCACCTGACGAGATTATCCAGGCTGCTGCTGCTGAGGCGGGGGTTCCTCCTCAACTGATTGACAACCTGTGGGCCACTGAGTCCGGCCGGGGCCAGAACATGGTGTCTCCAAAAGGCGCTGTGGGCCACGGTCAAATCATGCCTCGTGAGCTGGGCGTTATGCGCCAGCGCTACGGCGAGGACTTAGACCCGCACAGCCTCTCTGATGCCATGTTCATGACGGCTCAGATGCTGAAAGAGAACTTGCAGCACTTCGGGAATATCCCCGACGCTGTGGCTGCTTATAACGGCGGCTGGAAAAAGGAGAATTGGGATAATGCTGAGACTCGCGCTTACGTTCCGAAAGTGCTGGCTGGAACTGGCATCACATACGCTCCACCTACACCAACCTCCGCACTCAACCAGAATCGTGCCCAAATGGATGCCTCCCGTAAACAAGCGGAAGGAGCTACGTCAGGGGCTGCGAGAAAGTGGTCTGAGCTGACTCCTCAAGAACAGAATACGGTTCAACTGGAAACCCTTAACCAGATGCAGACGGGAGGCTCTCCCGAAGAAGCAATCATGGTTGGGACTCAGTTGGCAAACAACCCGGACGCCTCCCTGCTGCAAACCATGCTGGCAGGACAGCAGGCCCCGGTCGTGGATTTCAACGCAGCAGACGCGACCATTGAAGGTGCAGTAGCTGGCGACATCGCCACCGCTACCCGTATTGCTGACCGCAGCAACAAAGACATGTTCGTTAACGCGTTCCAGGAATACAGCCTTGCTGCTCCTCTGTACGACATGATGACAGCAAGTGAGGCTGGTCGCCTGGACGGTATCCATAAGCCGGACAGCGCCTGGACTCAGAAGTACCTGGAGAACCGCGACACGTACATCAAAGGCCTGTCTCCTGCTGCTATCCAGGACATGGATGGCGCGCTGAATGAGAAAGAGGCTCTGTGGATTGCCGAGCAGGACCAGGAATCCCGTAAGCGTCAGCAGGTGCTGAACGACTCTGACCACCCGATTATGTGGGGTCTGGTCGGCGGTATCACTGACCCGGCTGGCTGGGCTGTTGGTGCTGGCGTAGGCGCTGCATTCCAGACCGGGAAGCAGATGGCGCTGGCTGGTCGTGTGGCAAGCCTGGCAGCAGAGAACGCCGCAGCTAACGTGGTAATCACGGGCGCTATGGATTCCCTGGGTCGCCAGACCACTGCTGACGACTACATCCACGCCGCTGGCTTTGGCCTGCTCACCGGGTCTGTGCTGGGTGCTGCGTCACACGTTTGGTCACGAGCTGACCTGGACGAGATTGCAGCGGCTGCACAGCGCACTCATGAAGCAGGTGCAGAGACGACTGCCCGTGACGCTGCTCAGGCTGCTATGCAGAACCCTGGCGCTGATGCGGCTACCGTGGCTCAGGCTGCTAAAGACATCGCCCGTGACCGGGTGACTAAGGTCATCAGCGACGTGCAGAATGACCCGGCCCCGGCCAGCAAGGTGTTCGTCCCTGAACGCCAACTGGAACCAGCAGAGCTGATGGCTACCGAGGACAAGATGGCTCTCGACACCGTACCCGGTGAAGAACAGCTCATGTCCATCGCTGGCCTGTACAAATCCGCTGATGACTTCCTGGCTAAGAATAAGGCCATCATCAATGAGGCGCGTATCTCGAAAGAGAAGACCCGTGCTATCTCTGATGCCTTCGGCTGGCGGTCAGCATCGCACGAACTCATTACCGATGACAACCCCCTGGCCAAAGTCCTGGGGATGACTGTGGCTGAGGATGCCGCTGGCGTATCCGGCTACCGTGGCACCACTGTGTCCATTAAGTCGAAGTTGCAGGTTAACGAGTTCAACCACAACATTGAACACGGCGTAAACGAGAACTATCAGGGGTGGCTGCGTGAGCAGAAAGTTGGTCGCATTGGTGGTGCTCTGGAAACTTATACAACTGGTAAGAAGCTGCAAGAGTTCTATACGCAGGTCTACGAGGAAATTGAGTTCCGGGGTCGTGAGGGCTATACGCCTTCTGCCAACAAATACGTAAGACAGGCTGCGAACGTGTTTGAGCAGGGCTACCAGAAGATGGCAGAGCGTCAGCGCAGAGCGAAGACGTTGGGCCACGAGATGGTTCCTGAAAGCTCAGTCGGCTATCAGCCGCACCAGTTGGACCCGTCAGCCGTTCGTAAGCTGACCGCAAACGAGAAGCGCCAGTTCATGAATGAGCTGGTACGCCAGGCACAGCAGGATTTCGGGTGGGATACTGAGTTCGCCAATAAGCTGGTGAAGGAGTACATCAACCGGGCCGAGGACTATGCTCTCGGTAAAGCTGGCGCACATGCCCCGGCACCGAAAGGACTGACAGAGGTTGCACTGGAGGCGCTGAATAAGCGCGGCCTGGAGCCTGCTGAGTTCATGAAGGAGCTGGAGAAGCTGCGTAAGGGTGCTGCTCGTCACACCAACAAACGCCTGGATTGGGACTTGTCTCAGAAAATCCGGTTGGATAACGGGACTGAGGTTCCGCTGTCAACGCTCTATAACAAAGACATCCTGAGCCTGTACAAGGGCTACGCTAACCGCGTGGCTGGTGACGTGGCATTTGCGCATGTCGGGATTATGGGCGACCGCGATATCCGTCTGGTAACTGAGGCGCTACAGCGGAGCAAAGTAGGCAATGCGGAGAAAACCATCCCGGCCTGGCAGCAGGTCGTTAACGAGGTCTACAATCGGCCTACGGCACTTGATGCTGGTGGTCAGCTTTCCACTGGTGCTCGTTTTATCCGTCAGTATACTGGCATCCGTCTTCTCGGTGGCGTAGGCTTCATGCAGATGGGTGAACTGAGTAACGCCGTGGCTCACGTTGGCCTGGGACACACGATGGCTCTGGCAGCTCGTATCCCGAAAGTATGGGGTGACCTGAAAACTCTGAAAGCTGGTAAAATCCCTGAGAACCCTATCCTGTCTTCCCTGGACATGGTGGCCGGGTCGCCTATGGGTGCTGACCACTACCAGATGATTCTGCCCCAGGTCATTGATGATGGCCTGACTATCGTGGATAAGAGCAGCCTCAACAACGTCATGCGCGTTATGGGTTCGGCCCAACTGGTCCATAACAAATTCAGCTTTATGCGCGCTGTGACAGCGGTGGAGCAACGTGTCGTGTCTGAGGAGATTGTCCGTAAAGCCTTCCGGTTCATGAAGACCGGGCAGGAGGACACCGCTCTGCGTGACATGGGATTCACTCCTGAGTTACAGGCTCGTATCAAGGCTGAGATGGACAACATCGCCATCTTCGATAAGAAAGGCTACTTGCAGGCGCTGGACGTCACCGCAATGAAGGACCGGGAGGCTATGGAAGAACTGCTCGTCGCGGTTCGTCGTGGCACCGGACAAATCATCCAGGAGACGTTCCCCGGCGAAACCGGGAAGTGGATGCGGTCCGAAATCGGGCAGCTACTGATGCAGTTCCGCAAGTTCCCGTCTGTCGCTATCGAGAAGCAGATGTACCGCCAGTTCAAGAACATTGGCACAGCCCGTGCTATGGGCGGCGTGGTAGCGGCTATGGGCCTCGGCACTATCCTGTATAGTGGTCGTGTCCAGATGGCTGCTTCGCTGATGCCAGAGGCTGAACGTGAGAAGTATCTCAAGAACCGCATGAGTGTTGCAGGAATGGCCAACGGCGCGTTGATGTATGTCGGCGCGTTAGGTATGGCTACTGACTTCATGCAAATGGGTTCCGGTGTCGGCGGTATGATTGACGACCAACTGGACCTGGGCTGGAGTGGTGCTCGTGGCGTACAGGGTTCCGGTATCGGTGGGTTAATCCCATCACTCGGAACACTGAGCGAATTCTACAACTACACGCAGAACCCCTCGGCCAAAGGTGCATTGAAGATGCTCCCGTTCACCAACTTGCCTATGGTATTGCCTCTCATCAACTCCCTGAAACACACTGATAACGATTAAGGGGCTTCGGCCCCTTTGGAGACATCATGGCACAAACGTTATACGCCACGAATAATTTCACCGGAAACGGTATCACCACAGCCTGGACAATCTCCTGGCAGGGTGGTTACCTCAATACCGCTGACGTAAAGGCCCGGTACTTTGATAGTGTCGGTGAAGCGATTGACATTCCAGTAACCTCGGTTGTCGGTAGTGTGGTAACCATCTCCCCCGCCGTAATCGCTGGTCGTGAATTCCAGATTTACCGGGATACGCAGAAGGGTACTCCCCTCGTGGATTACTCCGATGGCTCTATCCTGAATGAAGAAAACCTCGACACCACCACCCGCCAGGCCGTGTTCGTATCGGCTGAGGCCTGGGACTTGTCCTTCGACACTCGCGGTGTTGCTCAGGAGGCTCGTGAGTCTGCCAACAATGCTTTGGCCCAGGCTGCTGCTGCCACCACTGCTGCTTCTGCTGCACAGGTATCTGCTGCCTCCGCATCAGCCTCTGCTGCTGCTGCTGCGTCCTCTGCGTCGTCTGCACAGTCGTCTGCGGCCATTGCAGCGAACAATGCCTCTATCGCGGTCAGCACTGCGAACAACGCACTGAACGTAGCTAACGGCATCAGCACCACTGCGACCACTGCTCTGAACACAGCGAACACTGCCAACAGCACGGCTAACGCAGCACTGGCTGGAGTGAATGGTAAGCTCGCCAGCGGCGGTGATGCGTTCACTGGCGACACGACTATGCCGGACCTGACCGGGTTCCTCGGACCTAACGGAGTGACGTTTAAAGCGGCCACTTATGGCTGGCGTCTCAACCTGGGTGGAGGTAAGGCCATCGACCTGGGTGGCACCAACTCCGCAGGCGCTGATGGTATCAAGCTCTCCAACACCGCTTCTGGCGTGTTCTCCTGCCTGTACAAGCCAACGGCCAACGGTCAGCCAGTGCATATCAGTACCGACGCGGCTAAGTCTGCGCCAGCTACAGGTATGGCGAACAACAACGCGGGTATGCGCATCAACAACTTCACCGTGTCAACGGGTAACGCGTTCGAGTTCCGTATCAACCTGTCCGGGGCTGAGTCAAACGTTATGAGCGCCACCTACGATGGTGACCTGGTTCTAGGACGCTCTGGACGCACGACCACCATCAACGGTACAGTAGGTCTGGCAAGCACCACCACGTATGACCGGGGCGGTATCCGTCATGCCAACGACCTGACATTAGGCTCGCAAATCTTTGTGCAGTCGTCTGCCGGGGCTACCCTTACTGTGGCCGCAACCACGGAGTATCACCGCTCTCGCGTTGGCTACTTCGCTATGGAGCAGATGCGCCTTAAGTTCACCGCTGACGTTACTGGTGGCACTGGTGCAGGTAACCTGAACGTCTACGCTACCGTGGCCTGGTCTGGTGCCTCAGCTCCTGCCAGCCGTGCATCGAACCTCAATGCCCGGTTCCCGGTACAGTACCTGACAGTAAACGGCGTATACACTGAATGCTATGCCAAAATGATTCCCGGCACAGAGACATTCGCAGTACCACGCTGGAACTTCTTCCGTAAAGCCACCGACGTTGCGATTAAGGATAACGAGATGAAGAACAACGATGAAATCATGTTCGTCGTCACCTATCCTATCAGCACATTCGTGTAAGGAGAGAATCATGGGGAAGGCCACTAAAGAGAGTTTAAGTGACCTCCACGGGGTAATCGCCGAGCAGCTCACAGAACGCCTAAAGAGCGGCCTGTGGGCGGCTTCGGACGTTGCAGCAGCAATCAAGTTCCTCAAGGACAATGACATCACCGCTGACCCCGGAGAGAACAAGGCTCTGGCTGATATGAAGGCTGAACTGGTTGCCCGTGCTAAAGAGCGCGGTAAACAGACTGAGGCTGACCGCCAGGGCTATAAGAACGTGGACGAGTTGCGTAGCATTGCGACCGAAGAACTCAACCGCACCTTTGACCCAACCAACGATTGGATGAACTAACATGGCTGGAGTAGAGAGCGAAGAACTGGCCCTATTGCGTCAGCAGAAGCTGATTTTATTACAGGAACACTATTCAACCTTTACTCCATTCCTGGAGGATTTCATGGCAGAGCTGGGGTTCGGAGTAACCCCCCTGCAAAGGTTGATTGGACAGTTCCTGGAGTTCGGGCCTCAGTACCGTATGATTCAGGCACAGCGCTCCCAGGCAAAGACGACCATCACTGCGGCCTATGCTGTGTGGCGTCTCATCCATGACCCTAACCTGGTCGTGCTCATCCTGTCTGCGGGCGGTAAGCAGGCCAACGAAATCTCAACCCTTATTGTGCGCGCTATCGGCACCATCCCGGTGCTGGAGTGTATGCGCCCGGACCCGGCAGCGGGTGACCGTGTATCGGTTGAGGCGTTCGACCTGCACCACTCACTTAAGCGCCTGAACAAGTCACCGTCAGTCGCCTGTACTGGTATCACTGGTAACCTCCAGGGTAAACGTGCTGGCCTGCTGATTGCCGATGACGTGGAATCACAGAAGAACTCCATGACTGCGGTCATGCGTGAGCAACTGTTGCTGTTGACCAAAGACTTCACCTCAATCTGTACCACCGGGGAAATCGTCTACCTGGGAACACCTCAGACCTCCGAGTCCATCTACAACTCGCTGCCCGGTCGTGGATTCACTGTCCGTATCTGGCCCGGCCGCTATCCGACTAAAGAGCAACTGCCGCTGTACGGCGACCAGCTCTGCCCGACACTGATGAACCGACTGAAAGCCTATCCTGAGCTGATGACGGGTGGCGGTGTTGATGGCACCCAGGGTCGCCCTACTGACCCTAAACTCCTGGACGAGGTAGCTCTCCAGAAGAAGGAACTGGACCAGGGTACTGCCTACTTCCAGCTCCAGCACATGCTCCAGACCAAACTCCTGGATGCTGAACGTAAGCCACTGCATACCACCAAACTCGTCGTAGCAACGCTGCCAGAGCGTCATGGCTCCTTCCCTATGGAAGTGCACCGCTCAATGCAGGCAACGCAGCTCCGTGAGTTCTCCGTGCTTAACCATCGCTTCCAGATGGCTCCACCGATGCTTGTGTCCCATGAGATGGCTACGCTACAAGGCGTGTGCCTCTACATTGACCCGGCTGGTGGCGGTAAGAACGGGGATGAGACAGGCTTCGCCGCTACCGGGTTCCTGAACGGTAACATCTTCCTGCTCCGGTGGGGTGGTGTGGCCGGGGGCTACTCCGACAGCAGTATGCAGGCCCTGGCTCAACTGGCTGTAGAGATTGACCCGACCGTTATCAAGATTGAGAAGAACTTCGGCTATGGTGCCTTCACTCACGTATTTCTGCCATTCCTGTGGGCGGCGTATGAGAAAGCAGGCATGACCAAACCGGGTGTAGAGGATGACATGGTTCACGGCCAGAAAGAGCTGCGTATCATTGAAACCCTGGAACCCGTAATGGGCCGTGGTGCTCTCATCGTTGATGAGTCCCTGGTACGTGCTGACGAGGACCAGACTAAGATTCACCCTCTCCAGCTCCGGCCGACGTACTCCGGCTTCTTCCAGATGCTCAACATCACCCGCGACAAAGACAGCCTCATCCACGATGACCGTCTGGACGCATTAGAGGGTGCTGTGCGCCACTGGCAGCAACTGCTCCAACTTGACCAGACCAAAGCTATCGCGGCTCAGAAGAAGCGCGAGTTTGAGGCCTGGCAGAAAGACCCTCTCAACAAGCGCCGTTATGACCCACCATCCAAACGTGGCGGCTCTATCTTCAATAGAAGGAAACGTTAATGACTATTGCAGCCCAACTGCCAACCAGTAACCTGGACATCCGTGGCGACCGCCTCCGCTTCCAACTGGCTAACGCCATCAACGAATGCGAACAGCAGTATCGTAACGGCGGCAACGACAAGTCCACCAACACCGTAGCGCTGCTCAACGCGGCCATTGCCCGGCTGACTGTCCTGGCTACTGTCGGCTCCCTGACCCTGGGCGCTGTGAGTGGTAACGACAACATCACCAACACCGAAGCAGGCAGCACTGTAACCGCTCCTGTGACCACCGCTAACTTCGGTGACGGCGCTGTACTGTCCGTAACACTGGACGGCGCTGTAGTGGCCGGGGTGACCGTGAGCAACGTCACCAGCAACGCAGCCACTGTGTCCCTGACCTCTGCTGCGGCTACTGCCCTGTCCATCGGCACCCACAGCCTGACCCTGACCGGGACCGATGCCGCTGGCGTTGCCCGTTCAAGCGTTCGCCAGTTCACTCGTACCGTATCTTAATCCCAACGGCCAGGGATGGCCATTCAGAGGTATCACCAATGAGACTCGACGACATCCGTTCACCCGGTTATGTACCCAATGCCCACGCTCTGCGTAAAGAGGTTGTACGCGCTATCTCCTTCTGCCAGGTGCAGGGTGAGGAAAGCCGCGCTGAGAAGCTGATGGAGCTGATGGCATTCTTCCGTGAGGCGCTGACCATCTGCGACGATGAACTCCCAAAGACTGAGCCGGAGCTGGACCTAACCCGCTCCGGTCCAATCCCCTCTCACACTGTTGCGGTCCCTAGCCGCGTGGAGCCTGTGAATGAAGTTAAGAAAGGTGCCGGAAAAGGCAAAGCAACTCGCTAAGGCCTGGGAGGGCCTCCGACTGAAAGCATACCAGGATTCAGTTGGCAGATGGACCATTGGCTATGGCTGGACCAAAGGCGTTAAGCCTGGTGACGTCTGGACCAAAGAGAAAGCCGATGCCAACCTGGATACCGAGCTGCAAAGCTATGCAGACGCCATTGCCCCATCTCTCCGGGACGATACCACCGACGACGAGTACGCGGCTTTCATCGTATTCGCCTGGAACGTGGGTATCGCCGGGGCCAAAGGCTCTGTGGCGTTCAAAGCTCACAATGCACGTAACCCGTCTGGTGTCCTGGCCTCACTCCTGAGCTGGACCACTGTAACCATTAACGGTCAGCGAGTCAAGAACTATCCCGGCCTGGTACGACGTCGCCAGGGTGAGTGGACTCTCTACTCTACAGGCAAGGTGGTGAACCCATGATTCCCAACATTCAAAAATACGCATCCTACGGCCTCCTGGTGGCGTTGTTGGTGTGTAGCGGTACGATTGCATACCTGTGGCATGGAAAAGCCCTTAGCGTGGCTCAGGTGAAGGAATTGAAGGCATCTAACGAGCAGCTTTCCAAAGACCTGCAAACTGAGCGCGATTGGTCCACGCATCTATCCGAGGAGCTGGCCAAACGGTCAGCCAAACAGAAACAGTCCGATGCCGAACGCAAGAAGGCCGAGGACAAGCTGGAGAAGTCTTACGATGAAAACCCTGGTTGGTCTGCTGCTCCTGTCCCTGACTCTACTGTTGACGGGCTGCGGGAGTTCCTCGGCACCCGTTAACCGTAATGTGGATGCTCTCTTAGGAGAGTGTCCGTACCCGGCCCTGCCTGATTCACCCTGGACAAACAAAGTCCTGGGGAATCTGCTCAAGGATTACCACGCTGCGTTAAAGGACTGCAACGACGATAAACGGTCGTTACGCAATTTGCTATCGGAACCCAAAACATGAACCTTAGCTTTTTAGACACAAGTGGTATCCAATCCACCTCTGTCGCCACGCTGACAGGCGCAGTTGCAGCATCGTCGCCCATCATCGCTACACAGCAGCTCTGGACGTTTACTCCACTGACCCTTCTGGCCGTGCTGGTGTTCATCGGCGCGTTGGTGGGCCTGGGGCAAGCATTGGCATCTCAGGAACCCGTAACCCTCAAACAGACGATTGGCCGGACTCTCGTATCGATGGCCGTCGCCGTAGTCAGCACCTGCGTTTATTACCTCAAGCCAGGTATCGACCCGATTGTAGTCATCGGCATCGGGTCACTCCTCTCCGTCTTAGGCTCCGGCGTCCTGACCGAACTGGTCAAGGGCAGGTTCGGTATCCCTACACAACAGCCACCAAAGGAATAGGCCAAATCCTTCACAGGAAGCCCGTAGAAGCGTTTTAAGCATCTCACCTGATAAATCGTACCGGGTAGACAACAGAACGCCTCTACGTGGCTCCTATGCAGGATTCCGTATTATTCCCACAATCCCAGGAAAATTCCCCTCATTATCCCACAGTACGCTTCCACAGAGAGGCACTCTGAAAATTTGGTGGAGATTTGCGAGGGGGCAGTCCAACCGAAATGTCGCGCGGTTTCCCCCGTGGCGGGTCGCTGTGGAGTGTCGGGGATTGGCGACAGTAGTTTCGGACACAGGGGCCTTCCGGTGACGTGATACGTGACACGATTTGCCTGTCACAAAAGAGGCGCAAGTCAGGCGTAGCAAGGCTTCCAGAGTTTCGGACACATAATATATAGGAGTCTCTGCCAGAGGCGATGGGATTGCGCCGAGGGATTGGGTAGAGGCGAGGGCTATCTATCTCTTTCGCTCGACAAGTATGCGTATCCACTCATACTGGCTAGGCGTACAGTTGTTGTGTGTGAGGGTGTGGGTATGCGTTATCATCCTCCTCGCCAATGATTGTCATCATCTCGTCGGTATGATAGTATCGGGTAAGTTGTTTAGAGCAATGGAGGTGGTGATGTGATTACACCTGATAAGGTAGCCGAGTTGCTCAGTAAGCGTATAGAGACTTTCTTATATGCTGATGGTGTGATTGGTACGATAGTTGATGGTGTGTACAGCTTTGCGATGCCTGATGAGGTAGAGAGGGCAGAGCAGGTGACAGGCAGGCCAGCAGCAATAGCACAGCGTAGCGTGTTGGTCAGTAAGCTGTACGAGTTAGGCGGTCTGGATATAGCCGAGCATATAGGGTACGAGTACACACCGTATCGCTGGTTAGATGATGTCTGGATAGGTGTCTGCCGGGCAACGGAACGTGAGCAACTGGACATTAAGCCTTTGGTGTTGTGGTCACTGTATATCAGCGATGAGTGCGGTAGAGGGCTTACGGCTAAGATGCTCACTCGTAGGCTGTCTATGAGCGAACGACACGCAAGGCGGTACATAGGCAAGTTGCAGGCACTGGATACAGCTATCCGGCTGCATGTTGCAAGACGTGAAAGAGGTTGTGATAAGGCTCACGAAAATATTTCTTGCAATGCTGAGTGATTCTGTTAATCTTAGTCTCAAGCCAGCCAGTACAGTGGTGAGTAACCCGGTAGGCAAGGATAGCCCACGCAGTAGCTGCCGATGGCGTATGAAGCATCGGATGACCGGAAAGAAAGTGTTTGACAAGTTGTAGGCAGTAAGGCAGTATAGTTAGCAAGTCCTGTTTACCGCGAGACGGGCCAGTATCTGGCGACAGGCTACACCTGATGGCAAGTGTGAGAAAACCTCCACCGTAGGCAGCATGGGTTAGACAATCTGGATAGCTCGAAAGAGCGTGGCGCTACACAGCGCACCAATTCACACACAACACAGCTACCGCGAGACGGGGCCGAAAGCCGCTGGTTGTGTGGGCTTTATTAAGCGTCTTGATACAGGGCGTTGAATAAAGCGGGGAGTGCGGCCATCACAAGCTATAGAGGAGTGCTGCTACTACGATGCCGGGTAAGTGGCGACTTTCGTTAAGTCGCGGCATCACAAACACTGAATCGCACTCATACGGAGTGCAAGCCCATTAGCAACGAGGACACGACAATGAAAGTTATCATGACAGCATCACGCAACAACCTGACCACTACCGAAAACGCAGAACGTAACGGACAGTTACGCTTTATCGTACAACAACGCTTAGGCATTACCGGGCAACCAGTTGAAGGCTTCTGGAAGGGCCAGCCTGAACGCTCTTACATATTCCACGGCGTTAACCCTGACGGATTAGAACTGCTGGAAGCGCTGGCGGTTGACTATGAGCAGGACGCCATACTGGTTGTGCGTAACGATTGCCGCGCTATGCTGTACAGCTACGATAAAGTGTGGTCAGAGTGGGGCTGTGATGACTTAGGCGATTGGCAGAAGGTTAGCGCCCACGTAGCTAAGATGTTCGACGGCTACACAGTAACACGCGACGGCCAGCACTATGTTGCCTGCACTCGTGATGCACGTATCGCGGCTGAACGCCGTAGCCTGTCGCTGATGTCTCTGGTCCAGTTGGAGGCGGTGGCATATGCATAACGATATCCCGGAAGCAATGCAGACTTTCCTCAACGAGCTATATCTCATCATCACGCACAAGATACCGGGTGATGATTGGTTTTACGAGGGTTGCGGTATCTGCGGTAACTGGCTGCATTACTGCCGTTATCATAATGTGCCGGAACTGGTAGTAGGCGCTGGTCAGTGCTGGCTTGATTATGACCAATTCGACGGTAAGGCATACCCATTTAATGGGAATTGGGCCACGTCATACATGCAAGAAAAGCGTAAAGGGGCGCTTTACGAAAACCCATATCGCCGCGAATTCATAGCGCGCCACTATAAGGAATCACATCATGCAAAATAACGATGTTCGTAGTCTCATCGGTGCGGCATCCAGTGGCGGCTGGCGTAAGCTGGCCCATGCCGAAACATCCGGGCAAGCTGTGTGTGAACTGCATCAGTATGTAAACGGTGAAGGTGTACCGCAAAGCCTTTACCGCACGGTATACGGTTTGGAACAACGCGATTGGGACAACGCTGTATCCGCTCAGGAGTCATTTCAGCAATGCGTCCTGCATCAATGGGATTGTGCTGGGTTTAGCGATTAGCGGGCAGTTGGTTATAGCTCTGCACTCATGGCGGGGCTATACACGATTGACGCACAACCCATTACAAACGAGGTGACACATGTTAACAGATTTTAAAGTGCTTATCATGATGGAGGCGGCTTCCTCTTTGGAGGCTTCTTTGTCGGCGTATGAGTACGTGACTGACGATAGCGTCTATGACCGAACTAATGGCATAGGCGGCTTTGAGCGTAGCCAGTTTATTCTGGAAGTGCTGAAAGGCTACCGGATTGACCGCGCAGTGAATCATGACGATTTACTGGATGCTGTATACCGGATAGGGGGAGCGCTTGCCGATGCAATGTACTCCTCCTTAATCCATAACAAAACGCTGCCGGGAATTACCGATACCCGCCGCGAAGTGTTGGACGTCGCCTTTAATCTGGTTCATGAGGTGGCACAATGAAACTGATTGGCACGGGCCATTGGGCAAAAGTCTACCTGCTACCCTGCAATGACCGGGTGCGCATACATAGCGAGGATTGGGCGAAAGAGGCTATGGGCGCTGGTATGTATCCAGAGCACAGGCTCTTTGCTAAGGTGGAGCGGGTAGCGCCGGAAGTGTACGAGATGCGCTATTTCCCACGCGTTCGCAGTCTCAAGAATACTCTGTGCAGCCACGATTACAAGCTGTATCAGATATTGCGCGGATGGCTAGACAGGAAATCGACGGGCTATTACTTTGACCAGATAGAGCTGTGCGATAACATCATCTCAGAGTATCCCGAATTCACTGATGAGATGGAAGCAATCAAAGGAGCCTTTGACGCACTGGCAGATTACCACGAGCGCATAGGCTTTGAGATATCGCCGCGTAACGTGGCTGTCGATGGTGACAAGCTGGTGTTGCTGGATTGCTTTTACTTCCCGACACGTCTTAAATTCAAGTGGAGCAACTAACATGAAACAATTCCTCATCGCGTTCGCACTCATGTTTGCTGTGCTTGCGCTCTCCGGCTGCTCAGTTGGCAACGTGGATTACTCACGAGAAGCCACCAATCGCGCCACATTGCATTTTATCGGTGTACCTAGTGTCTTAGGTGCGGTTGGCAGTTCGACGCCTCTGGATGGCTCCTACAGCCTCACAGCGGCACATGTGGCCGACATCATGCCTCAAATGCAGGTGGTAGCCCGGCATCCTTACTGCGATATCGCGCTAATCCGGGAACGTAACCCGAAAAGCATCGGTCTACCACGAGCAGCTGCCACAGTGGGCCAGCCCATAGCCTTCATGGGATACTCAGCCCGCACAGCCTTGCCCGTCACTGGTAAGGGTATCGTTAAGCGCCGTGTACGGCTGGAAGGGCTGGACGGTAAGCACAGTTGCCCGGCTATGGCAACGAGTGCTGGCGGTATGCAGGGGATGAGCGGCGGCCCTGCTGTGCAGGACGGCAAGCTGGTAGGTATCCTGATTGCAATCAACGTGAATACCTCAGAGACGGTATTTGTGCCGATGCAGTCTATCAACGTCTGGTTAAAAGAGGTGACGCATGATTCTAAACCACAGTAAGGCGCTGCCTGCACAGGTTGGCACTCATTGGCCCTATCAAATCCTCACGGTAGGTAACCCACACGTACCGCGCCAGCATCCTGATGGTGTGCGTTATCAGGTACTGTTTCCCGATGGTAGCAAGTCACCGCGCTATAACCGCTACCACACTTGCGAGCGTATCATTGCTGATGACAAGGGGGCCGCAAATGCATCTCTATCGTAACGCACTCTACCGCACAAAAGCGGGTAACTTGTTTCGCTACTGTGGCGTTGTACCGCTGCGTGTTTACGGAAAGGTTGTTCCCATACTCCGGTTTAGTCTGGTCAAACAACGCACTGCGTTAAAATGCAGACAGTATGTGGAGTTTCCAGTACGCGCCCTGCAAAATCCAGGCTCATGGCTACGAAACCTAACCTTAGTGGGGCGCAACTATGTGCCTAAAAAGTGAAATAACTTATGACGTGGTGCGCATTATCATCACATTCGTAGTGGTGTATTTGTTGCTTGCAGTGTGTGCCATCACGTCAACGTCCTTGATGTACTTCCTTGACATCAAAGAAGCCATGCTCAAATGGTTACCAATTTACCTTGTGAGCATTGCACCACTAACCGCCGCCGCAGTGACTGCGTGGCTCTGGATAATGGAGAACCATATTGATGAGTAACTCAACAGCACTAACCATCGTGGGTGACCCGGTGCAATGCGACAAGGTAATCTGCCGTAGCGTTAGCCCTCTGGACATCAACGTGGGTGACATCGTATTCCAGAAGGGTATCGGCTGGGTGCGCGTTCACGCTGTATCGCCGCCTGACTTTTTACACTCTACCCGTAAGATGGTTGTCGGCTCAGTCAACCGCGAATTTAAACTGCTCCACCACCTTTACAGGAAGTCGAAATGAAACTGATTAATCCTCTCCACCTGATTGCTGCACTCATGGCGTCGGTCCTGTGCTTGCTGTACGGGAGCCTGCCACGGTATGGCAACAACACGGTGTATTTCTTCGCGGCCAACAAGTCATACGCCGGGTATCACACAGTGACCGGGGCTTGTGTGGTCATCGCTCCGTGCGGGTGTATGGCACTATGGGAACCTATCAAGCCCATGCCGTTCCGCAATCTCAAAACCTTCTATCGTTACATCAAATTATCCCACAGTGGAGCGCTTAACCATGACTGATTTTCAAAAACTCGTTGGCCCAAAAGCAAACAAAATCACCGTTGGGCGCTTTTACCATGTAATAGACGCCGATGGCGAGCACGTTATCGCACAAGCAAGTGCGGATAGCTGGGGAGTAATAGTGGCTACCGTTAAACCACGTATCGACTCTAATGTGCACAGCTACCGTAATGGGAATAACGTCTCATTTCTCGGAACGCAGGCACTAGGCCGTACCGTCTATAAATTTACGCAGGCCCCTGACACAGTGCGATATCGCGGTAAGCAGGTCACCAGCCGCGAGCAGTTGACTGTGGGGCGCTGGTATATCTTGATTGACCGCGACGGTGCAGAGTACTCCGGCCAGTATGCCGCGCAACAACACGGCCCGGTTATTCTTTTCACTCTGGATGATGAGTCGGCCACCCGTCGCGGCCATAGTTTTCGGTTTGCGGTAAACATGGACGGCACCAGCTTACGCAAAGTGTACAAATTCACGCAGGTTCCGAAGGCCCAACCGAAACCAGTAGCCACTCATGCACCTGCCGCAGAGCCTGCCGAGGGTGCTGATGACCACCCACCAATGCAGTGCTACCCGTTAGGGACAACTTGCCGGAAAATTGGCGCTCAGATTGGCGATAAGTTTATCTTTGTGGATAGCGGTGAGCACCACATTCCCTGGGATAAACGTGTGACAAAACCGCCGCGCATTGCCAGGGGCCAGTTGGTCACTTTGGTGGAGGATGACGGTACAGAATGTCCGTACTTCACGTTTGATGGCTGCTCAGGGCAGGAACCCATTTTCTTCTCTCGTCTGGCTCCTTATGTAGTAGAGCCTGCCCCAGCACAGGAAGCGGCTAACGACGACGTGTGGGATGATATCCCAATTGGTCCTAAGCCTGACCCGGCTGTATTTAAAAAGGCTATGGAAGCAGTTGACCTGCAACGTGCTTCCCGTGCGATTGGCCTGCTGGCTCATGAAGTGCAGAAGCGTTACGATGTGGCGCAGGAAGCGGTGAAGGCTCACACAGTGGCTGTGCAGGCTTTGGAGAATGCGCAGCGTGACCTGATTGAACTGGCTAAGAAGGCGACAGCAAATGAAACGATTTAACGAAATACGTCCCGTGGACGTTATTCTCGGTGTGATGATGGTGGTGCTACTGGTGTGCGGTATAGCCAGTTTTTCGGCCAATGCTGCCCGGCCAGCACCCATGCCGGAACGTCTGGACATCATCGCCAACACTGCCTATAGCGATAAGGCTGGCGAATTCTGTGTGGTGACAGTCGGGCGAGAGACGGCGGCTTACCTCGGTTCGTGCAGCGTGGTAGCCCATGAGCTATACGACCAGCTACGCAGTGACTATCCACTCATGGCAGTGACTGTAACCATCAACGGCAACGAGATAAACCGCATATGAAACAGATTTATGTTCGCTTCAAACCAACGCTGGCTAACCTGCTAATGCCAGCTAAACGCAGTGTCACACTTACAAACGCGGGTTACACAGTCGGCCACAGTTTCGTTACCTTATACTGCGAAGGCTATGAACTGTCGTACCCGGTAAATTCCATCGAACGTATTAGCGTGGTGTATTAATTATGGCTGGTCCTGTGACAGAAGCCGACCTGATGGAATTAGGCCAGGCTGTAAGAGAGCGGCTCGATGCGCAGGACCGCGCCATTGAATCGCTGGTGAAATCCTTCCTCAGTTTCCGGGCAGAGGTCCGTGAGAATTTCAAAATCATGGATAAATCCTTTGAAGGTGTGGGCCAGGATTTCAACGCCATTGAACAGACGCTGAGGGCGTTAGGTGGCGGTCAGTACCTCGCAGTAATTGAGCCGGATGCGCCAGAGAAAGAGCAGGCCGCAGACGAGCCTAAACCGAAAAAGGTGGTTCATTAGTGAAAACGTCACCCATTACCACCGCAGAGCTGGACGGCCACCTTACCGGACCAGAGCTTGCGTTCGCTATGGAATACCACGGAGCAGAGGTTGATGCCCGTGGTGAGCCATTCTACACGCCGGATTTCGAAGCAGCCTGTGATGCTGCACCCGGCGAGTACCTTGAAACCCTGCTGTATTAGGAGCACTCATGCTAAGTATTAAACTCTCGCCAGGCGCATTACCTCTCGGCGGTATGCAGCTTGATAGCGTCCTCAGTGTGCTGGGTACGACCTGGCACCGCACAACCGATTACCGCGCCGCACTGACCCCGGAAGAACTGGTTGATGCGTTCAACATGCACCGGGTAGCGTATCAGAAAGCGATTGATGTAGCGTTTGATGCTGCCATCAAAGAGCTGCGGGAATCGCTGGAAGGTGTCGCCGCGAAGCCTTCTTCCTCAGTGAGCGCTGAGAACAGCACCCTGCCGGAACCACAGCCTACCGCTGGCGCTGCTGGTGTAGGTCCAATGGAGGTCGGCTCATGATTCGACCAGAAACTGAATACACCTGGGGAACAGGCAACGCTACTTACATGGTACGTGTTCGTGGCACCTCAGCGGAACTGTTGCTTAAGACTACGGAAGGTCTGGTGGTTAACAAACCACTGCCAGGCGTAACGCTGATGCGTCATTTAGCAGAAGCGGAAGGGTACACTGGCTTCCGATACGTGGACTTTTAAAATGTACCCGGTAAACAACGCCGACTTGATGGACGAGTTGGCGTTAATTGCTGAACGCGAGGATGCTGAACGGGAGGCGCGGGATGAACTACCGCAATACCGATTGGTTCCGTGCCAGCCAGAAGATTAAAATAGGGCAGCGCCTTCGGATGGTTCACGAGGGCTGCTCTATCGGAGACACCCTGCTCGTTACCAAAAAGCGGGAGGGTGTGTCGGCCTTCTGCTTCTTGTGCAAGGAATCAATGTTTGTTCCTGGCGATGCACTGTCACTGTCTGACACAGTGGGCGGTATGCGTCGTGTAATGACTCAGGATGCTGCGATAGAGAAGATTAGGGCGTTACCATTGCCTAAGACATTCGACGTGTCTGAGTGGCCTCTGGAAGCGCGTGTGTGGCTTTATAAAGCGGGGTTATCAAATGATGACATCGAACAGCTTCAAATTTATTACCACGAACCATCCGACCGCGTGGTTATCCCGGTACGTGACAACGGCTCTCTGGTGTATTGGCAGGCTCGTGCCGCAGTACCTGGTAAGGGCCGTCCGAAGTATCTTAATCCTGCTCATGGTAAACGAGAGACTCTTGTTGCTACGTGGGCTGGCGAAAACGACGGTGTTGTTTTGTGTGAGGATTTTCTCAGCGCCTACCGGGTGTGGAAAAGCTCAGGTTACTCCTCCTTCTCATTGTTGGGTACAGACCTTTCGGACCCAATACTCGTTAGGCTTCTTGCAGTACGCGGACCTGCCATCATCTGGCTTGATGGTGACAAGGCGGGCAGGGCGGCGTCTAAGAAAATACAGCAGAAACTCACGCTCTACGGTAAGGAGTTCATAGATATAGTGACTCCTAAAGACCCTAAACTTTACAGCAAACAGGAGATTTTGGATGTCATTACGAACTCAGTGTGTGGAGCACACACAGAAAGGTGACCTGGCGGGGTATGGTAAGACATCGCGTAATGGTGTGCAGATGGTGTACCATAGAGCAGTGTTCCTAGACACCCACGGATACCTACCGGAAGTTGTTCGGCATATCTGCGATAACCCGCGTTGCATTAACCCTAATCATCTGGTGTCCGGGAATCAGAGCGACAACATGAAAGACGCCGTAGAGCGTGGACGTCACGTATCCAACCTACCTCAGTACGTGCCTTACCCTAGAGAATTGGTTGACGCAGTAATCACGGATACCCGTTCACAGAGGGTCATAGCAAAGGAACACGGTATCAGTAAAAGTACCGTAGCCCGTATACAGCAAAGGGGGTACTGACCATGCATCTCGATAAAGACCTGCTCCGCTCGCTACGCCACAGATGGCGTTTTAAAGAGCGGATAGGCAGTCTGCCGCTGTACATCTTTGAGGAGCAGACGCGCTTCCTGGTGAAGCAGATGTCTCTCTACTACAAGCAGTTCAAAGACTGCCAGGTGATTGACAAAGAAACGTTCATGACCTGGCTTGCCGTAACGCAAGACGGGAAGATTGACCATGACGACCTCGCACTCATTAACCGACTCCTCGCAGACTTTGACCGCGACCTCACGCCGGAAGCGGAAGCCTTCCTTACAGAACGTATCCATGACTCAGACGCGGCCTACCGAGCAGCAGAGGCTGTCGAAAAGTTTATGGCCGGGGATGAAATTGACATCGGACCAGCCCTCCGCAACATCGTTGATAACCACGGACGAAATCTTAAGCGCGATGAGGGCATCGCCGAAATTACAGACGATGTGGGAGATATTCTGGAATCAACGAGCTACGACTCAGGTTTGCAGTGGTTCCTCCCTACCATGTCAAAAGTCATGCGACCCGCTCAACCTGGTGACCAAATCCTGGTCGCAGCACGACCTGATAGCGGCAAGACGTCGTTCCTCGCTAACCTGGCTGCGCATTGGTCCCGGCAGTTGGCCGACATGGGAGACGATAGGCCTATCGTATGGCTTAACAACGAGGGGCCAGGAAGCCGTATCAAGTTACGACTATATCAGACCGTCCTTGCCGCAACGCTTGAGGAACTCGGTGAGTACGCTACAGCAGGTACTCTGGAGGAATGCTACAGAAAGACCATCAAATCTGACCGCATTCGCATCTTCGACGTGCATGGACGAAATACGGTTGACCTGGAACGGCTATTCGAGAGAACGAGTCCTGCGGTTATTGTCTATGACATGCTCGACCATGTGCGATATACCGGGATTGACCTCACTCGAAACACCCGAACCGATGAGTACCTCGAAGGCCTCTATCTGTGGGCCAGGGAGAAAGCGGTACAGTACGACGCTGTCTCCTGCATCTCGACTCAACTCAGTGGCGATGCGGAAAACATGCAATACCCGTCCCTGGGAATGCTGAAAGACAGTAAGACGGGTAAGCAGGGCCAGGCAGACGCCATCATCACTGTCGGCATGACGCAGACAAACCCACTGACCCGGTACATTGGGCTGACAAAGAACAAGCTCAACCTGGGACGCAAAGGCTCTACCGCACGTATCGGGGAGGTTATCTTCGACGGGGCCAGGGGCCAATACTCTCTACCAGAGGCGCAATGATATGAAAATTGACTTTAGCCGGGCAGTGATTGCTACTGCCACAGGCGGCTATATCAACCTGAGCAACCCCAACCCGGCCGATATCCGGCTGGTTGATATCTCCAAAGCACTGAGTAAGTTGTGCCGCTTCTCCGGCCACACCAGTAAATTTTACTCAGTGGCCGAACACTCTGTGCGTGTTGCAGCGTATCTCCGGCACACCGGACACATGCCGCTGACTCAGTTGGCCGGGCTGCTCCACGATTCCAGTGAAGCGTACCTCGGTGATGTCTGTACCCCGCTGAAAAACATCATGGACGAGTACAAAGTCCTGGAGCGCCGGATGGAATACGCAGTGGAGCGCCGCTTCGGTGTAAAGGTCATCGGCCGGGCAGACATTAAAGTTGCTGACATGACGCTGCTGGCGTATGAGAAATACCACCTGCTGCCGCACGACGATGAGCAGTGGCCGTGCCTGGCTGGTATTGACCCGCTGGAATATGACCGAGCCAGACCGCCAAAGCGTAATGCTGCTGTGTTGGGCTGGGAGCCTGAGAAGGCTGAGATTCTGTTCCGTAAGGCGTTCAACCGCATCCTGGAAAATCCACTCATGCCAAACAATGTGTACCTGTTAGGTAAGGAGGCGTCGTGAGTTATGTAACGTTCGACCTGGAAACATCTGTCGGCACCTGGTACGGTCGCAAAGCATCTCCATTCAATCCCAACAATATCCTGGTGGCGATTGGCTGGAAACATGCCAAAGGCGAGGTACATGGTGCCTACAGCAAAGAGGGCAAACACTCCCGTTTGTGGTTCCCTCTGCTGGTGGCTGACCCAGGCACTAAGTTGCTGGTCGGTCAGAATATTAAGTTTGATATCCTGTGGGCCATCTGCAAATACCCGGAAGCGTACAGCGCCTGGAAGCAGTATGTTGCCCGTGGCGGTAACGTGTGGGACTGCCAGTTAGCAGAATATCTCCTCCAGGCGCAGCAACAAACCGCGCATATGCTGAGTATGGATGAGATGAGCGAGATGTACGGCGGCGACCAGAAAGTCGATGAGGTCAAGGCCATGTGGGAAGCCGGGATTGATACCCCGGACATCCCGGAAGACCTGCTGATGCGCTACCTGTGCGGCGAAGATTTGCCGGACGGTACACGTCGCTACGGTGATATCGAAAACACCGAAAACATCTTCCTTAAGCAGCTCGCTAAGGCCCGTAAGCGCAACCAGTTGAAGTCCATCATGCTTAACATGGGTTCGCTGTGTGCGACCATTGAGATGGAATACAACGGGATGTTCGTTGATGAGGTGGCCGGGCGTGAGCAGGCTAAGTTGCTTGAGGAGGAATGCAATAAGCTCCGCGTTGAGCTGCAACAGTTCCTCCCCGACAACCTGCCGTTCACATGGAATTGGGGTAGCGGTCAGCAGCTCTCCGCACTCATCTTTGGCGGGACGGTTAAGTACCAGGCCAAAGCGGTCATCATGGGAGAGGACGGCAAGCCCGTCTACTACAACAAGAAGTCGGTTGCAGTGTTCCCGACTGACCGTGAAGAAGGCGCGTTCCTGCTCATCCCGGAAGACATCAGCCAGGAGCAGGCAGAGGAGCTGGCCGCTAAGGGGCTGCTGGAGACGTACAAGGGCGGCGCTAAGAAAGGTCTGATGAAGACTAAGCAGATGGACGTGCCTGACACAGCCCGTGGCCCTAAAGACCGTTACGAGGACTTCTATTACGAGTTCCCCGGTATGACGGAGCCAGAGGAACGCTGGGCCACCAAAATCGAAGGCGTGTATCAGACCAACGCTGACGTGATTGAGGAGCTGGCAACCCGTAACATTCCATTCCTGACGCAGCTCACCCGGCTGAACAAGATGGATAAAGACCTGACCACCTATTACATCACGGTGGACGACAAGGGCCATTACAAGGGTATGCTGACGCTGGTAGGGCCGGATGGTCTGATTCATCCGAGCATCAACCACACCAGTACCGTGACCGGGCGTTTTAGCTGCTCTAAACCGAACCTCCAGAACATCCCTCGCGCTGATACCTCAGACGTGAAGAAGCTGTTTAAATCGCGGTTCGGTGCTGACGGCTATATCGTGCAGTCGGACTTCTCCTCTCTGGAAGTCTACATCCAGGCGCTGCTAACTGGTGACCGCCAGTTGATTGCCGACCTGAAAACTGGTATGGACATGCACTGTGTGCGCGTTGCCAGTAAGTTCAACGTGTCCTACGAGGAAGCGGTCAAACGCTGTAAGAAAGACACGACGGCCCCTGATTACAAGCTGTGGAAATCCCGCCGTACCGGGTGTAAGGAGTTCTCGTTCCAGCGCGCCTATGGTGCTGGCGCTAAGGCGATTGCCTACGCTACGGGGATGGCGATTGAAGACGTTGAGGAGCTGATTGAGCAGGAATCTCTACGATATCCAGGTGTGGATTCGTTTTATGAGCGGGTTACTGCACAGATTCAGGAAAGCCGTGTGCCAACCAGCATCTGGAAAGCTCACCCGGAAATTAAAGGCCTTAACGTGCAGCTCGGTCGTGGCTGGTACAGTACGCCGGACGGCAAGAAGTACAGCTACATGGAGTACCCGGCTCCGGCAGGTGTGATTAAGCGTGGTGGTAGCCACGGCTCATTCAGCCCACCGGAAATTAAAAACTACATCGTCCAGGGTATGGGCGGTGAATGGGCTAAGGCGGCGATGTGGTTAGCGGTTCGTGCCTTCTACGAGCGTGACAACTTCGGCGGTAAGGCTCTGCTGGTCAACATGGTACACGATGCTCAGTACCTTGACGCGCATAAAGACGTGATGCCGGAAGCGGCGGCACTCTTACATGCTGCGATGGAAGCGGCAAGCGAGTTCATGGAGCAGCGCTTTGAAATGACAGTTGAAGCACCAGTGCCGAGTGAAACAAACTATGGCGAATCAATGCACCAGGAAATTGGTTGCGCTGACCTGCCAGGCTTCACGGAGCAAGTGCGTAAGTTCCGTCTGGAAATGCGCGAAAGTTATATGAACGGTTACATCCCATCATTTGAAAAAGAGGCGGCATAAAATGGTTGCAGCATTTAAGGTATTACAGAACAAAGACCAACTCCAGAACCAGACTGTAAGCGTTGGCGGTGACTACACGCCTCCGGCTGCTGGCCTGGCCAAACTCCGGTTCGTTGGTTACGTCGAAGTCGGTAAGCATCGCAAGGTGTTTAAAGGCGCTGAGTCGTTCAAGCCGCTGGTTAAGCTGCTGTTCGAAATCCACGGTAAGAAGTGGGAGCCGAAAGACATTGACGGTAAGAAGGTGCCACAGCGCATCACCATCACCACCACCCACAGTACCAGCAGTAAGGCAGGCTTCTATAAGCTGTTCCTGAAAATGCGTGATAACCGTGAAGAAATCACCCACATGGCTGAGATGCTGGGCGAAGGCTTCATGGGTAAAATCGTTCACCGCGAATACACCACCCAGGTTGACGGCAAGGAAGTCAAAAAGATTGCCGCTGAGTTGCAGGATGCGGAGAAAGCCTGGACCATTACCCCTCCGTATGTGGACGTGGCCGTGATGGATGATGACGGCGAACCAACGGGCGAATACGAGCGCCGCCCACAGAGCGTACCGCCAGCCCTGGGCGACCTCCGGTTGTTCATTTGGGATTTGGCCGACAAGGAACAGTGGGATTCGCTGTACATTGATGGCGCTGATGCCGACAAGCAGTTCCTGCAACTGGAAGTGGTTAAGGCGAAAAACTTCATCGGCTCTGCTGCCGAAGGTGTGGCCGCTGGTAGCGATAAGCTGCTGGAGCTGGCTAAGAAAGGCGTGAACACTGCCAACGCTGAGAACGGCGACAGCGGTGACACCAGCGACGACGATGACGGCGAAGGCGAGAAAGCTGACAAGAAGCAGAAGGCTGAAAAGAAAGTGACCAAAAAGCCTGACGCTGACGCAGACGCTGGCGACCTGTCCGACATCGACTAAGGAGCCGTAATGGACCTGAGCAAAGCTAAACGGTTGGCGGCAGAGGCCGCTGCCGATGACCCTACGTTTCAGGCTCCTAAACAGCTCATCATCCCCGAAGTAGTGCCAGCGCGAGTCTGCAACATTGACGGAGACTTCCTGGCCTACTTCGCTGCTGGCGGCGAGAGTATGGCCGCTGGCATCAGTCGTAACGTAGCCCGTGACAGGATTGAGAAGTTCCGCATAATGTCCGGGTCCGGTAAGTCGAGAGTCCATCTCTCATCCGGCGACTGTAACAAGGGGCTGCGGTTCCTGGTGGCTCAGGCAGAGCCATACCAGGGCCAGCGAGCTGGTAAGAAGCCTAAGAACTGGTTACCTGTCCGAGAATTCCTGGAGGAGTACACGGGCGAACTCTGCGAAATCAAGAAGTGGAGGACGCGTGAAGCTGACGACGGAGCAGCTTATTGCTGCGAAACTCTTAGCGGTGGCCTTGATGCCGTTGCTTCGAAGGATAAAGATTGGCGCATGTTTGCGGGCCTGCATATCGATTGGGACACGTTCCAGCTTACCCAGGTTAATCCTGGTGACTACCGTGTTGATGGTGCAAACGGCAAAGTGTATGGTCACTACTTCTTCTGGTGGCAGATGCTTCGCGGTGACACAGCAGACCACATTCCCGGCATACCAATGTGTGGGGAGCAGACGGCGACAGCGTATCTTGATGGTACTACATCGAACGCCGACGCATTCAGAGTTGTCGCTGATGTATACAAAACTAAGCGCAAACGCCAGAAGGATTGGGCCGATTATTTTTGTGAGCAGGCGTCGTTATTATGGATGCGCACCGACCGCATCGCCCATATTCTGGACTTCCTTAAAGTAATCCCGACCGACTCCCCGGACCTGGATGAGATACTCTCAGCCGCGCAACGTCTGTCCGACCGGGTACAACACGACCTCGAAATTCTGGAGAGCATAAAAAATGCTGCAATCAAAACAGAACGTTAATATCTCAAACCGCTCTATTGGCATCTTCAATACCGCGATTCAAATCCAGACGCTGCTGCATGAGAGCGGATTCAAGAGCGTTATCGCTGGCGGCTTTGCCCGTGACCTGTTCTTCGGTCGGGAGCCGAAAGACTGCGACATCATCATTTACGGCGAAAATGCCCTGGATTTTGAGACTGTACTCATGTCGGGTGTATATGCTCACAGCGATAACGTATTCGCGCCGACTAAGGTTAAATCGGCCCTGCGTACCCATGAGCTGTTCCACGGCGGTCACTGGTGTTCCATGTACGGTGAGAAAAACTCCGAGGAAGCCATGCAGGACCGAGTAGCTGGAGTGTTCCAGTTACCGCACCGCAACGTTGACGTAATCGTCTACGAGGATGTGGATGACGCTATCGGCGTGATTGACGCGTTCGACTTCAACATCAATCAGTTCGCCATCATCCAGGACCACACTAAGGGCATCAGCTACCCGTTCTACTTCGGCCAGACCGACCTGCGTGAGCTGGTCCGGGTTCGCAACGATGCCAGTGAGCAGCGCCAGTTGAAGGTGTTCAAGAAGCACCAGGACTTGCTGCCTACCATCAACCAGTATTACGACAGCGGCGTACTGGTTTCACCAACGAGCGATAAGAAGGTGTTGAAATGAGATTAACCCAGGCGTTGGTTGGCCCTGTTCGTGTCAAAATGTTGGCCGAGCAGGGTGGTGTGTGTCTACTCTGTAAGAGGCCGATTAAAAATGGTCAAGGTACGGATGGTGTCCTGGACCACGACCATGCTACTGGTCATGTTCGTGGTGTTCTGCATCGTGGTTGTAATGCCATGCTCGGCCATCTTGAGAATAATCGGCCGCGTCATATGCTCACCGACGATGATAAATTTTTTACTTTCCTGTCTAACATTTCTGGATACCTGCTCGGCGAGTATAGCCAGAATCCGCAGTACCCTACGCACAAAACAGCGCAGGAGAAGGCCTTAGCAGCCCGTGAGCGTCAGCGTAAGAAGAAGCTGAACGAAGCCATTGCCGCTAACCCGGAACAAGCAGCAGCCCTGAAAGAGCGCGCTAAACAGCTACGTGCTGCCCGTGCTCTCCGCAACCGTCCAAAAGTGAAAGGTGATGACGATGAGTAATATCATGAAAATTGTGCGTGCAGAGATGGATAATGGCGGTGTTGTACGTGGCCCGGCAGTGGCGTTGCAGATTGAGCTTAAACCAGAGCGCCTAAACGTGCAGATAGGTATTAATGACATCCTGTACGGCCGCAGGTATGACCTGTCGGACTCCTATGCTCATACCTACGTAGCTAACCAGGCTATTCGCCGCGAAGCCATAGAAACGGCCATACGTCAGATGGTTAGTCACTTTGAAAAAGAATTACGTTTTGCCTTAGAACAGGAGGCAGCACGTAAAAACCCCCGGTCGTTATACGACGCCTTCTAAGGAAACAAGTTATGCCTGATTATCAAATTACATTCCGACTCGTTAAATGGGTCTGGTCTGATTGGGTCAAGATGGAAGCATCTTGTGTGGTCAACGGTAAGACGTACAAGGTATCTGACGAGGGTTCATACACCCAATTCGTCAACAACCTGAACGGCGCTCGACCCGACTTTGCCAAAGATTGGTGCGAAGATACACCGCGCCTGTTGGCAGACCTGATTGCTACCGACATGCGCCCACAGTTACCTCCGGTAATTGACCTCAACACTGTTCCAGAACTGGATTATTCATAATGACTAAACTCGCGAAGCAGGACTTAATTCAAGCGTTGCGTGACGGCTTAACCGATATGGAAATCGCGGAAAAGTTTAACGCATCGCCAATTACGGTTGGTGTACGTCGCCGCCAACTGGTGCGCCAGGGTTTCAGCCCTGAGCACGATTGGAATCATCAGGTGCCGGACGGCTACGCTGTCAAGGGCGTCAGTACACTGTACGATAAAGACGGTAATGTCGCTGCTCAGTGGGTTAAATCAGACGTTGACCGGGAGCGGCAGTTAGCCCTGGTTAAGCAAGCTATCCAGGAAATGAGTGCGGAAGTAGAGCCGCTGCCAGCGGTGCTGCCTCCCACTCATGATACGGATGACCAGCTCGCTAACCTGTACGTGCTGACTGACTTCCACCTGGGGATGCTGTCCTGGGGTGAGGAGTCCGGCGAAGACTATGACCTCCGCATTGCTGAGGACTTAGCCAAACGCTGGTTCGCGGCGGCACTTAACTCGGCCCCTGATGCCCGTGTCGGTATCCTGGGCCAGTTAGGTGACTTCCTGCATTGGGACGGCCTGGACGCGGTAACGCCATCATCACACCACGTCCTGGACGCCGACACCCGGTTCCAGAAGCTGACCCGTGTGGCTATCCGGTTAATCCGGGCCATTATCGAAGCCATGTTGCAGAAGCATCTCTATGTCCATGTCATCTGTGCCGAAGGCAACCATGATATGGCGTCGAGTATCTGGCTGCGCGAAATGTTGACTATCCTCTATGAAAATGAACCTCGTATCACGATTGATAGAAACCCGGACCCGTACTACTGCTACTCGCATGGGGAAACGGTTCTTTTCTTCCATCACGGTCACAAAGTGCGGCCCGGTCAAGTTGACTCAGTGTTTGTTGCTAAGTACAAAAGAGAGTATGGTGCGAGTTTACACGCATACGCGCATTTGGGGCATCTCCATCACGCCTATCTCAAAGAGAGTTCGCTTATGGTCGTTGAACAGCACCGAACTCTGGCGGCTAAAGACGCTTATGCGTCTCGCGGAGGATGGCTCAGTGGGCGGTCAGCTCCAGTTATCACGTACCATAAAAAATATGGCGAAGTCGCGAGACTGACGATTAACCCGGAAATGGTTAAATGAGACAAAATTTAGCAGCATGTCGGGCGGCTGGAGGGGAGCCGCCCACTCCTTTACCGAAGGAGATTCGAATCCCTGTTGAGATTACCAGCGCGGTTAACCTGAGTATGGGGCTGCGTGACGGCTGGGGCTGCTGTGAAGACAAGGCCACCAAAGAAATCGTATTTTTCAGAGAGGATATGGAATGACAATCATCGCGCTATCCGGCGAAATCGGAGCTGGTAAAGACACCTTTGGTGACATCCTGGCCGACCGTTTTGGCTTTCACGGGTACACAGCCCACGTCGTCAAGTTCGCACAGCCTCTAAAAGAGACAATAGCGTTCCTGGGAATCCCTGACAGCCGCGAACTCAAAGAAAAGGTGCTACCCTAC